>Ga0100377_1000210_pt1 | contig 47750 bp, 36 predicted proteins | sample CryGeymeta201501_FD_83664 | JGI IMG/M metagenome (GOLD analysis project Ga0100377, IMG submission 83664) | Groundwater microbial communities from Crystal Geyser aquifers in Utah, USA - Crystal Geyser metaG 2015-01 | ecosystem: Environmental > Aquatic > Deep subsurface > Groundwater | place: USA... | reverse complement strand
CGTGACCATCGAGTCGGGCGACCGGATCGTGGTGTATGAGCTCGGCAGCGCCGTCTGCCCCAACCAGCCGACGTGGGACAACGACCCCACCCGGGTGAGCATCTCGATCAGCGACGAGCGGTCGACCTTCGAGGAGCTGTTCGTCACCGGCAGCGGCCAGAACATCGCCCCGGTCCCCTGACCGACCCTGCGCTCCAGAGACAGCAACGCCGGACGTGTCCATGACCCGCCCGGCGTTGCTGTCTCTGCGAAGAAGAGATCTCAACGGCTCGACGCGTCGAGCCGGTTGGCCTCAGAAGTCGTCCTCGAAGTCGTCGTCATCGAAGTCCTCGTTGTTGCCGCGGACGTCGATGGCCTTGGGGTACTTCTTGCCATCGTTGCCTCCGAACTTGAAGTGCACCGGCAGGACATCACCGGGGATGTAGGAGGGGAGCTGGATGCGGAGCTCGTCGTCGACGACGTTGGCGATGTGGAAGAAGAACTTCTGATCGCGGCCGGCCTCGATGAACCCGAAGCCCTTGTCGGTGAAGTAGGCGATGATGTTCCCCGCCAGATCCTCCCCCACCCGCGCGGATTCCTCCACCGAGTCCCGGCGCAGCCGCCGCACGTTCTCCTCGATGTCGAAGAAGTGGAAGGTGCAATCCTCGAAGACCCGCAGGCCCACGCACTTGAAGTGGCCATAGCGGCGATCGAACAAGAACGCCATGCACGCCGAGGTGGCCACCTGCAGGCCGCCCGTGTGCACGGTCTCGGCGTTGATCTCGATGTAGATGCTCTTGTGCACCACCCCGCGGCGCGTCCCGTCCAGGAACTGCTCGAGCATGTCGAGATCGTCGCTGTGGGTGGTCACCTGGACACCCAGGCTCACGTGAGCGTGCACCGCCTCGATGCGGGTGATCAAGAAGTCGAGCTTGTAGCGGCGATGGTACTCCGGGAAGTAGTCAATGCGGAAACCACGATCCTCGAGATGGGCACGCATGAGGTCAGCCGCCCCGCTCGAACGCTCGAGGGCGCCGTCACCCGAACCGTTGGTGCCGACCTCCTTCCGCGCCACTGAACCGGCGGCCTGAGACTCCTCAATCACTGCCATAGCCAACCTCCACATTCAAATGACCATTTTCAACAAAACCAGGGTCGAGCAGCACAAACGAGATATTCACAACAGGACCCTGCAATCCCAAGACGCGCCCCCGGGCGCGCTGAGGGCGAAGCGGCCCTCAGCAGCACGGGCCTCCATCGTAGGCCGAATTCGCCTGGAGACGACGTCAAACTTCGATATCACCAACTTGCCCTGGCGATGTCAAGGGGCGGCGGGCGGCGACGAGCAGCACGCGAGCGAACGGCCAGCGGTCGGGGCGATGGTCTGCGATCGACGCCAGCGTCGCCCGATCCGTCCCGTGGTCGATGCAGTAGGCGTCGATGGCCAGGCCCAGGCGACGCCGCGCGGTGGCCGCTACGGCCCCCACCGCCGCCAACGCGAACAGGAGCGTGCCAAACGCGACGATCGCCAGCTGCATCGCCGACACCTCGGCCGAGCGCGACACGAAGATCGGCGAGGCGGTGGAGGCGAGGAGAGCGAGGAGGCCGCCGAGGCCGTAGACCCGGCGGAGGCGGCGGTGGATGGACTGAATGAACGGCACATGGCGCAGCGCTGGCCCCAGGAGCTCCCGGTCGATGGGCTCGAGGTCGGGGTCGTCGAGGTGGGGAGCTGCAAGGGGAGTGGAATCGACCATGGGCGCTCCAGGCGACCGGCGAGGCCGGCGTAGGTGGGGAGGCAACGTGCGCGCAGGCGGGAATCATCCTGCGGGTGGAAACATCCTATGAGGTGCGGCGGCCGAAGGGGACGGCGCGGGGTTCTCGCGGGCGTCGCAGGATGTTGCGTCACCGCATCGATCGTCCTACCTTGCTTGCCACGCACCGCGGGGCCAGGCCCGAACCGCTCGCGGCGGGCGCAGCGAGGAGCCAGACCTCCCAGCATTGGAAATCATGAGCATCACCGAGATATACGAGTTTCTCGCCAAGGGCGGGATCATGATGATCCCGATCCTGCTGTCCAGCGTGATCGCGCTGACGCTCTTCCTTGAGCGCCTCTGGGCGCTGCAGCGCAACCACGTCATCCCTGCGCGGTTCGTCCAGATCGTGACCGACCTGATCAAGAAGCGACGGTTTGAGCAGGCCCAGGCCCTGTGCGAAGGCAACGACTCGTCGGTCGCCTCCGTGCTCGCGGCGGGCCTGCGGCACGCCGGCAAGGAGCGGGCGACCATCAAGGAGGTCATGGAGGAGGCTGGCCGTCGAGAGGCCGCCAGCCTCGAGCGCGGGGTCGGGGCTATCGGCGCCATCGCCAACACGGCGCCGCTGCTGGGGCTGCTGGGCACGGTGCTCGGCATGATCCGGGTGTTTCAGCAGGTCGTGAATCAGGTGGGCACCAGCGGCTCGGGGGTCGTCAACGCCGGCGCTCTGGCCAACGGCATCTGGGAGGCGCTGGTGTCGACCGCCGCGGGGCTCTCGGTCGCCATCCCCACCTTCCTCCTGTTCAAGTACCTCACCAGCCGCGTCGATCGGCTGCTCGATGAGATGGAGGAGCACAGCCTCGAGCTCGCCGAGGAGATGGTCGCCCTCGAGCACGCCGCCGCGCCGCGCATCGGGCAGCCCAACGCCCCGAGCGACGAGCCCGAGGCGCCAGAGCCCGAGGCCCGGCCCAGCGCCTCGAAGGCCGGGGAGGCCAAGCCGTGAACTTCCGCAACACGCGGGGTCGCCAGCGAGAGGAGCCGACCCTGGAGATCACCCCCCTGATCGACGTGGTCTTTCTGCTGCTGCTGTTCTTCCTCATCACGAGCAACTTCGTGCGGGAGAACAACACCCAGCTCCCCCTGGACCTGCCGGCGGCCGGCTCCGGCGACTCGGCGAGCGACACCGACCGGACGATCATCTTCGTCGGCGCCGGTGGCGAGCTCCAGATCGACGATGAGCAGATCCGCGACACCGAGCTCAAGGCGCGCCTCGAGGCCCTCCACGCCAAGACCCCCGACGTGCACCTGCTGATCAAGGGGGACAAAGCCACGAACTACGGACGCATCACCGAGATTATCGATACGGCCAAGGAGGTCGGCTTCCGGCGCGTGAACCTCGTCGTCAAGCCGAAGCGCTGAGCACAACGCACCTCGGCAGCGACGATGTTTGCCCGGATGTTGACTCCCGGCCGGATCTCTGGCCTATTCTAGCCAGATTGCACGTCGCGACCTGGAGCCTCGCCACATGCCGCCCAAGCGGACCAAACCCAAAGTAACAGCCATCGGCATGACGGACCCCGGAAGCCGAACCCACAACGAAGATGGGTTCTTGAGCATCCAGGGTACCTATCAGCACATCTTCGCCGTCTGCGACGGCATGGGTGGGCACGCCGCGGGTGAGGTGGCCTCGCAGATGGCGGTCGAGGCGCTCAAGAAGGCGTTCGTGAGCGACCGGGACATGCATCGGTCGAGCGGCGAGTTCCTGGGCGACGCGATCAGCAGCGCCAACTACAGCATCTACGAGGATGGGCAGGCCCATCCGGAGCGCGCGGGCATGGGCTCGACCTGCGTCGTCGGGTTGATCCGGGGCACGCGCCTGTCGGTCGGGCACGTCGGCGACAGCCGGGCCTACCTGATCCGCGGAGGCGGCATCCGCCAGCTGACCCGTGACCACTCGTTCGTCGAGGAGATGGTCAAGGCGGGCATGATCACGCCGCACGAGACCCACAGCAACCCTCAGCGCAACGTCATCCTCCAGTCGCTTGGCCGCGGCGACGGCGTCAACGTCGATGTCGCCGAGGACGCGGTGGCGCTGCGCACGGGCGACTACGTCCTGCTGTGCAGCGACGGTCTGACGGCGGTGGTGGCTGATCAGGAGATCGCCGAGACGATCGAGCGGCTCGGCGAGCCTCGGTTGGTGGCCGAGGAGCTGATCGAGCTGACCAACCGCCGTGGCGGGCCGGACAACGTCACGGTCGTCTGCGTGCGCTACGACGGCGTGGTGAGCGAGGGCCCCCCGATTGCGGTCATCTGCGATGATGCCAACGCCAACGATCTCTACCGTCTGGTGCTGCAGCGGGACGGCTACAGCGTCGATGTGTACTCCCCGGCCAACGCGGTGCTGGACCTGCACATCGGGACGGCGCCGCGGCTCATCATCATCGAGCACAACGACGATCCATCGCTGGTGCTCGACATTGCCGCGCACGTGGGTGAGACGCCAGAGTTCGCGCGGGTGCCGATGTTGATCGTGAGCGACGAGGTCAAGTTGGACGAGGCGGGCAAGGTCGGCGCGCGGGTGCTGACCTCGCGCCAGCTCCTGACGAACCTGGTCCCGACGGTGCGCGAGCTCATCGAGTCCAACTCGCCGCGCATCTACGCCCTTGACCCGAGCGGCGCGCAGAACGCCGAGATCGAGAGCCTGCTGCGCGCCGATGGTTACGCCGTCACGCGGCAGACCTCGCTCGATGTGCTGCTGGAGCGCATCAAGACCCATCCGGCGAGGCTGCTGCTGCTGCACGTGACCGAAGATCTGGAGTTCATCTGCGCGTCGGTGCGAGAGCGGAGCGGGGCGTGCCCGATCGTTCTGACGGCCGAGGGGGCGGTGAGTGATGCCCGCGCGGCCTACGCGGTGGGCGCCGACTACTACCTGACGCGTCCCCGGGACATCGCGAGTCTGGCCAAGATGCTGATCCAGAAGGCGTCTTGAGCCGCGCGCCGGCCGGCTGAACGCTCCGGCGCGCCGCCACTCAGAATGAATACCACGTATTCACAGTTTGAAGGTTCATGGGACGTGCGGTGGTCTCAGTGGAACCCACGGCCAACGTTGAGCCGGTTGCGGCCCTGACGCCCCACCGACCAGCCGGGATCGGCAGGCGAGGGTCCATCGACGGGGGCGTGGCGCTGGGCGTTCTCATGGCGGGTGACGTTGCCGGCGACGCCGCCGAGGGGGGCGGCGCCTGCGGCGAGCAAGCCGAGCGCGCCGAGCTGCACGGGGGAGTTGCCGAGTGCGCGCTGCCCGATCGCTCCCACGCGCTCCAGCCACTCCGTCGTCTGGCGGTTGACGGGGTCCGCCAGCGCGCGGGCTTCGTCCATGCGCAGCTTCGGGCTCAGCGAGCCTCGGGCGAGCCGGAGGGCCTTGACGAGGAGGGTGTTGCCGCGCTGAAGCAGATCGGCCAGCGCGCGGGCATCGCCCAGGTCGCCGCGCAGCTCCTCGGAGTTTCGGGCGATGGCGAGGAACCGGAGCGCGTGGGCGATGACCGACAGGGTGTGGTCTTCGTGGTGGATGTCTCGGCCGGCCAGCAGCCCACGCTCAGGCTCATGGAGCGAACGCGAGGCGAACCGCGCGATCTCCACCCACTGCTCGAGCTCGGTAGCGGCCGCGTGGACCAGATGCATCACCGTGGTGTCGGTCTGGATCTCCTCGACCACCTCGACGATCACCTCGCGCCCCCTGTCGAGCAGCGCCACGCCCTCGGCGTGCACGGCGGCGCTGTAGCCCGCGCTGTCGAGGACCGCGCGTATGTCGCTGCGGTGATCGACGGTCTGGAGGAAGAGCACGACCTCCGCCAGGGAGAGATAGAGCGAGTCTTTCATGGGTGAGCTCCAGTGGGCAGGCGCTGACGCCGTCATGGTCGCGGTCGGTATACCACCAACCCTCAGGGCAGACAAGCCCGCCCGCGCGCGCGCGGTGCGGTCGAGTTCTGTGTCTTCGGGTTCAGAGGGTCAACTTTCAGCTGGGCTCCGCCCAGACCCGCTCAAGGCTACCGCCTTGAGAATCCATGTATTTTATCTTCGAAAACGGATTCTCAAGGCAATAGCCTCTAAGCGGCCCTGGGCGGAGCCCAGAACTCGACCGCCCGCGACCGCGCCACGCGCGGATTGGAGTTCGAGCGCAACCATTATATAGTGCCACCGGGGCCGCGCACGACGACCGGCGAGCCGGGACGACACCAGGGAGGAAGGACACGGTGAGCAGCGCAACAGGAGCGAAGACATCGGCATGGACCGAGGCGAACGACTCCGGCGCACCTGCGCTGAGGGCGACGGTGCTGGGAACCGCCGCCGAGGGCCGGCTGTACCAGCGCCTTCGGCTGACCCGACCCCCGGAGCTTGGCTACGCGCGGCCGGGGCAGTATGTCGCGATGCTCCCGTGTGCGGCGATCGGCCAGGTCGGGGCGCGGTACTTCGTGCTGGCGAGCGAGGTCGACGAGTCGGAATACATTGAATTCATCATCAAGAAGGAGGGTGACACGGCGCTCCTGCTGACGGCGCTGGCCGCTGGCGCGGAGGTCGCGTTGACGGCGGCGCAAGGGGCGGGCTTCGCCGTCGAGCGCGCGGCGGGCCGGGAGCTGGTGTGCTTCGCCTCGGGCTCGGGCATCGCGGGCATCATCCCGCTGGTGGCGTGGGTGACGGGTCAGCCGTCTTTACAGGTCCGGCGCGTTTGGGTGTACTATGGCGAGACGGCCTCGACGGACTTTGCCTTCGACGCCGAGCTCACCGCGATGCGCGCTCGCGGGGTCGAGGTGGCGCTGTCGAGCGCCAACGACCCGGAGACCACCGCAGGTCGCCGGTTCGTGCAGGAGGCGTTCGCCGCGCACGGACCGGAGTTGACGGAGGCGACGGTCATCATCTGTGGAAGCTCGAAGATGCAACAGTCCATCGAGGCCCTCATGGCCTCGCGCGGCCTCGACCCGACCGAGGCGCTCCGCAACTACTGAATGGACGTGCCGCCTCGCGCTGGCGGTGGCGTTGCCGCTGGTGCTGCACGCCGCCGAGGTCGATGGCCAGACCGCCGCGACCTCCGTGGCGCTGGTGCCCGCGGCGGGTCCAGACGGCGGGCAGATCGACGATCTGACGATTCACCCCTCGACGGGACGCGTCGTGGCGCTGAGCGCGACAGGCCTCTATGGATTCGAGGACGACAGCCGTGCGTGGTCACCGCTGGTGGTGCGAGCGGTGTCGGACCCGGCTTCGCCGGCGATCCCGGGCTGGCCGCCGCCCGCACCGCGCTCGTCGGGGCCTTCGCCGCAGCTGCGCCCGCGCAGCCTCTGGATGGCAGGGCGAGACGCCATCACGCTGACACCCCGCGGCGAGCTCTGGCGCGCCGCGCTGCCCGACGGCCTCTGGACCGCCGCCGATCCTGACCAGGAGCCAACGCCGGCCGAGAGCTCCACGGGGCCCACAGAGCTGACCACCAACGCAGAGGGCGCGACGTGGCTGCTCTGCGCCATGGCCGCGGGCGGCCCCGACGGAGCGTCCCGCTCGAGCCGCCTCTACCGAAGGAGCCCCGACGGGACGGGCTGGACCTCCTCCGACGTGCCGGGGCGCGCGTCGCTCGTGTCGATGGCGAACGGGCACCGCGGGGCGAGCTGGCGAAGGACGACCGCTCTGGAGCCGATGGGCGCCGGTCGGTGGACGACGCGCATCGACCGCTTCGTCTATCCGGACGAGGCGTTGCGCACGGAGCTTGACTGGGCCGGGATCCTGAAGCGGTCCGCACGGCTGCACGAGGGCTGCGCCGGCGCCGAGGCCATGCTCTGGACCCGGACGAGCTCGGGCGAGGGGGAGCCACCGGCGTTGGTGGCGGTGGGGCCGCAGTCGGTGTGCGTGTCGACGGACGGCGGGACGTACTTCACGGTCAGGCCAGGGCCGTGGGTGCGCCCTGCTCCGGGGCGGGTGCTCGGCGCGATCGCGATCGCGGCGGCGTTTCCGCTGCAGGAGGCCCAGGCGGGCTTCCGGGTGCTGATCGGGACCGCGCCCGCGGTGGACCTGCAGGCGGAGCCGGGTCGGGTGTTCGGGGGACGGCTGTTCATGTCGGACAGCGCGGGGGAGCGTTGGCAGGAGGTGACGCCGGACATCGAGGGGCCGGGCGCGTTCGTCGACCTGGAGGCCCGGCTCAGCGACGGCGGGACCGCTCAGGTCTGGCTGCTCACGGCGCGCCGCGGCGTCTACGCGAGCGCGCGAGGTGGGCACGGCTTCGTCCGCACCTCCACGGGGCTGAACGCGCAGTCCATCTTCGCGTTGTTCATGGATGTATACAGGGAAGAGTCCATGTGGGCCGCGAGCCCGACCGGGCTCTACAAGTACGACGGAGGCTGGACCCGCGAGGTGCTCGCGCAGGTGATGTCGTTCGGGGTGGCGCGGGACAGCCATCAGATGTGGGCTGGCACCACGACCGGCCACCTCTTGCACCGGCCCGACGATGGAGGCTTTGAGCACGAGCTCATCGGGGAGCGGCCTGGCGCACCGGACGGCGCGCTGGATGACGAGGCGGCGGCGACGCGCGTCGTCGTCGCCGTCGTGCCCACCGGACGCAATGAGATGGGGGAGGTCGGCTACGCCGCGATCGATGGCGAGGGCATCTGGCGGCGCGAGGCGTCGGGCCAGTGGTCGCTGCTGCCCCCACCCCCGACGCCGAATCGCGAGCCCGCGCTGGCGGTGGCGGCGCCGACCGAGTCCGGCGCCGACGGTCTGCTGATGTTCGTGCGGGGCGGCGAGCCGGCGAGCATCGCCGAGGCGTGGAGGTACACCGAGCTTGAGGGCTGGGCGGGGGTGGCGCTGCCGGATGGGCTCGCCCCTTCGGCGGCGCTGTGGCACGCCGGCAGTCTGTGGCTCGCCTCGCGCACAGGCGGTGTCTATCAGGGGTTGGTGCTGAAGGGACGCTTTGAGGCCACGGCGATCTGGCGGCGAGACATCGCGTGCGCGGCGCTGGCGCCATCGGGGCGGGCGCAGGTGCTGTGTGGGCGCGGCGAGGGCGTGGCGGACGGGGCGGACGGTGTGGACGGGGCGGTGAGCCTGGGTTCCGTGCTGCGGTACCCGCTGGAGGACAGCGAGGCGCCGGAGACCGTCGCGCTGACGGCGATCAATCCGCGCGGGCGGCAGTTTGGCCCGCCGGTGGCGCTCGCCGCGACGGTCAACGAGATCGGCGAGCAGCTCTGGGTGACGCCGGGGTTGGGCGTCTATACGACGCCGCAGGCGCTCGAGCCGCTGCTGCCCGCCGAGGAGGAGGAGTCGGCGCTCAGCTGGGTGCCGTGGGTCCAGCTCGGGCTGGGGCTCGCGCTGGCGGGCTTCCTCGTGATTGGAATACTGATTATTCGACGTGAGATCTTGCGCACCCGCGTCGAGACCTGAGGCCCTCGGCTCGATCGGCCGGGCCGGGCGGGGCGGAGGTGATCCCCTTGCGCGAGCGGGGAGGCTGAGCCCCGACGGCGCCGCGCATCAAAGCGCGGAGGGCGGTGTGAGGGCGTCTTGCGCACTGCGTCATGATGCCTATTTTAGCGCGGACATTTCGGTTCCGGGTCCTCACGCGAAAGCTGACGGCGCCGTCAGCCGTGGGGTTGCAACGGACCGCAGAACGCAATATGACACACTGCGTCAAAGGTCGACCGCGTCGCGGGGCCGACCTCTGCGCTCGTCGCACAGGACGCCTGGTCTATCATCCGCAACCCGTCACCGATCGTGGGCCCGAAATCGTCATGAGGCGGCGGGTCCACCACACCTGGGAGCTTCCATGATCGACAAGATTCGTCGCGTTGCCGTCCTCGGGGCTGGCGTCATGGGTCAGGGCATCGCTGCCCACCTGGCCAACGCTGGCATCCCGAGCATCCTCCTGGACATCGTGCCGCCGAACCCCGCCGCCGGGGACGACGTGAACGATCCCGCGTTCCGCAATCGCTTCGCCGCCGGTGGCCGGGACAAGATCCTCAAAGCCCGCCCCAAGGCGCTGCTCACCATGCGGGACATCGAGCTGATCGAGGTCGGCAACTTCGACGACGATCTGCACCGCGTCTCGGAGTGTGATTGGATCGTGGAGGTCGTCAAGGAGGATCTGGCGATCAAGCAGGGCCTGTTCGCCCGGCTGGAGGAGCACCGCCGCCCCGGCGCCATCATCTCCTCCAACACCTCTGGCCTGTCGGTCGAAGGCATGACCGAGGGCCGCTCGGACGACTTCCGGCAGCACTTCCTGGTCACCCACTTCTTCAACCCGGTGCGCTACCTCAAGCTCCTTGAGCTCGTGCCCTGCAAGGACACGGCGCCGGAGGTCATGACCTACATGGCCGCGTTTGGCGAGCAGGTGCTCGGCAAGGGGATCGTGTACGGCAAGGACACGACCAACTTCGTCGGCAACCGCATCGGCGTCTACGGGATGATGAAGACCATCGAGGCCACCGTGGCCGGCGGTTACACGGTTGAGGAGGTCGACAAGATCTTCGGGCCCGCCACCGGTCGCCCCAAGTCCGCCGTGTTCCGCACCGCCGACGTCGTCGGCCTCGACACCTTCGCGCACGTCGCCGACAACTGCTACGACACCCTCGGCCACGACGAGGAGCGCGAGACCTTCAAGGTGCCCGAGTTCGTCCGCCAGATGGTCAAGAACGGGTGGCTCGGCGCCAAGAGCGGCGTTGGGTTCTATAAGAAGGATAAGGGGCCGGATGGCAAGAGCGCCATCCTGTCGCTGGACTTCACCACGATGGAGTTCACCCCGCAGCTCAGCGTGGAGATCCCGTCCCTGAAGGCCGCCCGCAACATCAAGGACACGGGCAAGCGCATCAAGAGCATCGTCGAGGCCGACGACCGCGCCGGCGTGCTGGCCCGCGACGTCATCCTGCCCACGCTGGCCTACGCCTCTCGCCGCATCCCCGAGATCGCCGACGACGTCATCAACGTCGACCGCGGCATGATGTGGGGCTTCAACTGGGAGATCGGCCCGTTCGCCACCTGGGACGCCCTCGGCGTCAAGGACACGCTGGTCCGCATGCAGGCCGCCGGCCTCGAGGTCGGGCAGTGGGTCATCGACATGGTCGAGACGGGCCACGACACCTTCTACAGCGAGCAGGACGGGGTCGCGACGCAGTACGACATCGCCAGCAAGGGGTATGTGCCCATCGCGCGGTCGGCGCGTGATGTGTCGCTGACGGTGCTCAAGAAGACCGGCGGCGCGCGCCGGATCGCCAAGAACTTCAGCGCCTCGACCTGGGACATCGGCGACGGCGTCCTGGCGCTCGAGTTCCACAGCGGGCTCAACCTCAAGCTCAACCCGATCGACGACGACATCGGGCGCATGATGGACAAGGCCGTCACCGAGGCCGAGGCCAACTTCGAGGCGATGGTGATCTACCACGACGGGGAGAACTTCTCGGCCGGAGCCAACCTCCTGATGCTCATGATGTACGCCGAGCAGAAGGACTTCGCGTCCATCGAGGAGATGGTCCGCACCTTCCAGAACACCATCCAGCGCCTGCGCTACTCGTCGATCCCGGTCGTGGCGGCCCCCTCGGGGCTGGCGCTCGGCGGCGGCTGCGAGGTGGTGATGGGCGCCAACGCCATCCAGGCGGCGGCGGAGTCGTACATGGGCCTGGTGGAGATGGGCGTCGGCCTGATCCCTGGCGGCGGCGGCACCCTGAACCTGCTCAAGCGCTGGTTCGGCCCGATGGTCGGCGACAAGGAGGTCAACCCCCTGCCCTACATCGTCAAGACGTTCATGACGATCGGCATGGTGAAGGTGGCCGAGAGCGCCGAGGAGGCTCGGGAGCTCGGCTTCCTGACGGCCACCGACGGCATCACGCTCAACCGCGACCACCTGCTGTACGCGGCCAAGGAGCGCGCGCTCGGCATGGCGCGGGCGGGCTTCCGTCCGCCGCGTCCGGCGAAGTTCAGCCTGCCGGGGCCCGACGGGGCGGCGACGATCGACATGCTGCTCTACTCGATGGTGCAGAACCACCAGATCAGCGACCACGACCGCCTCATCGGCGCCAAGCTCGGTCGCGTGCTCACGGGCGGCGACACCTCGCCCAACATCCTGGTGAGCGAGCAGCACCTGCTCGATCTGGAGCGCGAGGCGTTCCTGAGCTTGTGCGGCGAGGCCAAGACGGTCGACCGGATCAAGTACATGCTCAAGAACAACAAGCCGCTCCGCAACTGACGGGCGTGTTTGACGCATCAAGACATCTATGACATCAGCGCCGGCCTTCGTCCGTTCTCGCTGCGCTCGCCCGTACTGCGCAGTGAGCGAAGCTCACGCCGCCGGCCATCCATCGGCGCCCCCGTCGCGACCATGTGCGCGGGGACGCTCCACCCACTTAAGGGAGACCGCCCGATGAGCCGAGACGTAGTCATTATCGATGCCCTCCGCACGCCGTTCACCCGCGCCCACAAGGGCGCGCTCCGCAACACGCGCCCCGACACGCTGGCCGCTGAGGTCATCAAGGCGCTGCTCGTTCGCAACCCCAAGATCGACCCGGCGAAGGTCGAGGACGTGATCCTCGGCTGCGCGATGCCCGAGGCCGAGCAGGGCATGAACGTCGCCCGCATCGCCGCCATCCTGGCTGGCGTGCCGGTCGAGGTCCCTGCCATGACGATCAACCGGTTCTGCTCCAGCGGCAGCCAGTCCATTGGACTGGTGGCCGACCGGGTCGCGCTCGGTCACATCGACCTGGCGATCGCGGGTGGGACCGAGTCGATGACGATGATCCCGATGGGGGGCAACAAGGTCGCGGCCAACCCCGAGATCATGGCCATGCACCCCGAGACCTACACCCCGATGGGCACCACGGCCGAGAACGTGGCGCGCCTGTTCGAGGTGAGCCGCGCCGACCAGGACGCCTTCGCGTACGAGTCCCACCGCCGCGCGGTGGAGGCCATCGAGCGCGGGTACTTCAGCGATGAGATCGCCACCATCGAGGCGACGGTCTACACCGACAACGGTCCCCAGACGCTGTCGGTGAGCCGGGACGACGGGCCTCGCCCCGACACGTCCGTCGAGAGCCTCAGCAAGCTCCGCCCCGCCTTCGATCCGACCGGCACCATCACCGCCGGCAACGCCTCGCCGCTGACCGACGGCGCGGGCGCGGCCATCGTGGCCTCGGCCGAGCTGGCCCGCGCGCTGGAACTCCAGCCGCTGGGCTACTTCCGCCGCTGGGTGGCGGCGGGCGTGGCGCCGGAGCTGATGGGCATCGGCCCGGTGCCTGCGATCCGCAAGCTCCTGGCGCAGACCGGCCTGACGGCGGCGGACATCGACGTGTTCGAGATCAACGAGGCCTTCGCGGCGCAGTCGGTGTACTGCGTGCGCGAGCTGGGGCTCGACCCGGCGAAGGTCAACCCGAACGGCGGCGCCATCGCCCTCGGCCACCCGCTCGGCACCAGCGGCGCCCGCATGATCGCCACCATCCTGCGCCAGCTCAAGCGCACCGGCGGCAAGTACGGCGTGGTGTCGATGTGCATCGGCGGCGGCATGGGCTTCGCCTGCCTGGTCGAGGCGGCCTGATCGTCTCCGTCGCGCGCGTGGGCCTCCATCCACGCGCGCGGGCGGTGCGCTCGGCCGCTGCCCGCAGCCGCCTGAGCCCGCCCGTATCGCCCTGACCTGCTCACGCCGCGCTCGCGTGAACGCCATTCACCCGTCTGGGTGGACAGTCTGGCGTATCTCGTGCTTGACGCCCTCCATCCATCTTCATATCCTCATACAGCCAGGCTGTGTCTCCTCCGGGGAAGGCGTGGCGGGTGATGACGCCTCGCGCTTCGGCGTGGCGTCGTGACCACAACGAACCGACGTCCAGGAGCGCTCTGTCTCGTCGAGCCCGGGGTCATTCGACGCGCAGCGCGCTCCATCTGCCCATATACCCCTTCCGGATCGTCCGTCATCTCGACGCGACGCCGGCCGCTGCCTGTCCCGGGTGGTGTCCGGTGGTCGACCCAGGAGAGCTCATGTCGCACGCTCGCTCCATCAACCTCCGCATCTCGGGCGAGGTTCTCACTCTCAAGACCGATCGAGACGAGCATTTCCTGCAAGAGCTGGCGGATTACGTCGGCAGCAAGATCGACGAGATCCAGCAAGGGGCTCGGGGTATCCCCAGTCATCGCGTCTACCTCCTGGCCGCGCTTCAGCTCGCGGACGAGCTGTACGCCGAGCGTGAGAACGGTCGGGTGCTGTGCGAGGAGGTGAGCACACGCTCGGAGCGCCTGATGGAGCTCGTCGACGTGGAGCTCGCGGCGCTGCAGCAGGGGGCTTCGGGGATCGAGCCCGCCCTCTAGCGGAGGGCGAGGTCGGAGGGCAGTTCGGCGGCGTCGCTGCGCGAGGAGAAGCGTGGCCACGAGCGATGAGATGGCGCACGAGGAGTTGATCCAGGATCGCAAGCGCCACCTGCGGCATATCACACGGGTGCAGCGCCGCGCCCTGACGGCGGAGGTGCGCCGTGCGGCCTCCGCCGCGCTGGTCGCCCGGCTCGAGACGCTCGACGTGGTGCGGGACGCCCGCGGCATCGGCCTGTACGCGCCGTTTGACGGCGAGATCGACCCTCTGGCGCTGCTCGACGCGCCGATGTGCGTCGGCAAGGTCATCGGATGGCCGCACATCGGCGGCGCAGCGCGCGCGATGACCTTCCGTGAGGCGCCCAGCGCGACGGAGCCGGGGCATCCGGGCTACAGCGCGGCCGTGCGGGACGGCATGGCGCGCGGCGAGCTCGGCATCGGCACACCGACCGGCGCGACGCTGTCGGCCGCGGTCCTCGACGTGTTGATCGTGCCAGGCGTGCTGTTTACGCACTCAGGCGCACGTCTCGGGATGGGAGCGGGGTACTACGACCGTTTCCTCACAGGATTTCAGGGGACGACCCTCGGGGTCGGCTACGACTGGCAGCGCGTGGACGCCCTGCCCACCGAGCCGCACGACCGTCTGCTGAGCTACGTCGTGACTCCATCGGAGGTCGTGCGCTGCGGCGCAGGCTGACGATGTTCAAAGGGGTCGGCCGCACTTTTGGGGGACGGCCGAGCTACCCTATATACCCCAGTGATATGGAGGTACATGTGTGGAATACGTAATTGCCGCGATCGCGCTCCTCATGGGCGCGGTCATCGGGTTCCTGGTTGGTGAGCGCAAGGCGCGGGAGAAGAACCGCACCGAAGCGCAGGACGCCGAACGGGAAGCCGCCCAGCTGCTGACCAAAGCCCGGGACGAGAGCCAGCTGGTGCTCGATCGTGCCGAGGCCGAAGCTAAAGAGCTTCACGACAAGACCAACAAGAGCCTGGAGGAAGAGACCCGAGAGCGCCGTCAGGAGTTCGCCCGAGGCGAGTCCCGTCTGGAGGCTCGTGAGGAGAAGCTCGCGGCCAAGGAGGCCAACCTCGACAAGCGCGAGTCCAACCTCGACAAGCGCGCGACGACCTACGACAACCGCGAGCAAGACATCAGCAAGCGCGAGGAGAAGCTCCTCGCCCGCGAGACCACCCTGAAGGGCCAGGAGGAGCAGGTCGAGCTGAACCTGGGCCGTGCCCGCGACGAACTCACCCGCGTCGCCCAGATGACGGTGGAGGAGGCCCGCAAGCAGATCATCGACCGCATCACGGCCGAGGCCAAGTCCGACGCCGCCCGCCTGATCAAGCAGATCGAGGAGGAGGCCATCGCCGAGGCCGACCGGCGCTCCAAGAAGATCATCGGCATCGCCATCCAGCGCTACGCCGGTGAGTACGTGACCGAGCGCACCGTCAGCGTCGTCCAGCTGCCCTCGGACGACATCAAGGGCCGCATCATCGGCCGCGAGGGCCGCAACATCCGCGCGCTCGAGGCCGCCACCGGCATCAACCTCATCATCGACGACACGCCCGAGGCGGTCCTGCTGTCCGGCTTCGATCCGATCCGGCGCGAGATCGCCCGGCTGGCGCTCGAGCGGCTCATCGCCGACGGTCGCATCCACCCCGGACGGATCGAGGAGGTGGTGGAGAAGGCGAAGAAGGAGGTGGATCAGCTCATCAAGGACGCTGGCAACAAGGCGGCGTTCGAGCTCGGCCTGCACGGGATTCATCCCGAGCTGCTGCGGCTCATCGGGCGGCTGCGCTACCGGACGAGCTACGGCCAGAACCAGTGGAGCCACTCCATCGAGGTCGGCTTTTTATGCGGCATGATGGCCGGCGAGCTCGGGCTCAACGTCAAGATCGCCCGCCGCGCAGGCCTCCTGCACGACATCGGCAAGACGCTGACGCACGAGATCGAAGGCAGCCACGCCGTCATCGGCGGGGACATGTGCAAGAAGTACGGCGAGGACCCGATCGTGGTCAACGCGGTCGCCGCGCACCATGAGGACGTGCCGCCCAAGTCCGTCTACGCCCACCTCGTCATGGCCGCCGACGCCCTGTCCGGCGCCCGTCCCGGCGCGCGCCGCGAGATCCTGGAGACCTACGTCCAGCGCCTCGAGGACATGGAGCGCATCTCGATGAGCTTCGAGGGCGTCGACAAGTCCTACGCCATCCAGGCCGGCCGCGAGCTGCGCGTCATCGTCGAGCACACCCGTGTGTCCGACGAGGAGGCGCACATGCTGAGCCGTGACATCGCCCGCCGCATCGAGCAGGAGCTCGTCTACCCGGGCCAGGTCAAGGTCTGCGTGATCCGCGAGACCCGCGCCGTCGAGTACGCGCGCTGAGGCCACGGCCGCCAGGCCGCCCCCAGAGCGCAAAAGGCCAGCACCTCACGGTGCTGGCCTTTTTTGCGTCCGGACGGCGGCACGATCAGTTCTCGATGAAGCTCTTGAGCTGCTTGCTCCGCGAGGGGTGACGCAGCTTGCGCAGCGCCTTGGCCTCGATCTGCCGGATGCGCTCGCGCGTCACGTCGAAGTCCTGACCGACCTCCTCGAGGGTGTGGTCCGACTTCTCGCCGATGCCGAACCGCATCCGCAGCACCTTCTCCTCACGCGGCGTGAGCGTGGAGAGGACCTTGCGCGTCTGCACCGAGAGGTTGTGGTCGATGACCGCCTCCGACGGGTTGATCGCGTTCTTGTCCTCGATGAAGTCGCCCAGGTGGCTGTCCTCCTCCTCGCCGATCGGGGTCTCGAGGCTGATGGGCTCCTTGGCGATCTTGAGGACCTTGCGGACCTTGTCGACCGGCAGCTCCATCTTCTCGGCGATCTCCTCGGGCGTGGGCTCGCGACCGAGCTCCTGGACGAGGTAGCGGCTGGTGCGGATCAGCTTGTTGATCGTCTCGATCATGTGCACGGGGATGCGGATGGTGCGCGCCTGATCGGCGATCGCCCGGGTGATCGCCTGACGAATCCACCACGTGGCGTAGGTCGAGAACTTGTACCCGCGCCGGTACTCGAACTTGTCCACCGCCTTCATCAGGCCGATGTTCCCCTCCTGGATGAGGTCGAGGAACTGCAGCCCGCGGTTGGTGTACTTCTTGGCGATCGAGACGACGAGGCGGAGGTTGGCCTCGACCAGCTCGGCCTTGGCGCGCTCGCTGATCCGCTCGCCGTTGAGGATGGCCTGGTAGGTCATCTGGAACTGCTCGAGCGGCTGGCCCGCCTCCATCTCGATCCGTCGGATGGTGCGGTGAGACTGGCGCATCTCCATCTCGAGGTGGAAGAGGCGCTCGGTGCGCATCGGCTTGAAGCCGAGCTCGTCGCAGACCTTCACGAAGCTGTCGGGGTCGCGGCGCGCGGTCCGGCTGACCGCCTTGATCACCTTGAAGTCGGAGCCGACGCGGCGCTCCCGCTTCTTCATGTCCGTGCGGGCCTTCTCCACGCGCTGGATCATGCCCTTGATCTTGTTGACGATCTTGTCGGTCTCCTTCTTGGTCAACCGGATCGTCCGCATCGAGGCCGTCACCTCCTGGCGGTCGGCCTTGAGCTGCTCGGTCATCCGCTGACGCTCGGCGTCGTCGAGGCCGCGGGTGGTGATGATGCGCTCGGCCAGCTTGCGCCACTCCCGATCGAGCGCCTTGATGCGGTCGATCGTCTCGAGCAGCTCCGTCCGACGGTCCAGGTCCTCCTGCGGGTTGTGCTCCTCGTCCTCGGGGACGGAGTTGGTGCGCAGGATGTCCTTGAGCTTCACCTTGTCGTTGCGAAGGCGCTCGCCCAGGATCACGACCTCACGGACCCCGATCGTCGAGCTGAGCACGACGTCGAGCACCATCAGCTCACCTTCTTCGATGCGCTTGGCGATCTCCACTTCGCCTTCGCGCGTCAGCAGGCTCACCGAGCCCATCTTGCGCAGGTACATGCGGACGGGATCGTTGGTCTTGCTGTAGGTCGCGTCGAAGTCCGCGGCGGCCTTGCGGCGCTTGTCCTCAGCGCGCTTCTGGCGGGCGCGGCGAGCGGCCTTCTCGGCGCCATCGACGACCTCGATGTCGTGCTCGCTGAACACGACCATCATGTCATCGATGACCTCACTGGAGAGTACATCGGGCGGGAGAGCGTTGTTGACCTCCTCATAGGTCAGATAACCCTTCTCTTTGCCGAGGTCGATGAGCTTCTGAATCTCGACTCGTTCGAGGGCGTCGGACATCCACTTCTCCTTGGTGATAACCGGCTCGTGATCACCAACGCCGCCGTCAGGGACAGGCTGCGCCGTGGGTCGCCGAGCCAATGCGTCCAGGTCGGTCTCACCGACGCTGGCGCCTTGGTCAATTCAAAACAACATACAATTTCAAAAAAACCTTCTGCTTCAGGAGCTTCCGGTGAAGCGCGAGGCTCACGCCACGTTCGAGTCCGAAGACGCCACGTCATCGTCGACGAGCTCGTCGAGGTTGACCCGGGACTTTCGGCTGGAGCGACCAGCGTCGCCCTTCACCTTCTTCTTCTGGAGCCGGAGGTCGAGATCACGCCGAACGTGATTGAGCTCGGCAAGCAACAAGATGAGCTCGTTCTCCTCTTCGGTGTCGGGGATCACACGGCTGGCCATCTGGTTGGCGCGGACCTGCTCGCGTTCGAGCCAGCGCAGCTGAAGCCGGGTGATGAGGTCGAAGTAATTCTTGTCGAGGTTCTCCTCGGTGTAGCCCCGCTCCGAGCACAGGATCGCCGAGACCTGGTCGAAGTAGTCGGGGTCACCGAGCTCGGCGGCCAGGCGCTGGGCGGCCATGACGTACTCGGGCGGCTTGTCGGCGAGCTTGTGCTGTTCGCACACGCGTTCGATGAGGAACACGAGGCGCTCGTCGGTCAGCAGCGGGCAGCAGCCGTTGTCGACAAACTCCCGAAGTTTGTCGGGTGAGTCGCTCAAGACCTGCAAGCAGGCAGCCTCCAGGGCGGGCACGGCGCGAGGCTCAACGCTGAGCTGAGGGACCTCGAAGCCGTCGTCCACGGGGTTGGCCGGAGTCTGGGAGCCCCGGTCCGAATCGAACCCCTGGTTGCTGGAGGCTATTCCCGTCGATGCGCGCTCGACCCGGGGGGCAGGCGTCGGGGCGGCGGTGGATGCGCCTGCCCCGTAGCTGCTGCGGGGCTCGTCGCTGCCGGTCTGCTGCCTGAGCGCGCTGGGGCGCTTGAGGTAGGCGGCGATCTGCTTCGGGGGGATGTCGAGGCGGCGGGCGACGTCGGCGGCGTAGTGCTGCCAGGTGATGTTGTTGTGCACGTTGCCGAGGATCTCGGAGACGCCCTCGAGCGCGGCGACGCGCTCCTCGATGGGGGCGCCGAGCTTGCCGTCGAGCACGCGATCGATGGCCCAGGCCACCAGCGGCCGGGCGTGATCGAGGCGCTCCTGGAGCTTGCTGCGCCCAGCGGTGCGCACGTAGCTGTCCGGGTCGTCGCCCTCGGGCAGCTCCACGACGCGGGCGTCGAAGTCGTGCTGCAGGATGCCGGGCAGGGACTTGAAGGTGGCCGCCTGGCCGGCCTTGTCCCCGTCGAAGGCGACGTGGACGCGCTTGCAGAACCGGGACAGCAGGCGGACCTGGCGCTCGGTCAGCGCGGTGCCCAGCGGGGCGACGGCGTTGGTGACGCCGCGGGCGTAGAGGGTCACGACGTCGAAGTTGCCCTCGACGAGCATCGCGGTGCTGTGGGCGCGGATGCCGGCCTTGGTGGTGTAGAGGCCGAAGAGCTCACGGCCCTTGGTGTAGAACGGGGTCTCGGGCGAGTTGATGTACTTGGCACCGGGCTTGTCCGGGTCGTTGACGATGACGCGGCCGGAGAACGCCAGCGGGTTCCCCATGATGTCGAAGACGGGGAACATGACGCGGGCGCGGAACCGGTCGTAGAAGCCGCGGTTGCCGGGCTTGATGAGGCCCGCGGCCTCGATCTCGGCGGGTTTTTGCCCCATGGTGACGAGGTAGTCGAGCAGGTCGCTCCAGGTGTCCGGCGCCCAGCCGAGCCCGAAGGCGCGGGAGGTCTCCTCGTCCACGCCGCGATCGAGCAGATAGCGGCGCGGGGCGTCGTCGGGGCCCTCCCAGAGCTGGCGCTCGAAGAAGGCCTGGGCGAGCCGGGTGATGCGGATGTACTCGTCCTTCTCGTCCCGACGGCGACGCGTCTCAGCGTCGTCCTCATCGGCGGCGACCTCGATCCCGACGCGCGCGGCGAGGTAGCGCACGGCCTCGGGAAAGGTCCAGCCCTCCATCTTCATCAGGAAGGCGTAGGTGCTGCCGCCCTCGCCGCAGCCGAAGCACTTGAAGAAGCCCCGGTCGGGATGGACGTTGAAGGAGGGTGATTTCTCGCTGTGGAACGGGCAGAGCCCCTTGTAGCTCGTGCCTGCGCGCTTGAGCTGAACATACTCCCCGACGATCTGGAGCATATCGGTGCGCTCCAGCACTTCATCGACGACTTCTTCGGGGATGCGTCCCATAGAGAGCTGACCGGAATCTAGAGCGCGTGTTCTACCCGGACGGGCGAAGCCCATCGCCCCAAAGCAGCGGTCGCGTGGACGTGGTGGCGTGTCCGGGGGCACCGTGGGAGGGGTGATGGATGCGTCAAGCAGCCACCCCCTGTCCAGCGATGCCGTTGGACACGATCCGCGTTCATGCGCTCGAACCTCTTTGTGGGGCAGGGTCTGAACGGTGATGGCGTAAGCCGAACACGCCCCCCGTTCAGTGAGGGCGAATCGTGGTTCTGTACCCAAAACCCTGCAGGCTGTCAACATCGGGCGCGCACAGGACGCGATCTTGCCCGTGCGCGAGGGCGAGACGGCTCGAAGTGCGTGCTGGAAGCTTGTGTGCCGGGCGCTCATCTGTCAAAAATCCCGTGCACGATGACACCCATGCGGGTCGGCGCCGACGGTCGCCGATGGCACAACGAGGGGTTCTGCGGCATGTTTGCATGGCTCAAGGACAAGACGGGACGTCTATGGCGCTGGCACGTCCGCCAGGTCAAGGCGTTCTTCAACGGATTTAGTCATCCATTTCGCGCTATACCCTATATATTTCGCAACCCGTCGCTGCTCAAATGGGCGATCCCTCCGGCCATCCTGACCTCCGGCCTGATGGCGCTGGTGATGTGGACGGTGTTCGGCTACACGGACGACGCGGTCAGCCTGATCTGGACGCAGCCCGCCGGGACGGTCTGGTACGAGACGTGGCTCCTGCTGCCGATCTGGTACACGATCTACGTGGTGGCGATGCTGATCCTGGTCGCCATCGGCATCATCGCGGTCTACCTCGTCTCGATCCCCCTGGCGGGGCCCTTCGGGGAGCTGCTGGCGGAGGAGGTGGAGAAGATCGAGACCGGCTGGTCGCCCCCGTTCGACTGGATGGTCCTGCTGCGCAACCTCGCGGTGACGGCCCTTCACCTGACGATCTTCACGATGATGCAGATCGTCGTGTTCGCGATGGTGAGCGCCATCGGGCTGATCCCCATCGTGGGGCAGGTCATCAGCATCGTGGTGTCGCTGGTGACGACGCCGCTGCTGATCGGCTTTGCGCCGTTCGACTATCCGATGACGGTCCGGCTGTGGGGCTTCGGCGATAAGATGCAGTTCATGGTGCGGAACTTCCCGATGTTCTACGGGTTCTCCGTCGCCTCGTTCGCGATGCTGTACATCCCGTTCGTGAACCTGGTCTTTCTGCCCTGTTGTGTCGTGGCCGCCAGCCGCGTCATCGTCGAGCAGGAGAAGGACGGCACGCTCACCATCGCCGACCGCCGAAAGGCCGTGCTGGCCGCGCGCAACAAGCTGACCCTCGCCGCGGCGGAGAAGGCCAACGCCGCGAGCGCCCAGGCCACCAGCGGCGACGCCGACGCCGTGCCGGCCGAGCTCGCGCAGGAAGTCGTGAAGGAAGCCTGAGCGTCAGGGGGCGAGGTCGACCGGTGGGCGCGGCGCGCCCGCGTCGAGCTCGGGGGCGCCGGCGTCTGCAGCGGGGCGCGCCGGGGAGACGTCTGGAGAGGGCACCTGCGGCGGCGAGCTGCCGGCGTCGGGCACAGGGGCCTCGGTGGGCGATGCGGGAGCCGCGGGAGCGCCCTCGGGAGCGCCCTCGGGGCCGCCCTCGGGGCCGCCCTCGTCGGGCTCCAGCTCCTCGCCCTCGGGGCCGGGGATGTCGGGGTCGCCTTCGGGAGCGGGGACGCCGTGCGCGTCCGCGGTGGAGGCGTCTGGCGCGGAGGGGTCGTGGTCGGAGGCGTCGCTCTGCGCGTCGACGGTGTCGCGAGGGTGCGAGGGGCGCGCGCCGGCGTCAGGCGTCTCGACGACCGACGGCGGGGTGCCCTCCTCGGGCGCGAGGCTGGCCAGGATGTGATCGAAGATCGCCTCGTAGCGCACCTTGTGGGACGCCTCGGCGTACAGGGTCACGAGCACGGTGCGACCGGCCACCCCGAGCACCAACGTCCGAAAATAGACGTCGGTATCCTCTCCGGGCAGGCGGCCTGTTCCCTCTCCCGCGTATCCTGCGAGGCCATTGATCGTGTAGGGCTCCGGCCTGGACGAGAAGGTCGTCGCCTCCAACGGGATGAAGCTCTCGACCTGGCGGGCGAAGTACTCCGGCTTGACGTCGGATTCGGCCACCAGGATCACCAGCGCGGCATCCTCGAGCACGGGCAGAGCAGTGAGCACAGCGCCATCGCTGGCGTTGGCGTCGCCAGGCATGTCGCCGTCTTCGACGGTCACCGGATCGCTGCCGGGTTGGCGGAAACGTACGGTCCAGTCTGCGGGCACCGTGAACTTCAGGTGGGCCTGCTTAAATGGGACCGTCTTCCACTCATCCGACGAACAGCAACCGGTGAGCGCCGCGCTCAACACGAACACCGCGATCAACGCGATGCCCAGCAGCGAGGCTGTGCGGATGCGAACTGTGGGGAGCATGGATCCAGCTGATCTGTTCGACCCATCCAACGTTAAGGCCCACCAGGACGAAGCGCACGCTTGCGACTGGGCCAGGCTTTCTTGGGTCGATCTGCCCAAGTTGGCCAGCAAACTAGCACAAGGGTTTCCGGCAATGCAATGCGGACGTCGGTCAGCGAGCATCCAGGCTGTCTCAGCGTGGCCAGGCAGGCGACAGTCGGCAGCCGGTGCCGGGCTGTTCTGGCCCTCGGCGATCCCCGTCATGACGGCATGCAGCGCCTCCGTGTCGGGCGCAGCGCACCGTTGTGCGTCCTGATCGCGCGCCAGGAGACGCGCGTTGACAGGGGGGGAGACGTTCGGAGTGCTGTGGCCCATCGCTGGTCGATCCCTCGCTGATCCGCCGTCAGTCCACGTAGCCGAGCTCGAACACGTCGAGATCGGAGGCGATGTCCGCCTCGGCCATCACCTTGCGCACGTCTTTGAGAAAGCCGTTGACGCGCGGGTACTTGGACGACACGTGCGTGACGACGAGGCGCTGGGCGCCCGCCTGAACGGCCGTCTCTGCGGCGTCGATCATCGACGAATGGCCACGGTCGTGCGCCACGCGCTCCTCGCCCGGCGCGTAGGTGCCCTCGTGGATGAGCAGGTCTACCCCCGCCGCCAGACGCACGGCGCCGTCGCAGGGCTCGGTGTCCAGGCAGTAGGCGACCGAGAGGCCTCGGCGAGGCTCACCGACGACGTCGTTGGAGGCGATGATGCGGCCGTCGGGGAGGGTGACGTCCTCGCCGCGCTGGAGGCGACCGTAGAGCGGCCCTGGCGGCACGCCAAGGTCACGGGCCTGATCGACGTTGAAGCGGCCAGGCCGGTCCGGCTCCGAGAGGCGGTAGCCCCAACACGGCACCCGGTGCTTGAGGCGGTCGGCGGCGATGGTGTACTCCCCCATGTCGAGCACGACGCCCGGCTCGCTCACCTCCGTCACCACGAGCTTGTAGCCAATGCCGAGCACGCCGAGCTTGCTCAACGCGCTCAGGTAGCTCCGGATACCCTTGGGGCCAATGACGGTCAGCGGTTCGGTCCGCTGATTGAGCTGCAGCGTGCCGAGGAGCCCCGGCAGGCCGTTGATGTGGTCGCCGTGAAAGTGCGTGATGCAGATCAGCTTGATGTCACCGGGCCGCAGCTGCGACCGGGTAATCTGCATCTGGGTCCCCTCGCCGCAGTCGAACAGGATCACGTCCCCCTGGCGGAAGACCGCCGTGCAGGAGACGTTGCGTTCAGGGGTCGGCTTGCCCGACCCCGTTCCCAGTGTGTGCACCGAAATCATGCGTTGCTCTTGACTGAATCCATCGTCAGAGAGGGCTCGGCTCGTCGTCAGGCGCGCCTGCGACCGAGCTGTCGCGCCAGGAGCCACAGCCCCGATGCGGCGTTCTTCAACGCACACAGGGTCGGTTCGCTCCCGGCACATGCTCGACGCAGAACGCCGCCCACGCTGAGCAGACACCCTCCGCAGCCCGTCCCGGTCCGGGCAAGGAGAAGGAGTCATATGCGGGAGCCGCGCTGAATTTCAAGGGGCAGGCTGAAGATGGCGTCGTTCGGCCGTGGGGGAGGCGGCGGCGCCTCGACCCCGTGCGTGGGTGCCAGGCACCCACGCACGGCGACCATCACGGGATCGAATCAGTTGGGCGGGTCGATGCAGATCGCCGTGCGACGGCTGACCTGCACGCACTCGGTGTTGGGGATATCGGCGCAGTCGGCCGCGGAGGTGCAGAAGATCGTGCAGATGTTCGCGGTGCCGCCGCCCAGGAACGTGAAGCAGAAGTCGGCGCCCTCGACGCAGTCGTCGTCGCTGTCGCACGAGCCACCGAGGTCCACAGCGCCCATCCCGTCGAACGGGGTGCAGGCTCCCGCCTCCTCGCTGCACTGGATGCGCAGCGGGCTGGTGTCGTCGCACGCGCCCATGGTCGTGCGGCAGTCGGCAGCGGTGATGTTCACCGTGAGCGTATACTCGGTCGTGCGGTCGCCCGTTTCGGCAGGGAACTGGGTGACCCGGATGTAGTAGCGGCCGGCGGTCAGGTAGGTCGCCAGGGCCTGCTCGGGGTTGGCGTCGCCGGACGTCCCGAACCCGTAGAACTCCCCGTCCGCGCCCAGGATGTACACGTCGAGGTCGCCGTTGCCGGAGAAGTCGACGTCCGCCGACAGGTTGCTCGCCGCCTCGGGCACGTCCACGGCGTACCAGTCCTCGTCGGCGTCGCAGATGCTCAGGCCCTCGAAGATGCCAGCGCCGTCGGTCAACGCCAACACCCCGGCGCGGCTGGAGGAGCCGTTGGCGCCCGCGTCCGGGGCAGCGCCGACGCCGCAGGTCTGGTCCTGACTGGCCTCGTAGTTCAGGCAGTAGCCCGTCAGGCCGAAGCCACCGTCAGCGTACACGCACGCCTCCTCGGCGCGCCGGCAATCGACGTCGGTGACACACCGGCGCGACTCACACCGGCCGCTGTCCACGTCACAGAAGAACGTGTCCGAGCACTCGACGTCGCTGGAGCAGGCGTCCACGCACAGCCCCTGGCCGCGCAGCGTCTCGGGGAAGATGCAGTAGAAGCTGGCGCCGAGGGCCGCGCAGCCCTGGTCGTCGTCGCAGAGGATCGTGCAGACGTTGTCGCCGGCGCCGACGCTGCCCTCGTAGCAGCCCGCGGCGTTGGCGGTGCAGTCGCCGTCGTCGTCGCAGGAGCCGCCGAGGGGCTGGGTGCCGTCGGCGGTGATGCCCTCGCACGCCCCGCTGGTCGTGTTGCAGAACTCGCGCGCCGGCACGCCCGCGCACTCGACGTCGTTGGTGCACGTGCCGGTGGTCAGGGCCACCGAGAGGCTGTAGCTGGTGCGGGTCGCCGCCGGAGCGTCCACCTGGTCCACGAGGATGAGGTAGTCGCCAGCGGGCAGGAAGCGGGCCGGCAGCAGCTCCCCGGTCGCGGTCGGGGTGCCCTGGCCATAGAAGCCCCCGGTGGCGCCGAACAGGAGCACGTCCACGTCGTTGTCACCGGGGTGGGTGAGCGTGATCTCGAGGCCGGACTGCGCAGGCACGGTGACGCGGTAGTAATCCTCGTCCGCCGGGCAGAGCTTCAGGTCGCTGAGCTCGACCGGGGACTGGCCGAGGGTGAGCGGAGAGGCCTGGGCGGTGGTCTCGTTGGGTTCGTAGCCCTCGTCGATGCCGCAGGTGACGTCCACGGCGCCGTTGCAGTAGCCGCCGCGGAGGGAGCACGAGCGCCCGGTCGGGCAGTCGGCGTCGGAGGAGCAGGCGACCTTGATGAGCATCGCGTACTCGTTCTGCGAGCCCTCGAAGCTGGCCACCTCGACGAAGTACGTGCCCGTGGTCGGCACCTCAAACGGGATGAACTCGGACTGATCGGCCGTGGCGGACATGGCGATGGCGGAGTCCCGCACCCGGCTGTCCTCGGCGTACAGGTACATGTCGAGATCGCCGAAGCTGGCGTTGAACTCGGCGTAGACAAGGATGGTCTGGCCGGCCGTGGCGTCGAACCGGAACCAGTCGCTGGTGTCGGGGCAGACGTACAGCTGCGCGGCGAGGTAGTCGGTCCCGGCGTCGAAGGCCTCGCTGGCGAGCTGGTTGGGCGCGATGCTGTCCTCGAGGCTGCACGCGGGCTCAAAGCCGTTGTTGGCGGCGTCGTCGAGCACGGGGATGTCGGGGATGCCGTTGTTGCCGGTGTCCTCCACGTTTCCGTTGTTGTCCGCATCGGGTGTGCCGTTGTTCCCCGCGTCGAGGTCACCGTTGTTCGTCGTGGTGACCGAGGGGGGCTGGGGATCGGTGCAGGCCGCGGTGAGCGCGGTCAAGACGAGCGTGGCGAGCAGGAGCATGAAGCCGCCGCGCCGCTGGGGAGCGGTGCGCGGGGTGGCGTACAGGGAGAGCGGTCTGATCATGTCTCGATCCAGGGCTTGGGGTTGGAAAGGGCTCCGCAGGGAGCGCGAGCGCGCGCTGGAGGGCGCGGACAGCGCGTCGGGCAGGAGCCGACCGTTAGGATAATGCCGGCGCCCCTGGGGGCGGCTGCGGCGCGGGACGGTGATGCACGAGTTGTGCCCTGTCAAGGGGCGATCAACCCGTCAGCTGACTCCTCCCCACACTTCTTCCAGCCACCCCTACCGTCGCGCGACCGCCCCCGCCGACCGCACCAGGTTGGACGCCGGCCCGTGATGTGATGCAAGGTGTTGTCACGGACCTCGCTGCTCGACCGCCCAGGAGCTGCTCAATGGGACAGACCTCGCCTCTCACCCGCCCGCGCGCCCCCTCCGCCCTGCTGCGACGCCTGGCCGCTGCGCTGTGGGCTCTGGCCTCGATCACCGCCGCAGCGGGGGCCGCCCACACCCAGGACCTGCGCGACGGTCAGGTCACCCTGCCCTGGTCCGAGGCCACCCGCCTCCTCGACGTCCAGGCCCCCGACGCGCCGGCGTTTGACCACGCCGTGCGCCGCAACCACCTTCGCGCCTCGGTCGAGCACGGCCGCCTCCATGTGCACCAGACCGTCGAGGTGGACGTGTATCGCGCCTGGGCCGTCGTCCCGCTGGTGCCGGACTCCGTGGGCATCATCGCGGTCCAGCACAACGGACACGACGCCTCCATGGTCCGCAGCGACGGCGACGTGGCCGCCGTGGTCAGCACCATCGGACCACACCGGTTCGAGATCGACTACCTCGCCCTCGGCAAGGCGGGGGTCGGCGAGTCCGCCATCATCCCGCTGGTGGAGCGCCCGCTGCTCATCGCAGAGATCGCCACGCCCGACCCGGACTGGACCGTGCTGGCCACCCCTTCGGCCCAGAGCGTGACGCGGCCTGCCGTGAGCCCCGAGGCCCCGCTCACCCGGATCGTCGTCCCGCGCACCAACCGCCTCGAGGTGCGCTGGGAGCAGCGCTTCGACGGCGCCGCCGCGGCCACCACCCGCCTGACCGCCGAGATCCGCAACGCCATCCGCGTCGAGGAGACGGGCATCGAGGGCCAGGCCGAGGTCCTGCTGGCCATCGAGGGGGAGCCGACGGCGACCGTCACGCTTCAGCTCCCGGCCGCCCTCGAGGGCGCCCGCGTCGATGGCGAGTACGTGCGGACGGTCGAGGCCAGCCCCAACGGGGACCGCCTCGTCCGCTTCGCCTTCGCGCAGTCCGGCGGCCGACGCCTCACCGTGCGCTACAGCCTCGGCGACAACGCCGCCACCCGCTTCGCCGTGCCGTCCATCGGGGTGCAGGACGCGACCGCGGTGCGCGGCGCGGTGGCGATCACCTCCACGGGCGGCATCGAGGTACAGCCCGTCGACGCCGACCTGCGCGGCCTCGAGGCCGCAGACAGCTCCGAGCTGCCCGAGGCCTGGCTCCCCGACCCGGACGAACTCGTCTTCGCCTACCGCTTCTTCGACCTCCCCATCGCCGGCCAGTTCGACATCCACCGCTACGCACGACAGGAGGTGCTCGCGAGCGCCATCCAGACCGCGGATGTGCAGACCGTCGTCACCGAGGACGACAAGGCCGTCACGCGGCTCCGCCTGGTGGTGACGAACAACTCCCGCCAGTTCCTCCGCCTGACCTTCCCCGACGACACCGCCGAGATCTGGAGCGCGTTCGTCGACGACCGCCCGGTCAAGCCCGCACGCGACGACCAGGGCCGGCTCCTGATCCCCCTGCGGCGCTCCGAGCGCCTCACAGGCCGCCTGGCGAGCTTCCCCGTGGAGCTGACGTTCTACCAGCACGTCGAGAGCCCCTCGCGTTTCTACGGCGCGGCGGCCTTCACCCTGCCGAAGCTCGACATGGTCGCCGCCGATGTCCTGTGGACCGTCTGGATCTCCGACCGCTACGCCTACTTCGACCACGGCGGGACCCTGTCGCCCACCGAGGACTCCCGCGCGCCGCTGACCTTCGACGCCGAGGGCGACGAGGATATCGACCGCACGTCGACCGGGCAGGGCGAGGGGAAGAAGTCCGCAGAGGTGTTGAAGGACGTGCAGGAGAAGGGGCGCGACGCCCCCGCGGCGCCCGCCCCCGAGAAGCCGAAGGACGCCGCGCCGACCAGCCGCGTCGCCGGCCTGCTGCCGGTACGCCTGGAGATCCCCACCAGCGGCACCGCGCTCCGCTTCCGCAAGCCCCTGGCGCGCGAGGGCGAGGAGCTCGCGGTCGACTTCCGCTACTACAACCGCGGCTACGTGAAGGCCGCCGAGTACACGGCGCTCGTCGGGCTGTTCGCAACGCTGCTGGCGTTCTTCGCCCACCTGCTGCTCGCCATCAAGCGTGGCCGTCTCAGCCGGAGCCGGCTGTGGTCGCCCGCCGCGCTGGTGGGCCTCGGCGTCTTCGCCGTGCTGCAGGCGCTGCTGCCGATCCCGTTCCCGGCCTGGTGGGTGATGATGCTGCTCGCCGTGGGCGCCGGCTCGCTCTACGGCACCGTCGTGTTCTGGACCACCATCATCGGCCTCGCCCACGAGCTGTGGGCGCGGTTCGGCCGCCCCGAGCCCCCGCGCCCACAGCGGAAGGCGGACGCCGAGGACGACGAGGACGACGAGGACAACGACGAGGACGACGACGACCCGCCGCCCGCCGGACCGGACGGAGGCCCCCATGCCTGACGCCATCGCGCCGCGTCCGCGCGCCAGCCGCCGCTCCACGCGCTGCGACGCCCTGGCCGTGTCCGCCATGCTCGCGACGACGCTCTGCGGCGCCGCCGTGACCGCCCAGCCGCTGCCCGACGTGAAGGATGCGCGGGTCACCCTGCCGCTGTCGGAGCTCCGCGCGCTGGCGGCGGGTGATGACACCTCAGCCCCGGCCTCCGTCGCCTTCGCCCTCGGCGTCACCCACCTGGCCATTGCGCTCGACTCGGCCGAGTCGACCGCCGAGCGCCGCCACGGCCAGGCCACCCTCCGCACGACCGTCCGCACGTTCGGCGACGGCCTGCACGAGATCCAGCTGCTGGCCGGGGGCACCGCGCTCCGCACCGCGACGCTCGGCGGCCACCCGGCGATGCTGGTGGGCTGCTCGACGGCCGCCGAGCAGCTCTGCCTGCTCGTCGAGGGCCGCGTGGACGTGGCGCTGGAGGCGACCTGGGACCTCACGCTGGTGCGCAGCGAGGGGCGCCAGGTCGCCGAGCTGCCCCACGTGCTCGCCCCCACGACGACGCTGACCGTGCGGATCCCTGAGCCAGGCCTGGTCGCCCACCTCAACGGACAGGCGCTGCGACCGAACCCGGAGGCCCCGGGCACCTTCGACGGCGCACCGCCTCCCGGCGCCTCCCTGACGCTGACGATCGAGCCCCTGCCCCCCGCCGAGGCGTCTGGCCGCCGGCTGGAGGTGTTCGATCACACGCGCCTCGACGTGCGCGCCGACGTGATCGCCGTGCAGGTGGCGATCGACCTCGACGTGCGCCGCGGCCACCTCGATACGCTCGACCTCCGCATCCCCGAGGAGGCCGACGGGCTGGCCATCCAGGGCGACGGGCTGCTCGCCACGCACCAGAGCGGCGAGCTGCATACGCTGACGTTCAAGTACGCCCTGACCGGCGCGCACCGCGTCATGGTCACCTTCAACCTCGGCCGCGAGCGCCCTGCCACCTTCGACCTCCCCGAGGTCGAGGTCGAGGGCGCCGACCTCGAGCGCGGCACCTACGCGGTCTGGGCCGAAGATGGCGTCGCGGTGGAGGTGCGCCCTGGCCTGTCCAACATCGAGGCGATCGACAGCTCGGAGCTGCCACCGACCTTCCCGTGGCGCGATGATCTCGACAACCTGTTGTACGCATTCAAGTATTTCAAGTCCCCGGTCCACGCCAGCCTGTCCACGACCCGGCATGTACCCGAGGAGGTGCTGACCGTGGCGGTCCACGAGCTCGCGCTCACCACGGTCCTGACGCGCGAGGGCAACGCGGTCACCAGCGCGACCTGGGAGATGGTCAACAACGGCCAGCAGTTCCTGGCCGTCGAGCTGCCCCAGGGGGCGCAGGTCTGGAGCGCATTCGTCGGAGGGCGCGGCGTCAAGCCGTCCCGTGACGCGCAGGGCCGGCTCCTGGTCCCCATCCGTCGGTCCACCCAGGCAGGGGACGAGCTCCAGCGCTTCGTGGTCGAGCTGACCTGGCTCCATGACGCGCCGCCCATGCGCGGCACGCTGGGGGACATCCAGCTCGAGGCCCCGCGCACCGACCTCGTCATCCGCACGACGCGCTGGGACCTGTACGTCCCAGATGGCTTCCAATACTATGCATTCACTGGAGACATGGTTTATAGCGGCGAGGTGACTTGGGCTATGACGCCGGAGCTCGAGCCGATCCCGGACCGGTTCGTCAAGTTGGAGCTCCCCCCAACTGTCACCGTCGAGAACAAGCACGGACGAGAGCAGGTCGCAGACGGCGTGGTGCGGCGAGGCATGGCGCGCGGGCTGTTGCCCGTCCGGCTCGACGTGCCCACCCAGGGCGTGCACCACCACCTCGACCGCTCCATCGTCGAGCCTGGCGAGCGGATGCACATCGAGCTCCGATACCTCTCCTCCACGCTCGCGGCCGTCGCCTCTCACCTCTCCGAGCTGCTGCTCGCCCTGCTGATGTTGTGCGCCGTCGCCCACGGCTGGCGCAGCCTGCGCGACCGGTCCCTCCCCTTCCGCCACCCATGGTTCGCCGTGACCCTGGTGTCCGTCATCGGCCTCGCGGCGATCCTGGTCGCCGTCCCCGTGCCCTTTCCCCCCTTGCTCGGCCCGGCGCTCGCTGTGCTCGTCGTCCTCATGGCCGCTGGCGCCTGGAAGGGCGCCATGTGGCTCAGCGGCACCACCCGCGCCGTCTACCACGAGTACATCGACACCGACGACGACGAGGACGACGACGACGAGGACGACGACGACGAGGGGCGCCCATGATTCGCCCCCGTGCCCATCGGGTGTCCGCCAGAGCGCTGCTCGCTGCGGCGGCCGCCGCCGGCTGCGTCGCCGGGCTCGCCGCGCCGGCTCGTGGGCAGGAGGCCCGCATCGAGCTCCCGCTCTCGGAGCTCGAGCGGCTCGCTGCGCCGGCGCAGCGCCCGGCGGCGGAGCTCGCGCCGCTCGTGCCTCACCGGGCGCACTACGCGCTGACCGTGGCCCGCGATCACGTGCGCCTGCGCGGCGAGCTGCTGGTGGACAGCCCGACGGCGGGCCAGCGGCTCGTGCTCATCCTCCCGGCCGCGAGCCAGCTCGTGCCGACCGCGGTGCTGCTCGGCGGTGAGCCCGTCCCGCTCGTGCAGGGGGCCGCGGGCGTGCTGGCCGTGCTCCCCGCGGCGGGTCGCCATCGCATCGTCGTCGAGCTGGTCCTGCGCACGACCGCCGGGGCCGAGCTCGCAGGTCCTGTCAGCGTGGACACCCTGTTGCCCCCGGCGGTGGTCACCACGCTCGACGTGGAGGCGCCCTCCTTCGTCCGCGAGCTGGCCGTCGACGCCGCGCCGCGGGTCGCCGAGGACGGCCACAAGCTCGCCTTGCCCGCCCCCGCTCGCCTCACCGCCAGCTGGGTCGTCAGCGACGTCGCCGACGACCTCGCCGACCACGACGCCACGACGCCCGAGACCACCGTGCTCGACGGACAGGCCACGCAGCTCCTCACCGCCGGCGAGGGACGGCTCCGGCTCGAGGCGGTGATCGAGCTCACGGTCACGGGCGCCCCCGTGGAGGCCGTCACCGCTCGTGTCCCGCCAGGTCTCGACCTCGTCGCGTGCGACGGCCCCGAGGTGGCCCGCTGCCAGCCCGAGGCCGACGGCGCCCTCCGCGTGACCTTCCGCTACCCGATCACCGGGGCCCATGCGCTGCGGTTCGAGCTCGAGCGCCCCCTCACCACCGATGCGGTCGACCTCGACTACCCACGGGTGCAGCTTGACGGCCTGGCCAGTGATCAGGGCGTGCTCGCCGTGCAGACCCTCGACGGCACCGAGGTGCTCGGCGAGCCGACGGGGAAGGCCCGACGCGCCGACGCCTCAGAGGTGCCGGCGGCGCTGCAGGAGCGCAGCGCCCGGCCCATACTGCTCGCTTTTCAATATAGCCACATGGATTCAGGCGTTAAACTCCGTATTCAACAACACGCTAGCGAGCCCGTGCTCGCCGCCACCATCGATCGCGCGGACGTGTTGACGCTGATCACGGGCGAGGGCAAGGCGGTCACGCGGGCGACGTGGAGTCTGCGCAACAGCGGCAAGCCGTTCCTTCGCCTCGCGATCCCGGAGGGCGCCACCCTGCTCGGCGCGTTCGTGGACGGCGCCGCCCAGCGACCGCGACGCGACGCGGAGACGGGGGAGCTGCTGGTGCCGCTGACCCGCTCGCGCCAGGAGGGTGGCGCCCTGCTGCCGGTCCGGTGCGAGGTGGTCTATCTCTGGGGCCTTCCAGAGGGACCGTTGCTGGGCTCGGGTGTGTTGAGCGTGCCGCTCCCTTCGGTCGACATCCCCATCAGTGCGCTCACGGTGAGCCTGTACCTCCCTCCCCGCCTCTACTTCGAGCCGGAGGGGCTGGCGTTCGAGACCGTGGGCCAAGAGGCGACGACCTGGGCCAGCGTGGGCGACGTGCGCCGGCGAGTAGGAGAAAAAGGGGAGCTCGGCGAGTCGGTGCCGGTTGACTTCGAGATCCCGCGACAGGGCACGCTGATCACCATGCGTAAAAATATTATACTTGAAAAAGAGAGAGACTCGATCAAGCTCCTGGTCACCTCACGAAGGGTGCTCGACATGCTGGAGCTCGTGTTGATGGGGCTCGTCGCGTGTGCGGTGGCCGCAAGTGGCGCCACGGCCCTTCGGTGGTTGCTGCGCGAGCGGGACCGCGCGACGTGGCTCACCGCCAGTGCTGCGGGGCTGGCCGGTGTCCTGGCGGTCGCGGCGGCGGTCGTCTGGCCGCTCGCCGAATGGCCCTGGTTCCTGGGTGCGTTCGTGGGTATGCTGGGGGGCGGCGCCTACGTGATCACGCGCATCGTGCGCTACCTGCTCTCACGCGCCGCCGACCGACCCACCTCTGCCCCCGACGCTGCACACCGATGAGCCATGCCTTCAGCTTCCACTTCTCGCGCTCGCCTTCGGGCCGGACTCGCCAGATGGCCATCGTCGACCTGGCGGCATCTTGCCCCGTCTGTGGATACGACGAAATACAGCGCTTCTATCACGCCATCCCCTTCCACGAGCTGACTCTGCCGCGCTTTCGCAAGGTCCAGCACGAGGCGCCACGGCTGCTCGGCTACGACTGCTCCAACTGCGGCACGCCGGTGGGGCATCAGGCCGGCACCCGTGGCTCGGTTGTTTTTGCCTTTGTCAGCGGCGAGGGCGTTATTCGGAGCTTCTTCGACACGAAGGACGGGGCGACCGCGCGGCTCCGGTATCGCTTCGAGCCCGACGGTCGCCTCGACGTCCAGGCGTTGCCCGTCTTTGAACCGGACGCGGACGACAGCGCCCTCGCCCTGCGCGAGGAGATCGACGATGCGGACGTCCGCCGGGTCTTCGGCCGCGTGTTCAGCTTCAAGGCGGCGTGGCGCGGCATGCTGCTCGCTGGCGGAGACAGCATCGCGCCGCTGGGGCCGGGCTGCTGGGCCATGATCGGCGACACATCAAGAGATGAATTCACAGCTCTGAGCCGCAAGATCGATCGTTCGATCGACCTCGCCTGCCTTGACCCGCTCGCGTTGTGGCCGCTGAGCGTGACCACCCCGCCGCCCGTCTTCAAGGCGGGGCTGGGCCCGACCGAGGAGGCCGGAAGGCCCTCGGAATGGCTACAAGAAACCCACGCTTCACAGGTGTATTCAGGTAAAATCAAGCTCACCGCCCTCCTCGATCCCGAGGAGGCCCGCCGCGTCTTCGCCGAATCGCTGGAGGGCGCGCGGCTGCGCTTCGACTTCGACGGGGGGACCTTCTCGGCGATCACCACGCCGCGCGACTCGGTCTACGATCGGGAGGTCACCCTGCACACGATGCTGGCGCGCGCGGCCTGGACCGCCATCTCGCCCGCCGAGGCAGCGCGACTGACCGCCGAGGAGCTCATCGCAGAGCTCATGGGCCTGTCGATGGCTTGAGCCGGGCGGGCGAGGCGGTGAGCACGAGGTTGTCCCGGTGCACCGTCGCGTCGAGGATCTTGTAGCCGAGCTTGTCGGCGATCTCGGTGCTCTGCACCCCGACGAGCTGACCCATCGCCTCGGCGTCGTAGACCGCCAGGCCCCGGGCGAACACCACCCCCTGCGGATCGACCAGCTCCACCACATCCCCCTCCCCGAACGCCCCCTCAACGCGGGTCATGCCGCTCGGCAGCAGCGAGCGGCCGCGATGCAGCACCGCCTCGACCGCGCCGGCGTCGCAGTGGACCCGGCCCTCCGCCCGCGCGCCGACGCCCAGCCACGCCTTGCGGGCCGCCCAGCGGTCCGCCGTCGGGTCGGGCAGGAAGGTGGTGCCCACGGTCGTGGTGTCCGTCAGCACCTGCCGCAGCACCTCGGGGCGTTTGCCCGGCGCGATGACCATCGGGATGCCGGAGCGGGCGGCGATCCGAGCGGCGATGAGCTTGGTCTTCATCCCGCCCGTTCCGTAGCCCCGCAGCAGGTCGTGGGTGTCGTCCACCATGCCGTCGAGGCGTGGGTCGTCCACGGAGACCTCGGCGAGCCGGACAGAATTATTATCTTTTTTCGGATTCGCCGTGTACAGGCCATCAATATCGGATAACAACACCACACGATCGGCGCCGACCAGCGTCGCCACCAGCGCCGCGAGCTGGTCGTTGTCGCCCACACGGATCTCGTCCGTGGCCACCGTGTCGTTCTCGTTGATGACCGGCACCGCCCCGAGCCGATGGATGGCCTCCAGCGCCAGCCGCACGTTCAAGAAGCGCTGGCGATGGTGGAAGTCGTCACGGGTCAACAAGAGCTGGGCCACATGATAGCCGTAGTGCGCGAACTCCGACTCCCACAGCTGGATCAGGTGTGACTGGCCCAGCGCCGCGAGCGCCTGAAGGATTGGAATACTTCCATCACCACGAGGCTTGTCACGCATACTCAACTTTTTACGGCCCATGGCTACCGCGCCGCTGGTCACGACGACCACCCGGACGCCGTCGGCCATCAGCCCCGACAGCACCTCGACCAGCCGGCAGAACGCGCCACGATCCAGCGAACCGTCCTCCCGCAGCAGAACGGCTGAGCCCACCTTCACGACCACACACCCACACACAATAGAAAGAGACGTATGATGACTGCTCAAGTTATTTCTCCCATTTGTCAAGACCCATTCGACGCTCCAGGATCGTCGTGATGTCCACCCAGGGCCGGTCCCGGCGCACCTCCGCCACCTCCACCGGCGCCTCGACCGGGACCAACACCCCGTCCACCACGCGCTCCTCGACGTCCACCTTCAGCTCCCACCGACGCTCACCCACCGTCACCAGCCGCGCGGACAACGTCCGCACCCCCGGCTCCGCCGCCCCACCAAAGTCGACCCGCGCCTCCACCAGCTCGCTCCGCGACATCAGCCGGTGCAGCCAGCCCTTCTGGCGCGGCGGCTGCCGGCATCGGATCGCCTCGCCTGCCCCACCCTCCACCGCGCCGAACACCCCGTCCTCACCGTCCACCGGCGTCCAGCTCCCCCCACCCACCGCGAGCAGCGCCGGCAGAGCGTCCATCCCTCGCCACAGCACCGCCTCGTCCTCCGGGTGGGCTCGCCGCCGCACCCAGGGCAGGTTGTGCTCCTTGACGAACACGCCGCCCTCCACCACCCGCTCCTGACGCTCTACCGTGTCCGCACGACCAGCGTCGTCCGAGAATGAGGTAATATAATGGACCGAGAGCGCCCCCGCCTGATCCCGAACCACCCGCCGCTCCTCCCGCAGCGACATGGTCGACCGCCCCCGCGGATCCACCAGCTCGGCGTCCAGCGTGATGGTCGCAGTGAACGCCCCGGAGAGCTGCCCGCACCGGGGGTCACCTGCGGCATCCAGCGTGCGCGCGAGGCGCGCGGCCGTGTCGCTGACCTCCAGCGCGCGCAGCACGCCGACGCGGCCGCGCGCCTCCTGCCGATGTGTCTCCACCACGGCGTCCTTCACCGCCACCGCGGCCTCCTCACAGCCCGCCGCGAGCGCCAGGAGCGCCAGCGCTGCGGCCCAGCCTCTCCATCGAAGACCCGCGGTCATGCCGACGCCCCTCCCCTTGATGCAAGGGGACGATGCCTGCTACACCCGATCCCGGACGCCGCGCATGAGCTCGCCGCGCCACGCTCGTCTCGTTGATCGCTCACCCTACCTCCCTGGCCGGCGGACCGTGGCACCGCAGCATCGCGCCATCACCACGCGCCCGTTCATCCTGCACCACCGTAGAGGATCGTCAGCATGCGCTCCAGAAAACCCATGACGGCCCTCCTGGCCCTCGCCTCGCTCCCCCTCGCCTTGACCCTCGCCTGCGGCAGCGCCGCGCCGGTCACCCCGGCGCCGAGACCCACGGCCGCAAAGCCCGCAGCCACCCCCGCCCCCAGCTGGACGAAGGGTGAATACCCAAAAGAAGATGCTTTCTTCGGCAGCGCCGCCACGCCCATCACCGCCACCGAGCAGGAGGCCATCGACGCCGCCCGCGACCGGGCCATGCCGGGCATCAAGGCGGAGCTCGCGCTCCTCAACGGCTTCGTCGAGCGCGACCACGAGGAGCAGGTGGCGGAGATCATCACCCGCTACACCACCGAGGAGTTCAACGCGATCGCCAACGCCGTCGCCGAGAGCTGCCTCTCCTCGGCGGTGGTCGCCGAGACCTGGATCGACGAGTCGAGCTCGCCCCGCGTCCTGCACGTCCTGTTCAAGCTCACCCCAGAGGACTACTACAACGCCCTCTTCGCCAGCGCCCTGCCCGAAGAGCAGAAGACGCGTATTCGCAACTACAGCACCACGTTCACCTCGAACGTCATGAACAACCTGGCGCGTCGCTGACCGGCTCTTCGGGAGGCTCGCCGCGCGTCCGGGCGTGTTCAGGGCTCGTTGAGTCGCGTGGTTCGCCCGAGCTTGTCCATCAGGAAGGGCGAGCCGTTGACGACGAGCTTGCCGTCGATGACGCGCACCTCGAGGGTGTTCGGCGATGTATCCCACCGCTCGACAAGATCCGTGTATTCATCGGTGAGCGCGTAGGCCTGCTGGTTCTTCGAGCCGATCCACCGACGCTCGTGGTCGAGCTGGTCGCGCATGAACGGCCCGTCGACGAGGAGATCGATCGCGTCGAGCAGAGCGCGGACACCGGGCCTGGCGCTGCGCTCGAGCGAGGCGCGGGTGTAGCCGGAGAAGACCATCACGGTCAAGCCGGCCGCGCGCAGGCCCAGGCAAAGCGGCGCCAGCGCCTCGGCCTGGGCGAAGGGCTCGCCGCCGAGCAGCGTCACGCCCTCGATGGGGTGGGCGGCGTGCGCGGCGAGCACCTCGGCGAGCAGCTCGGCGGCGGTCACGCGGCGCGCCTCGACGAACTCGAGCATCTCGGGGTTGCAGCAGCCCGGGCAACGCATGGGGCAGCCCTGCACCCAGATCGCGCAGCGGCTACCGGGCCCCTCGGCCTCGGTGCACGGGATCATCAGGGCCACGTTGATGCGGCGGTCGTCAGGATCGAAGGGCCGGGGGCTGTCCATGGCGAGCTGACCTCGGCGGCGCGTGCCGCGGCTACGGGTTGGGGCGCCGCCGCGGCCCTCCGGGCTCAGGCGTAGAGCCCGTCGAGGAGGTCGGCCGGGTCGGGCTGATGGGACGTGCGGTGGGCGACGGCCTCCTCGCTGGCCACCTCCATCTCCTGCGTGGCAGCCTCCTCGACGCTGGCCAGCAGCTCCAGGTTCCTCGCCTGCCGCGAGGCGCCCTCGCCGCCCAGGCCCAGGTCGGTGTCGGCCAGCCACGCTTCGAACATACCGATCGGGTCGCGCAATCCCCAGGCGTCGAAGACAGACTGGGGGAACAGGCGACGGGCCTCGGCCTCATCGTGCGTGGCGTGACCGCCCATGCGGAAGGTCTCGGCCACGATCAGCGTCGGGCCGCCGCCTGCGCGCGCCCGGTCCACGGCTATCTTTGTGGCGGCGTAGACGTCGAGCACGTGGTTGCCGTCGACCTTCATGCCCGGCATGCCGTAGGCGTCGGCGAGCGCGAGGAAGTCGCCCCTGGTGTGCACGCTCGTCTGCGTGCCGAGGGCCACCTGGTTGTTCTGGATGAAGATGATGACGGGCAGCCGGGCCGTCCCGGCGAAGTTGGCGCCCTCGTGGAACTCCCCGGTCCGCGTCGAGCCCTCCCCGACCCAGGTCATCGCCACGCGCGGCTTGCGCTGCATCTTGAACGCCAGCGCCGTGCCCACCATCACCGGCTGCAGGCTCCCGGTGTGCGACACCGGCGCCACCACCCCGTAGGCCAGATCCCCGATGTGCAGATCGCGCCCCAGCGTGAGCGTGTCCGTGGTGCCCAGGTAGGCTGCGAAGAGCTGCGTGAGCGGCATGCCCATCTCGATGCACGCCGCCGCGTTCCGGATCATCGGCCCGACCACGTCCCGGTCCTCTCCCGACCGGTTCAGCGCGTGCACCGACCCCACCGTCACCGCCTCCTCCCCCGTGGCCAGCCACGCCTTGGTGATGACGCCGCTCTTGACCCACCGCTTGAGGTAGATATCGTGCAGCCGGGCCCTCAGCAGCCCCCGATACAGCGCGACCAGCGCCTCCCCGTCCAGCGCCTCGATGATCGCCTGACGCGACGCGTCCTCGCCGATCCGCGCGCGGAACCCTTCGAGGATCTCGGGCTGGCAGACCCAATCGTGGTATTCGGGTGGATCGTAGGCCTTGTATCGCTTCATTTTCATGTACTCCCGGCAATATCCGTCGCACGATGTCGTGGCGACCGCGCGCTCCGAAGCCGCGGGCGACGGCGCGGGATGTTAGCCGACGCGGTGGGGACAAGTAAACCGGTGGAGCGCCCGCCGCGAGACGGCCACACGCGACACCGCCGCCGACTTCAGTATAATGAAGCGCGCAACGCCGCCGGCGCGCCACCGTGCGCGGCCCACCGCACCGGGCACTGCGCCCGGCCCCCTCACCGAGAGGCGACGATGACCGAACGCTACGAGTCCGCCCGGATCATGCTCCTGATCTATCAGCGCCTGTGCGAGGGCGAGACGATCACGACCAGCGACATCGTGGACGACTACGGGGTGGGGCGGCGGCGCGCCAGCTTCTTCATGGACGTGGTGGCGGAGGCGGGCCCGAACGTGAACGACGGGCGACGCGGTAAGGAGCGGTGCCTGCGGCTGTCCGAGCCCATGGCGCTCGTCTCGGTCAACCGGAAGCTCGGCATCATCCTCGCGCTCGGCCGCCAGTTCCTGGCCCCGTTCGCCGGCACCGACTTCGCCGACCAGTACAACACCATGATGGCCGAGGTGGAGGAGGCCGCGGACGATGGCAGCCTCAACGTCATGATGCGGTGGCGGCGCAAGTTCATCGTGCGGCACCCCGGCCAGCGCCGCCACGCCGACCGCGACCGCGAGCTCGACGCGGTGCTCAAGGCGCTGGAGGAGGAGCGCACCCTCACCTTCTCCTACCGCTCGTTCGCGGGGCGAGAGTCTCGCCGCACCGTCGAGCCCCTGTCGCTGGTCTTCCACCGCGAGGAGCTCTACCTCGTGGCGCGCGAGGGCACCGCGCGCAAGATGTTTGCGCTCTACTCGATGAGCGAGGTCGAGGTGGACGCCGACCGGTTCACCTATCCTGAATTCAAGGAATACGATCCAGATGGCATGTTCGAGTCCAGCATCGGGATCTGGGTGTCCAACGACCCGCCGATCGACCTCGTGCTGAGGTTCAGCCAGCAGTGGGAGACCTACTTCCGGCGCACCCGGCTCCACCACAGCCAGCAGGTCATCGCCAACGAGGACGGGACCATCCACGTGCGCTGGCGGGTCGCGTTCACCGTCGAGGTCGAGCAGTTCATCCTGCGGTTCGGGCCGGATGCGCGCGTGATCGCGCCGGCGCACGTGGAGGCGCGGGTGCGGGAGATCATCGCCGCCATGGCCGCAACCTACAGCGCGCCCTGAGGCTACGCCCGCTCGGCCGCGCCCTTCGGAGGCGGGGGAGAGACGTACTTCTCGGTCTTGATGGCGCGGGCGGGCACGCCGGCCTCGGCCAGGGCCGTGCGGACCTCGTCGATCATCGCCGGCACGCCGCACAGCCAGGTGAGCGTGTCGTTGACGTCGATGGCGGCGAGCACCTCGGGCAGGAGCTCGCGCACGTAGCCCCACGCGCCGTCCCAGCCATCGTTGGGCCGGGTGCGGCTCACCGTGGGCAGGTAGCGGAAGGCGGGCTGACGCGCGGCCAGCGCGCGCCACTCGCCGTCGTAGAGCACCTCGTCGGCGAACCGAACCCCGAGCAGCAGCCAGACCCGCGTGCCGGTCGCCATCGCCTCCTCGAGCTGGCCGACCATCGCGTGGAACGGCGCCGCGCCGGTGCCGGTGGCCACGAGCACCACGTCCTTCGGCAGCTCCTGCTTGAGCACGAAGCGGCCGTAGGGGCCCGAGGTGGTGATGCGGTCGCCGACCGACAGACCGTGGATGAGCCCCGAGCCCAGCCCGCCCTCCACCCGCTTGACGCAGAGCGCGAACGTCCCGTCCTCGGGAGCCGCCGCCGCCATCGAGTACGACCGGTTGAGCTGCACGCCCGCCGCGTCCTCGAAGTGGATCATCACGAACTGCCCCGGCACATACCCCAGCGGCTCACCGTCCACCCGCCGGAACACGATGTGCCGCACGTTCGAACACAAGGGCTCGATCTCGATGCACTCGCTCTCAAAGTAGCGATCTCGCGCCATCCTCTCCTCCGTAACAACGCGCCGGCCCCGGCTTGTGCGGGCCTGCCTCGCGCCGGCCCTCCCCTCGGGAGTAGCACATCGCCAGAGCGTGAGGCAAAGGAATCTCCGGCCTCGCCGCCCCAATGCCTTGCGCGACGCCCCCGGTTCGTCGTAATCAACCCCTGTCGTCGCGACGCCCGACGCGCACCGCGCCCCCGCGCCGCGCCCACAGCCTCCGACCCCCGTCGCAGGCCCCACCCCGCGCTGTTCGCTGCGCCTCGTCCGCAGCCCGCTCCCCTCGCCGGAGGACGCCATGGCCACGATCGTGTTCGAGGACGACGGCATCGAGGAGGACTTCCCCGCCGGGAAGCTGCTCCAGTACGCCATCGAGGAGTCCGGGGCCGACATCATCTTCGGATGTCGCGAGGGCGGCTGCGCCACCTGCATCGTCCGCATCATCGAGGGGGCCGAGCACCTCTCCCCCCCCACAGACGCTGAACACTCGACGCTCGAGGAGGCCGAGCTCGACAGCGGGCTGCGGCTGTCCTGCCAGGTCACCATCATCGGTGACGGGCGCGTCGTCATCCAGGCCGCTGGCCTCTGAGGACCATGCCCATCTACGACTCCATCGTCCAGACCGTCGGCCGCACGCCCATGGTGCGCCTGAACCGGGTCACCCGCGAGGCGAAGGCCGAGATCTACGTCAAGCTCGAGTTCTTCAACCCGCTCTCCAGCGTCAAGGACCGCATCGGCGCCAGCATGATCGCCGCCGCCGAGGCCGAGGGGCGCATCCACCCCGAGACGCTGCTCGTCGAGCCCACCAGCGGCAACACCGGCATCGCGCTGGCGTTTGTGGCCGCGGCCAGAGGCCTGCGCCTCAAGCTCGTCATGCCCGACAGCTTCAGCCGCGAGCGCATGGCCCTGTTCCAGACCCTCGGCGCCGAGCTCGAGCTGACGCCGGGCCACAAGGGCATGCAGGGCGCCATCGACCGGGCCAACAGCATCGTCAACGCCTCCACCGACGCCATCATGCTGCAGCAGTTCGAGAACCCCGCCAACCCCCTGGCCCACGAGCTCACCACCGCCGAGGAGATCTGGGCGGACACCGACGGCGACATCGACGCGATCGTGGCTGGCGTGGGCACCGGCGGCACCATCACCGGCTGCACCCGCGCCCTCAAGCGCCACAACAGCCGCTTCAAGGCCTTCGCCGTCGAGCCCGACGAGAGCCCCGTCCTGTCCGGCGGACCGGCCGGCCCCCACCTCATCCAGGGCATCGGCGCGGGCTTTGTGCCCCGCAACCTCGACACGAGCCTGCTCGACGGCGTGGTGCGCATCAAGGGCGAGGAGGCCCTCGAGATGGCCCGCCGCCTGGCGACCGAGGAGGGGATCCTGTGCGGGATCTCGTCCGGGGCCAATGTCGCCGCGGCGATCAAGGTCAGCCAACTCCCGATCATGCGCAAGAAGAAGCTGGTCACCGTGTGCTGCTCTTCCGGCGAGCGCTATCTCTCCACGGCGCTGTTCAGGCACCTCCTGGAGGACCTCCCCAGCCCCCAGGCCCCGCGATGAAGATCGACGTCACCCCGCCCACCCCCGCCGGTCCCCTCCTGACGATGATCGCCGAGGACGTCACCGCCGTCATGCGCAACGACCCCGCGGCCCGCTCGGCCCTCGAGGTCGTCACCGCCTACCCCGGCCTGCACGCCATCTGGCTCCACCGGCTCGCCCACACGATGTGGACCGGCGGCCAGCAGACCAGCGCCCGCCTCCTGTCCAACCTCAACCGCTTCCTCACCGGCATCGAGATCCACCCCGGCGCCGTGCTCGGCCGCAAGGTCTTCATCGACCACGGCATGGGCGTGGTGATCGGGGAGACGGCGATCGTCGGCGACGGCTGCCTGATCTATAAAGGTGTGGTCCTCGGCGGCACCAAGCTCGAGCCCGGCAAGCGGCACCCCACCCTCGGCGCCGGCGTCGTGGTCGGCTCCAACGCCTGCGTCCTCGGCAACATCCAGGTCGGCGACCGCGCACGGGTCGGCTCGGGCTCGGTCGTCGTCAAGGACGTGCCCGCCGACGCCACCGCCGTGGGCGTGCCCGGCCGCATCGTCTCCACCGTCAAGAACTCCGCTCCGCTCGACCACGGCGCCCTGCCCGACCCCGTGGCCACGGTCATGCGCAGCCTGCTCACCGAGCTCGAGGGGCTCAAGCACCGCGTCGAGCAGCTCGAGCACCCCGGCGAGCCTGTGGCGACGAGCCAGGACGACCACCCACACGACCAGCTTGACGCCATCCTGTTCGAAGGCCTCAACGAGCGTTGAGCCGAGGGGCCCTGCGCCCCCCTGACCGTGAGCACGAGGCCCCGCGAGTTCCGCGGCAAGGAGCCTCGCGAACGGACGGAGCGACCCCACCGCCGCGCATCGAAAGTAATTCCCAGGATATTGTCTCTCCGAACGGGCCATCGCCTCGCGCCTGGCGTCTTCATCCACGAAGGCGCCACCACACCTTGCGGCGCCAGCCTCAACATCCATCCCAGGGAGTTCGAGATGAACGGATGTACGTTCGACAGTACAGCTCTGCCCGCCACGGACGGCGACACGCAGTCCGACACGGACGAGATCCACTTCGAAGATTCGGTCAAGGCGATGGTCGAGGGTGAGCGGCTCCACGTCCGGGTGCCCGCGCTCTCACACCGCCGGTGCGTCGAGCTCGCCGCGCAGATCCGCCTCCACCCCGAGATCACCGGCTACAAGGTCGCCCCCGACATCGGGGTCCTCGGTCCGACCTACTTCGACACGGTCGGCTCCAGCGACGACGAGATGCGGTACTTCGACAACGCCGTCCCGGCCATCCGGGCGATGCGCTCAGCCTTCCACCGCTGCGGCGGCTCACCGATCGATGCGCTGCGCCTTCAGCTCGACGAGGACTGGCCCTTCGGAGCGCGTCTGCTCCGGTCGACCGACGGACGCGTGACCTACGCAGGCGCGGCGCGGATCTTCGGCGAGGGCAGCGAGGCCCGGCCGCACACCGACCGGATCGACTGGGACGCGCCGGTCGGGCGCTTCTCCGGCGTGCCCATCGCGCAGATCGCCGTCAACTTCTACCTCGAGACCGCCGAGCGCGGCGGTGAGCTGTGCCTGTGGAGCGAGCGTCCCGACCGCGGCGAGTACGAGCGGCACCGCGTGCCTGGCGACTACAGCCTCGACCAGGCCTGGCTCGGGTCGCCCGACGAGATCCTGATGCCTCGCCAGGGCGAGCTGATCTTGATGGACGCCCAGCGCGTGCACGCGGTGCGTCCGGTCATCCAGGGCGAGCGCGTGACCCTGTCCTGCTTCATCCTCGTCTTCGGGCTCGACCGCGAGCTGCTCATCTACTCATGATCCAGCCGGGCGGGGCGTCCGCGCGCCTCGCCCCTCACCCCAGGAGTGTGACCCATGACGACCCGCAAGCTCTACCTCGCACCGGATGCCCCGCTCGAGACGACCGCGACGATCCTCCACATCGACCGCACCACCGACGGCGCCCTCGTCCGCCTCGACCAGACCCTCTTCCACCCCCAGGGCGGCGGCCAGCGCGCTGACCGTGGCACCCTCGGCACCCACCCCGTCCGCCACGTCACCCACACCCCCGACGCCGACGTCCTGCACCACCTCGACCCCACCGACGTGCTCGCCGAAGGCGACCTCGTCACGCTGATCGTCGACCCCGCCTGGCGCCTCCAGAACGCCACGCTCCACACCCTCGGCCACGCGCTCGCCGCCGTCGCCGAGGAGCTCTACCCCTCCCTCCGCGCCACCGGCGGCCACCACTGGCCCGGCGAGTCCCGGATCGACCTGATCGGGACCGTGTCCGACCCCGCCGAGGTCGTCCAGGATCGCGTGGCCCGACGGCTCGCCGCGTGCGTCGCCGCCGAGCTCCCCATCACCGTGCTGGACGACGCGGGGGTTCGCCGCATCCACATCGGCGACTTCCCCTCCGTCCCCTGCGGCGGCACCCACCTCCGCACCCTGGCGCAGGTCGCCGAGGTCTACGTCCGGAAGGTGCGGCTCAAGGGCGGGCAGGTCCGCATCAGCTATGATGCCGTGAGCCTCAGTCCGGCATACGACGGCAAGAGTTCCTGAAAAATCGACGCCGGCCGCGGGCCAACCCGCGCCGGCTGGCGTCACCACTATAGACTCGGCCTGTCATCTTGCCGAAGACCCCTGACCCGCCCAGAGGAGTTGCCCATGAACACGCCCTCGCCCCGCTGCGAACACGCCGATGTGGATGTCTGGATCCTCGCATACCAGCGAAACCACGAGCTCGACACAGAGCTCGTGCGACGAGCCCAACACGGGGATGCGGACGCCGTCGGCCAACTCTACAGGCTACACATCGGCCGGATGCACCGGGTCGCCTTGAGGCAGGGCGTACACGACAACGACGCCCGCGACGTCGCCCACGACGCCTGGGTCAAGTTCTACAGCGCCCACCTCAAGCCGGGCACCGCGCGTCAGATCAAGAGCTCCGTCTCTGGGCTTCTGGCCGCCATCACGATCAATGTGGCCAGGAGCCGCCACCGCACGCGCATCCGACGGCCAGGTGATGATCCTCTCAACGCCCTGCCGATCGACACGCACGAAGTCCCCGTCGACGAGTCGGACGCGCAGAACGCCAGCATCGACACACTGGCCTTCCTGCGCTGGGCCATCCCTCGCCTGACCGAGGAACAACAACGCCTCCTGTTTTTCAATGTCGTCGAGGGGCTCTCCACCGACGACGCGGTCGCACAGTCCGGCCTCGGGCCCAGCCAGTACAAGCGAAAACTCGCGCGTGCAAAATGTGCACTGCGCTGCCTCTACGATGAGTACTTCGGCCCCAACGACGATGACCGTTCCCCCCCCAACCACGGCGGCCGCTCCGGCAGCGCCCCGCCTCCTCCCACGCACACCAACAGCGCCATGACCAGCCACGATCGCAAAGCCCTTCTCGACGCCATGTGGGCGTACCACTTCGACCCGGTCGAGCTCACCGACGAGGACAAGGCGTCGCACGACGCCTTCATCGTCCGATTCCTCGCCGAGACGGCGAAGGATCGCGCCCTCCTCCCCGCCGACGCCGACCCCACCCCCGAGACGATCCTCACCCGCTGGCCCGAGCTGCTCGCGGCGGCGCTCGAGCGTTGGGGTGCGGGGGCGGTCGAGCAGCTCGGACGCCTGCAAGGGCTGGTGACGTGGCCGCTGCAGCCGGCGACCGCGGGCGGCTTCAGCGCGGGCCCCGAGGTCGGCCGCTTCCACCTCCCCGTCGCCAGCCGTCCCCTCGGCGGCGCGCTCCGGCGCGTTCAGATCGAAGTGCACGAGCGGCACGGCCGCCTCGTCGTGGGCTGCCGGGTGCTCGACGAAGACCGGCCACATCTGACCGTCGAGGTGCGCGGCCGCCTGACCCTGCGCCGCGCTGTCGACCACGAGGTGCTCTGGAGCGACGTCGTGACGCTCCAGCTGGATCTGGCCAGCGAGGAGGGCGCCTGGCAGCCGGTCGGCAAGGTGCTGCGCGAGCACGGCCTCGCCCTCGGCGACGACGTCGAGGTGGGCTGGGATTTCCTCTAGAGACAGGGTATACTTCGCACGATGCCTGCGACGGGAGTTGCACCCAAACCCGCTGAACCGGAGCTATCGAGATGGACGACGTGCAGAGCCTGGAATGGTGGCAGCTCGTGCATGAATGGGATCGAGCGTTCGGCACGACGGACCAGGGGGCGTGCCACGCTGCGCTTCAGGGGGCGCTGGGCGATGGTGACGCCACGGTCTCGGACGCCGCAGCCGCAGCGTTTGTGCGTCGCGCCAGCGTGCTTCCTCCCCCGACCTTCGCCCCGGTAGCGCCGTTGAGCCGCGCCACCTTCGGCGCCCTCTACGGGTCGAACTCCCCGCCGAACGGTCAGGCCATGACGCTGCACCTCGAGCGCTACGCCTTGCCCGTCAACGCGCCCGCCGACCTTCATGACCGGCTGTTCGTTCTCCTGCCCCACCGGAAACGGTGGGGCGCCGATCGCGACCCGCTCCAACTCGCCTACCGTCT
>Ga0100377_1000208_pt1 | contig 47847 bp, 37 predicted proteins | sample CryGeymeta201501_FD_83664 | JGI IMG/M metagenome (GOLD analysis project Ga0100377, IMG submission 83664) | Groundwater microbial communities from Crystal Geyser aquifers in Utah, USA - Crystal Geyser metaG 2015-01 | ecosystem: Environmental > Aquatic > Deep subsurface > Groundwater | place: USA... | reverse complement strand
GACCGGCGGTCTGGTCGCGCAATGGCCGCTCGCAGGCCCAAAGAGCGGTCATTACTCGCGGAGACCGGCGGTCTGGTCGCGCAATGGCCGCTCGCAGGCCCAAAGAGCGGTCATTACTCGCGGAGACCGGCGGTCTGGTCGCGCAATGGCCGCTGCGCCGATCCAACGCGTGATCGCGAAGAGGTCCGCCACCGCAGCCCCGTTCATGCGACCCCGCCAGCGAAGGGCCAGCCGGGCGCAGCCGAGGGGTCCCTGCCAGCGCACATTCTGGAGGAGCGCGCCAGCGCGACGACAGGTGCGCAGGCGGGGAGCCCCGAGGCGACAGCTCGGAAGGCCCGAAGCGGCCCCAAAGCACAACCCGGGAGACCAGGTCCGCGGGCGCGATGGACGACAAGCTGCTAGCTGGGTCCCAGGAGGCTTTATGACCGTGGTGACCCAGACCGTGGTGATCCAGGACGGCCGGCTGCGCCCTGACGGCAAGGTCGCGCTCGATGCGGACGACCCGGCCCTGGTCCGGGGCCTCGCGGTCTTCGAGACCCTGCGGAGCTGGGAGGGCCGGGTCTCGCACCTGGAGCTGCACCTGGACCGCTTGCAGGGCAGCGCGGCGGCCCTGGACCTGCCCATGCCCGAGCGGGCGCTGCTCCGTGCCGAGGTGAAGCGCGCCGTGGCCCTGCTCGGCGAGGAGGCGGCCGTGCGGATCACGCTCACGGCCGGCGGCAGCCGCATCGTGCGGGCCAGCCCCTTGCCCGCCCCCCTGCTCCAGGCGCGGTGCGCAAGCCGCCGCCACCCCGACCACCCCTGGCTGACCGGCCGGGCCAAGCACATCAGCCGGGCCGCCTGGGTCGTGGCCGTGCGAGAGGCTGGCACCGACGAGGTGCTGTGGGTCGACGGTGAGGGCCTGCTGCTGGAGGGCACCTGGAGCAACGTCTTCGCCGTGCGCGACGGCAGCCTGTACACGCCGGCCGACGACGGGCGGATCCTGCCCGGGATCACCCGCCAGACCGTGCTCACCGCGGCGCGCGCGCTGGGCCTGCCCCATCAGGAGGGCCCGACGCCGGCGGCGGGACCTTGGGACGAGCTGTACCTCAGCTCCTCCCTCAAGATCCTCTGCCCCATCGTCGAGCTGGACGGCCGGCCGGCCCTGGGCATGGGCCCGGTGGGCCGACGCCTGGTGGCCGCCTACGAAGCGACCCTCAGGCGTTCCGGGGACGCAGCCGGGCCAGGAGCCCCCGCTTCTCGGCCGCGTTGAAGGGGTCGCCGTAGCTCAGGAAGAGCTTGCCCCACTCGGTCTCTTCGAGCCACTTGTCGACGGCCTTGCGGCCCTGCAGCGGGTACCACCAGTAGTCGTGGTACAGGAAGCTGCCCATGATGAAGGCGTTGACCATCGGCGTCTGGAACATGAGCTTGGCCAGGGGCTTCATCGGGCCGAACCAGAAGAAGTCGCCGACCTTGCTCGCGGCGTTGTCACCGACCACGAAGTTCCAGTTGGTGGCCTTGACCTCGTCGGTGTCCATGTCGCCCACGACCTCGATCTGGTCCAGGTCCCCCTTGCCCAGGCCTGCCTCATGGGCCAGGCGGATGCACTTGACGTTCATCGGGTCCATGCCGATGAGCTTGGCGGCGACGGCGTCGATGGCCACCTGGTCGTTGCTGGCCAGCAGCAGGTTCTTGACCACCGGAGTCATGGTCCGCGGGCCCGGGCCGCTGCCGGCCGTGGTGGCGTCGGCGACCGCGAAGGTGCCGGCCTGGATCTCCTTCTGGATCCGCAGCAGGTCCACCAGGGTCTCGTGGATGACCGGGTGGGTGTAGTGCCGGGTCGTGTCCAACAGGCCGCCGAAAGCGTTCTTCAGGGCGCAGGTGTAGTCGGTGTAGATGTGGGTCTTCACCGTCGGCAGGTGCACCACGTTCTTGTCGAAGAAGTAGTCGGGGATGCGGATCCCCTTTGGGTAGATCTTGTCCAGGACCAACATCGGGCCCTTGGGCTTGTAGGTCACCCACTTCATGTCGGCGGGGTTGAAGTTGTACTTGATGGGCAGGCCGTACTTGTCGTGGACCGGCTTGAAGTTGTTCAGCCGCTCGCCCTTCTCGGCCTTGGTGACCACGGTGCGGTTCTCGACCACCACCAGGTCCTTGAAGCCGTCGGCCCGCAGCTTGCGGGTGACGCCTTCGATCTGCCAGGGCGTCGTGTTGGCGCTCGGGTAGAGCATGTGCCAGGAGATGTTGTTCTTGAGGATCGTCGTCTTTTCGGGGTCCAGCGCCTTGGTGACCTGGGCCAGGTCCAGCAGGCGCGCGTAGTCGTCCAGCACGGTCCGAGGTGTGGTCCGCACGGCGGCCACGATGCTCTTGCCGCTGTCGGTGGTGACTTCGATCCGGTTCACGTCGCGGGGACTGTCGGCCATCAGGGCCTCCGAGCGGGTGGTTGCCCCCTGTGTAACCACCCCCGGGGCAGGCACTCTGCGGCGATCCTGTGCAAGCCGGGGCCGCCTCATCCCCCGACGTCCCGCTGCGGCCGGGCCGCGCCCCCGCTGCTGCGATAACGGCCTCAGCCCTGCTCACCAGGAGATCCCCCATGCGTTCGGGGCTCGAGGTCCTGCTCTCCGACCAGGCCCGCCTGGCCCGCCTGCGCGGCGCCCGGGTCGGCCTGTGCTGCAACCACACCGCCGTGGATCGCCACCTCGACCACGCCCTCGACCTGCTGCGCCAGGCGGGGGTCCGGCCGGTCCGGCTCTTCGGACCCGAGCACGGCGTCGACGCGACGGCCCAGGACATGATCGGGGTGGAGGGGGAGGACGGCGCCGGCGTCGCCACCGTCAGCCTCTACGGCGAGACCGAGGCCAGCCTGCACCCGCCGGCCGAGGCCCTGGCCGACCTGGACCTGCTGCTCTTCGACATCCAGGACATCGGGGCCCGCTACTACACCTACCAGGCGACCCTCGGCTACCTGATGGCGGTCGCGGCGGGCACGGGCACAGCGATCTGGGTGCTGGACCGGCCCAACCCCATCGACGGCGTCAGCCTGGAAGGCAACGTCGTCCAGCCCGGCTTCGAGAGCTTCGTCTCGGCCTACCCCCTGGCGGTGCGCCACGGCATGACCATGGGCGAGCTGGCAGGCTTCTTCCAGCGGCACTGCGGGCTGCAGGCCGAGGTCGAGGTCGTGCCCTGCGCCGGCTGGCAGCGCGCGCAGTGGCTGGACGAGACCGGCCTGCCGTGGATCTACCCCTCGCCCAACATGCCGACCCTGGACACGGCGGCGCTGTACCCGGGCATGTGCCTGCTGGAGGGGACCAACATCAGCGAGGGCAGGGGAACCACCCGGCCCTTCCACCTCTTCGGGGCGCCGTGGCTGGACCGACGGGAGCTTCTTCGCCTGCTGCGCCTGGGCGCCCAGGACGCCGGCCTGCAGGGCGTCGCCTTCCGGGCTGCCACCTTCGAGCCCCGCTTCCAGAAGCACCAGGGGCAGGTCTGCCACGGCGCCGAGGTGCTGGTGACCGAGCGCCGCGCCCTGGACAGCCTGCGCCTGGGGCTGGTCGTGCTCGAGGCCCTGATGCGGGCCGACCCCGAGCACTTCGCCTGGCGCACCCAGACCTACGAATTCGTCGATGAGCCCATCGCCATCGACCTGCTCTGCGGCTCCTCCGAGGCCCGGGTGGCCCTGGAGAGCAAGGTGAGCCCGGCCGAGCTGCTGGCCGGCTGGCAGCCCCAGCTGCACGCCTTCGCCGATCAGCGCGAGGGCTGCTTGCTCTACGGCGACGAAGCCCCCTGAAGGTACGGGGGCGAAGCGCCCTGACGGGCTCCCGTGGCCCGCGCTACGTGACGCGCAGCGTCGCGCACTACACTGTGACGCACCGTTTCGAAGAGTTCATGGAGGCTCCATGTCGATCATTGCGGCCCTGTCGGGCCCGGACCGCGTCCGCGCCCGCTTCCTGGAGCAGGTGCCGGCCGTGGACTTCTGCTCTCTGCGCCTGGTAGAGGAGCGTACCGAGCTGCTCACCGTGCGCAACGACGTCGTCGAGCCGGTCGGCGAGCAGATCGACGCGGGCGCCATGATCACCGTCGTGCACGGCGGGGGCCTTGGCTACGCGGCGACCAGCGACCTGTCGAGCAGCGGCCTGCGCGCCGCCATCGAGCGGGCCCGGAGCTGGGCCGAGCGCACGGCCGCGCGCAGCGTCTTCGACTTCCGCCAGGTGCCCATGGCCCACCCGCGGGGCGAGCACCACACCCTGGTCGAGCAGCCCTGGGAGGGCCTGTCCCTGGCCGACAAGCTCGACCTGCTGCGGGTCGAGGTCGCGGCGATGACCGGCAGCCGCCCTGGCAGCGGACAGCCGGGGGACGACCGCATCGTCGAGCGCAGCGCCTCGCTGCTGCGGGTCTGCTCGGAGAGCCTGTACCTGACCAGCGGCGGGGGCGAGGTCCAGCAGCGCCTGGACATGTTGGCCCCCGACGCCATGGTCATCGCCCACGCCGCCGGGGTCACCCAGCGCCGCAGCGCCGGCTCCCGGGGCATGTCCCGCCAGGGCGGGCTGGAGGTCCTGGCACAGGTTGGCTTCTCCGGCATCGGGGCGCACCTGCGGGCCCAGGCCCTGGAGCTGCTGGCCGCACCCGACTGCCCCACCGGGCGCCTGGACCTGCTGCTGGCCCCCGACCAAATGATGATCCAGATCCACGAGAGCATCGGTCACCCGTTGGAGCTGGACCGCATCCTGGGGGACGAGCGCAACTACGCGGGCACAAGCTTCGTGACCCCCGACATGTTCGGCAGCTACCGCTATGGCAGCGAGCTGCTGGACGTCACCTTCGACCCCAGCGTGCCCGGCGAGTTCGCCAGCTACGGCTTCGACGATGACGGCACCGTGGCTCGCCGCGAGCACCTGATCCGGGGCGGCATCCTGCAGCGGCCCCTGGGGGGCAGCACCTCCCAGGCGCGGGCCGGCATGGCAGGTGTGGCCAACTCCCGCGCCTGCTCCTGGAACCGCCCGCCCATCGACCGCATGGCGAACCTCAACGTCGAGCCGGGCAGCGCCAGCCTCGACGAGCTGGTGCAGCGGGTCGAGGACGGCGTGTACATGGAGACCAACGCGAGCTGGTCCATCGACGACAGCCGCAACAAGTTCCAGTTCGGCTGCGAGCGGGGCCGCCGGATCCGCAACGGGGCGCTGGCCGAGGTGGTCCGCAACCCCAACTACCGCGGCGTGTCCGCCACCTTCTGGCGCAGCCTGGTCGGCGTCGGCAGCGCCGCCACGCGACAGGTCCTCGGCACGCCCTACTGTGGCAAGGGCGAGCCCAACCAGGTCATCCGGGTGGGGCACGCCGCGCCGGCCTGCCTGTTCCAGGGTGTCGACATCTTCGGGGGTGCCGCATGAGCCGCGCACAGGCGCACTTCGAGGCCCTCGCCAGCTGGCTGCAGGACCGCCTCCAGCCCCGTGAGGACTTCCTCCTCCACCTGCAAGGAGAGGAGAGCGACTTCGTCCGCTTCAACCAGGGTCGGGTCCGCCAGCCGGGCACCGTCCACCAGGATCTCCTGAGCCTGCGCCTCATCCAGGGAGCGCGCCACGCCTCTGTGGACCTGATGCTCACCGGCCAGGACGCCGCCGACCGCAGCCCGCTCAATGCGGCCCTGGTGCGCCTGCGCGAGCGGCTCCGCGAACTGCCCGAGGATCCCCACCTGCTGTGGCAGTCCGCGGGTGAGTCCACGACCTTCGTGGCCCCCGGCGCGCCCGCCGATGGCCAGGAGATCACCGACGCGGTGCTCGAGCTCGCGGCCCAGGACGGCGGCGTCGACCTGGTCGGCATCCTGGTCAATGGAGAGGTCCACGCCGGCTTCGCCAGCAGCCGCGGCCAGCGCTGCTGGGACAGTCGCCACTCCTGGCTGCTCGACTGGTGCCTGTACCAGCAGGGCGACAAGGCCGTGAAGTCGACCCTGGGTGGCACCACCTGGGACCGCGCGGTCCTCGCCGCCCGCATGGAGCAGGCGCGGTCCCGCCTGCCGGTGTTGGCCCAGCCGCCCCGTCGGCTCACACCGGGGCGCTACCGGGCCTTCCTGGCGCCGGCCGCCATGGGCGAGCTCATGGACCTGCTGGGTTGGGGCGCCTTCAGCCAGCGCAGCCAGGAGGCCCGCAACACGCCCCTGATGCGCATGCTCACCCAGGGTGAGGTGCTCGACCCCCGCGTCACCCTGGCCGAGGACGTCGGCAGCGGCCTGGCGCCGGGCTTCTCCCCCGAGGGCTTCACCCGGCCCGAGCACGTCACCCTCATCGACCAGGGGCGGCTGGTCGGCAGCCTGGTCTCGCCCCGCTCCTCACGCGAGTACGGGCTGCCCCACAACGGCGCCGGGGCCGATGAGAGCCCGACCTCGCTGACCATGGACGCCGGCGAGCTCGCGACCGACCAGGTCCTGGCTGAGCTGGGCACCGGCTTGTACATCAGCAACCTGTGGTACCTCAACTTCTCCGACCGGCCGGCCGGGCGGATCACCGGCATGACGCGCTTCGCCACCACCTGGGTCGAAGACGGGCAGGTCGTGGCCCCGACCGAGGTCATGCGCTTCGACGAGACCGTGTTCCACCTGCTGGGCCACGGTCTCCAGGCGCTGACCCGCGAGGTCGAGCTGCTGCCCGGCACCGGCACCTACGAGCGACGCAGCACGACCAGCTCCCGGCTGCCCGGTGCCCTGGTCGACGGGATGCGCTTCACGCTTTAGGCGTCACGCAGAGCAGGCGCACAGGCGGCGGCACCGCCCAGGTTCGTGGACGGTGCCAGTGCCGGCGACGCAGCTGCGACGCCGCTACTCGCGCGGCGGCTTCTTCTGGAGCTTGCGCTGCAGGGTCCGGCGATGTAGCCCCAGGCGGCGGGCCGCCTCGGAGATGTTGCCACTGGTCTCGGCCAGCACCGTCTGGATGTGTTCCCACTCCGAGCGGGCCAGGGTCGGCGTGCGCCAGCCCTCTTCTTCCACGTTGGCCAGGGGATCGGCCTCTGCGCGGTCGAAGGCGGCCAGCACGTCATCGGCGCTGGCGGGCTTGGTCACGTAGCCGTGGGCCCCCAGCCGGATGGCGTCGACGGCGGTGGCGATGCTGCCGTAGCCGGTGAGGACCACCACGGGCAGGTTCGGCACCTTGGCCCGCAGCTCGCGCACCAGCTCCAGGCCGGACATGCCCGGCATGCGCAGGTCGACCACCGCGCGATCCGGGTTCCAGGCGTCGACGACATGGAGGGCCTGGTTGGCGTCACGTGCGGTGCGCACTTCGTAGCCACGGTCCCAGAGCGCCAGGGCAAGGCGCTCGCGGAGACGCTCGTCGTCATCGACGAGAAGCAGGCCTGGGCGATCGGACATGGTTCATCCGGGGGGAGAGGATGAGGTCGGCGAGACCGAGGGGAGGGTCAGGACTGCTGTGCTGCCTTGACCCTGGACGGACGTGAGGGACAGCTTCCCGCCGAGGTGCTCGGCGACGGATCGTACGAACCACAGTCCGAGACCCATGCCGACACCGTGCTGGCGAGTCGTGAAGAAGGGCTCGGTAGCCCGGGCGAGCACTTCTGGCGACATCCCGTGGCCATGGTCAGCCACCTCCAGGCGGAGGATCTCGTCTGTGCAGGTCACGCGCAGGCTGACGGTCGCGCCGGGGGGGCTTGCGTGGTGGGCATTGCCCAGCAGGCGACGCAGGGCCTGGGCGACCAGGCGGGGGGGCACGGTCCACGGCTGCTCGGCCAGCTCGTCGGACATCTCGACGACGATCTCGTCGCCGTAGCCGTCCAGGGCGAGGTCGATGATGTCCCCGATGGGCACGGGCTTGCGCTGCTCGCCCGCACCCTCTCCGGCGTCGGCCGCGAGCTCGTGCAACACCCGGCGGCAGCGCGCGACCTCGGCCCCGATCAGCGCGCCGTCCTGGGCCACCTGGGGATCTCCCTCGCGGCGCGCCAGCTCTCCGGCGACGACGGCGATGGTGCCCAGGGGCGTCGCAAGCTCGTGGGCGGCGCCCGCGGCCAGGGTCGCCAGGCTGGTGAGACGGGCGGTCTGTTCCTGGTTTGCGCGGGCCCGGGCCAGGCGGCGGTCGGCCGAGGAGAGGGCCTGCCGGGTGCGCAGCAGGGTGGTCACCAGGAAGGGGCTGGCCACGCCCAGGGTGGCGAAGAGCCCCCACACGTGTCCGGCCACCGGCGCCTGGGCCTTGGCGAGCTGCCCGCCCCAGGGGGCGAAGACCAGCAGCGAGGCGTGGGCTGCCATGACCAGGGCGAAGTTCGCCCAGGCCATGCCCGGCTGGAGCAGGATGGCGCCGAGCACCGGGTAGACCACGTACAAGGGGATGAGCGGGCTGAGGGCGCCGCCGGTCAGGACCAACATGGCCGACAGCAGCAGCACGTCCAGCCCGATGAGGGCGATGAGGAAGGGTTGGGGGGCCGGGGCCTTGCGCCGGGCGGCCACCAGGTTGCTTGCGGCGCCGATCAGGACCACGACCAGCAGGCCAAGGGCCTCCCGGTGCTTTCCCGCTGCCGCCGTGACGCCCACAGCCGCGAGCTGTCCCGCCACCGCTGCCCAGCGGAGCCGGATGAGCTCGGCAGCGTCAGCGAGGGGCCGGAGCTGGGACGGGTCGTGGAACTGCGGCACGGCATGGACTCACCCGTCCTGCGGCGACGCGCCACATCTGCGCGTCGCCTTCTTCACGGGACGGGGGCCCTTTGCGTGCTGCCCGGCTCAGCCGAACAGGACCTCGTCCAGGCAGCTCTCGTCCGAGCTGGTGACCGTCTTGCTCAGGCTGGCGGTCTTGGGGAGGATGTTGCTGGCGTAGAACTGGGCGTTGAGGACCTTGCCCTTGTAGAAGCGGGCGTCGGCCCCGGTCGCGCCGGCGTCCAGGGCCGCCTGGGCGATGCGGGCCTGGACCAGGGCGTGCCGGCCCAGCGCCACGGTCCCGAACAGCTCGAGGAAGGGCGTGGCGTAGAGCATGGCCCCCTTGAGGTTGCCCTTCATGCCCAGCGCGCCCACGTGCATCGAGGCGGCGCCCAAGTGGTTGATGGACTTCTCGAGGGCGTCGGCCGCCTTGGCGAGGGAGGGCACCTCCTTGCAGCGGGACACGTCCTCGCCGGCCTCCTGGACCCAGGCCATGAAGACGCCGCCGCCTTCCATGTGCATCTTGCGGCCCAGCAGGTCCATGGCCTGCACGCCGTTGGTGCCCTCGTAGATCGAGGTGATCTTGCTGTCCCGCAGCAGCTGCTCGACCGGGTACTCCTTGATGTAGCCGTAGCCGCCGTAGACCTGCACCGCGAGACCGCAGACGATGAAGCCCATCTCCGAGAGGTGCGCCTTGACGATGGGCGTCATCAGCTCGACCTTGTTGATGAGGGCCTTCTTGGTGGCGGCGTCGTCGGTGGCCATGGCCACGTCGTGGGCCAGGGCGACGGTGTAGGCCAGCGAGCGCATGGTCTCGACCAGCACCTTCTGGGTCATGAGCATGCGGCGCACGTCGGGGTGCTGGTCGATGCTCACGGCCTTGGCTTCCGCGTTGCCGAAGTCGTCGACCGCCTGGCCCTGGATGCGGTCCTTGGCGTAGGCCATGGCGTTCTGGTAGGCGGCGGCGGCGCTGGCCAGCCCCTGGATGCCGACGCCGATCCGGGCCTCGTTCATCATCAGGAACATGATCTTCATGCCCTCGTTCTCGTCGCCGATGAGCCAGCCCTTGCAGGGGCGGTCGGCGCCCAGGCTGATGACACAGGTCGCCGAGCCGCGGATGCCCATCTTGTGCTCGATGCTCTCGACCTTGGCGCCGTTGCGCTCCCCCAGGGTCCCGTCGGCGGTGAAGTCGTACTTGGGAACCAGGAAGATGCTGATGCCCTTGGTGCCGGCCGGGGCGCCGGGGGTGCGGGCCAGGACCAGGTGGATGATGTTGTCGGCCAGGTCGTGGTCGCCCGAGGAGATGAAGACCTTCTCGCCCTCGAGCAGGTACCGGCCGGGCTCGTCGGTGGGGGTGGCCTTGGCGCGGTTGTCCCCGACGCTGGTGCCGGCGCCGGCCTCGGTCAGGCACATGGTGCCGGCCCACTCGCCCGAGAAGAGCTTGCTGACCACGGTCTGCTGGGCCCACGCGGGGCAGTGCTTGACCAGCAGGTTGGCCGCGGCCTTGGTCAGGCCCGGGTACATGGCGAAGGCCATGGACGCGCCGGTGAACAGCTCGTTCATCACCGCGTCGATGGTGTGGGGCAGGCCCATGCCGCCGTACTCGGGGGGGGCTGCGAGGGCGAACCAGCCACCCTGGGACAGGGCGTCCCAGGCGGCCTTGTAGCCGGGCGGGGTGCTGACGTTGCCCTGGCCGTCCAGGGAGCAGCCGACCTCGTCGCCCTTGGCGTTGATGGGGCCGACGACCTGGGTCGACAGCTTGTAGGCCTCCTCCAGCATCGCCTCGTAGGTGTCCTTGTCGAAGTCGGCAAAGCGCTCGAAGCCGCTCAGCTTCTTGTCGATGTCGAGCTGCTCGAAGAGCACGAACTTGATGTCGCGGAGGTCGGCAGTGTAGTCGGTGGCGCTCATGGGTTTCCTCGAGGGGGAGGGACGGTCGGAGATGGGGGCCCGGACCGTGCCGTCGGGGCCATGAATGAACGCTCATTCATTAGCCGGGCCGAGGGGGGGGCCGCAAGCGGTGCGCTGCGCGTCCAGGGGGCGCGCCGGTCTGCCCCGGCCGTGTGCCTCGCCCGGGAGCGGCGATAGTCCTGTGCCATGGCCGACCGCTCAGCGACCCCGCGCGCCGCCCTGCTGGCCCTCTTCGCGGTCGGGGCGGTGACCCTGGCCGAGGCCGCGGTGGCGCGTCGGTGCTCCCTGCCGCTGGACCCTGCGATCGACAGCCGCAGGATCGTCCAGGCGCTGGTCGTGACGGCGGCCCCGGTCCTCGGCGCGGCGCTGCTGTTCCGCGGCGCCCGGACCCGGCAGGGGACCCGGCAGGGGACCCGGCAGGGGACCCGGCAGGGGACCCGGCGGGTGGCGATGGGGCTGGCGGCCTGGGCCCTGGTCTGGGCCCCCGAGGCCGGCCGTGCGGCGGGCCTGGGCTGGCCGGTCGCGGCGGGGCTGGCGGTGGCCCTGGGCCTGGCCCTGCTGTCCCTGCGCTGGCCTGGCCTGGCCCTGGCGCTGGGGCTGCTCGGCCCCACGGCCCGCCCCCTGTCGCGTGCGGCCACCTCAGGCGGCCTGCCCCCGTCTCCTTCGGCGGCACCGCGTGCCACCGGCCCCGACCTGCTGCTGCTCACCATCGACACCGTGCGCGCTGACGCCGGCCTGGTGGACGATCTCGTCGTGGACCTGCCCGGCCCCTGGCGCCGCTGGGACCAGGCCATCTCGGCGGCCCCCTGGACCCTGCCTGCCATGAGCTCGCTGCTCAGCGGCCAGCCGGTCCGTGAGCACGGCGCCGGGCTTCCCCTGGGCGAGGGCCGCTACAGCCAGCCCGTGGCCGGCACTTCCTGGCTGCCCCTGGCGCTGCAGCAGGCCGGCTACCGCACGGTCGCGGTCGTCTGCAATCCCCACCTGCGCGCCGAGCAGGGCTTCGCCCTGGGCTTCGACCGCTTCCTGCACTTCGACGACGCCGCCGAGCCCCTGGTCGGGACCTGGGCCTTCCAGCTGTGGCGGGTCCGCCTGGGCGGCCGGGTCGATGCCCTGCGTCACGAGCGGGACGAGCGCATCGAGGCCCGCGGCCGGATCGAGCTGGACCGTGCCCGGGCCGAGGGGGAGGGGGGCCACCTGCTGTGGGTCCACCTGCTGGGGCCCCACGAGTACGCCCGGGACCCGGTCGCCGACCCGCCCGGCTGGCGGCCCGGCACCCGCGACCCCACCCTGCTGCGGGCTGCCTACGCCGCCAACGTCGCCGCTGCCGCCGCCCGGGTGGCGCGCCTGGCCCAGGCGGCACCGGGCTGGGTGGTCGCCGTGACCGCGGATCACGGCGAGGCCCTGGGCGAGGCGGGGCGCTGGGGCCACGGACAGGCGTTGGACGACACCGAGCTGCGCGTGCCCCTGGCCCTCGTCGGCCCTGGCGTCCTGCCCGGCCGCGTCGAGGGGCCGGTCCCCAGCGCCGACCTCGCGGCCACCCTGGCGGCCCTGGCCGGTCTGCCGGCCTGGCCCGGCGAGGACCTGCGCCTGGTGCAGCCCGGTCCGGTCGAGGTGGGCGGCCTGCGTCGCGAGGCCGGGGCCTTTGCCCGCCGCGAGGCGGACAGTAGCTACCTCCCGCGACCCGCGGGTGCCTTGGGGGAGGGCAGGGCGCTCACGGCGGAGCAGCGGCAGCGCCTGCGGGCCCTCGGCTACGTCGAGGAGTGAGCCGGGCAGCGGGCACCTTGTGATCGCGTACCCGCGTGGCTGCCTGCCGCCCTCGACGATGCTAAAGGCGGCGGCGTGAGCGACTCCCACGACACCTCGCACATCCTGCAGTCCCTCGCCGTGAACGTGGCCATCGCCGCGGCCAAGGGCGTGGCGGCCTTCTTCACGGGCTCCGGGGCCCTGCTGGCCGAGACGATCCACTCCTCGGCCGACTGTGCCAACCAGCTGCTGCTGCTGCTGGGGCTGCGCCGGGCGGGGCTGCCGCCCGATGCCAGGCACCCCCTGGGCTACGGCCGCAGCCTGTACTTCTGGTCCTTCATCGTCGCCCTGATGTTGTTCACCGGCGGCGGGGTCTTCTCGATCTACGAGGGCATCCACAAGCTGCGCCACCCCGAGCCCGTCCAGCTGGTGGGCGTCGGCCTGGGCATCCTGGGCTTCTCCCTGCTGCTGGAAGGCGGCGCGGCCCTGTCCAACATCCGACAGCTCAACCGGCGTCGCGGCGCAGTGCCCTTCTTCCGCTACCTGCAGGCGACCAAGGAGAGCGACCTCATCCTGGTCTTTGGTGAGAACGCCGCGGCCAGCGTCGGCCTGGTGGCGGCCATCTGCGCGCTACTGCTGGCCTGGCAGACGGGGGACGAGCGCTGGGACGCGGCCGGCAGCATCGTCATCGGCCTGGTCCTGGTCTCTGTGGCCGTCTTCCTTGCGGTCGAGGTCAAGTCCCTGCTGGTGGGCGAGGCGGCCGAGCCGGCCGTGGAGCAGGCGGCGCGGGCGGTCGCCATGGACACCGAGGGCATCGAGGAGGTCCTGCGTGTCATCACCGTCCAGCAGGGCCCCTGCGAGGTGCTGGTCGCGATGAAGGTCCGCGTGCATGACGCCCTGGATGCGACCGGCGTCTGCCAGGTCATCAACCGCTTCGAGGTCGAGCTGAGACGCCGCGCCCCCGAGGTCCGCTGGCTCTTCGTCGAGCCGGACCTGGCCGACTGAGCGGATCGACGAGAGAGGACGCCCATGGGCCCTGAGAACTTGCGCCTGCTCTGGGAGAGCGACCACTCTCGCGCCGGGTTGATCCTGGCCGGCGCCATCGCCTTCGCCCTGGGTGTGCACGTGCTCGCGGCGCCCCTGCTGCGCCGCTTGTCGGACCGCACCAGCAACGTCGTCGACGACATCATCGCGGCCGCCATCCCGCTGCCCCTGGCCGCCTCGGCCCTGCTGGTCGGCTGCTGGTACGCGGTGCAGCCCCTGGGCTGGTCCGCCACGGTGCTCAGCGGCCTGTCGGCCACCCTGCTCACCATCGCCATCGCCTTGTGGACGCGGGCCGCCCAGCGCATCAGCCGGGCCGTGCTCGACTTCCTGGGCGCCCACCAGGACCGCTTCGCCCTCATCGAGCCGCGCACCCTGCCGCTCTTCGACATCACCGCCCGCACCCTGCTCATCGGCGGCGCCACCTACTTCCTACTGCTAGCCTGGCACGTCGACGTCACGGCCTGGCTGGCCAGCGCCGGCGTGTTGGGCGTCGCCGTCGGCTTCGCCTCCAAGGACACCCTCTCCAACCTCTTCGCCGGCCTGTTCATCATCGCCGACGCCCCCTACAAGCTGGGCGACTACCTGATCATCGACGACAAGACCCGCGGCCGCGTGACCCACATCGGCCTGCGCAGCACCCGGCTCATCACCCGGGACGACGTCGAGATCATCGTGCCGAACTCGGTCATGGCCGGCGCTCGCATCACCAACGAGAGCGGCGGGCCCGCCGAGTGGGAGCGGGTCCGGGTGCCGGTGGACGTGGCCTACGGCAGCGACCTGGACCGCGTCCGCGCCGTGCTCCTCGAGGTGGCTCGGGGTGTGGACCTGCTGGTCAAGACCGAGGCGGACAAGACGCCGCGGGTCCGGTTCCGCTCCTTCGGGGACTCCGGCATCCGCGTCGAGGTCCGCGGCTGGATTGCCCGCCCTGAACAGCGCGGCGCGGCCACCGACGCGCTGGTCTACGGGATCTGGCGCGCCTTCCACGAGCAGGGCATCCAGATCCCCTTCCCCCAGCGTGAGGTGCGGCTCCTCGGTCCCTCGGACGAAGAGGATCCGCCCTCCCAGGGGTAGGCTGCGGGCATGTCCACCTCGACCCTGCCCGTCCGCCTTCCGCCCGCCCTCCTCCTGCCGGCCCTGCTCCTCGCCGCCACCGGCTGCTCGCCGGCCCGAGTGAAGCTGGCCGATCTGCAGACCCCCCAGGACGTGGTCGACGCCTGCGCCGAGTACGAGCCGGAGACGGTGGTGCTGCAGGTGGTCTTCCCCGCCCAGGCCGACATTTGCCCCTGGGGAGAGGGCGACAACCTCGACACGCCCCAAAACGGCTTCTTCACGGCCCGGGTCGAGCAGCAGCAGAGCCTGGACGTGCCCGAGGACGCCGTGATCTGCGGCATGAGCTTCGACATGAGCGGGCTGGTGCCGGGTGAGGTCCAGGTCATGGTCTACGACGACCACTTCTTCTTCGACTTCAACGACGCGGTCCTGGCCGCCAGCTTCGGGCCCGCCGTCGACGAGCTGCCCACACACGGCAGCCTGCACGCCTGGGACTGGGGGCGGGTCCAGGGCATGAACTACCACGACTGGCCCACCTACGATCCCTACTGCCTGGGCCAGGAGGCCGGCAGCGCTGGCTGCGAGATCCCCGACACCGAGACCCAGGGGCCGATCTCCCTGGCCTACGACGACGCGCTGGTGGCCGAGCTCAGCCTGGCGGCCGTGCAGCAGGGTCGCTACGACTTCTCCTTCATCACCACCGGCGACGACAACCCCGAGAGTGACTGCCAACACGCAGAGTTCGGCTTCACCGTCGAGGTGCCCTACCTGACCCCCTGAGGGCCTGAGGGCCTGAGGCCCTGAGGGCCTGAGGCCCTGAGGTACTGTGCAAGGGGCGGGTGCGCGCTCAGGCCGGCGGCACGTCGCGGTCCAACACCGTGCGGCGACCCTCCTGGCGGGCGGCCTCGATGGCCTCGTCGCACAGGCGCCGGACGTGGTCGGAGAGGGGGCCCAGGATGCGGTCCGAGGTGCTCATGTCCGAGCGCGTCCGGATGTAGTCCTTGAGCCGGCTGGCCACGATGAGGATCTCGTCAGGTGGGCCGGCGCTCGGGCGGTGCTCGGCGCTGCGGGCCAGGCGGCGCACCGGCTCGCCGCTGCTCGTCGGCTCGGGCTCCAGGCTGCGCGGCGCCGTGCGCTCCAGGGCCCAGGCCTCGCGGTGGTTGGCCAGGGGCAGGTGGCTGTCCCAGCAGGCCAGGGAGCAGAAGACCAGGCCGGTGCGCGGCCGGTTGCAGGTCGACACGCTGCAGACCTGGTAGATCGCCCCCAGGGCGATGTTCTTCTTGCAGGCGCTGCAGCGGCGCCAGGTCGGGGTCTCGCTCACAGGGCGCTCCGCGGGGCGGGGGAGGACGGGCCGGCCGCCATGGCCGCGCAGTCCTGGGCGATGGTGGCACAGATGGCGTCGAGGGGGAGGTCATTGGGGTCGGTGCCGAAGGGATCCTCGATCTCGATGCCCGCCTCCTCGATGGCCAGCAGGCCGTAGGCGATGAAGACCGCCGCCGGGATCGACCACCAGCCCAGCTCGCCGACCAGGACCATGGGCAGGCTGAACAGGTAGACCAGCAGGAGCTGACGGACCGCCGTGACATAGGCGAAGGGCAGGGGAGTATTGAGGATGCGCTCACAGGCTCCCTGGTGGTCCAGCAGCTCCATGACCAGCCCCTCGGCCAGCCGCGCCAGGTCGGGGGCCAGGCGCCCCTGCCCCAAGGCCAGGGCGATGTTGCGGCTCAGCTCGGCGCCGATGGCGGCCGGCACATTGGGCTGGTCATAGGACCGGGATGCCGCCTCGGGGCCCAGCAGCTCCCGGGTCTGTTCGGGGTGGCGCTCGCCCCGCAGGTGGTGGACCAGGGCCAGGGACCAGGCGCTGCACAGTGCCGCGGCCCGGCGCCCGTCGCCGGCGTGCACGGTCATGATCCGCACCAGGTTCCGCGAGGCGTTGACCATGCCGCCCCACTGCTTGCGGGCCTCCCACCACCGGTCGTAGGAGGCGTTGGTCCGGAAGACCAGCAGCATGCCCATGGCGATGCCGACCAGGGAGTGAGCCAGGGGCTTGAAGGCCAGGCTCTCGGGGGCCAGGGCGTTCCAACCACAGGCGGCGAGGGCGATCACGGCGACGATGAGGACCCGGGGGGCGACCCGCGGGACGACGGTGCCGCGCACCGAGAGGGCCACGCGGAAGAACTGGTGCCGGGGGTAGTCGATCATGCCGGCCCGCTATCGTGGGCACCGGCGACCGTCCCGAGGGCAACAGGCACGGCTGGCGAGAGCCTCCCGGCAGCCCCTCCGGCAGCCCCTCCGGCAGCCCCTCCGGCAGCCCCTCCGGCAGCCCCTCCGGCAGCCCCGTCTTGCGAGCGGTCCTGCGGCTTCGGCGGTCGCGCGATAGGCCGCGCCGATGTTCGTCACCGTCACCGCCAACCCCATGGTCGAGCACCTCTTCGATGTGCCCGACCTCAGCTCCAGCACTCGTCACCGGCCCGACCAGGCCTGGACCTTCGCAACAGGCAAGGGCCTCAACGTGGCCCGGGCGCTCAAGGACCTGGGCGAGGACGTCGTGGCCGTCATGGCGGTCGGCGGTCGGCGGGGGCGGGAGATCGTCGAGCGGGTCGAGGCCGAGGGCATCCGCTCGCGGATCGTGCCGGTGCGCGAGGAGAACCGGGCCGGCGCCACGATCTTCCACGGAGGTAACCACAGCACCATCTACGGCCCGGCGCCGTCCATCACCGATGGGGATGTAGAAGCCCTGGTCGCGACGGTGCGCTCCATGCTGCCCGTGCGCTGCCTGGTCCTGGCCGGCAGCGTCCAGCACCCCGTGCTCTACACCCGCCTGGCCAACCTGGGCGTGCCCCTGGCCCTGGACTTCTGCCACCCCTGCCTGGACGAGTGCATGCGCCAGGGCAACGTCCTGGTGGCCAAGCCGAACCTGCGTGAGCTCGACCTCATGTACGGCATCAAGGATCCGATCGTCGGGGCCCACCGCCTGCACGAGCAGCGGGCCCGCTGGTCGGTCGTCACCGACGGCGCGGGCCCGGCCATCTTCCAGTCGGGCGACGTGGTGCGCCGGGTGGCCCCCCTGCGCGTGCCGCCGGTCCACCCCATCGGCTGCGGGGACTCCTTGCTTGCCGGCCTGCTGCACGCCCTGCCGCGCGGCCCCGAGGCGGCCGTCGCCTTCGCCATGGCCTGCGGGGCCCACAACGCCTCCCGCCCCGAGGTCGCCCGCCTGGATCGCAGCGCGTGTGAGGCCCTGGCCCGCCAGGTGCAGATCGAGCGGCTGGAGGGCTGATGCGCCTGAGCCGCCTGGTCTGGAGCCCCTACGAGACCCCGGCCGACCAGCAGGCCGAGCGGGCCCTGCTGGGGCAGCGGGTCGAGCTCGTGGCCGACGGCTGCGACGCCGAGATCCTGGTCACGACCAGCAACCGCAAGGTGGGCCCGGCCCTGCTGGCCGACTTCCCTTCGGCCCGGCTGGTGCTCACCACGACCAGCGGCCACGACCACCTGGACCTGCCGGCCCTGGCCGCGCGTGGGATCCGCGCCGCCCGCCTGCCCCAGGTCCGACGCGATGCCGTGGTCGAGGTCGCCCTGGCCCTGGCCCTGCACGGGCTGCACCGGCTGGGCCCGCTCCAGGCCCGGGCGGCCGCCGGGACCTGGGCCCGGTCCGAGTTGCCCGCCCTGGGGCTTTGCACCCTGGCCGGTGCCCGGCTGGGCATCCTGGGCCTGGGGGTCATCGGGCGGCGCCTGGCCGAGGTGGGCGCGGCCCTGGGGGCCGAGGTCTGGGGCCACGACCCGGCCGGCCTGCCCCCCGGCGTGCGGGCCGCCTCCCCGGCGGAGCTGGTCGCTGGCTGCGAGGTGCTGAGCCTGCACTGCAGCCTGAGCCCGAGCAGCCGGGGCCTGGTCGACGCGGCGCTGCTCGCCCCTGCCCATGACCTGGTCCTGGTCAATACCAGTCGGGGGCCGGTCGTAGACGTGCCGGCGGCCCTGGCGGCCCTCGACGCCGGCCGCTTGTCCTTCCTGGGCCTCGATGTCTTCCCGACCGAGCCCTGGCCCCAGATGCAGGCGGTGGTCGACCGACCGGGGCTCGTCCTCCTCCCCCACGCCGCCGGCTTCCACCGGGACCTGCCCCGCCAGGTGGCAGAGGGCCTGGCCTGCGCCGTGGACGCCTTCCTTGCCGGGCATCCGCTGCCCCACGAGCTGCATGGGGAGCGCGCCTAGCGCTGTTCGGGTGCCGTCCTGCCGGCTTGGAGCAGGGCCAGCAAGTGGGCGGCCCCCTCGGCGAAGCCATGCCCGCCTTCTCCCCGGGTGACAAAGGTCGGCCCGTGCAGCATGCGGGGCAGGAAGCGGTGCACGTTGCCCACGCCGATCGACAGCGGGAAGGCCTGGAACATGGGCTCGTCATTGGCCGAGTCGCCGAAGAAGGCCCAGCGCGCCGGGTCGATGGGGCTGCCCCAGCGGTCCTGGTGCATGCGCCGCACACCCTCCAGCTTGTCGAAGTGGCCGAACCAGCCGTTGACGTGGATGCTGCTGACCTTGCAGGTGGCGCCGTGCTCGTGGAAGGCCGCCACGATGGCGTCGATCTCCGCGTCGCCCAGGGGCGGCACGTCCTCACAGAAGTCGATGGCCAGGTCGAGCTCCCGGTAGGGCTGGTCACTGGCCAGGGCGGTGCCGGGCACGCGGGCCAGGATGTCCCGGGCCACCGCCTGCAGGCGCAGCCGGTTGCCGTGTCGCTCCGGCTCGGGCTGCTGGAAGCGCCGCACCAGGCCGCCGTGGTCCTCGTCCATCCAGAACCACAAGCCGCCGTTCTCGCCGACCACGGCGTCGACGGGCCACATCCGGGCGATGTGGTCGACCCAGCCGGCCGGCCGGCCCGTGACCGGGACGACCTTGAGCCCTGCCTGGCGCAGGTGATCCAGGGCCGCCAGGGCCTCGGGCACCAGGCGACCATGGATGGTCAGCGTATCGTCGATGTCACACAGGACGCCGTCGAGCGGCGGCAGCGCGAGGAGGTCGGCCAGCGGCCGGGGCTCCGCCGCGCTCACCCCGTGATCTTCCAGGTGTTGTTGCCGAAGATGGTCTTCTTCAGGTCAGCAGCACCGGGGCGGGCACGGGCCTGGGCGATCTGGGCATGCACGCCCTCCTCGTAGACCGGACGGCTGCTCCGGTGCAGCACGCCCATGGCGATGGGCTCCTTCAGGCGGGCCAGCAGGGTCCCCAGCACGGTGTTGGTCTCGTCGTGGACCAGCACCCGCGCCTCGTCCTCGGGGCCGCGCACGTCGATGACCTCGAGCTCGATGCGGGGAGTCATCACCAGGCCCTTGGGGGCGTCCTTGGAGCCGAAGAGCAGGGGCTTGCCGTGCTCCACGAAGACCACCTTCTCGTCGCGGGCCTTGCGGTCCGTGAAGTCCTTGAAGGCGCCGTCGTTGAAGATGCTGCAGTTCTGCCAGATCTCCACGAAGGCCGTGCCCTTGTGCCCGTAGGCGGCCCGGAGCACGTCGCGCTGCTCCTTGACGAAGATGTCGGCGGTGCGGGCGACAAAGGTGCCATCCGCGCCCAGCGCCAGGGCGCAGGGGGTGAAGGGGTGGTCGACCGAGCCCATGGGCGAGGACTTGGTCTTCTTGCCCGCCTCGGAGGTCGGCGAGTACTGGCCCTTGGTGAGGCCGTAGATGCGGTTGTTGAACATCAGCACCTGCACGTCGACGTTGCGGCGCAGCAGGTGGATGAAGTGGTTGCCGCCGATGGACAGCGCGTCGCCGTCGCCGGTGGCGACCCACACGCTCAGGGCCGGGTTGGACAGCTTCAGGCCGGTGGCCACCGCCGGCGCGCGGCCGTGGATGGTGTGAAAGCCGTAGGTGCCCATGTAGTAGGGGAAGCGGCTGGAGCAGCCGATGCCGCTGACCACGGCGAACTCGTGGCGGGGGCGACCCAGCTCCGACAGCACCTGCTGGACCTGCGAGAGGATCGAGTAGTCCCCGCAGCCCGGGCACCACCGGATCGTCTGTTCGGACATGAAGTCCTTCTTGGTGTACTGCGGCGTCTCTTCGTTGGTGCTCATGTCATGCCTCGCTGCTGTCGATGGACGGGTTGCTCAGGATCTGGATCCGGGCCAGCAGCTCCGAGATGGTGAAGGGCAGGCCCTGGACCTTGGCGTAGGAGATGGCGTCGACGCCCAGGTCGGCGCGGAGGATGCGCGCCAGCTGCCCCATGTTCAGCTCAGGGACCAGGATGCGGTCGTAGCGGGCCAGCAGCTCGGCCGTGCCGGAGGGGAAGGGGTTCAGCCAGCGCATGTGCAGGTGACCGACCTTCAGGCCGCCCAGGCGGGCCTGCTGCACTGCCGAGTAGACCGCGCCGTAGGTGCCGCCCCAGGAAACCACCAGGAGCCCCGAGTCGTCGCCCGTCGCCTGGGCCGGCGGCAGGTCCCGGGCGATGTTGTCGACCCGGGCCTGGCGGATGAGGGTCATGGCCTCGTGGTTGGACGGGTCGTAGGACACGTTGCCCGTGATGTCCTGCTTCTCCAGGCCGCCCAGGCGGTGCTCCAGCCCGGGGGTGCCGGGCAGGGCCCAGGGGCGGGCCATGTTCTGCTCGTCGCGGGCGTAGGTCTGGAAGGTCTCGGCCTGGTCCGAGGTCGCCAGCTTGGGGTCGATGGCCGGGATGGCGTCGATGTCGGGCAGGCGCCAGGGCTCGGCGCCGTTTGCCAGGTAGCCGTCGGTCAGCAGCATGACGGGGATCATGTGGGTGACGGCGACCCGCACGGCCTCGATGGCGGCGGTGAAGCAGTCCCCGGGGGTCGCGGCGGCGATGATCGGCATGGGGGCTTCGCCGTGCCGGCCGAACATGGCGACGTTGAGGTCGGACTGCTCGGTCTTGGTGGGCAGGCCGGTCGAGGGACCGCCGCGCTGCACATCGACGATGACCATGGGCAGCTCGGTCATGATGGCCAGGCCCAGGGCCTCGCCCTTGAGCGCCAGGCCGGGGCCCGAGGTCGCGGTCACGGCGACGGAGCCGCCCCAGGCCGCGCCGATGGTCGCGGTCACGGCCGCGATCTCGTCCTCGGCCTGGAAGGTCACGACGCCGAAGTCCTTGTAGATCGCGAGCTGGTGCAGGATGTCCGAGGCCGGCGTGATCGGGTACGCGCCCAGGAACAGCGGGCGGCCGGCCTTCTGCGAGGCGGTCAGCAGGCCCAGGACCGTCGCCTGGTTGCCCGTGATGTTGCGGTAGGTGCCGGGCTGCAGGTGCGCGGGCGGCACCTCGTAGTTGCTGTGGAACAGCTCGACGGTGTCGGCGTAGTTGTAGCCGGCCTGCAGCGCCTGGAGGTTGGCCTGGTCGAAGGGCGGCTTGAACTTGGCGCGGATCCAGTCCTGGGTCAGGCCCAGGTCGCGGCTGAACAGCCAGTAGGTCATGCCCAGGGCGAAGAAGTTCTTGCAGCGATCGGTCTCCTTGGCGCCCAGGCCCAGGCCCTCGACCGAGGCCTTGGTCAGCAGCGAGAGCTGCACCGGCACCACCTGGAAGGCGTCCAGGCTGCCGTCCTCCAGCGGGCTGCGCGGCAGGTCGGCCTTCTCCAGGTCGCGGCCCGTGAACTTGTCGGTGTTCACGATGATGAGGCCGCCCGGCTTCAGGTCGTGCAGGTTCACCGACAGCGCGGCCGGGTTCATGGCGATGAGCACGCTGGGGCGGTCACCCGGCGTGTAGACGTTGTTGCTGGAGAAGTGCACCTGGAAGCCGCTGACGCCGGCCAGGGTGCCGGCGGGGGCGCGGATCTCGGCCGGGAAGTCCGGGAAGGTCGCCAGGTCGTTGCCGTGCAGGGCGGTGGTACGGGTGAACTGGTCGCCTGTGAGCTGCATGCCGTCGCCGGAGTCACCCGCGAAGCGGATGACGGCGTCGTCGAGGACCTGCCGAGGACGGCTGGATGTTGCGGGGGGCGCGGACAGGGTGGACATTCTTTGCTCCTGGTGTGGGCTCCCGTCGCATCTGGACGGCAGGAGAAGCGAGGCGAGGCCCCGTAACGCGTCACTGGTGGACGACAAAGTGAGTGCGCCGATCAGGGCCATGACCCCCGGTTCGGCCACACTGAGGGCGCGATGAATCGCGCCCCTACCGCTCGTAGGGGCGCGATTCATCGCGCCCGCTGCCCGCGACTCGGCCAAGTGGCCGAAACGAAAGTGGAGGCCCCGATCAGGGCTCGATGACTGTCGCAAGGCTGGGTCACGCGACCCCCGCCCTCCGCCGAGGATAGAGTCCGCCCCTGGAGGACCCGTGAAGTACCGCTTGCTGCGGTGGCTGGCCTGCCCGGCCTGTGGAGTGCCCGAGCTCCGGCTCGAGACCGTCGCCACCCGCACCACCTCGATCCTGCCCGGGCAGTACAGCGCCGTCGAGTCCGAGCTGCCCGGGGTGGACCTCGCGGCCGGCACCGAGCAGGAGATCGTCGAAGGCGCCCTGCACTGCGGCGCCTGCGGCGCGGTCTACGCCATCCGCAACGGGATCCCGCGCCTGATGCCTCCCGGCGCCACCGAGGGCCCGACCAGCGGACACCGGCTGACCGAGATCGACAGCCTGGAGCCGGCCTGGGAGGAGAACTTCCGCGACCTCTCCGAGCCCCTGCGCCCCGGTGACTTCCTGGGCCGCATGGTGCTCGACGCCGGGGCGGGCTTCGGTCGCCACGCCCTGCACGCGGCACGCTACGGCGCCGAGGTCGTCGCCCTGGACAGCAGCATCGACGCCGTCGAGTCCTGCGCTCGCAACACCGCCGACCTGGCCCGGGTCCACGTCGTCCAGGGCGATCTGCACCAGCCGCCCCTACGAGAAGGCGTCTTCGACATCGTCTACTGCTTCGGCGTGCTCCACCACCTCGAGGACCCCAAGGAGGTCTTCAACGTGCTGGGGACCCTGCTGCGCCCCGGCGGCTCCCTGGCCCTGTGGGTCTACGGGGCGCGCCAGGGCCTGACCCGCCACGCCAGCAACGCCCTGCGCGGCATGACCACCAACCTCGAGCCTGCCGAGCTGCAGCGGCTGTGCCTGTGGATCGCCCGCGGCCTGCGGCTGTTCAGCCACACGCCCTACCGCATGCTGGGCAAGGTGCCGGTGGCCGGCGACGTCGTGAGCCACCTGCCGGTGCACGACCACCACCAGTGGCCCTTCAAGGTCGTGGTGGCGGACGTCTACGACCGCCTGCGCATCCCCGTGCGCCACTGGTTCACGGGCGAGGAGCTCGAGACCTGGCTCATGGAGGCCGGCTACGCCAACATCCGTGTCAGCCGGCGCGTCCGCAACAACGAGACCTTCCGGGCGCTCGGCCAGCGGCGCTGAGGCCAGCGGCGCTGAGGGCGGGCTCGGCAGCTCAGAAGCGCAGGCGCTCAGAGGCGCAGCCGCTCAGAAGCGGGCTCGCATGATCAGGTTGAAGCCCAGCGCGTTGCGCTGGTCGGCCGGCGCCGGCTCGCGCACGCCTTCGCCCGTGGTCGGGTCGGTGACGTAGTTGCTCAGGTTGTTGTTGACCGTGTACAGGATCTCACCGCTGGTCACGACGCTCTTGGACAGGTCCAGCTGCACGCCAGCGATGCCCGACAGGATGGCCGCGGGGGCCTGGCCATCGGGCACGGCCTCCTTGCTGCGGTCGGTCTGCTGGACGTAGGTGTTGCCTTCCACGGTGTAGGTCGCCGGCTGCATCAGCCCGACGCCCAGGGCCGGGGTCAGGTGGGCCTTCTCGATGTAGTACTCGCCGTGCAGGCGCCCGTAGAGCTGGGGGGTGCGCTCCATGGTCGGGTTCATGGCGAAGTTGCTCGTCAGACCCGGCACGTTGAACACGATGTAGGCCAGGTCCTTGTAGACCAGGTCCGCGCCGAAGTTGGCCGTGCCCGCGACCACCAGGGTCTGCAGGTCACCGGCGTAGCCGTTCTCGATGACGGTGCTGTTGGGGTCGGTGGCGTTCAGCAGGTTGTGGGACAGCCGGTCGACCTCGGTCTGGACGATGATGCCCACGCCGTCGATCTGCGGGTGCGAGGTGTAGCTGTCCCGGACGTTGTCGGGCTCGTTGCGGTACAGGCGCAGGTCCGCGGACTGGATGAAGTCGAGGTCCGTGCGGCTGCGGAAGGCGATCTGACCGGCCATGCCCATGGCCACGATCATGTTGCCGTAGAGCTGGCTGTCGGTGTTGTCGACGTTGAGGAACTGGCCCTGCTGGAAGGAGCCGAAGGCCGCCTCGAGCTTGAGCCGGTCGGCGATCTGTACGCCCGCGCCGGACAACATCCCGTAGTAGGTCTGGTTCCGGAAGTCGTTGGTGGCCTCGTCGCGGAAGTCGCCGATGGCGGTCTTGGCGCCGACGAAGGCGTAGCTGCCGTGGTTCTGGTACTGCACCCGGATGCCCGGGGCGGCGCCGGCGGTGAAGGCGAAGATCTCGCGGCCGCCCCAGGACAGGTCGTAGGAGTAGCCCAGGCGGAAGCGATCGCTGTCGACGGCGTAGCCGGTGATCGACAGGTCGTGGTGCTCGCCGGGCAGGGTGCGGACGATGCGGACGTAGGAGCCGTCGTCCTCGATGTTGGTGCCCGGATCGGTGTTGCTGGGGTTGAGGTAGGGCGTGTAGCGCAGGACGAATGCGCCCTCGGTCCACCAGTTCTTGAAGAAGCTGTCGTCCTTCTTGTATAGGACGAGCTGGGCCCGGCTGATGTCGCCCGTGGTCCGGCTCTCGTAGTTCTCGAAGAAGGTGGAGTTGCCGCGGGTCACGAAGTTGGCCGAGGGGCTCTCGGCCTCGGGACCGGCGAAGACGTTGGTGTCCTCGAGCGCCGTCGACACCCATACGTCCATGAAGTCGCCGGCGCGGGCGGTGGAGGAGGCGAGCAGGGGCAGGGCCAGCAGGGCGAGCATGGAAGCGTCCCTCGAGGATGGGGTGCGTTGGCTAGGGGGCGACCGCGCCGGTGCGCGGCTGGAGCGGAGCGGAGAGCGGAGCGGAGAGCGGGGAGGAGAGCGGAGAGGAGGCGCCGGGCCGCGGCCGGGCGATGGGGAAGCCGAGGCCGGTGGCGTGCGGGCCGCCGGGCCGGAGCTCGTTGGTCTCCAGTCCCCCGACGCCGCCCTGGCCACCCGCCACACCGACGATCCACTTGCCCCAGACCTCGGTCAGGACGCCCTGCACCTCGGACAGGGCCTCACCGGCGTGGTCGGGCGGGTAGAAGCCGTCGTCTGCGCCGGTGTTGTCGACGTAGATGCGGCAGCCGCCGGCCTGGAAGTCCACCGGCCACTGGCCGTAGGCCAGGTAGTCGTCGTAGTCGATCGAGCCCTCGGTGAAGTCCGCCGGGATGGTCAGGTCGCGGGCCACGACGCGAGAGGACTCCAGGGCCTCCATCAGGTCGTTGCTGCAGGCCGAGGTCGGCGGGATCTCGATGGGGTCGGGGACGGGCAGGGTCTCCCCGGCGACGGTCTCGTAGTAGGGGAAGTTGATCTGGGTGGTCGCCAGGTACTCCTGGGTCCCGCCGTTGAGCACCGACAGGCGGTCGCCGGCGGCCAGGCCGTCCGGCTTGCTGAAGGAGTAGACGAACAGGTTGTTGTAGCTGCCGGGCGGGTCGGCCAGGTCGGTGACCCAGAAGCCGGCGGTGCCGACCTCGCTCACGACCACCTGGCGGTCGGCTATGCGCAGCTCGGCGAACTCGCCGGCGAGCTGGTTGGTCTCGTGGTCGGCGATGGTCTGCATCTCGGAGATGGTCGGCAGGGCGTAGACGATCTCGTCGGCGACGCCGGTGGCGTAGCTGGCGGCCCGGCCGCTGTCGGCGTTCTTGTCGCCCTCGTCGCTGACCCAGATCCGGGTCGGCCCGAAGGCTGAGTGGAAGCTCACATCGCCTTGCCAGTGGCCATCCGCGACGGTGATCCACTGGCCCTGGTCCAGGCTGCCGGGCCGGACCCTCAGGCTCAGATCGCCGGTGAAGGCGTAGGGATCGCCGTTCTTGTCCAGGGTCTGGACCTCGATCTGCCAGGTCGCGGGCGCCGAGCTGAAGGGCAGGGGCGCGTCCGCGGTCCCCGGGTCGCCCGAGAGCTGCACCTGGATCACCGTCGGCTCGATGCGGACTTGGCCACTCGAGGGGCTGCAGCCCGCCAGGAGCAGGGCCGCGAGCGCGGGGAGGAGGGCAGGGGAGCGGCTTTGGAGGCTCATCTCAAAACACCGGGTTGATGCGACCGTCTTCGACCGCCACGCCCTCTTCGGGTCGGGGCAGGGAGCGGTACTTGATGATCGCGGCCTTCACGACGTCCCGGACCGAGACGTCGGTGTCCAGCTGCGTGGTGTTGCGTTGCAGGACCTCGAAGCCCGAGCCGCCGTGGGCGATGTAGTTGTTGGTCGCCAGCTCGTAGGTGCCCAGCTCGTCCAGGGGCGCGCCGTTGATGGTGACGTTGTCGGCGTGCGGGTCCTCGGCGTCGCAGACCATGTCGAAGCGGATGCCCGCCACCTGGGCCTGGCTCTGGCAGCCGCGCTCGGTGGAGCGGTAGGCCACGTAGTCGAGCAGCTCCTGGACCTCGCGACCGCTCAGAAACATGGTAGTGACGGTGTTGTCAAAGGGCATCGAGTTGTACAGGTCGTCAACGGTGATGTCGCCCGCTGGGATGTCGGCCCGGATGCCCAGGGTGTTGGTCAGCGCGATCTCGGTCTCGACCCCCGGGTAGAAGCGCATGGCCTCGGCCGTGAAGTTGCCGAGCATGCTGTCGCCGCCGGTGCTGCCGTAGCGGGTGAGCTTGTCGCACTGGTTCGCGGGGTCCAGGTCGGGGGGGCAGGCGTAGCCGAGGACCTGGTCGGTGTTGACCTCGATCTTCAGCGCGTCGCCGTACTCCTCGGCGATGTCGACGATCTCCGGCTCCTCGGGGACCGAGGCGTCGATGGGGAACAGCTGGTAGTCGAAGCTGAGGATCTTGCCGTCGCGCACGACCAGGTCCAGGCGGCCCACGAACTTGGCGAAGGCGCTGGAGTGCACGATGGGGATCCGCTTGCCCGTGATCTCGTTGGTCACGACCATGGGCGGGTTCATGGCGATGTGGTTGTGGCCGCCCAGGATGAGGTCGATGTCCGGCAGGGTCCGGGCCAACTCCTGGTCCTCGGTCAGGCCCATGTGGCTGACGACCACGATGAGGTCGGCGCCCTGGCTGCGCAGCTTCGCGGCCTCGGCCGGGATGACGTCCGCCGGCTCCAGGACCCGGACGCCCAGCGAGTTGCTCTGGTCGCCGATGCTGTTGAGGGAGGAGAGGTTGGCCATGCCGATGACGCCCACCCGCAGGCCGTCCAGGTCGAACATGGTGCTGGGCTTGGACATGTCCTCAAGGCCCGTGGCCCAGGGCAGCTCGGAGTCCTCGAAGTCGTAGTTGGCGGCCAGCATCTGGAAGCCGCCCCAGGCGCCGTACTGGTTGGCCAGGTTCTGGGCGCCCCGGTCGAACTCGTGGTTGCCGATGACCGCGGCGTCCAGGCCGACGGCGGTCTGCATGCGCATCTCGGCTTCGCCAGCGAACTGGTTGAAGACGATGGCGCCCTGGAAGCAGTCGCCGCTGTCCAGGTGCAGGACCCGACCCGACTTCTCCCGCTCACGCTTGAGGATGGTGCCGATGCGGGCGATGCCGCCGTAGGGGCCCATGCTGTCGGCCAGGCCCAGCTGGTTGTCGGTGAAGCTGGGGTCGAAGTCGTAGGGCAGCAGCCGGCTGTGCAGGTCGCTGGTGTGCAGGATGGTGAGCCGGACGTCCTGGCCGACCAGGGCCGGAGAGTCCCCCATGCGCGCGGTGGGCAGCATCTGGCAGCCGCCCAGCGCAACGGCCAGGTACAAGCCCAGGCCGCGCATGGCCCCGAGCACGAGGCCCCCGGTGCGGTGAGCAGGGGGGCGGGGGCCGGTCACAACCGAGGCGTGGGGCTTCGAGCAGGGCTTCGACACAAGGCGCGCGGGTGCGGGCACGGCGGCTCCAACGGGACGGGGCTGCCCGGTCCCCGATGGCCCGCCCCGGCGGAGGGGGCGCACTGGCAGAGCGGGGGCTGCAGGTCCTCGCGACCGCCAAGCCGCGAGGCGCCGGGGCTAACGTGTGCGCCCCCGCACAGCGGGGCGCAGCAGTGACGATCCCGTGACCAGCCCGGGCCCGGCAAGACCGCGCCCAGGGCGCCGGCAGTGCCACGGTCGGCTCGACAGCGCCTTGCCTTTCGAAGGTCGCACCGCCCTTGACAGAGCAGGGGTGCCGTGGAATACAAGCGGACCCTTCGGCCCGGGGCCTTCGGCCCGGGGCCTTCGGCGCGCAACGGCCGTTAACCGCCCCCACCGCTCCTCCACCTCATGCCGACAAACGCGTCGCGCGACACCCGCGCGGCACCTCATCCGAGGGCGCCCATGTTGAGAACCGCTCTCCTTGCGCTGGTCCTGGCCGCAACCGCCGGCACGGCGCACGCGGAAGGCTTCCAGGTCAAGACCATGCGGGATCCGCTCCCCTCGCGCGAGTACGAGCGGGGCTTGGTCATCGGCAAGGGCTGGGCAGAGTGGTCCTTCGGGGCCGACGTCAAGCTCGCCAATGGCTACTGGGACAGCGCCGGGCAGGCGCAGTCCTGGGACAACGCGCACTTCACGTACACGACCGAGCGCACAATGGTGCGGTACGGCGCCTCGCGACGGGCCGAGCTGTGGATGCTCCTGCCCTTCCACTACGAGCGCCTGAGCAACGACCTGCTGGGCACCGACACCCACCAGTTCGGCATCGGCGACCCGATGTTCGGCTGGAAGGTCGAGCCCTTCCGGTCCATGGCGCCGGTCACCAGCTGGATCCTGTACACTTGGTACAAGGGCCCGGCCGGCAACGAGGCGCCCGGCAACTACATCGGTGGTCCCGACACCTTCACGAACTTCGTCGTGACCACGGGGACTCCGGACCTGGCCTTCGGCTCGGCGATCAAGCGCCAGCTCGGCCCCCTCGCCGGCACCCTGGATGTCGCCTACGTCCACCGCTTCAGCGGCGCGACCATGTGGGCCATCGAGACGACGAACAACCAGTTCGCCGGCCGCGTCAAGCCCGGTGACATCGTCAAGGTCGCGCCCGACCTCATGCTCCAGGTCGGGCCGGTCGCCCTGCACGGCGGCGTGGTCTACCAGCTTCGCCAGCTCACCAAGATTGGCACGACCACCGATGGCTGGTTCCCCGGCAAGGACCTCTCGGCCATCGCCGAGTCTGACGGCTGGAGCCTCGACGTCCCGGCAGGGGCCGTCCTCAACATCACGCGCGGCGTGGACGTGGACCTCGCGGTCAACGTCCCGGTCCGGGGAGAAGACCTCCAGTTCTTCCCCATCGAGGACCTGCAGCCCACCCGCGGCCTCACCTACAGCGGCACCCTTGAGCTCCGCTACTGACCTCACAGGCTGATGAAGATGCGCTCGCTGCTCCGCTCGCTCTCGCCCAAGTCGTTGCTCCCCAGGTCCGCGGTCGCGGGGCTCGCCCTGCTGGCCCTGTCGGCCTTGCAGCCCGCCGAGGCCAAGTTCTCGCAGCTGTACAACTACCCAGACCTGAAGTGGGAGTCGATCGAGACCGAGCACTTCGTGGTGCACTACCCGGTCTCCAAGAAGACCATGGAAGAGGGCAATGATCACTACCTGACGGGAGAGTGGTCGGCTCGCAAGATCGCCAAGGTGTCCGAGGACATGTGGGCGCCGATGTGCGAGCAGTTCAACTACTTCCTGAAGGAGAAGATCCACATCGTCGTGCTGAACCAGCCGGACAGCCTGGAGGGCTTCACCGTCCCCGAGTTCGACTGGATCGAGATCTCGGCGAACCCGGGCAAGGACTTCGCTCGCATGCGCGGCCGCATGGAGTGGTTCAGTGACGTCATGGTGCACGAGTTCGCGCACGTGGTGTCCCTGAAGGCCAACGGGCCCTTCAGCGAAGCCATGATGGGCGTCAGCATGGGCGGCCTGTATCAGGACGGCATCAACAACGTCGACACCGGCGTCGAGCTGTTCGTGGGCACGGGCGACAGCGTGTTCTGGACCGAGGGCGGCGCCGAGTACTGGTCGGACAACGCCGGCTGGAACTGGTGGACCGCGAGCCGCGACCAGAACCTCCGCATGACCGTGCTGGATGGCCGGCTGCTGACCTACGACGAGTGGCACACCCGCTCGGGCAAGCGCGGCCCCGGCCGCTGGAACGACCACGAGCGCTACTACCAGCAGGGCTACAGCTTCGGCCAGTACCTGCGCCAGCGCTTCGGTGACGACACCTACGCCCGCTTCGCCCTGGAGTACGGCAAGGCCTGGCGGCCCGAGTGGGAGACAGTCATCGAGGACGTGGTCGGCGTCGACGCCCACACGCTCTACGACGACTGGGTCGCCTACGTCACGAAGAAGTACAAGGACCAGGAGCAGCGGATCGAGGACCGGGGCGTGGTCGAGGGCCACGATCTCACCGGCTTCACGTTCGCCCCCTGGGAGATCGAGGATCCCGAAGCCCGCGACAAGTGGCTGACCCAGGCCAACGACAAGGGCCACAAGCACGGCCGCGGCAAGGCCAAGCTGCTGACCGAGATCGCCCGCGAGAAGACCGGCACCTACCAGTGGGAGCCCCGCGTCAGCGACGACGGCACCCTGTGGGCCAGCATCAACTACGGCGTCATCGGCGTCACCAAGGCCACCGAGGACATGTTCCCGCAGTTCACCGGCCTGCCGGCCAGCGACCCGGACAAGCTCGACGAGGCCGCGCGCATGAGCGTCGGCGTGCCGGCGAGCTGGGAGCACGGCTACGACTTCCTGCCTGGCCGCAACGCCATGGTCATCACGGGCAGTGAGGACTCCTTCGGCCACGCCTTCTCGGCGACCACCGGGATCCGCGGCGAGCTCGACGGCTACAACTGGGACCAGCTCTACATCGTGGACCTGGACAAGCTGACCAAGGACAAGAAGGTCGGCAACCGCGACGTCCATACCCGTCAGCGCAAGGGCCTGCGCGGCGCCAGCGCCTACCACAAGGCCTCCACGGCGATCCCGAACACGCTGCGGGGCAGCAACCCCGCCGTGAGCCCGGACGGCAGCCGCATTGCCTACCTCGAGTACACCGACGGTGTGCTGAACCTGCAGCTCATCAACCCCGACGGCACCGACAAGCGCGCGCTGACCGACTGGGACGACGGCACCTGGTTCAACGGCATCGACTGGTCACCCGACGGCAAGCAGCTCGTCGTCAGCATGTTCCGCCAGTACCAGCAGAACCTGTGGCTGGTCGACGTCGAGACGGGCGCCATGAAGCCCCTGATGGTCGACAGCTGGGAAGAGGCCGATCCGCACTGGGCCCACGACGGCAAGATCTACTTCTCGGCCGACGTGGACGGCGTCTGGAACATCTTCAGCGTCGACCCGAAGACCGGTGACTTCCTGCAGATCACCAACGAAGTGGGCGGGGCCATGAGCCCGCAGGTCACCCCCGACGGGAACCTGGTCTACGGCTACTCCAGCTCCTTTGGTTGGAAGATCTTCGGCCTGGACAAGTCGGCCTTCTTCAACCGGCCGGCCAACCACTACTTCACGACCGACTTCGACTCGGACAAGGTCGACCAGGGCCTCAAGACCCGCGAGGACCTGTCCTACCTGGAAGACGAGACCAGCAAGTACCACTGGTGGAAGTCGAAGATGGCGCCCTACATGGTGCCCATCCTGCGCCTGGAGAACGACAGCCGCACCAACTGGGGCCTGTCCGCCGGCTTCCAGATGCTGATGTCGGACTACGTCGAGAAGAACTCCTTCTTCGTGTACGCCTCGCTCGGCGAGGACCCGTTCATCGCCGGTGGCTACACCTTCCAGGGCTGGTACCCGAACATCAGCCTGTTCGGCTACCACACCGAGGTCAAGTACAACTCGGGCTTCCTCCTCGACAAGGACGGCGACACCTCGACCACCGGCGACCAGACCGTGTGGGAGATCCGGCGCAACCAGTCGGTGGACGTGGCATCGCTGACGGTGGACTACCCCTGGACCGGCAACCTGAGCACGAACATCTACGCCCAGGGGCGGCAGTTCGGCTTCAAGAGCACCGACGACAGCCACTTCATGCCCTACTCCCGCTCGCTGTCGACGGGCGCGGGCCTGACCTTCAGCAACGCCGGTGGCTACAGCCCGGCCAACTTCTTCCGCGGCCGGAACATCGAGCTGAACGTCGACCACGCCTGGTCCGACATCGTCTACCAGCCCTACGCCGGGGTCGCGGTCGACGACGGCCAGCTCTTGGACAAGTACCAGTACAACGAGGGCGAGCTGCGGTACACGGAGTTCATCCGCATGCCCGGCATGGGCCTCGGCTTCCTGGAGAAGGCGCACGCCAAGGGCCACGCCATCCAGATCGACACGCGCCTGGGCTACATCGACCGCAACGTCGACACCAACGACGAGTTCCGGGCCGGTGGCCAGCACCCCTTCTACTGGGGCCAGGGCACCCTGCGGCCGAACACGCTCTTCGCCGGCTACCCGCAGCAGTCGCTGTCGGGTGAGACCATGGCCATCGTGAACCTGGCCTACCGCTTCCCGATCCAGGACTGGGGCCGCAAGCAGGTGGGGCCGCTGTTCCTGCACGGCCTGTACGCCCAGCTGGGTGGCACCGCGGGCAACCTGTGGTCCTTCCGGCCGCCGACCGACGCCAGCAGCTTCTACCGGAACCGGTACGGCGAGCGCATCGCCTACAACCCGTCCGACATCCATCGCGAGATCCCGCTGGTGGACAAGGCCTACAAGAACGGCAACTACCTGCTGTACGACGCCATCGCCGAGGTCCGCCTCAACGGCACCATGTTTCACACCTCTCAGTGGGACAGCTTCGTGCGCTTCGCGTACGGCTTCAACCGGGTGCGGGGCTACGGGGACGTGAACGGCGACGGCATCTACGACACGAGCAACAACAGCTTCGGTGACGAGCTGTCCAACGAGACCGAGAACCCCGGACTGCGGGTCTACATCGGCCTCGGCACCGGCTGGTAGGTGGAATCCATGAACCTCTCCGACGCGTCCCCCCGCACCCTGCTGGCCTTTGGCCTGCCGCTGATGCTGGCTGCTTGCGGTCTGCCCACCACGGGCTCGGACATCAAGATGGCCGGCGTGGGGCTCAACCCTGACGAGATCGGCGCCGCGCCGAACCCCAGCGGCGGCCTGATCGAGTACAGCTGGGTCGAGTTCGCCGGCGGTCAGCTCTCGCTGGCCGCGCTGGGCCTGCTGTCCTTTGACGAGGCCGGTCCCGACATGGTGGGCTTCAAGCCGCCCTACGCGCTGGTCAACGGCACGGGCTTTGTCTTCGACACGGACCTGCCCAGCCCCGACGCGCTCTTCGGCAGCTTCGCGCGGCCTCCGGTCGTCGTGGGCACCTGCCACACCGTCTTCGAGCCGCAGAGCTACCTGAGCAACGTCGCGGACGTGGGCAACGCCATCACGGTCCAGACCCAGGACGGCAGCGCGGGCTTCGCCATCAACCGGCGGCCCTATGTCTTTCCGCCGGTCGTGCAGAACGTCTTCCCCTACTACAGCGAGCTGGGGAGCTGGCGCGCCCAGGCCTGGAACCACGAGGTCCCGACGGGCGAGGGTGCAAGCCTCGGCGATGTGCAGTCGCAGGTCCTCGCCCGGCCGAACTTCCCCTTCGGCGAGCAGGTCCAGATCGACTTCCCCGGCGGCATCCCGCCCTTCGAGGCGACCTACGACAGCATCCCCATGCCGCTGTCGGCCGCGAATTCCGACCGCAGCTTGCAGATGCCCGCCCAGCCCAAGGGCTTCATGCTGCAGTGGACCGGCCCCCGCTTCGACGCCGCCACGCGCTCCTGGGGTGGGGACGGCGAGCAGCACAGCACCTGCCTGCAGTTCCAGGCCAATCCCAAGGACCCGACCGATCCGAGCGACTGCGCGACCCTGCCGGAGCCCCCGGCCGACGGCGCCCTGAGCGGTCAGATCTACACGGCGCCCTGGAAGACCACCGACGGCCTGACGCTGAAGTGGAGCCCCGAGACGGAGACGACGGACACGCTGAGCGTCTCCATCCGCTTCCTGGGGCGGGTCGATGAGACCAAGGACTACTTCGTGACCGACACGGTCGATGTGCCGGCGGACCCGAAGGTCGTCGATGACTGGAACTACCTGGTGAGCAGCGGGGACATCCCGGCTGGCACCCCGGTGCCGACGGGCAAGCGGCCTTCGCTGGCCTGCGACGACGCCTCGTCCGTGAACTGGGAATTCGATCCCACCCTGAAGCAGGGGGACGGCAGCTACGTCCCCACCCTGCAGGGCGACCCGCTGCACACCGTGGCGGAGGTCACCTGCACCCTGGACCCGTCGGTTGGCGAGTTCACCATCACCCCGGACATGCTGGGCGACGCCCTGACCTTTGCCGACCAGTATCAGGCCGGCGGGGCGGTGTTCTACGTGGCTCGCACGCAGTCCACCCTGCTCGATGTCCCCCCGGTCCGCGACTACGTCGGCCATCGCCGCGACGTGCAGCCCGTGACCGTTGTGAGCAAGGCCGTTCAGGTCGGCCGCTTCTGGTACGACCGCTAGGCCTTGGAGGATTGAGATGAAGTCGCACGTGGTGATCTCCACCCTCCTCGTCCTGGTGCTGGCCGGCTGCCAGGGCTCCGGCGCTCCTATCGACTACTACGACGGGCCCGCGCCCGAGCTCAGCGGGCTCGACGTGGACACCGTTCCGGGCAACACCGGCGGCCAGGTCGTGACGCTCACGGGCTCCGGCTTTGGCACCGATCCGTCCCAGGTGACCGTGATCGTGGGCCAGGTCAACGCCACCATCCTGGAGGTCAGCGACAGCTCGCTACGCATCCAGGTGCCCCAGGGGCCTGTACAGGGCGGGGCAGTGGACATCGCGGTCGGCACCCCGACCGGTCAGGCCACCCTGGCGGGGGGCCTGACCTACGACATGGGCAGCACCTATGACGACCAGACGGCCTACATCGTCATCAACAACGACTGGATGTCCTGCTACGGCGGCATCGGCCTGGCCCAGGGCTGCGAGACCTTCGCGTGGGTCGGCCAGACCGGCATCTCCGGTCGTGGCGAGTTCATGCAGGACATGGTCTTCCCGCGCCAGCACGGCCAGTTCGTGGGCTACTGGGGCGGCGCTGACGTGTCGATGGGGGAGTGGAGCGTCCAGACGCCGCCCTACAACTCGGTCTCCCTCGACATCGAGGGCGCCATCGAGGACCAGCGGGACAAGACCATCACCGGCTTCACCATGCGGAACGCCGCGTGGGGCAACGAGCAGTGGTGTGCCGGCATCTCGACCCTGGCCCAGTACACCTACGGCGGCGGCGAGCCTGTGGATCCCAACGACCCGAGCCTGGGCGTCCTGCCCCCGCAGTCGGTCGGCTACGCGGATCTCCAGCTGTCGGTCGAGGCGGACACGACGAACGGCCAGTGTGCCAACGCGTCGGACCGCATGTACGACCTGGGGCAGCTCAACTTCTGCGAGACCTACTACGACCGCGACGCGAACCTGAAGGCCTACCAGCACGCGGGGACCTACATCTACCAGGCCGACTGGCCGGTAGGTGAGAGCTTCTTCGTGGGCGAGAGCCAGGACCCGACGGCCGACGAGAACGTCAAGGTCGTGCTCGACGTGGCCGACGCTGGCGTCAACGGCGTGCAGTTGGTGCTGCCGCCCCCCGCCAAGTTCCAGGCCGCCTCGGGCGTGACGCCCTTCGGCAACGACCCGACCCTGTGGGCCATCGGCAACCTGGCCGACTGCCCCGACGGCAACGGCGACGGCGCCTCGACCCTGGACGAGGCGGGCATCCGCTTCCAGTGGGCTCCTGCCGTGCTCGGCGACGTGACCGGCGGGCCGATCAAGTCGGTGGACACCACGGTCCGGCTCTCCGTCAACAGCTTCTACCTGAGCTGGTACGGCGGTGAGGGCTTCAACATGCGGGCCTCCATCACGGTGCCCGACAACAACGACTTCGACGAGACCACGGGCCTGTCGACCCTGGAGCTGCCGACCTCCATCCTGCTGCAGTTCCCGACGCTGCAGGCGACCTTGGGCGCGGTCAGCAACCCGCTGGGGGGGACCACCTTCGTGTGGGGCGACCCGACGGGCTCCAACTACGGCTACTTCCTGGTCACCATGGAGCGGGTCACCGAGTACCGCCTGGATGCGCCGGACCTGGCGGGCGACCTGGTGGTCTCCTACGTCGACGGCGACTTCGGCCTCTTCGACTGGAAGAACCCGCTGGACAGCACCGAGGGCTGCGGCGACTGCCAGGACAACGACGGCGACGGCTGGACCGACGCCGCCGACCCGGACTGCGCCGACGGCAAGGTCGAGGACAACAGCACCTTCGGCAGCACGACCTGCAACGACGGCATCGACAACGACGGTGACGGCTTCATCGACGCGCAGGACAGCGACTGCACCGACGGCCTGGACGGCGAGACGAACTGCAGCGACGGCATCGACAACGACGGTGACGGCCTGATCGATGGACTGGACGGCGAGTGCGGCCCCCTGGGTAGCGGCGTCGAGGTCGGGGACGACGATCCCTCCTGGCAGTGCAACGACGGCGTCGACAACGACAGCGACGGCTGGATCGACTTCGCCGACCCGGACTGCACCAACGCCGCGGATGACGAGCTGGGCTTCGGCAGCACCGCCTGCAACGATGGCCTGGACAACGACGGCCACGGCGACCCCGACGCGACCGACCTGATCTGCACGATTCGCGGCGCTGGCTACGACTCCGAGGCCCCCACCCGCAGCGGCGACTGCGACAACGGCGCGGACGACGACGGCGACGGCTACATCGACGGCAACGACCCCGACTGCGAGATCCAGCCTTACAGCGTCGAGCTGTACTCCCAGGCGCAGGCCGGCTGGAGTGGCTGGACCAGCCAGTGCTACAACGGGGTCGATGACGACAGCGACGGCATGGTCGACGCGACGGACCCCGGCTGCGCGGTCGGCGGCACGCCCGACGGCTTTCAGGACGACGAGTCTGCTGGCTGATGAGATCACGGGCCCGGATGGGGTTGACGCTCCGTCCGGGACCCAATAAACAGGCTGCGCCGCGCTCGCGGCGTACCACCCCCCGGGCTCGTAGCTCAGTTTGGTTAGAGCGCGCGCCTGATAAGCGCGAGGTCGGCTGTTCAAGTCAGCCCGGGCCCACCACATACCTCGGGGGCGTAGCTCAGTTGGGAGAGCGCCTGCTTTGCACGCAGGGGGTCGTCGGTTCGATCCCGATCGCCTCCACCCCATAGACAAGCCCGCTGGTCCTCGTGACCAGCGGGTTTTGTCGTTCCGGGCGCCGGCTCTCTCAGTCCGGCTGCTCTCTCAGTCCGGCTGCTCTCTCAGTCCGGCAGCTGCATCACGTAGATGCGCTTGAAGTCGCGCACCGTGTCCTCGACCCGACCCTGGGCCGAGACCGCCAGCCAGGTGTGGCCGTCGGTGCCCAGGGTGACGTCCAGGTCGCCATTGCCGACCGTGCCCGTCGCGAGGGCGCGGTGGGCGGCGGGCCGGGCCAGGTCGACCTGGAAGACGGGGTCGAAGGCGGCGTCGTCGTCCTGGACGTAGACCAGGCCCTGGCTGTCGGGGGTCCAGGCCGGGCCGTTGGCGCTCATCACCACCCCCTCGGCGAGCAGGGCGGGGCTGCCGCTGCCATCGGCTGGCGTGGCGTAGAGGTCGAAGCGCGTCGGGTCGACGTGGTTGGAGTAGAAGGCCAGCCAGTGCCCGTCGGGGCTGAAGGCAGGCCGCGTCTGGGTGTGGCTCCAGGGCACGACCCGGCGGCGGGTGCCGGCCTGGAGATCGTCGAAGACCCACAGGCTGTCGCCATCGTCGGAGTGGCCCACATAGGCCAGGCGGCTGCCGTCGGGGGACCAGGCGGCGTCCAGCTCGCTGCTCCTGTCCTCGGTCGTGAGCTGCCGGGGCGGCGCGTCGATCTGGTGGGCGTCGATGAGGTACAGGTCACCCTGGCCCGTGCGGGCGCTGGTGAAGGCGATGGACCGGCCGTCGGGGGACCAGGCGGGGCCGCCGTCGGTGCCGGGAGCCGGCGCGATGGCGCCGGCCTGGTCGATGTAGAGGTTGTAGTCCTTGCTCGCGTTGGACGCGCTGTAGACGAAGCGGTCGATGTAGGCCGGGCCCCAGCTCGCCTCGTGAGCGACCGACTCGGTGGGGCCCGAGAAGCCCGCCGTGATGGCCGAAGTCCCACGCTGGATCGGCTGCACCTTGCGGGGCTCGCCGGCCCCCGGGGTGTAGACGTAGAGCTCGATGACCTTGCGCTGGTGGTAGTTCACCTCGTAGGCCAGCCGGGCCCCGTTGCGGGACCAGCTCGGGGCCTGGCAGTTGCCCTCGGTGACGGGGGTCACCGGGCGCGCGCCTGCAGCAAGGGCCGAGGGCGAGGCGAGGAGCAGCAGGGGAAGGAGGAGGGGCAGAGCGGCGGCCACGGGGGCTCCAGAGGGCGGCGAGGGCCGGTTGTGAAGGCGAATCAGAAGGCGCATCAGAAGGCGAAGGAGAGGGTGCCGAGCATCTGGATACCGGTGGCGGTCCAGCCGCGGTCCGTGGTGTGCCAGGCGATGGTCGGCTCGGCCCCGGCCGCGGTGGCGGCGAGGCCGCTGGCCGGCAGGCGGCCGATGGCCTGGTCCACGTTGAGTCGGACCCCTGTGCCCAGCGCTGTCGTCCGTCCGGCCTCACGCGTCTCCAGCGCCAGCTGCAGTCCGGGGCGGTGGACCAGGCTGCTCGCGAAGATCACCTGGGGGGCCCGGTCGAGGTCCTGGGACCGGGCGGTGGCGAGGCAGGCGTAGCCCACGCCGTCCGGCGTGCAGGCCATGGCCAGGCCGGGCACGTAGCCCACGCGGTACTGCGCGCTGACCCGGAGCGAGAGCGGGCCGAAGAGCACCAGCTCGTGGCCCAGTCGCAGGCCCGTCGCCCAGGTCTTCAGGCCGCCCACGGTGTGGCCGTGGCTGGCCGCGTAGCCGTCCATGTGCCCCTCCATCAGCAGGCCGACCAGGACCGGCCCGATGGGCTGGGTCCAGCCCAGCTGCACCATGGGGGCGGGCCGGAGGTTGCTCACCCGGGACCCGGCCAGCAGCCCGACCCCGGCGCCGAGCTCCAGCCGCGAGACCTGCAAGGCGGCGAGGCCGCTGGCCCCCAGGGCCCGGAGGGGCAGCTCCAGGGCTTCGCGTTGCCCGGCCTCGACCATCACCTCCTGGCCGTTGACCCGGTAGGGGCCGACCGGCAGCCCCACCCGCACCGGCAGCGGGGTGCGCTCGCGCAGCTCCAGGCTCTTGCGGTTCACGTAGCGCTTGAGCTCGGGGTCGAAGATGGGCCCCTCAGGCTCGAGCTGCAGCCGGGACACCAGGCCGGCCCGGGGGCCGCTGATCTCCAGGAAGCCGAAGCCGTTGCGGTAGCTCTCGGCCAGGTCCCGGGCGGCCTGGCGGCGCGCGTCGTCGGGGGCCAGCTCGGCCGAGGCCTGGGCCATCTCCAGGGCACGCTCCACGTCGAGCAGCTCCCAGGCGACCTGGGCGGCGAGCCAGTGCAGCTCGTAGTCGCGCTCGCCCTCAGGCAGGGCAAGGCCGGCCCGCAGCTCGGTGTCGGCGTCCTCAAACCAGCGTCGGCGCACGAAGAGCTGCGCCTGGGCGAGGTGATCCGCTGCCGAGGCCTGGGCGTGCACCGCGGGGGACAGGGCCAGGCCCAGCAGCAGGGTGGAGACGGCGATCATGCGAGGGGCTCCGCGTCGGGCAGGGCTCGGGGCAGGGGCCCCCTCCTATCGGGGCTCAGCTTGCCGAGGCCCAGCTTGTCGGGGCCCAGCTTGTCGACGTCTGGCGCGAGGGCGTGGCAGGCGACCTGGTGCTCGGGGCCCAGGCTGTGCTCAGGCGGTCGGGTGGCCTCGCAGACCGGCAGCTCCCAGGCGCAGCGTCCGGCGAGGGGGCAGCCGCAGCGCCCGGGTGCGGCGCGGCCGGCCGCCAGGGCGAGCGAGGATAGGGGCTGCGCCTCGGCCAGCATGCCGGCGGCGGCGAGCAGGGCGGTCGTGGTCGGGTGGTGGTGGGGACCGCGTAGGGCGTCCACGGCGAAGCGCTCGACGATGCGGCCGCCGACCATCACGACGATGCGCCGGGCCACGGCCGCCATCAGCGGCAGGTCGTGGCTGATCACCAGGGTGGCCCGGTCGGTGGGGGCGCCCCGCAGCAGCAGGTCCATGATGTCGGCCTTGCGGGCCGCGTCCAGGCCGGCGGTGGGCTCGTCGGCGATGACCAGCTCGGGCCGGCACAGCAGCAGGCGAGCGATGCCCACCCGGCGCCGCTCGCCGCCCGACAGCTCGTGGGGGAAGGCGCGGCGGCGGTGGGCCACGCCCACCTGCTCCATGACCTCGACCAGCAGGGGCTCGGCGCGCTCGTCGGGGCGGTGCAGGCGCGCGGTCTCGGCCAGGATCTCCTCGACACGCAGGGCGGGGTGGAGGTGGGCGTCGGCGTCCTGGAAGAGCGGCTGGACCCGGCGGCGGAAGCGGTCCAGGGCCCGGCCTCGCAGGCTGGCCAGCGGCGTGCCCAGGACCTCCACCTGGCCCGCGTCGGGGCGCAGCAGGCCCAGGGCGCAGCGGGCCAGGGTCGTCTTGCCCGAGCCGCTCTCGCCGACCAGGGCCACGACCTCGCCGCGCACCAACTCCAGGTCGACCCCGTCGACGGCGGCCACCGGGTCCCGTCGGCCGAGCAGACCGTGGGGGTATCGCTTGACGAGACCTCGCAAGGAGAGGGCCTGGGGGGTGAGGCTCACAGCAGCCCCCCGGCGATGCGGGCCGTGGCCTGCAGCAGCGCCTGGGCCGGCTCGGAGCGGGCCTGGGAGAGGCGGTCGGCCGGCAGCAGCTCGACGACCTCGCCCTGGTCCATGACGGCCACCATGTCGGCGTGACGGGGCACGATGCGCAGGTCGTGGGTGATGAGGAGCAGGCCGCAGCCCTCCTCCCGCAGGCGCCCGAGCTGGTCCAGGATGGCCGCCTGGACCGTCGGGTCCAGGCCGGTCGTAGGCTCGTCGGCCAGCAGGAAGCGGGAGCCGCGGGCCAGGGCCAGGGCGATGCAGGCCCGTTGGGCCATGCCCCCCGACAGCTCATGGGCATAGCGACGCACCACCCGGCTGGGGTCGGAGAAGCCGGCCGCGGCCAGCCAGTCCTCGGGCCGGGGGCGGTCGGCGGGCAGCGCGATCCTGTCGCGGGCCCGCAGGGAGAGCACCGCGCGCACCTGAGAGCCGATGGTGCGCAGCGGGTCCAGCGAGGCCCGGGCCTCCTGGGGCAGCCAGCCCACGACCCGGCCCCGCAAGGAGCGGAAGGCAGCCCGGCGCGCCTTGGGGGGCAGGGCCAGGGGGCGCCAGGTCGTGACCCCATCGCCGATGCTCAGGCTGCCGCCGACCACGCCGGGATGGGGCGCGACCAGGCCCAGGCAGGCGCGGGCGGTGAGCGTCTTGCCCGAGCCGCTGGCCCCGACCAGCGCCAGGATCCGACCCGGCTCCAGGCGCAGGCTGGCCCGGTGGACCAGGTCGCGGGTGCCGGCGCGGATCCGCAGGTCGACCAGCTCCAGCAGGGGCTCAGGCATGGCCGCGCTCCCGCAGGGTGCTGGCGACACCGATGGCCGCCGCGACGGTCAGCCAGATGGCCAGCGCGGGGGCGGCCCAGGCCGCCGGGTTGCCGCCGTGGATGCCGAACTCGAAGGCCAGCATATTGCCCCAGGAGGGCTGCGGCTCCTCGATGCCGAAGCCGCCGACATAGGACAGGCTGGTCTCCAGCACCAGGTAGAAGGCCAGCAGGTACAGCAGCTGGCGGAGGATCAGGGCGCGGCAGGCCAACCACAGCAGGTGCCAGGCCAGGGTCCGCGCGGCGCTCACGCCGTGGGCCCGCGTGGCGAGCACGAACTCCCGGCTGCGCAGGGCCTCGATGCGGGTGGTCAGGGCCTCGCCCAGGCCCGGGGCGAAGGACAGGCCCGCCGCCACGGCCAGGACGTGGGGCTCGCTGCCGTAGATCGAGCAGGCCAGCAGGACCAGGACGAAGCGCGGCACCGCCGAGACGACCGCCCACAGGTAGCGCACCACGCCCGCCACGGGGCCGCCCAGGTAGCCGGCCAGGGCGCCCGCCGGCAGCCCCAGGGCCAGGGCCACGGCCATGGCCAGCAGGCCGGGCCCGACGAAGGCGCGGCTGGCTGTCACCAAGCGCCAGGCCACGCTGCGGCCCATGTGGTCCGTGCCGAGCAGGGCCTGGGCGCTTGGGTGCAGGCCGGCCCGGGCCGGGGTCACGTCGGCGATCACGTCATAGCCGCTGACCAGGCTGAGCAGCCAGCACAGCAGCACCGCCAGCAGCACGGCCTGGCCCAGGCGCGCCCCCAGGCGGCTCATGCCCGCACCTGGCGCAGGCGCGGATCCAGGCCCAGCCGGGCCAGGTCGACGACCAGCCGCGAGCCCGCCACGGCCAGCGCGGCGGCTATGCACAGGCCCATGGCCACCGGGTAGTCGCGCTTCAGGCAGGCCTGCCACAGCAGCGCGCCGGCCCCGTTCATGAGCAGCACCTTCTCGACGATGACGAGCCCGCCCAGCAGGAAGGGCACCCGCCGCCCGGCGACGGCCAGCAGGGGGGGCAGCAGGTTGTGCAGCGTCAGGCCCAGCAGGGGCTGGCCGCGGGCCCGCGCCGCCGTGGCGAAGGGGCTGCGCAGCACCGCCACCAGCTCCAGCTCCAGGGCCGCGTGGGTCTCTCCCAGCGAGCCCGAGCCCACCGCCAGGACCAGGATCGCCAGCCCGTCCCGCAGGCTCGAGGCCTGGTCGGGCAGGGCGAACCAGGACGGGCGCGCGATGGTGCCCGCCTGGACCAGGCTCCAGGTCGCCTCGTTGAGGCCCAGGACCAGCAAGTAGGCCAGCAAGAAGACCGGGGCGACGGTCAGCAGCTGCACCAGGGCCCGCAGCACGGGGCGGCGTCCGCGGGTCAGCAGGGCCAGGACCAGGGACAGGGCCAGGGACAGCAGCAGGGCCAGGACCAGGGTCTTCGCCGACCGCGCCAGGGCCGGGCCCAGCAGGCTGCGCACCGCGACGCCGGGGTGGACCGCCAGGCTGGTGCCCAGGTCGCCGTGCAGCGCGTGCACCAGGTAGATGCCCAGCCGCATGGGCAGGGGCTGGTCCAGGCCCCACTCCGCCTCCAGGGCCGGCCGCAGCTCGGCCCCGTTCGGCAGCAGGTCAATGGGATCCCCGGGCGCAGCCCACAGCAGGAGCTGCACCAGGAAGGCCGCCCCCACCAGGGTCGCGGCGAACCACAAGGCCCGGGTCAGGGCGGCGCGCAGGGCGGTCCACATCAGGTGGAGATCCGCGCCGCTACTGCATCGTCCAGTCGGTCACCCACGTGAAGAAGTAGAAGGGGTGGATGACGACGTTGCGGACCTTGGTGCTCATGGCGCTGTAGCTGTCCAGGGTCCACAGGAAGATCATCGGGGCGTCGGTGTGGACCAGGGCGTGGACCTGCCGCAGGGCGTCTTTCTTCTCCTGGGGATCCAGCGTGTCCCGGGCCAGGTCCAGCAGGCGGTCCACCTCGGGGTTGGCGTAGCCGGTGAAGTTGCGGCTGCCCTTGCTGTGGAACTGCTCGCGGATGTCCTCGTTGCGGTCAAAGCTCCACTGGCTGAGGACCACGTCGTAGTCGTGATCCTTCCAGACCGAGGAGCGCCAGCCGGCCTCATCCAGGAAGTCGACGTTGACCGTGACCCCCTGGCTCTGGAGCTGGCTCTGGAGGTTGATCACCACCTCCTGGGCGCTCTCCAGGTTCTTGTGGGCGCGCACGCTCACGGTCAGGGGCTTGCCCCCCTTCTTCCACAGGTCGCCGTCCTTGGTGTAGCCGGCCTGCTGGAGCAGGCTGGCCGCGTCCGAGGCGTTCACGCCAAAGGGCTGGACATCGTGGTTGTAGAAGGGGCTCGACTTGACGAAGGGCCCGGTCAGCGTCTCGCCGGTCCCGATGGGGTCGAGCAGCGCGTCGACGTCCACCAGCTCGGCCAGGGCCGTGCGGACCCGCGCGTCGTCGAAGGGGTGCCGCTTCAGGTTGAAGCCCAGGTACCACCAGGAGTTCGTCTGGTAGGGGTACAGCTCCACCTTGCGGTTGTTCTGGAGCACCGCGATGTCCCGCGGGATGACCCGGACCAGGGCCTCCAGGCTCTCGTAGAGCAGGAGCTTGGACTGGTAGTTCTTGTCGCTCACCTCGCGCATGGTGAGCTGGGCCGTGCCGGCCGGCACGCGGTGCTGCGGGTAGCTGCTGAGGCTGATGCTGCCGTCGTCGTTGAAGTGGTCCAGCAGGAAGGGTCCGGTCCCCACGGGGGTGTTGCGGAAGGGATCGGTGCGCTTGATCGCCGTGCCGTCGAAGAGGTGGGCCGGCAGGATCTTGAAGAAGAGCTTGTCTTCAGGCCGGGCCTCGGGCCGGACGAAGCGCAGGCGCACCGTCAGGTCGTCGACCGCGATGGCGCTGTCGATCCAGTCCACCCGCCCCTTCTCGGTGGACAGGGTCCCGCCGTCCTTCATGGCCTGGATCGTGAAGACCACGTCCTTGGACGAGAAGGCCGTGCCGTCGTGCCAGGTGACGCCCGGCCGCAGGTGGATGGTCATCTCGCTGCGGTCGGCGCTGACCTCGGAGGACAGCGCCAGGTCGGGCGTCGTCGCGAGGTCCTTGTCGTCGGTGTACAGGCCCTCGAAGACCAGCTCGTCGATGCGGGCCTCGCTCATGGAGGTCGCGAAGAGCGGGTTGACGATGGCCGGGGCCTGGTCCTCTGCGTACCGCAGATCACCGCCCTGGGCGGTGGTGGCACCGAGCCCGGCGGCGAGCACCAGGCCGAGGCCGAGGGGGCGGAGGGAGGACGAGAGGGGAGGGGTCTGCATCGGTGGTGTCGGGGCAGCGGGGAAGGGAAGGCGCGGCCAGCAAGGGGCAAGGCGGGCGGAGGCTCAGTTCTCCTTGGAGTCCCCCGTGCGTCCGAGGCCCTCGAGGACGGCGAGGTCGCCCACCGTCTCGATCAGGCCACGGAGCGCCGGGTGGCTCTCTCCGAGCACGCTCATGAAGTCCAGGGCTTCGCGGGTGCGGCCGGTGCGCAGGCTGGCCTCGGCGGCCAGGGCGAAGAGGCGCGGCGGGTTGCGCGGCCCGACGGCGCGAGCGTGCTCGACGTCGTGGGCGAGCAGCACATAGGCCGTCGCCTGGTGGGGGTGGCCCTGGTCGAGGGCCTCACGGCTCCAGGCAAGCAGGATCTGGCCCCGGACCTGCGCCACGAGCTGCAGCTCGTCGAGGAGGGCCTGGCCGTCGGGGCTGGCGGTGGCGCGGCGGGCCGCGGTCCAGGCATCCAGCGCCTGGTCGAGCGCCCGCACCCGCTCGCGCGGGGCCTGGGGTGCGTCTTCGTCCGGCACGGCGGGCAGGGCCAGGGCCGCCAGGGTCGGGCCAGCGGCGCCCGCCACGTCCAGCGAGGGGTCGACGGCCAGGTCGGCGCGCAGGTCGGCGGCGCTCCACCACGGGCCGAAGAGCAGCAGGTCCAGGTCGGGCCCACCGGGCTTCGCCGCGAGCGCGGTGAGATCCTGCTCGCCCAGGGCACGGGCGGCCCGCGCCCGGTAGCTGGCGGCCAGGGCGGCGTGCAGCAGGGGGTCGTTGAGGCGGCTGTCGCCGGGCAGATCCAGGGGCTGGCCGGCCTGGCAGGCGTCCGGCACCGCGTCGAGGGCGCCCGCCAGGACCTGGCGCTCGGCGAGCAGGCAGCCGCCAGCGTCGAAGACCTGGGCAGGGTCCGGCAGGCTGGGGTCGAGGACGGCGGCCACCAGGCCCTGCCAGGCCGGGTCGGCCAGGGTCTCTGGCTCCTGGCCGGCGGCGGCCAGCGCCAGGGCGGCCAGGGCGGAAAGGGGCGCCGGGACCGCTGCGGGGGCCGTGGCCTGCCAGCGCGTGAGCAGCATGGGCCAGGCGATGGCGGACAACGCGGCGAGGTCCTCCTCCAACACGGCCAGGGCCAGCCAGGCCCGGGCCTGTCCGACCCCTGGCGGCAGGGCCGCGGCGGCCTGCTGGTAGCGGCCCTGCTGGAAGGCCACCCAGCCTTCGCGGCTCTCGGCGTCCACCGTCGTCGCGAAGCGCTCCGGCTGCTCGACCAGCGCCGCGATCCAGCCCTCGTCCAGCGGCCCCGCGGTCGCGGGCTGTGGCGGGCGCTCGTCGCTGCCGGCACAGCCGAGCAGCCCGGTGGCCAGGAGCCCGGTGGCGAGGGCCAGGACCACTACTCGCCCTCGTAGTTGCTGCCAGCGGAATTCGTGCGGTCGGGGAAGCGGCCCGGGTCGATGTTGTCCTGGCTGGCATCCAGGCGGATCGTGTCCTCCTTCATGGTCACCGGCTCGAGCAGCAGCTCGCCGTGCTTGAAGAAGAAGTCCTGGCGCTCCACGTGGTAGCCGGTGCGGAAGGCCTCCAGCGTGTAGTCGGTCTTCTTGGAGAGCTTCACGCGCTCCCCGGCGTCGTCGCGCAGGTAGTCGATGGTGAAGGCGCCCTGGGAGTCCGTCACGAGCTCCACACCGCCAGGATCCAGGGACACGATGACCCGGTCCATGGGCTTGCCGTTCCGGTCCACGATGGAGCCGGAGATGGAGCGCTTGGCGGCGCAGCCGGACAGGCCCAGGGGGACCAGCAGGGCGGCGAGCAGGAGAGAAGCACGTTGGGCCATGGGAGAGCGCCTCGACCGCCTAGTTCAGGCGGCGCTGGATGTCCTCGAGCTTGGCGAGCTCGGCGTCGGCCTTGCCGACCAGGTCCGTACGGGACTTGGTCTGGACGTGGTCGCGGTACTTCTGCCAGTGACGGATCGCCTGGTCGAGCATCTCCAGGTCGTCACCGGACTGGTAGAAGCGGCCCTGCCAGGCGGCGGCCTGGGTCTCGTAGATCTCGGCCTTCTTGCTGAAGACCAGCTCGGGCGGCAGCCGGGCCCAGTAGCGCTCGGCCAGGGTGGCCTCTTGCAGGGCCCGGTCGTATTGCTTGCGGTTGACGTAGTAGCGACCCAGGTCGGACAGGTAGACCGGGTTGTACTGGTTCTCGGGCAGCATCATGAGCTGGTCGAGGTAGCGCTTGGACGCGGCCTCGTCGCCCTTGCGCTCGGCGTTCATGAGCAGCAGGGCGCGGGCCCGCGTGTAGGCCCGGTCGTCGATCTGGACGGTCTCCAGGGCCATGACATCGGAGCTCCCGAGCTTGCCCTTGGCGGCCGAGGGCGCGAAGCGCTCGACGTCGGTGGTCTCGGTGGCGGCAGGCTCGGTGTCCAGGCCGAGGTCGGCCACTGCGTCCTGGGAGCTGCTGCCGCGGCTGCTGCTCCCGCTCCCGCTGCTGCTGGAGCGCGAGCTGCTGCTGGAGCGCGAGCTGCTGCTCCCGCTGCTGCTGCTGGAGCGCGAGCTGCTGCTGCTGCTTCGGGGGGCAGCCACCACGTCGGCGCTGCGCGACGGCGCAGCACGGACAGGCTCGGCGCGCACGGGCTCGGCGCGCACAGGCTCGGCACGCACAGGCTCGGCACGCACAGGCTCGGCACGCACAGGCTCGGCACGCACAGGCTCGGCACGCACAGGCTCGGCACGCACAGGCTCGGCGACCG
>Ga0100377_1000206_pt1 | contig 48076 bp, 39 predicted proteins | sample CryGeymeta201501_FD_83664 | JGI IMG/M metagenome (GOLD analysis project Ga0100377, IMG submission 83664) | Groundwater microbial communities from Crystal Geyser aquifers in Utah, USA - Crystal Geyser metaG 2015-01 | ecosystem: Environmental > Aquatic > Deep subsurface > Groundwater | place: USA... | reverse complement strand
TGGTGGGTGATCCTCCTCGCGGGCTTGCTGGTCGCGCGGCGAGGGGAGGCGCAAGAGGTCGACGCCCAGCGCTTCGCCCCCGACAGCGACGGCCGCACCTTCGTCAAGCTCCAAGGCGGTGACGTGCTCGCTCAGGGCGACAGCAGCGTCGGCGCTTGGCTCGGCTGGGTGAACGACCCCTTTGTGTACCGCCCCGACGACCCTGCCCGCGACGAGCTCGCGGTGCTCGGGACCGCGGTGGGCCTCGAGCTCGCGGCGAGCCACGGCTTCGGCCCGGTCGCGGTCGGCGGCTCGCTCGCGCTCTACCCCTACGCCCGCGGCTACCTCGACGGCGGCTTCGACCACTCCGCTGGTCCGCGCTTGGGGGACCTGCGCCTCGCCGCGCGGCTCCCCCTCTACGACGCAGGCGAACAGCACCTCTCAGCGACCCTCGGCCTGCGGCTGCCCACCGGCGCTGGCTTGAGCTGGCTGGGCTCGCAGCGGGCGCGGCTCTCCTTGTCCGCCGCCGCCCAGCGCCCGCTTGGTCCCGTGACCGGCGTGCTCAACCTGGGCTTCTTGACCGGCGCCGCCGCTGACGTGGGCGCGGACCTGCGCGACACCGCTCGCGCGTCGTGGGGGGTTGGCGTCGCCGCGCCGCTTACGCCGAGCTTCTCGCTCGTGAGCGAGCTCGAAGGCGAGCTGTGGCTTGGGGCGCTCGGACACGCAGCGGGCCGCCCGGTCGAGCTGTTGGTGTCGGGACGCGCCAAGGTGCAGCGTGGCACCCTCGTGAGCGTTGGCTTGGGGACCGGCTTGTCGCGCGGCATCGGCGCCCCGGACGCGCGCGTCGTCCTCGGCGTGCAGCGCGCGCCAGTCGCTGAGTCGCAAGAAGAGGAGCTGCGCGAGATCGTGCGCGTGGCGCCTCCGGACGTCGCCACCGGCCACGTCGTGCTGCGCGCGTACGCGCCCGGCGGTGAGCGCGTGCCCAAGGCCGAGGTGCGGGTCATCGGCACCGTGGGCGTCCCCCTGCAGACCGGCAACGACGGCCTGTTCGAGGCCGACTTGGTGCCAGGCAGCTACGAGGTCAGCGTGTCGGCGCCCGGCTGGACCACCGCGGAGCGACGCGTCGAGGTCCTCGCGTACCAGACCGCCAACGTGTCGGTCTTCTTGCGCCCCAACGGCGTGCTCGTCGACCCGGAAGCCGGGCGCATCTACCTGCATCGCAAGGTCTTCTTTGAGCTCGACCGCGCGGACCTGAAGATCGAGTCGCTGGAGCTCTTGGACGAGCTCATTCGCACCCTGACTGAACACCCGGAGATCGCGCGCTTGGAGGTCGAGGGCCACACAGACACCCAAGGCACCCGGGCGCACAACCTGGCGCTGTCTCAGGCGCGCGCGCAGGCGGTCGTGGACTACCTGGTGCGCGAGGGCATCGACGCCGAGCGCTTGGTGGCGAAGGGGTTCGGCGAGAGCCGCCCGCTCCAAGAGGGCAACACCGAGGAGGTCCACGCGACCAACCGCCGCGTCGAGTTCCACATCGTCCCCGCCGAGGTTCAGCCATGACCGCGCCCCTGCGACCCGCGTGCACCGTGGTGCTGTGCGCGCCGAGCGACGACGGCCTGCGCGTGCTGCTCGTGCAGCGGAGCCAGAAGACACCCTTCTTGCCCAACGCGTGGGTCTTCCCGGGTGGGCGTGTGGACGTGGGCGACCAGCTGGTCGACGATCCGCGCGTTCGCGGCGGAGGGTGGGCCGTGCGCCGCATGGCCTTGCCAGCGCGGCTTGGGGTAGCCGTCTTGGTAGCTGGCGTGCGCGAGACCTACGAAGAGACGGGGATTTGGCTCGGTGATGGGAGCCCGCCCCCCGAAGCGCGCGCGGCGCTGCTCGCCGGGACGCTCAAGTTTGCGACGCTCCTCAAGCGCTACGACTGCAGCTTGGACCTCGACCGCCTCATGGTGGGGTCGTGGTGGGTCACCCCGAAGGACGAGGCGCGGCGCTACGACACGCGCTTCGTCATCGCGACGTTGGAGCGCGCGTGGGCTGAGCCCGACACGCACGAGATCGTCGCGGCGCGGTGGGTTCGCCCAGTGGACGCCGCGCGTCAGCCCTTTGATGAGCTGCCGATGGCGCCGCCGACCTGGTGGGTGCTGCGCGAGCTCGCCGCCTGCCGCGACGTGGAGGAGGCGGTGAGCGTGCTCGCGAGCTGCCCCCATCGGCCGATCGAGCCCATGCGCTTGCAGGACAACCGCTTCGACGTGGCGCTCCCGGGCCACCCGTCGCACCCCGACGCCGCTCAAGAGGGGCTCCCCACGCGCATCACGCTGGTGGACGGTCGCTGGCGCTCGTCCCTCGGAGGTCACGAGGTCACCTGAAGCCGCGCGTCGCTCAGGTAGCTCAGCGCGAGCGGGAGCGCCGGCTCGGGCTGGTGCTTGAGCTGGCGGACACGCCGAGGGGTGAGGGCGAGGGCGGCGGCGATGGGGGTTGGCAACCAGCCACACGCGCTGGCGAGCTGGGCGAAGAGCCCAAAGCACCGACGGTCCGCGGGCAGCACCCCCAAGCAGCTCGCGGCGACGCGCAGGAGCATCGGCAGCGGCGGGTGCTCGGGCGGGGGGCTCGTCGAGGGGCTCGGCGAGGGGAGCTCGCCGCCACCCAAGCGCGCGTGCACGCAATGCGCGCGGACCCTGCGCCGCAGCGGAGCCGCGTCGAAGAAGCTGGCGCGGCGAAGGCCGAGCAGGTCGCGGTGGCTTGTCCAAGGCGTCGCGAGGGGAGCGCTCGCGCCCACGCTGTGCACGGTCGCGACAGCTTGCTCCAGTTGTTCCTCGGAAATCGCCGTGAGTGCGCTCGGTCCCCAGCGCAGATCAACTCCTTGGCTTTGGGCGGCCCGAACCGTGCCGCCCTTCACGCCACGCATGGCGAGGCCCACCGCGTCGCGGTCGCCGCACAGCAGCAGCTGCACCTCGTCGTCGGCGAGCCCGAAGGCGAGCAGCTCGACGCCGAGGCGTCGCGACGTGCGCGAGGCGCGCTCGAGCAGCGCGTAGCGGGCGAGGTCCGTGCGCAGCGCGTGAGCGCCTCGATCGACCGGCAGACAGAGCAAGGCGAACATGAACACCTCCGACGTGTGGAGGCGTGAATGCACGGGCGGTGCCGCTGAATTATCGGCGTTCTATCGTAGCGGTGGCGGACGCGTTCGTCGGTCCGAACCCTAGATCGGGATCTCGAGCGTCGCCAAGAAGGAGCGTCCTTCGCCTTCAAAGCCGTTCGGGAACTTGGGGACGCCGGTGGCAGCGTCTCCGACGCCGATGTCGTCGCGGTAGACGCCCGTGCTCCACTCGGAGTTGAGCACGTTGCGGACCGCGAGGCCCGCGCGCAGCTTGTGTTCGCGCCCGATCTCGGTGGCGCGCACGCCCGCGTGCACCAGCGCGAAGGCTTCGCCGTCGTCCTGGTTGACGTCGCCGGCCCAGTCCTGGCGCGGGCGGGTGGAGTAGCCCTCGATGCCGCTCCAGAAGGTCACCTGGGGGACAGGCTGAAAGCCGAGGTTCGCTTTGACCATATGCGGCGGGAACTCGTACTGGCGGCGCCCGGCGTAGATGGTGGCGGGGGCGGCGGGGTCGGGTTCCCCAGCGTAGCGGGCATCGGTGAACGCATAGGACACGTCGGCGTCGAGGCGATCGACGCGCACGCCAACCGCGGCCTCGGCGCCGAGGATCTTGAGCGTTGGGATGAGGTTCTGGTAAGCGCGCGGCGGTGCAACCTTGTCGATCTCGTGGTTTAAAGCCGAATAGCTGGTGGACACGCTGGTCTTCAACCAGTCGTTGGGCACCACCGCGAGCTGGGCCTCCACCGTCTGAATGGTCTCCGGGCTCACGTCCAGGTTGCCGCTGGCGAAGGTGTGCAGGCCGTCGTCGCCGATGGGCGCGACCACCAGCAGCTCGCGCACGGTTGGCGCGCGGAAGGCGCTGCCATAGAGCAGCTTGGCGGTGACCTGCTCAGTGGGCACCCACAGCAGGCCGGCGCGGGGCGACACGACCGGTGCGAAGGCGTTGGAGGTGGACGTGTCCTCGACGCCGACGGGCGCGAGGCGCAGGTCCACGCGCCCGCCGGACGTGAGCTCCAGCTGCGGGAGCATGGTCCACGTCCACTGCGCGTAGACGTAAGTGTTCCACAGCGAGGCGCCAGCTGGCGCCTCGAAGCCCGTGGGCTGGGCGAGGTGCTGGCTGTTGCGCACGTCGGGGTCGGGGCTGTAGTCGCGGTCGCTGAGCTCGAGGACGCGGACCGTCTCGACGCCTGCGCCGCCGACGAGCTGGTGATCCAGCGCAGGGCGCGCGTGTACGTCGACGCCAGCGCCCATGCGGCGGGTGTCCTTGGCGGCGTCGACGACGACGGTGCGCTCGTAGGTGCGCCAGGTGCCGAAGCCAAAGTCGGAGGACGGAAGCCGCTCAGTGACGAAGCCCTTGCTATAGGAGTAGCTTCCAGGGTTGTTGTGGTGCTGCGACCAGAAGAAGGGCGTGACGCCGACGTCATCGGAGAGCGGGATGTCCGCGCGCACGTCCAGGAAGAGGTCGTGGTTCGCGATGCGGTACTCGGAGATGTCCTTGTTGGCGATGGACATCGGGGAGTCGGCTTCGTTCTCCGTATAGGACCGAAGGTAGTCCACGCTGTGAAGCTGAACCGACAAGACGCCCACGCGGAAGTGCCCCCCGGCGGTGACCGCGTGCACGGGGTCGGTCGCGAGCACGTTGTCGCGCCCGCGCGGGGTGACGTCGGGGCCGTCGCCGATCGAGTCCAGCACGCGCGCGAAGGCGACCAGCTCGACCTGGCGGTCGCCCACTTGGTAGGTGCCGCCCACGATGCCGGAGCCCTCGAACCGGCCGCGGGCGCCCGCGGTGGCGCGCAGCTCGCCGCCCTCGAGGTCACGAGCGCTCCAGGTGACGACGTTCACCACGCCCGCGAAGGCGTTGGTGCCGTAGATCGCGGACCCTGGGCCCTTGATGACCTCGATCTGCTTGACTTGGCCGAGCGGCAGGTAGTCGTCGATGCTCGCGTGCGTGTAGACGCCGTCGTACCACGGCACGCCGTCGACGAGCACCAGCAGCCGGTTGTTGTCCGACGAGACGATGCCGCGCACCGCGGCGAGATCGCGGCCTTCGGGGCTCTTCCAGAGGTAGAACCCTGGAAGTTGCCTGAGGACGTCGGAGAGCGTGCGGTAGCCCCGGGTGCGGATCTGGTCCGCCGTGACCAAGGCGACGATCGACGGTGCCTTTCGCAGGGTCTGCGCGTAGCGCGACGCGACCGTGACGAGCTCTTCGTCCATGCGGAACATGGCGCTCTCGTCGGCCTCGTCAAACGGGTTGACGGCCTCGGGAGCTTGAGCGAACGCGGCGGTGGCGACGAGGGCGAGGAGCATGAGCGCTGATGCTAGCGCAGGTGGGCCTCGCTGCGGGAGCTTCGCGACGAAAACCAGTCAGCGAGGGCCTGCGCGAGCGGCTCGGCGACGCGCTCGACCAAAGCCCGGTCGGGCAGCATCTCGGCGAAGGGGGTCCACGCGGGCACGAGCAGGTCGCGCCGCACCTCGACGCAGAAGGTCTGCCCAGGCCACGCGGCGGCTCGCGCCGAGCCGAGCGCCGAGGGGTGCAGGTTGTACGCGCCGTCGCGGATGGCGGTGAGCCCGCGCTTCGCCAGCAGGTCGGTGACGGCCTCCGCGAGCCCCTCCGGGGTGAGGTCAACCCCCGCGGGCGTCGTGGTGATGAGATCGACCTCGGCGCGAAGCGGCCAGGTCGCGTAGCGGTCCGGCTCGTGCGCTTCGTGCAAGGCGCGCACGATGTCGTCGTCGACGGCGGCGATGCCGAGCGTCACCGGCCCGTAGGTGTGCGGCAGCAGCGCGAGGCCGCCGGCGCCGCACACGAGCGCGTAGGCGGCGTTCGCCACCTGGACGTAGGCGCGGTGCAGGTCGAGCAGGAGCGCGTGGTCCTCGCTCGCGCGAATGTATGGCGGGAGGGCCGCGGTGAGCTGCCCGGCGGTGAGGTCGCCGCTGGGGGCGTCGATCACGCGGTTGCAGTCGATGAAGGTGCGCGGGATCAGGCAGCGCAGCAGCAGGGCGCTTCGGCGAGGCTGCTCCGCGATGAGCCGCTCTGCGACGCGCTCTCCGTAGGCCCACGCCCCTACGTCCGTGTTGACGTGGAAGAAGTCGACGAGGTCATCCGCGAGCGGCGAGACGAGCCTGGCGCGCAGCGCGTCGTAGTGCGCCGTGCGATCGGCCCCGTGCGGCACCTCGACCAAGAGGTCGGGCGGGGCGTCAGGGTCGGCGTCAGCGCCGAGGAGGTGAAGGACGTCGACGACAGCGGGGACAGAGGCGGGGATCAACACGGGCGGATCACTCGGCGGGGTGGAGCGTGCGGTGAAAGCGGGCGGTCTTGGGATCGGCGCGCCACGCGTCGAGGTCCTCGAGGCGCAGCTGCTCTAGGATGGCGCGCAGCTCGGTGTACATGAGCGGGTGGTCCGACGTGCCAACGGCGTCCATGAAGGCGCCCTCAAGGCCGAGGCCCGCGTCTTGAAGCGCGAGCGACGCGACCAAGAAGGACTTGTCGCCCTTGGGGTGAATCGACCTCTTGAGCGCGAGGCCGAGCACGGGGATGCGGCGCACGGTGAGGCCGAAGCCCACCAAGAAGCGCTCGCCGTGGGTCGGATCGAGGTCGTAGCCGCGCTCCTCCATCCAGGTGAACACGCTCTCCACGATGGCGTCGTGGTAGCGCATCTGCGTGAGGACCGCGGGATCGCGCCACTCGCCGACGATGTCGAAGCCCGTGTCGAAGAGCATGTCCGAGGGCGCCGAGGTGAGGGTGGCTGGGATGCCCATCGCGTCGAACATGTGCGGGTTCTTCTGGTGGTCGAAGACGGAGAGGGTGGACGGGATGTCCTCGGCCTCGCCGATCAGGTCGCCGTAGGCCCAGCGCGCGATCTCCGAGCAGAAGAGCTCGCTGTGGTCTTCGTAGTTGAAGTCCGCGTCGTAGGCGATGGCCTTGCCGTGCCGCACGCGATCGTAGGCCGCCGCTGCGGCGCGCGAGGCGCGGTCGGCGTCGCGGTGGCGCATCACGACCACGCGCCCGAGGCCATCCTCCAAGAAGTCGGCGAGCGGCTGCGTCTCGGCGCCCATCTCAAGGTACGCCTCGACGACGAAGCGCTCGTTGGTCTTGGGGTCGACGTAGACCAAGGCGTTGTGGCTGAACTGGCTGTCGATGCGGCCGATGTGCGCGATGCCCGCGGACGAGACGCGTGCCGCGCGCGTGACCAGCACGTCGCCGCTCTGAAAGTCCTCCAGCGCGCCGTGAAAGGCGAAGGCCGTGTTCGCGAGCCACAGATCGGGGCGAAGCTCGGTGGGGAGCGCCTCGTAGAGGTAGTCCGAGAGGTAGCGGCCCGCGAGGTCCGCGCGCCGGATGCTGCGCAGGCAGTCGTCGTTGAGCGCACCCGCTGCGGCGAGCGAGCGCTCCTGCTCGTGCAAGGCGAGGCGGGCGTCGAAGAGCTCGCGAATGGTGGCGCCGCCGTTGGCGGAGACGTCGCCTAGGTCGACCTCGGCGAAGTTGAGGTGCTCGAGATCGCGGTAATAACCTTCGAGGGTTGGCACGCAGGTCTCGCCGGTCAGGCCCGCGCCAATCGCCTCGTGGGCGCGGTGTACCTCTGCTGAGAGGGTGTAGGTATCGGCCTTTGCGACGGTCGGGAGGAGAAGAGCGGCGAGCAGCGCGTGCATTGGGGGGCTCCGGCGGGGTGTGTCGCTCTAACGCTCGACTCTGACAGCGCACGCGCGATGGTCGAGCACGACGACGGGGCCTGCGCGTGCTATCTGGGGCGCGATGATGCGCTTGACTCTCCGCTCTGCTCAGGATGGCCGGTTCCTCGCCCGCGTGGTGGATCCGGGCGGCTTCCCCTTTGTGCTCGACTTCGGCGATGAGCGCGTCATCGCCGATCTCACGCAGCGCCTGCTCCACGGCTTCACCATGTGGCGGCACGGCAAGCTGGAGAACGTCGCGCCGCAGAGCGAGGACATCATGCCCTTGCTCGCGGACTATTACTGCAACGAGGGCATGCTCGTCTTCTTGGAAGAGCCCATGTGGCCGGGGCGCGACCACAGCCTTGAAGATCGTCTCCCGGGGCCGGAGAGCCCGAGCGCGCCGGCCGGCACCCAGCCCGAGGACGGGGTGGACCTGTCCACCGACGAGGCGTTCTCCGAGGAGTCGAGCACCGAGGTCGTGGACATCTCGGACACCTATCAAGGCGTCATCGACCTCGAGGAGTTCGAGGCCGAGGACGAGCCGACGGAGGTCGTGGTGGACGAGCGGAAGACGGACGTCTAGAGCCCGGTGTCGTAGTTCGCGCCTGGGACCTCCCAGATCTGCAGCTCGTACCCACCCGACGTAGCGCCGTTTGCGCCGGCGACGCCGACCGTCATCCAGAAGTCGATGTAGTTCGCGAGGTAGAGCACCTCGGGCTGCCCTGGGTTCGAGTCGCTCGACTGGTCGTACATGGCGGCGCACTCGAAGGGGCTCGTGACGTTCGGCGGGGTCTGCTGGGTGCCATCCTGGATGGCATACAAGCTCACGTCGACGCCCGAGTCGGGCACGAGGCGCAGGTAGACGTCGATGCCCCGCGGCTGCTGAAAGGCTTCGACGACGTGGTTGCCCGTGAAGTTCACGTTCTCGGTGGCGGGCCAACAGTAGCTGGGCGCGGCCCACGAGAGGTCCATGGCGCTGCCGTCGGCGAGGTCGCCGGCGATGGTCCGCGTAGGGGCCGTGTTGGGGACCGTGGCGCCGCCCACGGTGTTGTCGCCGCTGGTGCCGCCGGGCGCCCACGGGGTTTCGCCACCGGGGCCAGTGGCGGGCTGGCAGCCCGCGAGAGCGAGAGCGAGGAGCGGGATGGCGGTGCGCAAGACAGACCTCCGAGTCGAAGCTAGATTACAACCCGCCATGGTATACCCTGCATCGGCGAGGGGCTACCGCCTTGTGCGGGCAGATCGAGCTGTAGGGTGAGCGCGCGCGTGCTCAGCCACCCGCTCACGAGGTCGTGGACGTGCGCGGCGGTCCAGCCCGCCTCGCGGAGCGCCCCGAGGCCCAAAGAGCCGTGCGACTTGGACAGCTTGCGCCCGTCGGGGCCGAGCAGCACGGGCGTGTGGCTCCAGCGAGGCGGGGCCGCGCTGAGGGCCTCCCAGAGCTCCTCTTGCACGCCTGAGTAGTCCAGGAGATCGGCGCCGCGCACCACCTCGGTCACGCCGTCGCACAGGTCGTCAGCGACGACGGCGAGGTTGTAGGTGAAGACGCCGTCACGGCGGCGCAGCACCGGGTCGCCCAGGTCCGAGGGGCGCACGCGCCGGAGGCCGAAGCGGGCGTCGGCGACGTCGCGGTGCCGATCGCTCAGGCGAAAGCGCACGGACCCCGTGGTGTGGCCTGCGTCGCGGCAGGTGCCCGGGTACACGCCGCCCGCCGCCGCGACCTCGGCGCGCGAGCAGGTGCAGCGGTAGGTTCGGTCGCGAACCCGCTCCAGCCACGGCTCATAGTCCCGGGCTGACTGGCGCGGCGTCTCGTCATCCCATTGAATCCCCAGCCAGCGCAGGTCCTCGCGCTGCCTCGCTTCGACCTCGGCGCGCGCGCGCCCGCGATCGACGTCCTCGATGCGGAGGAGCAAGCGGCCGCCTTGTTCGCGCACGCTGCGCCAGCACGCGATGAAGGCGAGGGCGTTGCCGAGGTGGAGCTCACCCGAGGGGGTCGGCGCGAGGCGCCCCACCACCAGCGACTTAGAAGTCAAAGCCCCACTGTCCGCCGAGCACCACGATATCTCCGCCGATGGGCAGGGAGTCGCCCTGCACGGGGAAGCCCGCGGTGGGGGTGTCGGCGCTGTGCGCCAAGCGGTCGTTGGCTAGGAGATGCACCTGGGCGAAGAGGTCGTAGCGCACGGGCGCGTCCACGAGCTCGAACGGGTCCCAGTGCTCCAGACCGAGGCCGAGGGTGAAGGCGGTGCGGTTGGTGTCGAGCAGCGCCGTGGCGTCGGGCTGCGACACGAGCGGGGAGGGGAAGAGAGCGACGCCGCCCCGCAGGCTCAGCTCCAGGTAGCGCGCGCGCCCCTTGACCTCGCGGCGCGGCATGGTGAGCTCCGTGCCGACCCGCAGCTCGACGGTGTTGCGCAGCACGGGCTCGCCTTGGTTGTGCCCGTCGACGAGGATGTCGTCGAGGCCGACGAGCGGCGCGTGAACGTGCGAGCTCGCCTCGTCGACGTGGGCGGCGTCGAGCGTGAACCCGGTCCAGCGGGTGAAGCGCGCGTCCGCGTAGGCGGAGAAGACGCGGTCGGAGCGCCACGCGACGCCGAGCGCGACGTAGCTCGGCAGGTAGTGGTCGAGCAGGTTGAGCTTGGACGACAGCACGAGGCCCAGGATGTACGGGTCGAGGTCGCCGACGTCCTCCAAGTGCACGTTCGCTTGAATGTCCAGGTTCACGTCGACGGGCAGGCCGGACGTGCCTCGGTACACAGCGCCGAGCTGAAGGCCTTTGAGCCCGGCGAACCACTCGCCGACGTCGAGCTGAAGGCCGAGGATGGGGGCGCTCGCGGCGCGCACGTCCAAGCTGATCTCGTGCGTGGTGATGCGCACGTCGGAGAGGATGGGGGCGCTGGCGTCGCCGGAGACCGTGGCGTCCAGGGTCATCCACACGTCGACCTTGGCTGCGGCGAGGATCTCCAGCGCCGCGCCGATGCTTACGCCGGGGAGAACCTTGCCTCCGACGCCTGCCGCCGCTGAGAAGCGCTGCGGCCGGTTGGAGTACATGAAGTAGTTCGGGAGCGTGGGCTCGAAGGTCGCGAAGCGAATGAGGCGCGTGGTGGGGATGTAGGCGTTGACGCCCAACCCGAACTTGCCGCCGACGTTGCGCCCCGCGTACATGTGAAAACCGTTGGCGTCCTCGACGCCCGGCAGCTGGAGCGGGGTGTCGCGCTCGTCGACCACCCCGTCGCGATCCGTGTCCCAGTAGACCGGCGGCAGCTCGTCGAAGTGGTGCATCGCCGAGCTGAGGCCGAGGCCGACCGTGGGCTGCCGCAAGAACCCGAGACCGGCCGGGTTCGAGCGCGCGGCGTTGCCGTCGTCGATGTAGCCGACGCCGCCCATACCCATGCCCATAGCTCTGGCGCCGGTGCCGTACATATCCGGCACGCCAGCGCTGGCGATGAGCGGGAGCAGCAGGGCGAGCATCGGGGGCTAGCTGTACCCGATCTCGGGGATGGGAACGAGCGCCGAGCGGTGCAAGGACTTCAGCAGCTCCTGAGCGTCGAAGCGCCCCTTCTTGTCGGAGAGGGCCTCGGCCAAGCAGGCGGCGGTGGCCGACATATACGCCGTCGCGATGCCCGACCCGCGGTACTTGCCGGGCTCGTCATCGGTGCCCACCGCCCAGCCGTGGGTGAGGAACTTGCCCGAGAGCACGCCCCACTCCTTGCGCGGGAAGCGCTTGGGGTTGAAGTAGAAGTACTTGTCGAGCGGACAGTCGAGGTGCGCCGCGACGCCGATGCACTCGGGGAGGTCGGCGGGGTACGCGCGCTCGCCCTTGGGGTGCGCGGCGGCGAAGACGAGCGTGCCAGCGTCGACCGCGTTCGCGACGCAGTCCCGCAGCAAGAGCGCCTTGCCCATGTTCGGCGTGCCGAGCGACAGGTTGACGACCTGCGCCTTATGACGCGCGGCGGTCTCGATGCCTGCGGCCATGAGCTCGGCCGACGTGCGCAGGCGCTCGCCCATGATCTTGACCGCGAGCAGCTTGGCGTCTGGCGCCAAGCGATGAATCGCGACGGCGATCTCGGTGCCGTGGCCGTGCTCGTCGTCGCACTCGCTGGAGAGCAGCGCGTGACCCGTGGCGCCCAACTGGATGGACCAACCCTCGACCTCGACGCCTGCGAGGCGCGGATCGTTGGGGTTGATGCCAGAGTCTACGATCGCAATCGAGACTCCCTTACCCGTGTAGTCCTTTCCGAGATATCGCATCAGTCACCCAAGTGATGTCGGCGCCCACTTTAGGCGCAACCGCACGCGCAGGGCAAGCCGCTACGGAGAAAAGGCTGATGTCGGATCGGGAGCAGCGCATCAAAGAGGATCTCGACGCGCTCTCCGGCGTGCCAGGGCGCTACGCCGGCACTGAGGGCGAACGAGCGATGCTTCACGCGGTACACGAGCGCGTGCCGCAGCCCGATCTCGCCGCCATCGAGCCCTTCGTGACCCACGTCTCGCCGGCGGCGTGGAATGGCGTTCACGCGGCGGGGCTGCTCTGCGCGGGGGCGCTCGGCTACTGGGCGCCGGGCGTCGGCGCCGTGGCGTGCGGCCTGTTCACAGCGAGCTTGGTCGGCGAGGGCACGGGCCGCTTTCGGTTGCTGCGCGCGTGGGCGCCGCGCACGCCGTCGTACAACCTCACGGCGCGCCTGGACGCGATCAACCCGATCGGCACCGTGATTGTGACAGCACCATTAGACGTTCCGCGGTGGCGTCCGCAGAGTCGGCGGTGGCGCCGCCTTCGCCCCATGCGCGTCCAAGTCGGCGCGGCCTCGCTGGTGACGGCGCTGCTGGCGCTTCGCTTGCTCGCGGAGCCGTGGGGCAAGCCGTCCATTGGCATGTATCTGGTCGGCCTCGCGGTGCTGGCCGGGTCGATGTTGGTCGGCCTGCTCACCCATCGCGCCACGGGTGCCTACGAAGACGCGTCGGGGCCTGCGGCGCTGTTGGAGCTTCAACGTCGCTTATCAGAGCATCCGGTGCCGGGGCTCGCGGTTTGGCTGACGTGGACGGCGTCGGGTCGGGCGTTTCAGGGGGGCATGGAGGCCTTCCTCGCGCTGCACCAGCCGAGCTTGGTGGAGCCCGCTTTGGTGGTCGCCCTCGATGATCCGGGTCGCGCACCGCTCTACGCCGTCACCTCCGAGGGGCACCTGTGGCAAGAGCCGCACCGCCCCACGGGCCCCGCTATGGTAGAGCGCTTGCGCTGGGCGGGGCGGCGCATTCGCGTGACCGACCGCTCGGGGCTCACCGACGCGGGCATGGCGCTTCGCCATGGGCTCCGCGGGCTCGCGCTCACGGGGGGCGAAGGCGAGGCGACCGCGCACGACGTGGACCGCGCTGTCGATGAGCTGGAGCGGATCTTGAGGATGTTCGGCGACGATTTGGCGCGCATTGAGCGCCCGGCTCCCGACGAGGATGTCGCGTCGGCATAAGATGGCGCCCATGCCCTCCAACCTCCTGTTGTTGCTCTTGGCCGGCGCGTCCTTCGCTGGCACGCCCGACGCAGCCGCGGACGCGCCGCCGGTCGAGCAGCTGCGCGACGTGACGCTGCCGCGCATGGCGGCTCGCGGCGCCGCGGCCAAGCTCGTGGTGGAGGTGCGGCAGGGGTACTTCGCGGGCGAGCGCTCGTGGGACGAGGCCTTTCCGGGCGTGGACGCTGGCTCCATCGCGCGTCGCTCGGTGCTGCAGGGGCGCTTGCGCCTGCTGGACGACGCGCAGGCGGCGCGCCTCGCCGAGCGCGTGGCGCGTCGCGAGGCCTTGGACGCGGCGACGCGCACGTCGCTCGACAGCGCATTGGACGCCGAAGACCAGGCGGACGCGCTGGAGCGCAGGCTGCTGCTGGGCGTGCGCGCGCTCATTGACGCGCGACCAGAGCTCGAGGCCGACGCGCTCGCCGTCGTGCGCGCCCCGTGGATCGAGCGTGTCGCGCGCGGCGCGCCGCCGGAGGACGAGCCGGGGCTCCGCGAGGTCGCGCGCGCGGACCAAGCGAACCGGGCGCTGAGCCAGCTCCTCACGGCGCTGGTGCGGCAAGCGACCGTGCCGGGCGCGCCCGCGCCCTCGCCGGACGCTGACTTGGCCCTGCTCAGCACCGACCAAGCGCCCGCGGCGATGCAGCGGCTTGAGCTCATCGCGCCCGCGCTCGCGCCGGTCGAGCAGGCGCGCGTTCGAGCGGCGCAGGTCAGTTGGTTCGATGCCTCGCGGCTGCCCGAGCTCCGCGCCAAGCTCGCGAGCGCGGACAGCGCGCCGCCGCCCCAAGGCAGCCTGGAGCAGCTGCGCGCGGCCCTGCGCGACGCGCGCGCGACGGTGGCGAGAGCGGAGGCCGCAGCTGCGAAATGGGACGGCGAAACACCGTATAGCGCTGCCCGCAGCGCCGAGGTCGCGCTGCAAACACAGCTCACGCAGCGCTCCGTGAGCGCCTTGGAAGCGAGCGTCGCCGCCGCCGAGGCCGCCGCCGAGGTCGCCGCGCGCTCCACGGAGGCGAACGCCGAGGCCGAGCGCGCGCAGGTGCGGGCCGAGCAAGCGCGGCGCGAGGCGCAAGCGGCGCTGGACCGAGCGCTCACCGAGCGCCGCGTGCAAGCGGGGGAGCGCGCCGCCGAGGCGTGGCGCACCACGAGCGCGCGCGCCGCCGACCAAAGCGACGGCCTCGCGGCGCTGCTGCGCACCCTGAGCGGGCTGGCAGCCGAGGTCGAGGACGGCGCGGCGCCGCTCGACAAGCCCGACGCGGCCCCTCGGCCCTTGGACGCCGTCTACGTGGACCTTCGCGCGTTTACGGCGCGCGCCGAAGCCGCGGTTGACGCAGCGCGTGACGCCGTCGCGAGCGCCGAGTCCGAGGTCGCGGCGAGCCTCGCCGTCGTCGCGTTGGAGCGCGCGCGGGCGTCCAGCACGGCGCGCTCGGCGGACACGGCCACGCGCGCGGAGCAAGAGACGTCGATCGTCGAGTGGACCGCGGCGCTCGACGACGAGCAGCGGGCGCTCGAGGCGCGTCTGATGGGCGCGCGCGACACCCGCGACGCCTCGCTGCGCGTGCTGCACGACGCCAAGGCGCTGCGCCGAGACCTCAAAGCGAGCGTCTCGCGCGCTGTTCGCGCCGACGATCACTTCGCTCAAGAGCTCCAGCGCGAGCTTGTGCTGCTCCCATCGACCGCCGTAGCCATGTCCCGCGACCGCATCGCCTGGTTCGCGGCCATGCCGAGCCGCTTGACGGATCTGGGCTTCATCTGGGGGCTGCTCGTCGGCGGAAGTGAGTCGCTCGTGCTGCTGATGCTGGGCGCGGCCGGCCTGCGGGCGACCCCGGCGTGGGCCCACATGGCGGCGCGCTTTGTGGCCGCTCGCAACCCGGGCTTCGCCGAGCGCGACCTCGTCACCGCGCTCCCAGCCGCCGAGCGCGTGGCGCGCGCCGCGGTCATGCTCGTGGTGGGTTGGCTCCTGCTCGGGCCGCTTAGTCAGGGCGTCCCCGAGGTCAGCGCGGTGCTCGCGCTGGCGCTCTACTTCGTGCTGTGGCGCGCGCTCGACGAGGTGTTTGCGCTCGCCGTCGTGCCGCGGAGCCGCTTGCGGCCGGCGCTTCGGGTGATGACCGACCATGGCTACGAGGTCGCTCGGTGGAGCGTGCGCGTGCTGACCGCGTGGTGGGTCGTGCGCAGCGCGCTCGGGCGGCTCTTGCTCGCTGAGCTCGGCCTAGACGCGACCTACGACCTCAGCCAAGCCGTGCTGCGCCTCGTGGGGATCGGGCTCCTCATCGTGCTGCTCGGTCGGTGGGAGCCCTTCTTGCGCTCGCGGCTCGCGGCGCTCCCGTCCCACGACGGCGTCACCAAGCTGCTCGCGGCGCCACCCGCTCGCAGCGTGCTCGCGCCGCTCTGGGGCTTCGCCACCGGCAGCATCTTGCTGCTTCGCGGCGCCTGGGGGCTGCTCCATGACCAGGCGGAGCGCCGCGAGCGCTTTGGCCAGGTGTTCAACGTCGTCACGCGCTATCGCTTCTCCAAGACCGTGAGCGCCGAGCCCCGCGAGCCGCTCGCCGTCCGCCATCGCGACGTGCTCTGCGCCGCGGTCTGCGCGCCGCGGTCCGTCGTCCCGCGTGACGCCGCCGACGCCTCCATAGAGGCCGCCTTCGCGGCGTGGGAGCGCGAGTCGCGCCGTGGCATGGTCGCGCTGTTGGGCGACCGCGGCGATGGCAAGCGCACCTGGCTCGCAGCGCAGGAGGCGAAGTTCGTCGCGCGCGGGTACACGGTCCAGCGCTTGCAGCTCCGGGAGCGCATCACCGCCAGCGCCGAGCTCTACGCCTGGCTCGCTGAGGCGCTCAACGTCCCCTTGGCGAGCACCGACGAGCAGATGGCCGCCTCGCTGCGTCAGCTCCCGCGCGCCGTGTACATCCTCGATGGCGCTCACTTCGCGTTCCTGCGCGCCGTGGGGGGCTTCGACGCGCTGCGCAGCTTGCTCTACCTGCTGAACGCCTCCAGCGAGGAGCGCTTCTGGATCGCGGTCTTTCATCGCCCGGCGTGGCGCTACCTGCAGCGCTTGCCCGTGCTCATCGACGTGGGCGTGTTTCGCGACGAGATCGACCTCGCGCCCATGAACGAGCACATGCTGCGCCGGGTCTGCGACGCGCGGGTGCGCGAGCTCGGGCTCACCGCGAGCTTTGAGCGCTTGGTGCGCCCGAGCGCCCTCGGCGGGCCTCCCGACATCGAGCTCGAGCGGACGATCAAACAGTTCTTCCGCTTGCTCGCGGACGCGTCGGGCGGAAACCCCGCGGTCGCGCTCGGCTTGTTCGCCGACAGCCTCGCGCTCACCCCCGCTGGCCAGCTCGAGGTGCACATGGTCGACGCCCTCGCGAGCTCGTGGCTCGAGGGTCTGCACGAGCACGACCTGTTCACGCTGGTCGCGCTCCGCGTTCAGGACGCGCTGGACGAGCGCGAGCTCGTGCACGTCACCAACGTGTCGCCCTCTCGCGTGCGCGCCACGGTCAAGCTGCTCCAGGCCAAGGGCTTGCTGGAGCCCTACCACGGCCGGCTGCGCATCACCGAGGCGCAGCTCCCGGCGGTCACGCGCACGCTGCGGCGGCGTCACTTCTTGCAGTGGGCGGTGTAGCCATGGATGGACTCAACGAGCTGCTTCAGTTCGTCGCTTGGGAGCGGCTGCCGTACACCTTCTTGATCCTCGTGACCGGCTGGCTGTCGGTCGCGCTCTCCGGGCGCTTCTTGGACGACCTCGCGGAGCGCTTCACCGAGTGGCGCCTCGGCCTCAAGAAGGCCAAAGCGATCGGCCGCTTCTTCTTGTATGTAGCCATCGCCGGCTTGGTCGTCGCCACCTTGCTTCAGCCAGGCCGGGGGGCCGAGGGCGCCGCGCTCATCGGCACGATCGGCTTCGCGCTCGGCTACGCGTCGCAGGACCTGCTCGCGTCGCTCATCACGGGCATCATCTTGCTCATCGACGAGCCCTTTCAGGTGGGCGATCGCATCGCCTTCGGCGACTACTACGGCGAGGTCACCGAGATCGGCTTGCGCAGCGTGCGCTTGGCCACCTTGGACGACAACCTCGTCACAGTGCCCAACAGCCAGTTCCTCAACAGCCCCGTAGCGAGCTCCAACGCGGGGCAGCTCCACGCCATGGTCGTCGTGGAGCTCTTCATCGGCGCCGCCGAGGACTTCGGGCGCGCGCGCTCGATCGTCGCCGAAGCCGCAGCGACCAGCCGCTATGTGTTTTTGGATCTGCCGATCGCGACGCTTGTCAGCGATAAGTTCATGGGCGAGCGCTTCGTCACGGTCATCAAGCTGAAGGCGTACGTCTTCGATGTCCGCTACGAGAGCGCCTTCGCGAGCGACGTGACCGAGCGCGTGAAGCGCGCGTTCCGGCTTCAGGACATCCGCACGCCGGACCAGCAATACCGTGATCTTGATCTCAACGGCCGTGAGGCTGAACGTGGAGAGCAAACTTGAAACCTATTGATCTCGCTAGCTTTGGGAAGCCATGGGAGCACGTGCGCCTCCTCTCGGACTCAGCGCGCAACACGGCGATGCTGCAGGTGATGGCGCGCCACTGCCCGGGCAACCGCGTGCTGGAGGTGGGCTGTGGAACCGGCCTGCTCTCCGTGATCGCGGCCAAGATGGGCGCGACCAAGGTCTACGCGGTGGAGCCGACCGCGGTGGTGAACCAAGCGCGGGAGCTCGTCGCTCGCAACGGCCTAGAGGGCATCGTCGAGGTCCACGAGGCGCTGATTGAAGACCTGGAGCCGCGCGAGGTCGACTTCGCCTTCTCCGAGCTGCTCAACGCCGACCCCTTCGCCGAGGGCGTCATGGAGGCGATGTTCCACGCCAAGCGCTGGGTGGTGCCGGGCGGCAGCATGACGCCGAAGCGCCTGAAGGTGTTCGCGGGCCTGGTTCGCGAGGCCGACAGCGCGTGGGAGGTCAAGACCGCGCGCAAGCAGGTCGCGTCCTTCGCCAAGCGCTACGAGCTGGACCTGAGCACCCTCGACGGCGTGCTCGCTGAGCCGGGCTCCTACACCTATGTGCACCACGTCCGCGATCTCATCGGCCCCGCCGTCTGCCTCTGGGATCTGATCCCAGGCGAGGACGAGGCGCCGGAAGACCCCATGGAAGTGTCGCTTGTAGCCGACGAAGCGGGGCCTGTCGGCGGCGTCGCCGTGTGGTTCGAGGCCACGATGGACGACGGCATCCTCATGCACAACCGCCCGGGCAAGGACTCGCACTGGGGCCAGCTCGTCAGCGGTTGGCCGCACGAGCACGGCGTCACCGAGGGCGAGCGCGTCTGGATTCAAGCGAACGTGGACGAAGACGGCATGGTCGTCGACCGGCTCGATCGCTAAACTAAACGCCCCACACCAAGGCGATGGCCTCGGCCACCCCGCCGCCGTGCCCCGTGTGCGCGGTGAGGGTGTCCGTGGCGATGGCGACCAGCTCGGGTGCAGCGCCGCCCATGGCGAAGGAGCGGCCCGCCTCGCGAAAGAGGCTGAGGTCGTTGAGCCAGTCGCCGACCGCGACGATGTCGTAGGTGGCGATGCCGTGGTGGGCGGCCAAGGTGCGCAGGCCAGCGCCCTTGGAGACGCCGAGGGCGTGCAGCAGCAGCCCGCGCTGGCTGGGCTCGCCTCGCAGGTCAAAGGCCATGGCGTCGACGGGGAGCGTGTCCACGATGGCCTCGGCGCGTCGCACCGCGTCGGAGGGGCCGACGACCACGACGATGCCGACCTGCTCGTCCGACCAGTGGGGCAGGGTGCGCACGTCGTCGACGTAGAGGACCTCGGGGGTCCAGGTGCGCACGAAGGCGTCCAGCGGGCGGCTCACCTCGTCCAAGAAGAGCTCATCCCCCGCCATGACGCAGATCGCGAGCTCGCGGTCCTGAAGCGCCGCTAGGATCGAGCTCACGAGCGGCTCCTTGAGGTTGTTCGTCGCGATGGTCGCGTGCGTCGCCGCGTCGATGACGTGGGCGCCGTTCGCGCAGATGTGCACGCCGTCGAGGTCGAGCGCCTCGACGATTGGGCGCACGCCCGCGTACAAGCGCCCAGTGACGATGGCGACTGGCACCCCCGTCGCTCGAAGGCGTCGAATCGCGCTCGCGTCGTCGGGGTGGACGGTGCCGTCACGCCGAAGCAGGGTCCCGTCGAGGTCGAGCGCGAGCAGGAGGCTCATGCGCCTCGCGCCCCGCGAATGAGCTCGATGGCGGCGATGGTGAGCCCCTGCGCCGTCATCTTCTTCTGGTAGTAGGTCTTAATATCATCGGGCCAAGGTGCGCCATCGGTGTCGAGGTCCGTGGTCTGCCCCGTGATCGTGAACGGTAGGGCGGGCAGCGGCTCGCCGTTCGGGCCCATGTCGAGGAGCCCTGCTACGCGGGTGACGTTGTCGTGGTAGTCGGACTTGATGCGCAGGTGCCCGCCGTCTTGCAGGAAGTCGGCGCTCTGCTCCAAGAACCAGCGGCTCACCATGCGGTTCTTCTCGTGGCGCGCCTTGGGCCACGGGTCCGGGTGGTTGACGTACAGCCCGAACACCGAGTTCGAGGTGAACAGGTCGTCGAGGAAGGTGGCGTCGTAGCGGATCGCGAGCGCGTTCTTGGCGCCGGCGGCCTGAATCTTCTTGGCGCAGCGCACGATGCGCTTGTAGCGGATCTCGATGCCGATGACGTTGAAGTCCGGGTTGCGCAGGGCGAGCTCGGCCAAGAAGAAGCCGTTGCCGCTGCCGATCTCGACCAGCAGCGGCGCCTCGCGCCCGAAGGCCTCGGACCAGCGGTCGCGAAAGCGCCACGCGTCGCGCGCGGGCAGCAGCGGGTGTCCGAAGGCGAAGTGCTCCTTGAGGAAGAGGTTGTTGTCCGGGAAGGGCAGCTCTTCGGGGAGCGGATCGTGGTAGCGGGGCTGGCGGTCGTCGGTTGTGCTGGACATGGCGCCGGTGCTAACGCAGTCTGCTGCCATGCTGCGAGTGGGCGATCGATGCTGAGGCTACGTTGGTTGGCGCTGACGACGCTCTTCGGCTGCCATCGCGCTGTGGAGCCGACGCCGACGGTGCTCCGCGGCGACGCCGAGGCGGGCTACGGGATCGCCATCGCCTGGCACGACGGCGATCTTTGGGTCGGCGCCCCGCTGCGGCCCGAGGGCGGGCGCTTGTACCGCGGCGAGCAGCTCGTGCTCACGGGCGACGGGCGCGACCTGCTCGGAAACAGCGTGGCGAGCGGCCCGCGGCTCGCGGTCGGGGCGCCTCGGGCCGCGGACGGGCGCGGGCAGGTGGTGGACGCGGCGGGCGCTGCGCTCGCGACGGGGGAGCCGGGGCAGGGGCTCGGCGCGCGCGTGGCCTGGCGCGACACCCAGCTCGTCGCGACCGATCGCGGCGGCGTCTGGCTCGGCGATCGCGCGTGGTCCCTCCCTGAGCGAGGCCAGAGCTTGCTCTCAGCGGCGATCGACGGAGCGCCGGTCGTCCTCGCGACCAGCTTGGACGGCAGCGTGTGGCAGGACGGCGAGCGCTTGCTCCCCGCCGACGCCGATGAAGCGGCGGCGCTCGCGGTCTGCGACGACCGGCTCTATGTCGCCGCCCCGGGCGCGCGCGAGGTGCGGGTGTACGCCATCGCGCCCTTTGTGGCTACGCCCTTGGCGGTCGTGCGCGGCCCGGCGCGGTCGGTGGCCTGCGCAGGCGGGGCGCTCTGGTCCGGCGGAGGCGGCGAGGTCTGGCGCTGGGAGGACCCGCTTCGGGACGCGCGCGGGCGAAGGCTAGGGCAGGGGGCCGAGGGCTCCGATTTAGGTGCGTCGCTCGCCGTGGATCGCGATAGAGGGGCGCTGGCTGCGGGGGCGCCGGGCGAAGGCGCCGTGTGGCTCTTCGACGTGAGCGCGTCGCTAAGATAGTGCCGCGAGCCCAGGAGACGCTTCATGCCGGCCATTCGCCAACAGATCAACATCGCTTCAAGCCCTCGCACCGTGTGGCGCGCCCTCACGACGGCTGAGGGGCTCATGAGCTGGTGGGTTGATGAGGCTCGGGTGGACGCGCGCGAAGGCGGGCGCATCGTGCTCACCTCCGAGGGCGACGACGGCGCGCCCCTAGAAGAGCGCGGCCTGTTCCACACCGTTCGCCCCACGCGCAAGATCGAGATCGCCTGGGACCGCAACAGCCCCGCTGAGACCCGCGGCACCCGCATCGAGTTCAACATCGGCAAGGATGGCGACGAGACCCGCGTCTCCGTCATCCACTCCGGCGCCGGCCCCCTCGACGACGAGGCCGCTCGCGCCGTGCTCGACAAGGCGTGGAAGTCCGCCCTTCAGACCCTTCGCCAGACCCTCGAAGAGGCATGAATAAATGGGCGCTTCCTCTGCTTGAAAGCGAGGAAGCGAGCGCCCTCCCGGCTCGCCGGTTTGGTCTGCCAGGACCCGATGCGCACACTGTGGAGGAGCCATCGAGCCGGGAGAGCCTCGCGAGACCTTACGGCACAACCGGCGCCGAGTTGACCCCCGATTCGTCGGAATCTGCTGCGTCCACCACGATGTCGGCGAGGACGGGCACCAGGAGCTTCTCACCGGGGCGCAGCGCGTCGAGCGAGACGTCGGGGTTGTACGACGCGAGCAGCCAGACGGGGATGCCGTTGGACTCGCGGGAGATGCTCCACGCGGTCTCGCCCGTGGCGACGGTGTGGAAGTCCGAGCCGAGCGCGCCTCCGCGGGACGCGAGGTAGCCCTCGATGCGGCGGTTCCAGTGCGCCTCACGCGCTGTTTCGACCGCGGCGATGTCGACGCCCGTGCTGGGGATGACGACCTCCTCGCCGACGGCGTAGTTGCCCGCGAGGTCGAGGCCCGACGCCTCGGCGATGACCTCGACCGGGAGGCCCGACCACTTCGCGAAGTAGTGGAGCGTCTCGCCGTGGCGCAGGCGGAAGGTCGCGACGGGCGCGGGCTCGGGCTCGACGAGCTCCTCGACCACAGGCGTGCTGCTCGCGGAGGCCGAGGACGGCACGACGTCGAGCAGCATGTCGGGGCTGGTGAGCGTCAGCTTGCTGTCGTCATGCGAGGCGACCGACGCGTCAGGCACGGAGCGCTGGTGCTGGACGGTGGCATCGGCGAGGGCGAGCGCCTCGCGCTGCTGGGGGACCTCCTCGACGGTGCTGCAAGCGGTGGCGACGAGGATGGCGAGAAAGGGGATGATGCGCTGCGTCTTCATCGTGGCACTCCTTCGACCCCTGTTCGCTCGGGTCGCCTTGTGCCTTTGCAGGGGCCATGCCAACGCTCTGATATGCGAAAAGCCGGCGTTTGCCGGCTTTGTGGGCGTGGATTCATAGATCTGCATCTACGATCTACAGATACTAGAAGGCGGTGCTCACGTCGAGCATGAGGGTCGCCTCGCGCACGCCCGCGCCCTGAACGGTGGGGGTGGCCCCGGCCCAGACGGCGAGCGGCAGCACGATGCCCGCGCGCCCTCGCACGCCCTTCATCGCGTCGACGCGCACGAGGCCAGCGAGCTCCCAAGGCGACAGGTCCCAGTAGGACACCGACATCTCGCCGACGAGCCCAAAGCGCTTGTTGAGCGCGTAGTCGGCGGCGCCCGACGCGGCGACGCGCAGGTAGCTGGCCGGGTAGGGGTCGTAGGGCGCCGCGGAGTGCACACCGATGCTGCCGCGCAGGAGCCAGGTGAGCTTGTCCTTCTCAATCTGGCCCTGCCAGACGCCGGTGACGCCCGCGCCGGGCCAGAACTCCTCGGGCTCGTTGACCCAGGTGTAGGCGCGCTCAGTGACGCGCGCGTGCAGCTCCAGGCCGACGCTGTGGGTGAGGCCGCCGATCTTGGGCAGGTGGTAGTAGCCCGCGAGCTCCAAGTTGCCGGCGTCGATCTGGCGGCCTGTGGGCGTGTCGTGGGTCGCCACCGGGAAGGTGACCGAGCCCGAGATGGGGCCATCTGGGTCGCCGTAGCGGGCGGTGAAGTGCAGGGCGGTGACGCCGCCGCTGGGCCCGACGACGAAGCGGTTGTACAGGCCGACGCCGCTGCCGTTCTCGACCTGGCCGATTCGGTAGCCCTCCAGCGCGTTGCCGCCGTCGAGCTCCCCCGCATGGGCGAGCGGGCTCGCGAGGAGCACAGTGAGCAGCGCGATCATGGCGTGGCCCCCGTGTCGGTGGCGGTGTCGGAGCCGGTGTCCGAGCCGGTGCCGATGTCGCCGTCGGGGGGCGTCAGGCGGCGCAGCAGGCCGACGGCGTCCGCGAGGCTTCGCTCGGCGAGCTCCTCGCGCCACGGGCCTTCGTTGCCCCACCAAACGCGGAGGATGCTGCCGGGCGTGAGGGGCACAGTCTCCGCTTCGCCGCGCATGCACAAGATGTTGACGCCCGGGTCTTCGGGCTCGAGGTCGAAGCTGACCCCCCACTCGGCGCGAGGCACGAGGTCGAGGATGATCGCGTCCGCAGTGACCTCGGCGTCGTCGATCGTGATGCGCAGCTCGCCGGTGTCATCGGTGGTCAGCGGGCGCGACCAGACCATGCACGCCTTTTGGGGCGAGGGCACCACCGCGGCGAGCAGGTCCAAGCGCGGCGTGGTGTCGAAGGCGGCGGTGCCGACCAGGCCGGCTTCCACGCTGCTCTCTGGGCCGTGCGGCGGCGTCTGGAGTGGGTTCACCGTCCAAGCGTAGCGCGTGTTGGGGCGCCAGCCGTTGGCGGGGGTGAAGCGCAGCGTGTGGTCCTGCAGGGTGACGGCGCCTTGCACGCGGCCGCCTCGGTCCAGATCAACGACGTGAACCAGCTCGGGGAGCGGGTAGTCGGGCGGCATGGCGAGCGTCCAGGTGTGGACGATGAGCTGCATGTCCTGCGGAACCGAGGTCTGACCGGACAGCGGCGAGACCCACGCGTCCTGGGGGTCGGGCGTGGACGGACAGCCCCCGGCGAGCGCGAGGAGCGGGAGGAGGAGGTGGATTCGGAGCGGTCTCATGGTCGTGCGTTCCTGAAGTGGGTGGACGTTAGCACGCAGGTGGGGCGTCCGCAGGTCGGGAGTGGTGTCAACGTTGGATACGAAGCGGTGCAGGAGGGCGAGCGCCCGTGACGCGGCCCGTTGGCCGCGCGCGCTCGACCACGTCGAGGTCGCCGTGAACAGCGAGCACGCCGGGCTGGCCGCCGAGGATTTGGGTCAAACGAACGGTGCTCTGCAGGCCCGTGGAGCGGGCCTCGCCGGTCTTGGGCACCGCGAGCTGCAGGCTGTCGCGCACCTGGTCGAACACGAGCGACTCGGCGAGGCTCGCGAGCGGCGCGAGGACCGCGGCGCCGTCTGAGGTGCCCAGCGCCTGAAGGGCCTCGGCGGCGAGCTGAACGCCGTCGTCGCTCACCTTGAGCGCCCCTTGCACCTGATAATCACGCCACAGCGTGGTCCCTTCGACCTTCCACACGCGAATCGTCAGGGTGAAGCGCTCTCGGCCGACGTCCAAGCGCTTGGGCTCGACGATGAGCCCGCCAGCGACCGGCCCCGCCTGAAAGGCCTCGCGAGCCGCCATCGCCACGACGCTGGCTTCGCTCATGTCCACCTGCCAGCCGCCGGTCAGCTTCGGAGAGAGGCTCGGCAGTGGGGTTGGTGAGGGCGCGTCCGTGCGCAACGCGATGCCAACGCCTCCTGCCGACGGGATGACCCGTGCGGCGCGCACATGCGGCGCTTGGATGCGGTTGATCTCGACGGGCTCGGCCATGGCGTCCATGCGCTCCTTGAGCTTCTCGGTGATGCGCTGCTGCAGGTAGTCTGGGAGCTTGTTCTTGTTGGAGCCGGTTCGCACCACGAGCGAGCGCAGCTCGTGCGGGGTGGAGGTGATGACGATCGAGCCGTCCATTACATTCGCCGCGACCGCCACATCGAGGCCAAAGGCGATCTCCACCGGGCTGGAGCCGTTCAAGAGCTTGCTCTCCCACGCGATCGTGCCGCTGAGCAGGCCGTTCACAGCGAGGCAGCCCTCGCAGCGGTCGGTGGCGGCGAGCTTGACGCGGTCGACCACGAGCGCTGGCGTGATGGTCGCGCGTGCGACGCCGCTGTCGATCTCGAAGGGCTCGCCCAAGGAACGGTTTCGAGCGACGCCGATCTTGACGAGCCGGTCTGTCAGCTCGGGGGAGAGGTGAAGCGCTGCGTCGGGTGCCCAAGTCGACGTCAGCGCTGGCGGAGGGGCCAACGCGCTCGCGCGCGCAGCGGCGAGCTCGTCGTCGGCGCCGTGGATGCAGCCGAGAAGACACAGGATGGGAGCGAAGAGCAGCGCGCGAGCCATAGGTTCACCTCATTCTGCAGACCACCTCAGTGATAGCCTGTCGCGTGCGATCGAGGGAGCTTCATGGAGACCGAGGATCCGATTCGAGTGCTAGTGGAAGGCGACGTCGCCGCGCGCAGCGCAGCGGCGCGAGACCTCGCGCGAATGGGCACCTTGCAGGAGCTGGGGCTGCTCTTGGACATGGCGACCGGGCACAAGAGCTCGGCGGTGCGCCTGTACGCCGCAGCGGCGACCTCCGCGATCTTGTCGCGTCACCGCGCGCTCCCTGGACACGAAGCGCTGGATTTGTCCGTGGTGGAGCAGGTGATCACGCGCGTCTGCGGCGTGGACCCCAGCCTCAACCCCCCGCTGCTCATGGCGCTGTCGACCTTGCCCGACGCGCGCGTCGTCCCACGCTTGGGTCGCATGCTGCGCGACCCGCGAAATGCAGTGCGACAGGGCGCTATCGCTGCGCTTCGCATGCGCGTGTGCTCTGCGGCCTTCTTCGACGACGAGGCCGTGCGCACCGCGGCGCGGGAGTGGCTGGGCGACCGCCGCATGCCGCTCGACACGATCGTCGAGCTCAACCGCCTCATCGGTGACGCCGGCTGGTACGAGCTCGTGAGCGAGCTTCCCCGTCGCTCCGGCGTCGGAGACGCGCAGCTGGAGGTCGGTGGCGAAGCGCACCGCCGGCTCAAGGTCCGCCAAGACGTGAGCGGCTGGGAGGGGCTGTGGCAGTCGGACGGCCTAGACGTGCTGGAGGTGAACGAGCAGGTCTCGGTGCCTGAGTGGTGCGTGATCGGCGACGGCGTCGCTGCGAGCGTGCGCGGCACGGGCCCGCTGACCATCCGGCCCGATGGGCGGGTCGCGCTGTGGGGGGCCGAGTGGCGCATGATCTGGGTGACGCGCACCGGCCTCGCGGCTGCTGCTCAAGCGCTGCAGTGCCGTGACGGCCGCACCTTCTACCTGCTGACCGGTCCAAGCCTCGTCACCGGCATACTGCACCTGCAGGCCTCGCTGCGCGGATCGCCGCGTCGCGCGCTGCTGGCGGCGGCCGACAGCCTGGTCCCAGCCGTGGACGCCGCGGGCAAGGCAGACCGCGATGAGCCCGGTGTGCCGCTCGCGCGCGCGCTCTTGACCTGGCGCGCGGGGGATCTCGACCGCGCGATGGTGGAGCTCGAGCTCGCGGCCAAGGACAAGAAGACGAAGCTCTCGTCGTCCTACTGGCGTGCGCAGGTGCTGCTCGATTTGGGGCGCGTGGATGAAGCGCGCGAATCGCTGGCCTCATTCCTAGAAAAAGCGCCGAAGAAGGCGGATGAGCGCGAGCACGCCCAAGCGCTCCTAGACGAGCTCGACGCCTAGCGAGAGCGTCACGACACGGCGGCTTTGCCGGACCTGCGTTAGGGCGCGGACCTCGAAGGAGACCCGTTCCCATGACGACCACCGAGCTGCCCGCTTCGTACGATCCCCACAGCGCCAAGGTGCGCTGGTCCCAGGCCTGGGCCGCGGCGAACGCCTTCGTCGCCGACCCCAAGGCGCCCGGCGAGCCCTACTCGATCGTCATCCCGCCGCCGAACGTCACCGGCTCGCTCCACATGGGGCACGCCCTCAACAACACGCTCCAGGACGTGCTGATCCGCTACAAGCGCATGGATGGCTACAACGCCGTCTGGGTGCCGGGCATGGACCACGCTGGCATCGCGACCCAGTGGGTGGTGCGCCGCCAGCTCGAAGCGCAGGGCATCGACTTCCGCGATCTCGGCCGCGACGGCTTCGTGGAGAAGGTGTGGGAGTGGAAGGACCAGGCCGGCGGTCGCATCACACACCAGCTGCGCGAGCTCGGCGTCTCCTGCGACTGGACGCGCGAGCGCTTCACGCTGGACGAGGACCTGCAGCGCGCGGTCGCCGAGCACTTCGTGCGCTTGTACCGCGAGGGCTTGATCTACCGCGGCGAGCGGCTCATCAACTGGGATCCGGTCGATCAGACCGCGCTCTCGGATCTGGAGGTGGAGCACGATGAGGGCGTCGTGTCGGAGCTCTGGAGCTTCGCGTACCCGCTCTCCGATGACTCCGGCGAGATCGTGGTGGCGACCACCCGCCCCGAGACCATGCTCGGCGACACCGCGGTGGCCGTGCACCCCGACGATCCGCGCTACCAGCATCTCATCGGCAAGACGGTCCGCCATCCCTTCCAGGATCGGCACATCCTCATCATCGGCGACGCGCTGCTGGTCGACCCCGAGTTCGGCACGGGCGCGGTGAAGATCACCCCCGCCCACGACCCCAACGACTTTGAGACGGGCAAGCGCCACAAGCTCGAGTTCATCAACATCTTGAACCTCGACGGCACCATCAACGCCAACGGCGCCCCCTTCGAGGGCCTCGACCGCTTCGACGCGCGCGTGAAGGTGAAGGAGGCGCTGACCGACCTCGGCTTGTTCCGCGGTCGCCAGGACCACACGATGAACGTCGGGCGCAGCCAGCGCTCGGGCGCCATCGTCGAGCCGATGATGTCCACCCAGTGGTTCATGCGCATGAAGCCCCTCGCGGGCCCGGCGGTGGCGGCGGTGGAGCACGGCTTCACGCGCTTCGTGCCCAAGCAGTGGGAGAACACCTACTACGCGTGGCTGCGCGACATCCGCGACTGGTGCATCAGCCGCCAGCTGTGGTGGGGCCACCGGATCCCGGCTTGGTACTGCCAGAGCTGCGATCACGTCAACGTGGACACCACGACCCCCGAGGTCTGCTCGGCCTGCGGCAGCGCCGATCTCAAGCAAGAGACCGACGTGCTCGACACCTGGTTCAGCTCCGCGCTGTGGCCCTTCTCCGTGTTCGGCTGGCCCGAGCGCACCGAGGACCTCGCGAAGTGGTACCCCACCAGCGTGCTCGTCACGGGCTTCGACATCATCTTCTTCTGGGTCGCCCGCATGATGTTCGCGGGCATGCACTTCACCGGCGCGGTGCCCTTCCGCGACGTGTACATCCACGCCCTCGTTCGCGATGAGCAGGGCCAGAAGATGTCCAAGACCAAGGGGAACGTGGTCGATCCGCTCGACATGGTCGACAAGTGGGGCGCGGACGCCTTCCGCTTCACGCTGGTGGCCTTTGCCGCCCAGGGCCGCGACGTGCTCTGGAACGAGAAGCGCGTCGAGGGCAACCGCAACTTCACCACCAAGATCTGGCAGGCGCTGCGCTTCAGCTTCTTGGTCGGCGAGGGCTACGACGCCGCCGCGCCCATGGAGCTCGGCCCCTACGAGCACTGGATTCAGGCCCGCACTGGCGCCGCCGTCGCCCGCGTTCGCGACGCCCTCGACACCTACCGCTTCAACGACGCGGCGAGCGAGCTCTACGACTTCGTGTGGAACGAGCTCTGCGCGTGGTACATCGAGCTCGCGAAGACCACCGTCTACGACCAGAGCGTCAGCGACGCCCGCCGCAACGGCACGCGCCACACGCTCTTCGAGTCGATGGGCGTCATCGCGCGCCTTATCCACCCGATCATGCCCTTTCTGTCCGAGGAGATCTGGTCGCTCCTCCCTGGCACAGCGGGCTTCGCGGCGCACGCCAGCTACCCGCGCGTGACGGACTTCCCCTCGGATCCTGCGGTGCTCGCGCAGGTGGCGGTGCTCCAAGAGCTCGTCACCGCCGTGCGCAACCTGCGCGGCGAGATGGAGCTCGGCCGCGCCACCGCGCTGCAGGTGCTCACCCCCGACGCCGAGCTGCGGGCCGCGCTGGTCGGCCACGAGCGCGCGCTGCTCGAGCTCGCTGGCGTCACCGTCGACGCGCTCACCGAGCGCCCGCGTGGCTCGGCCACCCTGGTCGTGCGCGGCGTGGAGTGCGTCATCCCGCTGGACGGCGTCGTGGACATCGCCGCCGAGGTCTCGCGCCTCGACAAGGTGCTCGCGAAGGTGGACCAAGACGTCACTCAGCTGCAAAAGCGCCTCGGCAACTCCAGCTTCGTTGACCGCGCCCCTCCCGAGGTCGTGGCGGAGGTGCAGGGCAAGCTCGAGGCCGCTGTGTCCCGCCGCGAGACCCTCGTCGCCAGCCGCACGCGCTTGGCGGAGGCGCTCTAAGCATGGACATGCTCGCGCAGGTTCGACTGTCGCTGGATGAGGACCTCGGCCCCGGGGACCTCACCACCGAGGCGTGCATTCCGGCGGACGCTGTAGGTGAGGGGGTCATCCTCGCCAAGCAGGCGCTCGTCGTCGCAGGACACGTCCCAGCGGGCCTCGTCTTTCAAGAGCTCGGCCAGCGCACGGGTGGCTTGGTGCGCTACGAGCCCGTCATCCTCGACGGCGAGCTCGCGCACGACCGGCAGCTCATCGCCAAGCTGTCGGGCAACCTGCGCACGCTCATCAGCGGCGAGCGCTTGGCGCTCAACTTCTTGATGAAGCTGTCGGGCATCGCCACCCACGTCCGCCCCTATGTGGACGCAGCCCAGGGCAAGCTCCGCGTCGTCGACACGCGCAAGACCACGCCCATGCTTCGCGCGCTGGAGAAGTACGCGGTGCGCTGCGGTGGCGCGCACAACCACCGCTTCGCCCTCTACGACGGCATGATGGTGAAGGACAACCACATCCAAGCGGCGGGCAGCCTGCGCGAGGCCGTGGCGGCGTGCAAGGCGCACGCGCATCACCTGGTGCGCGTCGAGGTCGAGGTCGAGCGCTTGGACCAGCTCGCCGAGGCGCTCGACACCCAGGCCGACGTCATCCTGCTCGACAATATGGACGACGCCACCATGGCAGAGTGCGTGCGCCTCACCCGAGAACGACGCCCTGGCGTCATCCTGGAGGCTTCGGGCAACATCACGCCCGAGCGCATCGCGGCGATTCGCGACCTTGGCTTGGACGTGGTGAGCGCGGGCGGGCTCATCCACCAGGCGCGGTGGGTGGATCTCAGCTTGCGCCTCCGCGGCTAAGGTCGGAGCGCTGTGTCTTTCGGATCGATGTAGTCAATACCGCGTCGTGTGTGGAGCGACGTAATCGGCGGAGCAAGCCCGAGAAGGCTGTAATTCAAATCTCCTGGCGTGCGGAGAGCGTCGCGACGCGTCGCGCTTTTGAAACGTGAGCGTGTTCCTGTGTCAACCTGAGAGGTGCATCACTGCCGATGCACAGCTCAGGTGGTCCCACGATGAAGAAGAAGGTGCTTGTGATGGGGGGCGGGCTCGCTGGGCTCGCTACGGCCTATGTCCTGCACGAAGCCTCGCGCGGCGAGCTCGACATCACCGTCCTTGAACGCGGCCACATCCTTGGCGGAAAGGCCTCGTCTAAGGCACACACCCGCGAGGGGCGCGCGTACGAGGTCGACCACGGCCTGCACGTCTACTTCGACTACCCGAACTTCGACCGCATCTTGGACGAGGTGGGCGCGCTCGGCGGCCTGCGCGGTAACAAGCACCGCATGTGGGTGTGGCGCGACGGCAAGCTGGTGGCGTTTCAGTCCTACGCGGTGCCGTCGCCCTTCCACTGGGTGGGAGGCATCCCCGTCGTCGGCTTTACGAACGCGTTGAAGCTCTCGCGCGTGATGCTCGCCGCGGCCATGGTCCGCCCGGAGAAGCTGAGCGCCGCCGAGCGCAAGCGCCTCGACGAGATGAGCTGGGACGAGTTCGGCGCCGAGCTGGGGGTCCCGCCGGAGCTGCTCCAGTCCGAGCTGTACCGGTTCTTTGGGCGCTCAGGCTTTCACTTCCCGTTCCCCGCCTCCGCCTTCACCATCCTGCGGGCCACTCGGCTCGTGGCCCAGAGCCACGCCGCCCTGCTCACGCGCTACATCGACGGCCCGCTCGGCGACCGCATGTGCAAGCCGCTCGCGAACGCGCTCATTGATCGCGGCGTGCAGATCAAGCGCTTTCACGAGGTGCACGAGCTGGTCTCAGACGGCGATCGACTCAAGGGGGTCGAGGTCGAGGAGCACCGCTTCTTCCCGCACAAGAAGGAGGAGCAGTCGCCTTACCTGTCGAACTACCACACGGTGCTCGACGAGGAGGCCGAGGAAGAGGCAGGCGATGAGCCCGAGACCTCGCTCTGGGAGGCGGACTTCTACGTGAGCGCCTTGGCGCCTCGCGATCTAGTGGGCGTGCTCGATGACGCGATGCGGAGCGACCCGTACTTTGGGAACGTCGACAAGATTCAGACCCAGCCGTCGATCGCTTACCAGGTGTACTACGACCGGCTCGTCACCCCGGACTGGTTCACCGACGCGGCGGTCGGCCTGCCCGGCGCCTTCTCCACGGTCTTCGACCGGGCGCGCATCTGGACCCAACCGGATGGCACGGGCTCGATCTTGGAGTGGGTCAGCGAGCTCGGCGAGTTCAAGGACCGCAGCGACGAGGACGTGATGGCGGACGCCGACGCTATGGCGCTGAAGCTCTTCCCAAAGGTCGCTGAGGCGACGGTGGTGCGTCGCTTCTACCACCGCGGCGGCCACGACACCTTCACGCTCACCGTGCCGGGCTCGGACGCGCACCGGCCCCCGGCGCGATCACCGCTCAAGAACCTGGTGCTCGCGGGAGACTATGTGAACAACGCTCACGGCGTCGTATGTATGGAGGGAACCGTGGTCTCGGCCATCGAAGCGGCGAACATCATCTTGGAGCAGCTCGGGTACCCGCCGCGCGCCGTGGCACCCATGAGCGAACCGGGAGGCTTTGTCCCGGCGATTCGTAAGGTCAGCCAGCTGCTGGGTCGCCAGCGCAAGTGGTTTGGGTTCGCGGAGACTGATTGAACTCACCGACGTCCAACGCTGGCGGGGCCCCGCTCACCGTGCGGGCCTTTCGCTACTGGGGCAGCGCGTATCCTCGCGCTGCCCTCGGCGTGATCGTCGCGCTGTGTGGGCTGGCGACCCTCGTCGGGTTCGTCTACCTGGTGGCCGCGGTGCACGAGCCGACGGAGCTTCGGTTGCCCGACGTCTTGGCGGTAGCGGCGGGCTTTTGCATCGCGGCGGTGGGCTTCGTGGCGTACGCCAGCGATCTGGTGCGCCCCATCGAGCGTGCGCTCGCGGGAGGGGCGGAGCCGGGTGACCGGGCCATCACGGCCGTCGCGTGGCGAGGTGCCCAGCAGCTCGGTGATCGGCTCGTCTTCGCGATCTTCGTCGCGGGGGTCACCGCGTCGGGGGTGACCGTCGCCGTAGGCGTGGGCTCCGTGCCTGCCGATGTGCTTCAGGCCGGCGTCGTCGCGTCTGCCCTGGCGCTCTGTGCGGAGATCGTGCTTGTGCTGCCTGTCGGGCGGGCGCTCATGGTGCCGGTGCTCGACGAGCTCAAGCGCCGCGATCCCACGCTCGTGCTCGACGCCTCGGGGGGCTTGGTCGCGCACGTCCGCCGGGTCATCGTTCCAGGCCTGTTCGCGCTGAACTGCATGGGCGTCGTGCTCACCGCCACGCTCACCGACCCGGCGGCACCCGTCGCCGCGTCCTTCCGCTACGGGGCGCTCGGCCTTGGGCTCGTTGTCATGGTCGGGATCACCTGGTACTACCTCGCGCTGCTGCTCGGGCCGCTCGACAGCCTGATCGCGGGGCTGTCCTCCGTCACGGACGTGGAGCAGGGCTGGCGCGCGGGCATCGTCGGCGTCGGCGAGCTCGGGGCGCTCGGCGAGCAGATCGACGCGATGTTGGAGCGCCTGCGGGAGAGCGAGCGCGTAAGCACGCTCAACCGGCAGCTCTTGGAGCGCAACCAGCGCATGGAGACCATGGGCGTGCTCGCGGCGAGCGTCGCGCACGACGTGAACAACCCCGCGGCTGCCCTGCAGAACAACCTTCAGGTGTTGCGTGACGCACTGGAAGCCGCTGGCACGCCCGACGCCATCGAGCTCATCGAGGAGTCGCTAGAGGCCGTCGCCCGCATTCAGTCCATCGTGTCTGACTTGTTGGGGCACGCGCGCCAAGAGACCCAGGCGGTGTCCGAGCGCATCGCGCTAAGTGAGCTGCTCAGCAGCTCGGTGCGCATGGGGCGGCGCGAGCTGAGCGGCGTTCGCGTCGAGCTCGAACCCTGTCAGCAGATCGACGTGCACCTCCCTAAAGAGCGCGTCCGACAGGTCTTTGTCAACCTGTTCGTGAACGCCGCGCACGCGCTGGCCGACTCGCCAAACCCCACGCTGCGGGTGGCCGTGCGTCGCACAGCGTGCTGCGCGTTGGTGGCGGTGTCCAACAACGGGCCGATGATCCCCGAGCCGATCGCGGCCCACATCTTCGAGCCCTTCTTCACCACCAAGCCGGCGGGCATCGGCACAGGCCTGGGCCTGTACATCTGCCGCAGCATCGTTACCGAGATCGGAGGCGACCTTCGCGTCTCCTCCAACGCCGAGTGGACCACCTTCGAGGTCAAGCTGCCGCTGACAGAGGGCTAGCAGCAGGCGGCTAGCCCCTACTTCTTGAGCTCACCGAACAGCGCGGCCATGGTGCCAAAGCCCTGCGCGGGCGCTGCGGCTTGGTGAGCGCGCCACGAGCTGTCCGTGTCCGACGGGTCGGTGTGCTGCGTGAGCGTGAGGCGCTCGCTGCGGCGATCCAGCTCCTTGACGCGCGCGGTGACCTTGCGGCCGCGGCGGAAGCGCTGCGAGAGCACGGTGCCGGCCGGCAGATCGACCTCGCGGGCAGGGAGCCAGCCGGTGCGGCCGTCGTCGAGGTCGATGAGCACGCCGTTCTGGACGACGTCGCGCACGGTGCCGGTGACGGTCTCTTCGGGGGCGGAGGAGGGCACGTCGCCCTCGACCGGCTGCCAAGTGGTGGCGGCGAGGCCAATGCGCTGACGGGCCTCGTCGATGTCAGTGACGCGCACGTCGATCGCGTCGCCGATGGCGGGCAGGGCGCCGCCGGCGCGGGAGACGTGCAGCAGGCCCTGCAGGCCGGGGGCGAGGGTGACGAAGGCGCCGAAGGCCTCGACGCCGCTGACGTTGCCCGAGTAGGTGCCGCCGACGATGAACTCGGTGCCGACGCGGGTGGACCACGGCGACATGCCCGGATCCTTAGCGGAGAGCGTGAGCTTGCGGCTGCCGCGGTCGATCTGGAGGACGCGCACTTCAAGGCGCTGGCCGCGCTGCACGTTCGTGGACGGATCCCAGGAGAGCTCGCGCTGCGGCACGAGGCCGTCGACGCCGCCGAGGTCGACGAAGACGCCGAACTTCTGGACGGAGCTGACCACGCCTTCGAACACGTCGCCCTCGGAGATCTTGGCCCAGAAGGCATCGATCGTGTCCTCCAGGTTCGCGTCCAGGATGGCGCGACGCGAGACGACGATCTTCTCGCCGGTCTCCAGGACGCGGAAGGTGAAGGTCTTGCCAACGTAGGTGTCGCGGTCCGCGTCGACGATTCGCTCCATCTGCGACATCGGGCAGAAGGCGCGGATCGAGCCGATGCGCACGTCAAAGCCGCCCTTGTTGTGCGAGAGCACGAGGCCCTCGACGGGGGTGCCAGAGGTGACGGCCTCGTCCAGGAACTCGACGGCGGCGGCGCCTGAGAGGCGCTGCGACAGGCGCACGCCCATCTCGTCGATGTCGAGGACGTAGGCGGTGAGCGTGTCGCCGAGCTGCGGGTCCGCGAGCTCCTCCAGGGCGACCTGGCCTTCGGACTTGGCGCCGAGGTCCACGAAGGCGACGTCACGGCTGATGCGCACGATGGTGCCGGTGACCTGCTCGCCGATCTTGGGGCCGGCGCTGAGGGCCTCGCCGTCCATGAGGGCCGCGAGCTCCTCCGCGCTCATGTTGGCGATGGACGCGAGGTCGTCCATGTCGATCGGCGTGTCCAGACGCGGCGGCGCGGCGGCGCGGGCCGCGCGGGCGGGCTCGCGGGGCGCGCGGGGGCGGGCCGGCTCGGGAGCGGGCACAGGCGCTTCGACCTCGACGGGGGTGGGACGATCGGACTTGCGCTGGCGCGTAACTTGGCGGGCCATGCTCTCTCCTGAAGGGGTAGGGGCAAAGAGGCGCCCCGTCGTATCGCGGTCGGAGCAGCGCAGCACGCTTGTCGAGAGGGACGGATACAAGCGGCGCGGTTACAGGCGCGGCCCGATGACCTCTACCGACGCCTGGGACTTCCACCTCCCCGAAGACCGCATCGCGACACGCCCGGCTGAACGCCGAGAAGCGGCGCGCCTCCTCCACCTGCCGCTCGCTGGCGACGGGTGGGTAGACGGCGTCGTGCCCGACCTGCTCCGTCACCTTCGGCGCGGCGATCTGCTCGTCGTCAACGACACGACCGTCATGGCGGCGCGCTTGCGGGCGCATCGCGCGACGGGCGGCGCGGTGGAGGTCCTGCTGCTTCAGCCCGGTCCGGGTGAGGTCGAGGCGCTGATCCGCCCGGCGCGGCGCCTCAAGGTGGGCGAGGTGATCGAGGTCGCGGGCGCTGGCACCGTGACGCTCGTCTCTAAGCCCGACGACGAGGGCATCGCCCGCGTGCGCACGTCGCCCGAGCCGCTGGAGCTGATGGCGCGCGCCGGTGAGCTCCCGCTCCCGCCGTACTTGGGGCGCGCCGCGGACGAGCAGGACACCGAGCGCTACCAGACGGTGTTCGGCGGCCCGATCGGCGCGGCGGCGGCCCCGACCGCGGGCCTGCACTTCACCCCCGAGCTGCTCGCGGCGCTCCAAGCGCAGGGCGTCGAGCTCGCCCGCGTCACGCTGCACGTCGGCATCGGCACCTTCCGCCCGCTGCGCGACGAGGACATCGAGCGCGGCACGCTCCACGCCGAGCGCTACCTCATCCCGCCGGAGACCGCCGCCGCTGTGGCCCGAACGCGCGCGGCCGGTGGGCGCGTCATCGCCGTCGGCACCACCTCGGCGCGAGCGCTTGAGTCCGCCGCTTCCCAGGATGGAGCGCTGCAAAGCGGCTGGGCGATCACTCGGATCTTTATCTCACCGCCGTACCGCTTTCGCGCGGTCGACGGCATGCTCACCAACTTTCATCTCCCGCGCAGCAGCTTGCTGATGCTCGTGGCGTCGCTGACTGGGCGCGAGCGCCTGCTCGCCGCCTACGCGCACGCCGTGCAGAGCGGGTATCGGTTCTACTCCTATGGCGACGCCATGCTGCTCCTTTGAGCTGACCGCGCGCTTCGACGCCGCGCGCGTCGGCGTGCTCCACCTGCCCAACGGCGACGTGCCGACGCCCTGCTTCATGCCCGTGGGTACCCGCGGCACGGTGCGCGGCGTGGATCCGTTGGAGCTACGCCAAACCGGCGCGAGCATGGTGCTCGCGAACACCTACCACCTGTGGGAGCGCCCCGGCGAGCACACCGTCGCGGCCCTCGGCGGCGTTCGCGCTTTTATGGGGTGGGACGGCCCGGTGCTGACCGACTCCGGCGGCTACCAGGTCTTCTCCCTGCGCGACCGCACCAAGGTCACCGAGGAGGGCGTGCGCTTCCGCAGCGGCCTCGACGGCACCCTGCGCAACCTCACCCCCGAGGTGAGCGTGCGCATTCAAGAGACGCTCGGCGTCGACGTCGCCATGGCCTTCGACGAGTGCATCGAGGTGCCAGCGACCTACGAGCGCGTCGCCAAGTCCACCGAGCGCACCACGCGCTGGCTGCACCGGGGCCTCGCTGCCCGCGAGCACGCGGATCGCACCGCGCTGTTCGGCATCGTGCAGGGCGGCCTGTTCGAGGAGCTGCGGGCGGCGCACGCCCAGGAGCTCAGCGCGCTGAACCTCGACGGCTACGCCATCGGCGGGCTGTCGGTCGGCGAGGGCCACGAGGCCATGATGCAGATGGTTGACGTGACCACGCCGCGCCTCCCCCAGGACCGTGTGCGCTACCTCATGGGCGTCGGGCACCCTCACGACATCGTTCAGGCCGTGCTCAGAGGGGTGGACCTCTTCGATTGTGTGCTCCCGTCGCGGGCGGGGCGCCACGCGCACGCCTACACCTCGGTTGGTCGCCTCAACCTTAAGAATGTGAAGTTCGCGGTCGACCGGGGTCCGGTGGACCCCGCGTGCGCCTGCACCACCTGCGCGCGCTTTAGCCGCGGCTATTTGCGGCACCTGTTCCAGTCGCAGGAGCAGCTCGGCGCTCGCTTGTTGAGCATTCACAACCTGCACTACTACCAGCACATCATGGCGCGCCTGCGCGCCGCGATCGCCGCCAGCGGTGAGGGGATGGGGGCGCTTGCCGAGGAAGCGCGGCGTGCTTCGGTGGCCGCGAGCGACTGAGCTGCATAAGGCCCGGCGTCGCTTGACCCCGCCGCTGGGGTGCTTCTCTTGCGGCGGCACGAATCTATTCGGGACGGAGCAGTCCTTGCTATCTGGCGATATTGTCTTTGTAGGCCTCTTCTTGGCGATCCTGTACTTCATGATCCTGCGCCCGCAGACTCAGGAGCGACAGCGCCACGACGACCTCCTCGCGTCGCTCAAGGTCGATCTGGACGTGGTGACCCGCAGCGGTCTGCACGGGCGGGTCGTCGAGGTCGGCGCCGACACGGTCGTGCTGCAGATCGCGGACGCGACGCGCGTCACCATCGACAAGCAAGCGGTGTTCCGCCGCGCGGGCGAAGCGGTCACCGCCGCCGCGCAGGGAGTTTGAAGTGGACTTTGGGAACTCGCTGAGGATGGGCGGCATCGCCGCCATGGTGCTCGGTTGCTTGTATGTGCTCGCCCCCTCGGTGCTCGTCGACGAGACCGCAGAGCTCACGCAGCGCGCCGGCCAGGTGGAGACCAACGAGGTCGTCGCCCCCAAGCTCACTGTGTCGTTCACCACGACCGACGAGGCGGGTGAGGCGGTCAAGGCGATCAAGGCCCGCTTGGATGCGCTCGGCGTGAAGGTGCGCTCGGTCGACGTCGACGGCGCCCAGATCAACGTCGTCATGCAGGCCGGTACCCGCCGCGAAGAGGTCGTCGAAGCGGTCAGCCGATCCCGGCGGGTGCAATGGTTTGATGCAGCCCCGCTGCTCGCAGGCCTCACCGACGAAGCGTCGGCCAAGCAGACGCTCGCTGAGCTCGCTGGCAAGCCGGTCCCCTTCCAGCTCGCCGAGGTGCCGCTCAAGACCGGCACGCTCCAAGCGGACGAGCCCATCTTCCCCATGCTCGTCGCGCCTCCCGCGGGCGTCGACAAGCTGATCGTCGCGCTGGACGGCGTCGCGGTGGGCCTCGGCTCGCCGGTGACCCCCGCGCCCGAGCTGTTCGCCATCGCCTACGACGGCTTCAAAGATCAGGCAGACGCAGCGCGCTGGCTTCGAGCCGGCCCGCTCGGCGTCGCCGTCACGCCCATCGCGCTCGACCTCCCCAAGACGGAGACCGCGGTGGAGGCTGCCCCCATCGACGAGCCGCTCGCATCCAAGCTCGACTGGCTGCTGATGAAGGACACGCGCCTCAACCTCGGCATCGACCTTCGCGGCGGCATCGACCTCACGCTGCAGGTCGGCGTAGAGGACGCCATCCTCTCGCGCGTTCACCGCGACCAAGCCGCGCTCTCCTCAGATATTCAGCGTGACTTCGGCGGCGATGCGCCCACCGATGACTCCGACCCCACGGCCGACCTGCTCGTCAGCTGCCAGCGCGCCCTCAGCGGCGGCGGCGATGACGCGGTGAAGGTCGACGAAGGCTGGCTCGCGACGGTGGTACGCGCAGACCGCGACCTGCCGCAGCTGCACATCGAGTCGGACCTCTCGCTCGCCGAGGTGCAGACCTATGTCGCGCGCCGCGTCGACAACTACGTCTACGTCGACACCGCCACCTCGCCCACCACGCAGCGCCAGGTGCACACCTTCGCCATGACGGACGCCGCGCAGACCAAGCTCGGCGATGAGGCCATCTCCCAGGTGCTGGAGACGCTCCGCCGACGCATCGACGCCACCGGCGTCAAGGAGCCCACCATCGTCCGAAAGGGCGGCGGCGCGATCAGCGTGCAGCTCCCCGGCATGGTCGACCTGCAGTCCGCCGTAGACGCGATCGGCACCACGGCCGTGCTCGAGTTCTTGCTCAACGATCACGAGCTCGCCGACCACCTCACCAAGGTGAAGATGAAGGTGCTCGCGCCGTCCGAGCTCGCGAGCCTCGCCCGTGAGGCGCTGCCCGAGGACCAGTTCGCCGACGACAAGCTCGTCGACCGCTGGCTCCACGAGAACACCCTCCTCCCCGAGGATCGGCTCCTGCGCTGGGAGTACGAAGAGGTCGAGGGCAAGGGGGCGCTCCGCACCGTGCCGATGGTGCTCAAGCGCGACCTGAGCCCGCTCACCGGCGCGGACGTCAACGACGCCGGCATCGGCTGGGACCAGACCGGCGGCGTCGTCGTTCACATGTCCTTCAAGCCGCGCGGCTCCACCAAGTTCTGCGAGATGACGAGCGCCAACGTCGGCAAGCAGTTTGCCATCCTGTTGGACGACAAGATCATGTCGGCCCCGTCGATTCGCACGTCGATCTGCGGCGGTCGCGCTCAAATCGAGATGGGTGGCAGCTTGGACCCCGAGCGCGAGGCCAACAACCTGTCGCTCGTGCTGCGCACGGGCTCGCTCAACGCGCCCGTCAACGTCGGCGAGGTCCGCATCGTCGGCTCCACGCTCGGCGCGGACGCCATCCGCTCGGGCACCCTCGCGTCGTTGATCGGCAGCGCCTTGGTGCTCGCCTTCATGTGGCTGTGGTACCGCACGTCGGGCCTCGCCGCGAACGCAGCGCTCATCATCAACGTGATGCTCGTGTTCACCTGCTTGGCGCTGTTCGGCGCGAGCCTGACCCTGCCGGGCATCGCGGGCATCGCGCTGACCGTCGGTATGGCCGTGGACGCGAACATCATCATCTACGAGCGCATTCGCGAAGAGCTTCGCACCGGGCAGGCCGCCCGCAAGGCCGTGGACGTTGGCTTCGAGAAGGCGCTCATGGCCGTCCTCGACGCGAACATCACCACCGCCATCGCCGGCGTCGTCCTGTTCTCCTACGGCACGGGCCCCATCAAGGGCTTCGCCGTCACGCTGCTCATCGGCATCCTCACCACCCTGGTGAGCGCCCTCTTCGTGAACCGCGCGTTTATGGACCTGCTCACTCGCAGCTCCTCCGCCCGCCTGAAGATCTGAGGTCAAGATGCAAGCGCTCAAGAACTTCTTCGATAGCGTGCAGTTCGACTTCGTCGGCAAGCGCAAGCCCGCGGCGGTCGTCTCGCTCTTCCTGGTCATCGCCAGCTGGGTGGTGTTCTTCACGATCGGCCCGAACTGGGGCATCGACTTCGAGGGCGGCACCGAGATCGAGATCGCGTTCACGCAAGACGTCAAGATCGGCGACGTGCGCGCGGCCCTCGACAAGTCGCTGCACATCGGCGGCGACGCCGTGCAGTCGATCGGCACGCCCGATCAGCACCAGTACTCGATCCGCATCAAAGAGGCCGGCTTCGGTATGGACGCGGTTCAGGAGCAGATCCGCCAGGAGCTGACCACCGCGTTTGGCCCGGACTGGATTCAGAACGTGTCGAGCAGCGTCGAGGTCGGGGCCCTGGTCTCGGTCGCCTACAAGCCGGACGCTTCGGGCGATCGCGTCGCTTTGGACAAGGTGCGCGCCGCGCTCAAGCGCGTGGACAACGCGCAGGTCCAAGAAGGGCGCGACGAGTACGAGGTCGTCATCGCGCTCCCTGGCCTCTCTTCGCAGGTTCAGAAGCAGATCAAAGAGGCCTTTGGCGACGAGGCCATGGACGTGCTCTCTGTGCAGTCCATCGGCCCCAAGGTCGGCGCGGACCTCGCGCGTCAGGGCGCGATCTCGGTCCTCGCGACCCTCGGCTTGGTGCTCGTCTACGTCGCCTTCCGCTTTGAGCTCACCTTCGCTCCTGGTGCTGTGCTCGCGCTCTTCCACGACGTGTCCATCACCATCGGCGTGTTCGTGCTGCTCCAGCGCGAGTTCAACCTGCCGATGATCGGCGCGCTGCTGACCATCGTCGGCTACTCGCTCAACGACACGATCATCATCTACGACCGCATTCGCGAGAACCTCGAGCGCTACCGGCGCACCGAGCTCGAGGAGCTGATCAACGTCTCCATCAACGAGACGCTGTCGCGCACCTTGGCCACGTCGTTCACTACGATGCTGGCGATCTCGGCCTTCTTGTTCATGGGCGGCGACGTCATCAACAACTTCGCCATCGCCATGACCTGCGGCATCTTCTTCGGCACCTACTCGACGGTCTATGTGGCGAGCCCGACCATCCTCGTGATGCGCGATCTCCAGCCCTACTTCGATAAGTTCATGGTCAACACCTCGAAGCACGACGAGAACGTGGTGCTGTCCTCCGAGGGCGCTGAGGGCGAGGAGATGAGCGCCAGCGAGAAGCGTCGCCGTCAGCGCGCCGAGCTCGAAGCCGCCGCACAAGAGGCCGACCGCTAGGAGCCGTCGCGCGTAGCGCGCGGCGCTCCTCCCGTGCCCCTGACCGTGCCCCTGCCCATTCCCGTTCGGGGCGCTGGCAGGGCTGGGGCGGTCGCCGCCGGCCGCTCTGCTCGCCGGGCGACCCAGAGCTTGCGGACGTCGTGGCAGGTGCAGACGAGGGCCCACTCTCCCCTCGCTCTGTCCCACGGGTCCAACGCAACGCCGAACACATCCAACCGCTCGAAGTCGAACCGCATCCGCTCCTTGCCGATGTCGGCCTCCGCAGGGAGGCTATCCGCGCCACCGTGCGCGGGATCCACCTCCCGGCTGGGATTTCCGCCCGGAGGCGAACGGGCAGGGGCAGGGGCAGGGGCACCGCTCGCTCCGCGAGCTGGGAGGAGCCTGCGGGCGTGCGCGCTTTGCGCGCTACGCCCGACAGGCTGCTAGCCCTCTGGGCTGGACGGAAGGCCCAGACGGGCGTAGGGGTCCAGTGTGTGGAGGCGCTTAGCCTCACCACTGGGGGACCAAGAGCATGTTCGGATTCCTGTTTGCTGGGGCAGCGCTCGCGGGCAGCGTGTTCGTGAACGGCGTCAACGTCGACGCGCTTCGCAACCAGACGTTCAAGAACGTGACCGCCGTCACGCTCGACGCCGATGGCAACGTGATCATCGACGCGCCTGGCTACGAGATTCAGGTCGTCGCGCCCGCCGACACCACCACCGCGTCCGTCGGCACCACCAGCCCCGCGGGCGGCACGACGGCTGGCGCGACCACGCCCGCGCCGAGCGCGGTGCCCGCCAACCAGTGGTGGCTCGTCACCGAGGACAACGGCTCGAACGGCCACGTGATCACGGTGTACATCAACGACGCCCTGGTGCGCACCGTTCCGTCCGGGCAGCCACAGCTCATCGCCGATCTGGCTTCGTTCTTGCGCCCAGGCACCAACCGCGTGCGCGTCGAGTCGCAGTCGAGCGGCGCCACCGGGGGCACGTTTTACATCTACTTGGGCAGCGGGCACAACGAGTCGGGGACCGTCGTCATGGACCCACCACAGGTCCAGTTCGGTGTCGGTCCCACGCGGGAGGGCCCTTACCTTCGTGAGTACGAGCTCAAGATCCCAGGCTAGCGTCGAGCGCCGACGTCCGAGCTCGGCGACGTCTGCCGAGGCGTGTCACACAGGCGCCTCCGCGAGGAGTATCCTACAGCTGCCACGCAGGTCCGTTGGCCCGCTGCGGCATCCCCCTCGGCCTTGGAGCGCCTTGTGAGTAGTACCCGCGTCAAGCCCTCGGACAAGCTGAAGATCTTCGCAGTCGACACGAACGTCCTGCTCTACGATCCGCACGCGCTGCGCGCCTTCGACGACAACGAGGTGGTCATCCCGATGACCGTCATCGAGGAGATCGATCGCTTTAAGAAGGACGTGAACGAGACTGGCCGAAACGCCCGTGCGATCTCCCGATTTCTGGATGGACTGCGCGAGCGTGGGTCGTTGCAAACTGGCGTGCCCACCGACCGTGGCGGCACGCTTCGCGTCGACTTCTCCAGCAACGATCCCAAGCTGCCGATCAGCTGGGGCCCCGAGACCAACGACAACCGCATCCTGCGCAGCTTGCTGCGCCTGCGCGACGAGTCGCCGGACAAGCAGGTCGTGTTCGTCACGCGCGACACGAACATGCGCCTCAAGTGCGACGCCCTGGGCCTGATCGCCGAGGACTACCAGAACGCGCACATCGACGTGGACGAGCAGTACACGGGTGTCGCCGAGCGCACCGTGCCCGAGTCCATGATCGAGGCGCTCTACGCGGGCCAGACGGTCGGCTTGGACGATCTGCAGCCCGTGCACGCGCAGCAGTTCTTGGTGCTCTCCGCCGCGGAGAACCCAGGCCACACGGCGCTCGCGCGCGTGGACACCAAGAAGGGGCGCCTCAAGGTCGTGCCGCGCCACAAAGAGGGCGTCTGGGGCATCTTCGCGCGCAATAAGGAGCAGCTCTTCGCCCTCGACCTGTTGCTGGACGACTCGATCTCGCTGGTGACCCTCAACGGCGTCGCGGGCACCGGCAAGACCCTCATCGCCCTCGCTTGCGGCCTCAAGAAGACGGCCGACGAGCAGACCTTCCGCAAGCTGCTGGTGAGCCGTCCCATCTTCCCGATGGGCCGAGATATCGGCTTCCTCCCGGGCGATTTGGAGGCGAAGCTCAACCCCTGGATGAAGCCCATCTTCGACAACCTGGAGTTCATCTTCTCGTCCAACCAAGAGGCGAGCGGCGCCGGAGGGCGACGCAACAGCACCAACGGCGCGGCTCACGAGCCCGAGTACCGCCACCTCATCGACCGCAAGATCATCGAGGTCGAGGCGCTCACCTACATCCGCGGTCGCTCCATCCCGAACCAGTACCTCATCGTCGACGAGGCGCAGAACCTCACTCCCCACGAGGTCAAGACCGTGCTCACGCGCGCGGGTGAGGGCACCAAGGTCATCCTCACCGGCGACCCCAACCAGATCGACAACCCCTACGTCGACGCCATGTCCAACGGCCTCACGTACACCGTCGAGCGCTTCAAGGACAGCCCCATCGCGGGCCACGTCACCCTGCGCAAGGGCGAGCGCAGCCAGCTCGCCGAGCTCGCGGCCGAGCTTCTGTAGCGCTGTCAACGCTCGTGTCGCTCGTGGCCCTCGGCTGGATTAGTCGGGGCGCCACGGGAGGCCAGCTTGGCAGATCAGATCGAGGGACGAAACCCGGTCGTTGAGTGCTTGGCGCGCAAGCAGCGCGCGGTGAAGCGGGTTTGGCTCGACGGTGGCGCGAAGCCGGACCGCCGCGTCACCCGCATCTTGGAGCTGGCGCGCGAGGCCGGCGTGCCGGTGGAGCGCGTCGATCGCCAAGAGCTCGACCGCCGCGCGCAGGGGCGGGTGCACAACGGCGTCATCGCGATGGCGGACTCGCTCCCGCAGTGGACCACGCGGTCGCTGCTAGAGGCCGTGCACGCGCGCGGTGAGGATCCCTTCCTGCTGGTCGCCGACGAGCTCCAGTACGAGCACAACCTCGGCGCGATCTTGCGCTCAGGCCTTGGCTTTGGCTTGCACGGCGTCGTCATCCCCACGCGCCGCGGCGCGGACGTGACCCCGGTGGTGAGCCGCGTGTCCATGGGCGGCGTCGAGGCGGTGCCGGTGGTGCGCGAGGCGATGCACGCGGCGCTCAAGCACGTGCGCGACGCGGGCGTGCGCATCGTCGGCGCGGACATGGACGGCGCTCCGATTCACAGCCTCGACCTGCGCGGCCCCGTCGCCCTGGTGATGGGTGGCGAGGGGCGCGGGCTCACCGACGTGGTGCGCGCCAAGTGCGATGTCATCGCGGCGATCCCGCTGAACGGCGACGTTGAGAGCCTCAACGTCAGCGTCGCGGCGTCGATCCTCATGTATGAAAAGCAACGCCAAGAATCGATGGGTCGCTGAGCAGCGCGGCGCCCGGGCTCTTCCCGCTCGCGACGAGCTCGCGCAGCGGCTGAAGCAGCGGGCGCGAGCGCGGCTCGACGTCGCGCAGGCCGACGTCGGCGAGGTCGAGCAGGTCCGAGGCCCAAGCCGCGAGCGTGCGGCCGCCGACCGCGCCCTCCAGGCCGCTGCGGCAGGCCACCTCGAAGCGCTCTTCTTTGGTGCCTAGCGCGAAGAAGTCGGCCGCGAGCGCCTCGGCGTCGGTGTGGTTGTTGACGCCGTCGAGCAGGCCCTTGAGCAGCGCGACGAGGGCGATGGACAGGTCGTGGGGCACGCAGTCGGCGCCGCGCACCTCGATGCCGCGCTTCACGCGCACCTCGGGGAAGACGGAGGTGAGGTGCAGCTCCCAGTCGTGGTCATCCGGGTAGGTGCCGTCGATGCCCTGCTCCATCCACGAGCGGAAGCTGCGCCCGTGGGCCGCGGCCCAGTGGCCGTTGTGGCAGGTGAACATCATCGGGACGTCGAGCAGGTAGTCCACCCAGCGCTCGAAGGTGAAGCCGGTCGCGGCCTCGGGGAAGCCCGTGCGCGCGGGGTCCGTGTGCGTCCAGATGTTGCCGCGAAAGCTCATATAGCCGGTGGGCTTGCCGAGGCGGAGCGGCGAGTTGGCGAAGATGGCCGTGGTGAGCGGCCCGAGCTTGGTGGCGATGCCCACCTTGTAGGCCGCGTCTGCCTCGCTGCCAAAGTCAAAGGTCGCCTGCGTGGCCGCGGTGCCCTTCATCATGTGGTGGGCGAGGTTGCCGGTGTGGCCGAGGTGCTCGCGCATGATGACGTAGCGCTGCTTGGGCACCCACGGGATCTGCTCGACCTCAGCGAAGGGCGTGTAGCCCGTGGTGATCGGCAGGATGGGCGCGTCGCCGATGACCTCGGTCAGGTCTTGGTCGAAGGACTCGGCCTCGTGGCGCACCGCGTCGAGGCTGTGGTGCGGCGCGCCCGAGAGCTCGAGCTGGCTGCCCGGCTCCAGGGTGATCCACGCGCCATGCCGCTCAAGGGCGATGAGGTGGTCGCCCTCGTGGTAGCGCTTCCAGCCGCCCTGGACGGCGAGGCGGTCGAGGATCCACGCGACGCCGTGCTCGCCGAAGTAGGGCACCACCGACCCGTCCGGGCGCAGCAGGTGACGCTCGAGCTCCGCGCCGACGCGCCAAGCGCTCCGGGGCTTGGCGTAGTCGTCGTAGCTGGTGATCAGGCCGGCTCGGGTCAGGCGCGTGGGCTCTGTAGAGGACATTGGGTTTCGGACCTCGTTGGAGGATGGGAGATGCCGCGAGCCGCGTGCCGGTTACCCGAGCGGTGTGCGAGGGTTGCGTGATGATGCGTGCAATGACCGTAGGCGGCGTGGTCGCCCTTGGCGTTGGGTGTGTGCCCACGCTGACGACGCCTGTAGACACCGGCGATTCTGGGACAACGGCTTGGGTCGCGCCGGACAACCGCTGGCCGAGCGAAGGCCCGCCCACAGATGCTTCCAACCAGGGCTTTTCATCGGGGCAGCTCCCCCCGGACCTGCGCATGGGCGACCAGTTTGGCGACGTGGTGTCGCTCTGGCAGCTCGCCGGCCAGCCGGTGGTGCTCGACGTCAGCGCGGTCTGGTGCGCGCCCTGCCAAGCGCTCGCCGCGGACACGCAGGCCACGGCGGACGCGTACGCCGACGTCGGCTTGGTCTACGTCACGCTGCTCGCGCAGGATCTTGAGGGCGGCGCGCCCGATCAAGCGGTGCTCGCCCTGTGGGCCGACAGCTTCGGCATCACCACCCAGCCAGTCATCGGCGATGACGAAGGCGGCAGCTACACCTCAGCGCTGATCGCCTCGCGCTCGGGCCAGCTCCCGATCCTGCTCGTGCTCGACACGGACCTGCGCGTCTTCCAAGAGGTTGGAACCCCGAGCGACGCTGCCCTGCGCGCCGCGATCGACGCGTCGCTCGGCCGATGAGCGCGCTGCTGCTCCTCGCGAGCCTCTTCGCGTGCGGCCGCTCCGATGAGCCCGCGCCCCAGGTCCTCATCGAGCCGGTCGCCGACGCGACCGAGGTAGAACCGGCAACAGCGCCCGAGGCGCCGCTCCCAGCGCCTGCGCTCGAGCGCTACGCCGCGTCGCACATCCTCGTCGCGTACCAAGGTGCGGTCGGGGCGCCCGCCTCCGTGTCACGCACCCGCGAAGAGGCCCGCGCCCGAGCGGTCGCGCTGCACGATCAGCTCGTGCGCGGCGCTGACTTCGAGCAGCTCGCGCGCAGCTCCTCCGACGGCCCCAGCGCGCCCCGCGGTGGCTCGCTCGGCGTCTACCGCGTCGGCACCATGGTGCCCGCCTTCGAGGCCCAGGTGGCCGCCGTTCCGGTCGGCGCGCTCACCCCCGCCTTCGAGACCCCCTTCGGCTTTCACGTCGTCCGCCGCGACGCTGTGATCGAGGCGCGCGTCGCCCACCTCCTCATCAGCTACGCCGGCGCCCACCAGAGCGCGTCAAGTCGCACCGAAGCCGAGGCAAGGGCCAGGGCTGAGCAGGCGCTCGCCGCCCTGAACGCGGGCCAGCCCTTCGCCAAGGTGGCCGCCGACCTCTCCGACGACGTCACCGCCGCCCACGGCGGCGAGCTCGGCCTCATCGCGCCGGGTCAGATGATCCCCGCCTTCGAACAAGCGGCCTTCGCCCTTAAAGAAGGCGAGCACTCGGGCGTCGTACAGAGCCCCTACGGCTTTCACATCGTGCTGCGGGAGCCGATGGGGAAGGAGCGCTGACCCTGGCGCCGCCGTGGACATGGCTTGCTGGCCGCGCCGGAGCGATCTCTTCGTAAGCGTTTGAGAATAGCTGCGCAGCGGTTACACTGCTCCCGTAGTGGGAGCGCCCATGCGAGGACACGTCGCCCGCCATGTACTTGGTCACCCAACGCACGATCGACCACTTCGCGCAGCAGCATCCGGAGACCGCACAGGCGCTGGCGAACTGGTCAG
>Ga0100377_1000204_pt1 | contig 48691 bp, 43 predicted proteins | sample CryGeymeta201501_FD_83664 | JGI IMG/M metagenome (GOLD analysis project Ga0100377, IMG submission 83664) | Groundwater microbial communities from Crystal Geyser aquifers in Utah, USA - Crystal Geyser metaG 2015-01 | ecosystem: Environmental > Aquatic > Deep subsurface > Groundwater | place: USA... | reverse complement strand
GGGCTGGAACACCCACCCCCAGCCTCCTCCCCGCTACATCGTAGCCCCCGAGCGAAGACAGATGGGGCGGAACCGTTACGGATCGCCGAGTCAATTGCGCCCCAGTACTGAGCCGGTGGCCCGAAGAAACCCTGGGAGCCCGTCTCGTACATCCCACTGAAGATGAGCGCATCATCTGGCGGCGGCGAGCACACGTACTCCGGCAGGTCGTCCAGGCGCTCCCCCCCCGCTGCGCGTGGCCATGCGACCGGCCTGGTCCGCCGGGCCCCGCCAGGCGCCGGGCGCGCAGGCCAGCAGGAGCAGGGCAGTGATGGGACCGGGCGTCATGGCTGGCATCATGGCACGGGGCGGCCGCCCCGCCGCGGGACCGCCCCGCGCGTTAGCGCCGCAGCATGTGGACCCTGCGCTTCCAGGGCGGCACCCTCACCACCGAGGGGGCACGCATCGACGACCTGCCCCCTGGCTTCGTCTTCGACGACCGGGTCGGGCACCCGCGCGGCCCGGCCTGGCGCTACCCCGAGGTCGTGCGGGCTGCCCGTCGCCTGGGCGTGCCCCTGCTGGACCAGGCCCGCGCCTGGCCCCTGGACCTAGACCTGAGCCCGCTGACCGCCCGGGAGCCTCGCGCCTACCAGTCTGAGGCCCTGGCCGCCTGGCGGGCCGCCGGCCGCCGCGGGACCGTGGTCCTGCCCACCGGCGCCGGCAAGACCTTCGTGGCCGAGCTGTGCATGGCCGACACCCGGCGCCCGACCCTGGTGGTGGCGCCGACCCTGGACCTGGTGGGGCAGTGGTACAGCCGGCTGCAGGCGGCCTTCGACCAGCCGGTGGGCATGCTGGGCGGTGGCCACCACGAGGTGGAGCCGGTGACGGTCAGCACCTACGACAGCGCCTGGCTGCACCTGGCTCGCTACGGGGATCGCTTCGGGCTGCTGATCTTCGACGAGGTCCACCACCTGCCGGCCCCCGCCTACCTGTCCGCCGCCCAGGCCTCGCTGGCGCCCTTCCGGCTGGGCCTGACCGCGACCCTGGAGCGGCAGGACGGCCGCGAGGAGGCCATGGCCGAGGTGCTGGGTCCGGTGGTCTACCGCAAGGAGATCACCGAGCTGTCCGGCGAGTTCCTGGCCCCCTACGAGACCGTGCGGCTGGAGGTGCAGCTCGCCCAGGCCGAGCGGGTCGCCTATGACACCGCCCGCAAGGCCTTCACCGACTTCGTCGCCCAGGAGGGCCTGCGCCTGGGCGGGTCGGGCGGCTGGCAGTCCTTCCTGCGGGCCGCCTCGCGCTCGCGGGCCGGTCGGGCCGCCTTCCAGGCCTACCAGGACAGTCGCCGCATCGCCCACGGCAGCCCGCGCAAGCTCGACCTCCTCCAGACCCTGCTGGACCAGGAGCGGGGCCGACGCACGATCATCTTCACCCATGACAACGCGACGGCCTACCGGATCTCCCGCGAGCTGCTACTGCCCTGCATCAGCCACCAGACGGACATCAAGGAGCGCCGGGCCATCCTGGACGCCTTCCAGGCAGGCACCCTGCCCACCCTGGTGACCAGCCGGGTGCTCAACGAGGGTGTGGACCTTCCCTCGGCCGAGGTGGCCATCGTGATGTCCGGCACGGGCACCGTGCGCGAGCACGTCCAGCGCCTGGGGCGGATCCTGCGCCCGGGCACCGACGCCCAGGGCGGGGCCAAGCAGGCGGTCCTCTACGAGATCGTCGCCGCAGGCACGGCAGAGGAGCGGACCAGCGCCCGGCGCCGCCAGCACAGCGCCTACCAGGACAGTGCCGTGTCGGAGAGCGCCCCTCCCGAGAGCGCCCCCGCGGAGGAGCCATGCTGACCGGGGACCTGCTGCGGGTGCGGGTCAAGGGGCGGGAGCTGCTGCCTTCCTTCGTCGAGCCGACCCGTCCGGCCCTGGTCGAGCGGGCGGTCCTGCTGGGGCAGCTCTTCGCCCAGGCGGCGGAGGAGGGCTGGACCCGCGGCGAGCTGGACCAGTCCCTGCGCGAGGTGGAGGGGGTCGACACCGACCACCGCCTGACCCGGGGTCTGTCCAAGGTGCTGCTGGACCGCAGCGAGCTGGAGACCGTCTCCGATCTCGATCCGCGTGAGGTCCGCCAGCGTGTGTTCACGTGCGCCGCTGCCCGGGGTCCGCTGGCCCGTCGCGCCGGCCCCACCGGGCGGGCCGTGGCGGCCGATGTGCTGGCCCAGGTCGCGACTGAGCTGGGCACTGACGCGGTCACCCTGGGCCGCGCCCTGTACGCGGACCTCAAGGACGAGCAGCGCCTGGTCTCCCACCGCGCGCTGGGCCCCGAGGCCCTGCTGCACCGCTACAACGTGGCCCTGGTCCAGGCCGTGCTGCTGCGCGCCACCTGGCTGAAGGTGCGGCTGGTGGCCCCCGAGCCCAAGCGGCTGGCCCAGCTCCTGCGCTTCGCCCGCTTTCACGAGCTGATGGTGCGGGTGGAGGTGGTGGCCGACGGGGCGGCGGTGCTGGTCCACCTGGACGGTCCCGAGAGCCTGTTGCGCCAGAGCACCCGCTACGGCATGCAGCTGGCGACCTTCTTCCCGGCCATCCTGCTCCAGACCGGCGCCTGGTCGGCCGAGGCCGAGGTGATGTGGGGTCCGCGGCGGCTGCACAAGTCCCTGGTCCTCACCCCGGCCCAGGCGCTGCGCAGCCACTACCGCGACACGGGCACCTGGAAGAGCCGCACCGAGCAGTTCTTCGAGGATCGTTGGGGCCAGGCCCAGGACGGCTGGGTCCTCGGCCCGGGCCAGGTCCAGCGGATCCAGGGGCAGCAGATGCTGGTCCCCGCGTACACCTTCCACAAGGGCGGGCGCACCGCCCACCTCGACATCGTGGGCTACTGGCGCAAGGCCTACCTGGAGCAGCGCCTGGCCGCGACCCCGCCCGACGTGGTGCTGGCCGTCAGCCGCCGGCTGTGCGGGGACAAGGCGGGTCTGCCCGCCGACCTGGCCGACCGCGTGGTGCCCTTCGCCGAGATCATCCCGGTGGGCAAGGTCGTGGAGCAGCTGGCAGCGGTCGCCCGCTGAGGCGGCGCCAGAACCGGGGTCAGGTTCCGGACCTGGGGGTCGTTGTGGCGCCTGAGGCGCCAGAACCGGGGTCAGGTTCCGGACCTGGGGGTACTTGTGGCGCCTGAGGCGCCATTACCGGGGTCAGGTAGCGAACCTGGGGGTACTTGTGGCGCCACCTGCCCGCCCCAGGGTGCCAGGGTGCCGGCCCGCCGGCCCGCCGGCAGGGGGCCCGCGCAAGCGCTGGAGATCCCGTTGGAACGCATCTTGATGGGGGGGCAGCGGTCGGAGGTGGATCATGCCCATCGGCTGGCAGCTCATCCTGCGGTGCGTCGACGACGCGGTCCTGGCCCCGACCGTGCAGGCGCGGCGGGCCTTCTCGGCCTGTGTGACCCGGCTGGCCCTGGGGCTGCCCCTGGTGGCCTTCCACGCGCCCGACGGCCACGCCCACCTGGCCTTGCTGGGCGACCGGGCCCTGGCGGGCCAGCTGGCCCGTGCCTTGGCGATCGGGTTGGGGCGGATCCTTGACCACGCGGGTCACCTCGAGCCCGTGCGCCTGCGGCCGGTCCACGACCAGTCCCACGCGCGAAACCTGTTCCGCTACACCCTGGACCAGCGGCGCCACCACGGGCTGGCGCTCGACCCCTTCCACGAGGCCAGCGCCCTGCCCGACCTGCTGGACCTGCGTGTGTCCGGCCGCTGGATGCGCGCGGTGGTCGCCCAGCACCTGCCCCGGGTCCGCCGGGACCTGCTGGTGCAGCTGCTGGGGGTCGAGCCGCGGGAGCTCCAGGGGGCCGAGCTGCGCCACCTGGCCGACGCTGCGGCGGCCGCCATCGCCCTGCCCGAGCTGCGGGGCCGCGCCAGCCAGGTCGTGGCCGCGCGGGCCGCCGCGGTCCAGCTCGCCCGCGCCGCCTTCCGCAGCCCCGCCGTCGCCGAGGCCCTGGACTTGGCCCTCCGCACCGTCCAGCGCCTGGGCCGGGTCGACGACCTCCCCCCAGAGCTCGTGGCCGCCGTCGATGGCCAGTGGCGGCTGCGCTCCTGGGTCGGCCAGCGCTGAGCCCGCCTATGCCTTGGGCTCCATCGTCCCGAAGACCCGGTCCCAGATCCGCGAGCTGACCCCGAAGCGCAGCTCGGCGTAGCGCGGGTTGTGGTGGTGGCTCATGTGGTGCGACTTGAGCTGAACGAACCAGCGCATCTTCCACTTGAAGTGGTGCAAGGCGTAGTGGGACACATCGTAGATGACGTAGCCCACGACGAAACCGGCGAAGAGGGGCCACATCCAGGTGGGGCCGAGCAGCAGCCGGAAGATGCCGGTGAAGAGCACCGCCAGGGCGGCGCTGGCGGCGGGCGGCATGACCAGCCGGTAGGGGTCGTTGACCCACTGGTGGTGGACGCCGTGCAGGAAGAAGTGGAAGCGCGGCCCCCAGGAGGTCGCGGGCACCCAGTGGAACAGGGTCCGATGCAGCAGGTACTCAGCCAGGGTCCAGGCCACGACGCCGCCCACGACCTGGGGCAGGGCCCACAGCAGGGGCACGCCGCGGACCAGGCCCAGGGTCAGCATGCCGCCGGCCACGGGCAGCCAGATGAGCGGCACCACCCACCAGGGCGTGCGGCTGAAGAAGTCGAACAGGTCGCTGTCGAACATGCGCGGGCTGACTTCGGACGCGCGCAGCATGGGACCTCCAGGGGGACGGGAGGCAGCTACCACCGCGGCTGGGGGGGGAGCAAGTGCGAAGCGGCTTGCGCAGGGGGTAGGCTGGGCGGCCGAACCTCCCTGGAGCCCCGATGCTGACCCTGTTCCTGCTCGCCGCCTGCAACCTGGAGCAGCCCGCGCCGGTCGTCCAGGCGCCTCCCCCCGGTGCCACCCCGCGCGAGGCCCCCGTCATGGCCCCCCCTGGCGCCGACCAGGGCGGTGTCGTGCCCGACCGCGCGCCCCGGCTGGCCGACGTCACGCTGGAGCCGACCCTGCCCAAGACCACCGACCCGGTGCGGGCCCTGGTCGACGCCTCGGACCCCGACGGGGACCAGGTCGACCTGGACTACCTCTGGATCCTCAATGGCCAGGAGCGCCCCGACCTCACCGACGACACGCTGCCCCCCGACGAGACCCGCAAGGGCGACAAGGTGGCCGTGAAGGTGACAGCCAGCGACGGCCAGTCCGATACCAGCCTCACCTCCTCCGAGACCCTGGTGGGCAACTCGGCCCCCACCTTCCTCCGCGATCCACGCGCCGCCAGCCAGATCGACGGCCTGGTCGTGCAGGCCGAGGACGTCGACGCCGACCCCCTGAAGTTCAGCATCAGCGGGGCCCCGGCCGGCATGGCCATCGACGCCCACTCCGGGCGCATCTCCTACCAGGGCTCCGAGGATGAGGTGGGCGGGCCCTACCAGATCTCGGTGAAGGTCGAGGACGGCGACGGCGGTGACGCCACCTGGTCCTTCGGCATCCAGGTCAGCCCCGGCAGCGCGGCGGTCGCCAAGCAGAAGGCCGAGGAGGCGGCGGCCAATGGCGAGGTGCCGCCTGAGGGTGCGGCGCCCGCCGAGGACGGCACCGGCAGCGACGGCACCGGGGAGTAGGCCCCTACATCGGCCCGCCGCGGGCGTGGATCATGGCGGCCAGGCCGGCGGCCATGACCATCAGCGGCGCCTCTCCGTCGAGCACGATGTCGGCGTGGAAGCGGCTGGGCTCGACGAAGCGGCGGTGACCGGGGCGGACGGTGGACAGGTACTGCCCCAACACGCCGGCCGGCTCGCGGCCGCGCTCGACGATGTCCCGCTGCAGGCGGCGCGCCAGGCGCAGGTCGTCGGCCGCGCTGACGAAGACCCGCAGATCCGCCAGGCTGCGGAGCTGGGCGTCGTGCAGGACCAGGATGCCCTCGACGAAGATCAGGGACCGGGGCTGCGTCGGCTCGCCCTGGGCCAGGCGCCGGTGGGTCGCGAAGTCGTAGCGCGGCAGGCTGGCGTCCTGGCCGGCGCGCAGGCGGGCCAGGTCGGCGACCAGCCGGGCCGTGTCCAGGGCCTCGGGGTGGTCGTAGTCGTGGGTCAGCGGGTCGGGCACGTCCAGGTAGTAGCGGTCGTGCGACAGCACCAGGCAGTCGGGGTGCGCGTCGGCCACGGCGTGGACCAGGGTGGTCTTGCCGCTGGCGGTGCCGCCCGCGACCAGGACGACGAAGGGCTGCATGGTCCTACTCCTGTGCCCGGCCGCGGATGCGCACCTCGCCCTCGATCCGGGCGCCGGCCCGGACCTCGACCCGGCCGGCGTCCAGGCGCCCGTTGATGGTGGCGCTCTCCTCGACGAGCAGGTGCTCGCGGACCCGCAGATCGCCCTTGACCCGCCCGGCGATGACGGCGTTGGCCACGTCGGCGTGGCCCTCGATGATGCCCGAGGGCCCCAGCTCCAGCCAGTCCTCGCTGAAGATGCGCCCGACGTAGTGCCCGTCGATGCGCACCCGCCCCTCGAAGGTCATGTCGCCCTCGTAGCGGGTGCCCGGCCCGAGGACGGCCGCCAGGACGGGCTGCGTGGGGCGCGCCATCAGGCCTCCGCGAGGTGCCGGACCAGGCGGTCCAGCTCTTCCTCGGAGTAGTACTCGATCAGGATGCGTCCGCGCTTGCCCCGGCCGCGAGACTCGATCTTCACGCGGGTGCCCAGGGCCCGGGTGAGGGTCTCGGTCTGGTGCGGCCAGGTGGGCTCGGGCGGCTTCTGCGGCCGGCGGCGCGGGGCGAGGATGGCCTTGACGCGCTGCTCGGTGGCCCGGACCGAGAGGTCGCGGGTCAGGACCTCTCGCAGGGCGGCGCGGATGAGGTCGTCGTCGGGCAGGGACAGCAGGGCCTTGGCGTGGCCGGCGCTGATCCGGCCAGCGCGCAGCTCGGACAGCACGAAGGCGGGCAGGCGCAGCAGGCGGATGGCGTTGGCCACCGTCGCGCGGTCCTTGCCGACCCGGCGGGCGACCTGCTCCTGGGTCATGGAGAAGTCCTCGCACAGGCGACGGTAGGACTCGGCGGTCTCGATGGGGTCGAGGTCTTCGCGCTGCAGGTTCTCGACCAGGGCCAGCTCGAGCTGCTCGCGGGAGCCGACGTCTTCGCGGACCCAGCAGGGCACCTCTTCCAGGCCCGCCAGGCCGCTGGCCCGCAGGCGGCGCTCCCCGGCGATGAGCACGTAGCGGCCGGTCTCGCTGCGGCGGACCAGCAGGGGCGTCAGCACGCCGTGCTCGCGGATCGACTCGGCCAGCTCTTCCAGGGCGGGGCCGCGGAAGGTGATGCGCGGCTGCTCGGGGTTGGCGGTGATGCGATCCAGCGGGATCATGCGCAGGGCGCCGCGGGCTTCGGCGCCGGTGGGGGCGTCGAGGATGTCCGAAGGGATGAGCGCGGAGAGGCCTCGGCCGAGGCTGGGGCGGCTCACGAGGCCACCTTGCGGCCGCGCGCGGAGGAGGGGGCGACCGCGGCGGGGGCGGCCTTGATGCCGGCGCGGATCAGCACCTCGTCGGCGAGCTCGTGGTAGGCTTGGGCGCCGCGGCTGCCCGGGGCGTAGACGTGGATCGGCTGGCCGAAGCTGGGGGCCTCTCCCAGGCGCACATTGCGCGGGATGACGGCCTCGAAGACCTCTCCGCCGAAGACCTGGCGGGCCTGGCCGGCGACGTCCTGGGCCAGGTTGGTGCGGGGGTCGACCATGGTCAGCACGATGCCCGTCCGCTCCAGGCTGGGGTTGAGGCCCTTGCGCACGGCGGCGATGGTGCGGAGCAGCTCGGAGAGGCCCTCCATCGCGTAGTACTCGGCCTGCAGGGGGATGATGACCCCGCTGGCCGCGGTCAGGGCGTTGACCGTCAGCAGGTTGAGGGCCGGCGGGCAGTCCAGCAGCACCAGGTCGTAGTCCTGGGCCACGCTGGCCAGCGCTTCCTTCAGGCGGAACTCGCGGCGCTCGGTGGGGACCAGCTCGACCTCCAGGCCGACCAGGGCCGGCGAGGCGGGCGCCAGGTGCAGGCCGTCCACCGGGGTCGGGCGCAGGACGTCGGGCAGGGTGGCGAAGCCGAGCAGCACCTCGGCGATGCCCTGCTCCACGATGGCCTTGTGGTGGCCCAGGCCCGAGGATGCGTTGCCCTGGGGGTCGAGGTCGACGATGAGCACCCGCTGGTCCTGGAGGGCCAGGGCGCTGCCCAGGTTGACGGCGGTGGTGGTCTTTCCGACCCCACCCTTCTGGTTCGAGATGGCGTAGACGCGGGTCATGGCGGGGCCGCTGGGGAGGGGGTGGCGGGGAGGTCCGGGTTCCACGGGGGAGAGGGGGTGGAGACCCGAGCCGCGGGGAGGGCTGTCTGGGAGGACAGCGCGAGGAGGACTGGACGATAGCGGGTTGCTCTTGGCAAAGCAAGAGCGTGGGTCAGGATCTGGTGGAGGTGGTGTGGAACGTGGGGAACACTCGTGGAACATAGCGGGAGGGGTACGCTACTTCCAGGGGGCGGGCGGTCCGACCTCAGCCGGGTGGCTAAGCTGCCCGAGCGCACCCAGGAGTCCGCGTGTCCGAAAGCAGCAGCAGCACCACCCTCGCCATCGCCGGCCTCGTCATCGGCGCGCTCTCCGGCGGTGTCGTCGGCTGGATTGGCCACATGATGACCGCCGAGCCCACCGTGGTCGAGAAGACCAAGGAGGTCCCGCGTGAGCTGACCGACGCCGAGGTCATCGACCTGTGCGCCGACGTCAACCCGGACCAGAAGAGCAAGATCCTCGGCGCGCAGCGCAAGGTCGAGGACCTGCAGACCCTGCTCGACGAGAAGCAGCAGGAGCTGGCCGAGCTCAAGTCCAAGAACGAGACGGACGAGACGAAGCGCAAGGCCGCCGCCAAGAAGTGGAAGGAGATGGAGGCCCAGATCGCCCAGCTCCAGACCGAGCGCGACGCCGCCGTGCAGGAGCGCGACGAGCTGCGGACCGAGCTGACGACGACGCTCAAGGAGCTCGACCACCAGATCAAGCGGGCCGAGACCTTCAAGGTGAAGGCCAAGGAGTTCAAGAAGAAGTCGACCGAGAACGACTGGCGCTCCTTTGACGCCGAGGCCAAGCTCGAGATCTGCGACAAGGGCACCCGCAAGCGCCACGACAAGTGCTACGACGCCGTCGAGCAGGCGCTGGGCCCCTCCGTGCGCGCCAAGTTCGAGACCTGCGTCGACAGCTACCAGGCCCGCCCGTCTCTGCGCGAGGCCACCAAGGGCCAGGACCTGCCGGCCTTCGCCGAGTGGCTGCCCGACGACACCAAGTTCACCAGCAAGGGCTTCTACATCGTCTACTGCGACCCGACCCTGCCCGAGGGCCAGACCTTGGACGACATCGACAAGGAGCTGGACGACGCGGACGGGAAGTAGGCCGTTCCGCCCCCGGAGACCCCATGCTGACCCTGATCCTGATGCTCGCCTGCGCTGGCTCCAAGGCCGGCGGTGACTCTGCTGCTGTCGGGGACGGCGGCGGGCTGGTCGACGGGGGTGCGGACGGCGGCGGCGCGGACGGTGGCGGCGCGGACGGCGGCGGCACCGATGGTGGCGGCACCGATGGTGGCGGCGCGGACGGTGGCGGCGCGGACGGTGGCGGCGCGGACAGTGGCGGGGGGGACAGCGGGGGTGCGGCCAAGGTCACGGTGGCCTGGTCGGACACCGCCGGGATCTTCCTGCAGCAGCTGGGCGACGGCGGCCCGCTGACGGTGACCAACGCCCGCACCCTGGCGACGGTGAAGCTGAGCCCGGACGGGGCCCTGGTCGTGGCCAGTGACGGCCTGGACGCGTACACCAGCGAGGTCTACAACGCCGTCACCGGCGCCAATACGCGCGGGCTGCCCGGACGCCCCATCGGCTGGGCCGACGCCACGACGGTCGTGGTGGTCGAGGGCTCGGCCGCCAGCCAGGGCCCGGTCTCGGCCATCGACGTCATGACGGGGGTCGAGACCGTGCTGCTGTCGGACACGGGGACCACCTTCCTGGACGGACCCAAGGCCCTGCACGACGGGCAGCTCGTCATCGGCCGCCTGGACAGCGGCAGCGGCTCCAGCCGACTGCTCACGGTGGACGTGGCCACGGCCACCCGGACCGGCGAGCTCGACCAGCCCGGACAGTGTGCCCCCAGCTGGACCCGCGACGGGCGCGTCGTGTGGGTGGGCTCCTTCGCCGACGGTCACCTGCACGTGGCACCCGCAGACCTGTCCAGCCAGACTCAGCTCAGCCTGGGCGGCCGCCTGCCCAACGTGAACCTGGGCTGGTGGACCGCCGACAACCAGGTCCTGGTGGTCGTGCCCGAGACCGGCATGACCAGCGGCAGCATCGACACCTTCTACGCGGTCGACGTGGACGCCGACACGGTGCGCTCGCTGTCCGCGTGGACGGACCTGGGCCTGCTGGCTGGGAACGTGCGGATCAGCGACGACGCCACGCGCGTGCTCTACGAGCAGGGCACCGAGCTGTGGGTCTCCGACGCGGACGGTGCGGCGGCCAGCCGGGTGGTCAGCGGCACGGGCGGGATCCAGTCCTTCGACTGGTGAGCCTCAGCCCCGCTGCACCACCACCACCCGTCGCGCGCCGTCGGGCACCTCGTAGCGGGCCAAAAAGGCGATGAGCCAGCCCGCGGGCGGCTCCCAGTCGCGGTCGCCGAGCATGAGCACGGCGCGGCCGTCGGGGCCGAGCAGGCGGTCCGCGTCGGCCAGCACGGCCTCGGGCGCCTTGTAGGCGCGGCTGACCAGGCCGTCGACGGGGCCGGCCAGGGTCTCGCTGCGGCAGCAGGCGACGCGGGCGTTGGACAGCCCCGCCTGGGCCAGGGCCGCCTGGGCCAGGACCGTCTCCAGGAAGGTGGCGCGCTTGCGGCGGCTCTCGACCAGCAGGACGGTGGCCAGGGGGTTGCGGGCCGCCAGGGCGATGCCGGGGAAGCCGGCCCCGCTGCCCAGGTCGAGCCAGGCGCCGGTGGCCGGCCCGATGGTGTCGATGGCGGCGGCGGCGTCGATGAAGTGGGGGGCCAGGGGCCCGGGTCCGACCAGGTCCATGGCCCCGCGCCACTTCTCCAGCAGCTGGAAGTGAACGGTCTCGGCGGGGCTGAGGCCAGGGGGGACGGGCTCGGGGACGGGCTCGCTCATGCGGTCTTCTCGCGGTGCCGGGCCAGGTGCACGGCCAGCAGGTCGATGGCCGCCGGTGTGACACCGGGCAGCCGGGCGGCGGCGCCCAGGGTGGAGGGGCGCGCGGCGACCAGGCGCTCGGCCGCCTCGCGGGACAAGCCGGGCAGGTCCAGGTCCAGGTCCAGGGGTACGATCACGTCCTCCATGCGGCGGCTGCGGGCGGCCCGGCCCTCCTCCCGACCCAGGTAGCCGGCATACTTGAGGTCGGTGACGACCTGCTCGCCGACCTCCAGGGAGACCTCGGGGCAGTCGGGCACCAGCGCGCCGAGCAGGGGCCAGTCCAGCTCGGGGCGGCGCAGCAGCTCGGCGACGGTGATCCGGTTGCGGGGGGGGCTGCGCTCGCCGAAGCGCTCGCGGGTGGCGGCGTCGGGCTGCAGCCAGGTGTCTTCGCACCAGGCGGCGGTGGTGGTGATGGCGGCGGCCTTGTCCTGGAAGCGTGCCCACGCGGCCGGCCCCAGCAGTCCCAGCTCCCAGGCCCGGGGCATGAGGCGCCGGTCGGCGTTGTCCTCGCGCAGCAGCAGGCGGTGCTCGGCCCGACTGCTGAACATGCGGTAGGGCTCCCCGCCGACCCCGCGGGTCACGAGATCGTCGATCAACACGCCGATGTAGGCCTGGTCCCGACCCAGCCCCAGGGGCGCGCCCAGGACGGCGCTGGCCCCGGCCACCAGGCCCTGGGCAGCGGCCTCCTCGTAGCCGCTGGTGCCGTTGACCTGGCCGGCCAGGAACAGCCCGGGCAGGCCCTTGTGCTGCAGGCCGTGGTCCAGATCGCGGGGGTCGGCGAAGTCGTACTCGACGGCGTAGCCGGGCTGCAGGATGGTCGCCCCGGACAGTCCGGGGATGGCGTCGATGACCTGTCGCTGGACGTCGAGGGGCAGGCTGGTGGACAGCCCGTTCACGTAGACGCGGTCGGTGTCCAGGCCCTCGGGCTCCAGGAAGAGGAGGTGCCGCTCGCGGTGGGCGAAGCGCACGATCTTGTCTTCGATGGAGGGGCAGTAGCGCGGGCCGCGGCCCTCGATGGCACCGGTGAAGATGGGCGCGCGGTGGAGGTTGGCGCGGATGAGCGCGTGAACGGTCTCGTTGGTCCACGCCAGGTGGCAGTCCCGCGGGGGCAGGCGGGTGGTGGGCGGGGTGAAGGAGAAGTGCCCGCCGGGCAGGGTGTCGGTCTGCAGCGGGAGCTGGTCCCAGTCGATGCTGCTACCGTCCAGGCGCGGCGTGGTGCCGGTCTTCAGCCGTCCCAGGCGCAGGCCCAGGGCGCGCATGCTGTGGGAGAGGCGGGCCGCCGCGGCGTCGCCCACCCGACCGCCCACGGTCTGGTCGGGGCCGCAGTGCATGACGGCCGACAGGAAGGTGCCGGTGGTGAGGATCACGGCGTCGGCGGACAGCTCGGTGCCATCGGCCAGGCACAGGCCGGTGACGCGGCCGCCCTGGACCCGCAGCTCGGCGGCTTCACCCTCGATGAAGCGCAGGCCGGGCGTCGCCAGCAGGGTGGCCGCCATGGTGCGGGGGTAGCGGTCGATGTCGACCTGGGCGCGGCTGGCCTGGACCGCCAGGCCCTTGCGGGTGTTCAGGCGTCGGAACTGGATGGTGGCTGCGTCCGCGACCCGGGCCATGGCGCCGCCCAGCGCGTCGATCTCCCGGACCAGGTGCCCCTTGGCCAGCCCGCCCACCGCCGGGTTGCAGGACAGGCGGCCGATGTGGGCCCGGGACAGGCTGATCACGGTGACCGCCGCCCCCAGCCGGGCGGCGGCCAGCGCGGCCTCGCAGCCGGCGTGACCGGCGCCGACGACGATGATGGTGGGGCGAGCAGGCATGGAGCAGGGCCTAAAGCGCCGCGGCCCGCGCCGCAGCCCCCGGCGCGCGGGCGCGGGCGTCGCGGTCCCGGACATCCGCACCGTGCAGTGGTCGGGCCCCCCGAATTCGCAACAGCGCCGGGTCGGGCCCCCCGAATTCGCAACAAGTGCGGGCTTCTGGCTCGGCTGTGACGTCGTATGTTCAACAAACACGTTCGCGGCGGGCTGCCGGGGCGCCTGTTTGTTGCGAAACCAGGGGGCCCGGGCGAGCCGTGTTGCGAAAACGGGGGACCCGGCCGCTACCCCTCCCGCTGCTCGACCAGGGCCCGCCGCAGGACCTTGCCGGTGATGCCCACGGGCAGGGCGGCGCGCAGGAAGACCTGCTTGGGCACCTGGGCCGGCCCCAGCCGCGCCTTGGCGTAGGCCCGCAGCTCGGCGGGATCGACCAGCTGGCCGGGCCGCGGCACGACGAAGGCGGCCACCGCCTCGCCCCACTCCGGGTCGGGGATGCCGGCGACCGCGACGTCGGCGACGGCGGGATGGCGGGCCAGCACGCGCTCGACCTCGACGGGGAAGACGTTGACGCCGCCGGTGATGATCACGTCCTTGACCCGGTCGACGATGCAGAGCTGCTCGCCCTGGAAGCAGGCGATGTCTCCGGCGGTGGACCAGCCTTGCAGCCCCGGCGGGCGATGGGGATCCTCGCCCTCGAAGGGGCTGGTGGCGTCGGAGCGCACGTAGAGCACGCCGCGCGCGCCGGTCGGCACCTGGGCGCCGGCCTCGTCGACCAGGCGGACCTCGACCCCGGACAGGACGCGGCCCACGCCCTCGGGGCAGCGCTGCAGGTCGCGGGGGTGCGCGACCGAGACGACGCCCAGCTCGGTGGCCCCGTAGAAGTCGTAGAGCACGGGGCCGGCCCCCTCCAGGAGCTGGCGCTTGAGGTCGGGCCGCAGGGCCGCGCCGCCGGAGATGAGGGCCCGCAGGGGGCTGCCGCGCAGGCGGGGCAGGGCGGGCGAGGCCGCCAGGCGGCCCAGCAGGGTCGGGACCGCGAAGACGTGGGTGATGCCCCGGCGGGACACGTCGGCGACCAGGGCCTCGGGCACGAAGTGGCGGGAGACGACGACCTGGGCCCCGACCAGCATGCACAGGCCGGTGAGCAGCATGGGGGCGGCGTGGTAGATCGGGCAGGCCGTGAACAGGCGGTCGCCGCGGTGCAGGTCGAAGGCGCGCAGGTAGCGGAAGGCGGTGCCGACGCGGGCCTTGTGCATGTCGATGCGCGCGCCCTGGGCGCCGCCGGTGGTGCCCGAGGTGGTGAGCACCAGGTCGGGCTCGCCGTGGGAGCGGCGGTCCTGGAGCAGGGGGGCGGGTCGCCGCGGCGACTGGAGCAGCCCGGCCCAGCCTGTGCCCATGGACAGGACCCGGTCCACGCTGCGGCGGGCCGCGGGCACGCAGGGATCCTCGACGATGGCGGCGGCGAAGCGCCCCTCGGCCAGCCGCGCCGCCAGCGCCTCTTCGCCCATGTGGGGCGACATGGGCGCCGGCACGGCCCCCAGGTGCAGCACGGCCGCCATGGCGACGAAGTGCTCGACGCGGTTGTCCTGGACCAGGGCCACCCGCTGGCGGCGCTGCACCCCCAGGGCGGCCAGGCCGCCGGCCACCCGCTCGGCCTGCTCCTGCAGCTCGCTCCAGCTCAGGGCCTGGGTGTCGTCCCGCACCGCGATGACCTGGGGGCGCTCCCGGGCGTACTTCGCCACCGCCGCGTAGAAGTCACGCCGCCCCTGGGCCAGGTCGAGCAGCAGCCGCAGCGTCGGCCGCGGGCGCATGGCCCGCCAGATGCCAGAGGCCAGGCCGGTGCGCGCGAGCTCGAGGCCGTCTTGCAGCAGGGGAGGGAGCATGGCGCCACTGTAGTCCCGGCCGCCGCCGCCTCCTCAGTCGGTCCCCGCCCTGTAGGCTCCCCGCGTGGAAGACCCGCGCCGAAGGCTGCTGACCCTCGCCGTGCTCCTGGGCATGGTGCTGCCCTTTGCCGGCAAGCCGGTCCACGTCGACGACGCCAACTTCCTGGCCCTGGCCCGGGGGGCGGCCGTCGATCCCTGGCGACCCCACCTGGCGCGCATCAACTGGCAGGGCACCACCGAGCGGGCCTTCGACGTGCTCAGCAACCCGCCGGGCATCGCCTGGTGGTTGGCGCCGCTGGTGCACGCGCCGGTGTGGGCCCTGCACCTGTGGATGCTGCCCTGGCTGCTGCTGGCCGCCTGGGGGGCGTGGACCCTGGGCGAGCGGCTGGCGGGGCGGCCTGCGACGGCCACCCTGCTGCTGCTGGGGGCGCCCTCGGCGGTGCTGGCGGCCCAGGCCCTGACCCCGGACCTGCCGCTGCTGGCCTGCACCCTGGCCGGCATGGCGGGCCTGCTGCGCACGGCCGGTGGCCCCCTGTCGCGTCGCTGGCCCTGGGCGGTGCTCTTGGGCTGCGCGGCCCTGTTCCGCTACAGCGGCGCCGTGTTGGTGATCGTGGCCGGCCTGTGGCCCCTGCTGGTCTCGGGGCGCCGGGGGCTGCGGGCCGCCCTGACCCTGGCCCTGGCCGCCGCCTTGCCCCTGGAGCTGCTGGCCCTGCACGACGCCCACGCCTACGGCCACGTCCACCTGCTAGCCATGACCGGCTTCCAGGGGGTCGCCGACACCCCGCGCGACGTCTTCCGCAAGCTGGCCGCCGCCCTGGCCGCCCTGGGCGGCGCCCTGGTGCTGCCGGTCTTGTGTTGGTCCCGACCCCAGGCCGCCCTGGCGGGCCTGGTCGGCGGCTGCGTCGTGGGGGGCTTCGCCGCCTCGCTCTCCGACCAGTCCGGCAGCCCGGCCCTGGCGACCCTGGCGGGCTGCTCGGCGGGGGGGGCCGTGCTGGGCGCCCTGGCGCCGCCTCGCGAAGAGCGGGATCCCGAGGCGGTGCTGCTCCTGAGCTGGGCGGTCCTGGGCCTGCTCTTCCTGCTGAAGCTGCGCTTCACCGCGGCCCGCTACTGGCTGCCCTTCTTCCCGCCGGTGGTCCTGCTGTCCCTGCGCCGGGCGAGACCGCGCCTGCTGCGGCTGGCCGTGCCGCTGACCCTGGCGCTGGCGGCCCTGCTGGCCCTGGACGATCTGCGCCTGGCCCGGGCCCAGCAGGAGCTTGCGGCCTGGGCGGACGGCGTGGCCGCCGAGCAGGGTGGACCGGGGCTCTTCGCCGGGCACTGGGGCTGGCAGCACGCGCTGTCGGCCCGCGGCTGGTTGCCCTTGGAGGAGGACAGCGTGGTGCCGGCGGGCATGTTGCTGGCCGTCGACCGGGCCGCCTGGCCCCAGCAGCCGGCGCCGGGCTGCCTGGAGGAGCTCGCCCACCGCGTTGTGCCGGGCCCGTCCTGGCTGCCACGGGTCCACAGCTGGGCAGGCGCGGCGAACCTGCACGCCTCGCTCATCGCCGCCGATCCGCCCGTCGAGACCTACGCGCCCTGGACCTTCGCGGGGGACGAGTACGACGAAGCCACGGTCTACCGGGGCTGCGCGAAGCCGCGCTAGGCCCCCTCCTCAGCCCTCCTGCGTCGCCGCCACCGCTGCCGTCTCCGCCTCCCGCTTCCTCCGCCGCTTGCCGGCCCGCCACAGCTCGTGGCTGCTGCCGACCAGGCACAGCAGGTGGTGCAGGCCCAGCCAGGCCCAGCCCCGCAGGCCCAGGTGCGGCCCGATGACGATGGTCACGCCGATGGCCGTGCAGATCCAGGCCAGGGCGACGGTGGATCCGATGTCGATGCGACGCGCCATGAGACCCTCGGCCGTGGGCCCGCTACAGTATCCGCTCCATTGCGGAGGATCCCCTGGACGAGCCCGGACCCTGGTACCGCGACATGACCGTCGGCGACCGCGCCGCGGGCCGTCGCGTGGACACCTACCTGGCCGCGCGCTTCACGAACCTGTCGCGCACCGAGGTCGCCGGGTGGATCCGGCGCGGGGGGATCCGCAGCGAGGACCGGAGCCTGAAGCCCAGCTCCCGCCTGCGCCTGGGCGAGCGCCTGCGCATCCACGTGCCCGGCCTGGCCCCCCAGTCGGCCCCGCCGCCCTTGCCGCCTGTGCTCCACGAGGACGAGCGCCTGCTGGTCCTCGACAAGCCGGCGGGCCTGCTGGTCCACCCATCGGGCGACCGGTGGGCCTACGCCGTCATCGGCCTCGCCCGGCGGGCCCGGCCCGAGCACCGGGTCGAGCTGGTCCACCGCCTGGACCGCGACACCTCGGGGGTCCTGGTCCTGACCAAGGACCTGGAAGCCAACGTCCTCCTGAAGGAGGAGGTGCGCAGCCGCCGGGTCCACAAGACCTACCAGGCCATTGCCCGCGGGCGCATCCCCTGGGAGGAGCAGGAGGTGCGGGTCCCGATCGGCGAGGGCGAGGCCGAGATCCGCCTGCGCCGGGCCGTGGTGGACGGCGGCCAGGCCGCCCACACCACGGTGCGCGTGCTCCGGCGCATCCCCGCCGCGCCGGGCGCTGATCCCTCCCAGGAGCTGACCCTGGTCGAGCTGGTGCTGCACACCGGCCGCACCCACCAGATCCGGGTGCACATGGAGCACCTTGGCTTCCCCCTCCTCGGGGACAAGATCTACGGGCAGCCCGACTCCGTCTTCCTTCACTCCCTGGAGCACGGCGACGACGCGGTGGTCCGGCAGGCCGTGGGCTTCCCACGCCAGGCCCTGCACTGCGCCTCGATGAGCTTCACCTTGCCCGACCACGGGGCGCTCACCGTCCGGGCGCCCCTCGCACCCGACCTGGTGGCCCTGCTGGACGGGACCCCACCGGTCTGGCCCGATCCCGAAGCGGACGGTTAACGAGGTCCCATGACCCTCTTCCTGCTCGCGCTGCTCTCCTCGCCGGTGCGGGCCCAGGACGCGTCGGCGCCGCTGGCCATCCCCTCCGGCGCGCCGGTCCCGACGGCCGCCCCCGCGAGCGCCGACGAGCAGCCGCTCGCCATCCCGCCCGACCAGGTGCCGCCCTCGCTGGCCGTGCCGGGCCCGCGCCGCCACCCGGGCCTGAGCCCCGACAAGCTGGCCGCCTTGCGCCAGTACCAGGCCGAGCGCCTGCAGATCCACGGCGAGACCGAGCTGCACGGCGGCGGCACCACGGTCTGGGCCGGCGGCTGGTGGGGCCCGCGTTGGGGCCCCGTGACCACTGTGGCCATCGCCCAGGAGCCGATCTTCGCCACCCGCTCCTGGGGCTTCTACCAGGGTCCCCAGCGGCTGGACGTGCCCGACGCGCTGCAGCTGGCCGGCGACCCCCGCGCCCCCGAGCTGCAGGCCCGCATCGACCACAAGCGCGCGGCGGCCCGGGGCTGGCGCACCGTGGCAGGGGCCGGCGGCGTGGCGCTGGTGACCAGCATCTTCGGCAACGCCACGGCCAGCAACCTCGCCGAGCACCAGACCTGGGGCACCGTCGGCCTGGCAGGCGGCGCGGTCGCCGTGGTCGGCCTCATCGCCGGCTCCTCACCCGCCGCAGAGGCCGCCACCCTGGCCCGCTACCCGGCCCACACCTTGAGCCCGGCAGAGGCCCGCGCCGTCGTCGACGCCTACAACGACCACCTGCGGGACCGGCTCGGCCTGAGCCCCCAGGACGTCTGGTCCATCGAGCAGGCGCCGCCTCCGCCGCAGGGCTTCTGAAGGGTCGCCCGGCTCAGTCGGGCCAGGCCCAGCCTTGGGCCGCGTCGGGCCCGACCGCGTACTCCCAGGTCCACTCCAGCGTGGTGCGGACCAGGACCTCGCCGCGCTCGCGCAGCAGGTCCTCCCAGGTGATGCGCAGCTCGTGGCGACGGACCCGCCACATCTCCCAGCCCAGGCGACGGAGCAGGGGCGCGGTCGGGGGCAGCCGAGGCAGGGGGATGCAGGCGGCCAGCCAGGCGCCGCCGCCGGCCAGGGGCACCAGGCGGCCGAGCAGGGCCGGCACGGCGGGCAGGTCACGCACCGGCAGGTCGGGCGCGAAGGCCGGGGCCAGGGGCAGCATGGGGCGCAGCCGGTCGCCGTCGCGCTGCCAGAGCATGGCCGGAGACAGGGCGATGGCGCGGATCACGGCGCGCAGGGCCACGTCGGGGCGCGGCTTGTCCTCTGCGTAGCGATCGATGGGCCGCACGGCGGGCGGGACCAGGCGGGTGAAGGCCAGGGTGGCGGCGGCGGCGGCGCGAAGGCGGCGGGGCAGGTGCAGGTCGGCGAAGGGGCCGAGCACCCGGTCGGGCGCCAGCGAGCCCACGTCGGGCACGTAGTTCTCGGTGATGTCGGCCAGCACGTCGTCGCCCAGGTGAAAGGCGGCGGTGTCGGTGTGGCGGCTGTCGAAGCGCCGGTCGGCGTCCAGGCCCATGGTGCGGGCCAGGGCGTGCAGCTCGGCGGCGGGGGCGCGCCCGGTCAGCACCCGCGGGAAGAGCGTGACGAACTGGCGGTCCAGCGCCTCCCAGTGTTCGCGGTCCAGCTTCTCGCCGACGGCGAAGTCGCGGTGGCTCTCCCAGCTCCCGGGGCGGAGCTGCAGCTCGTCACCGGCGTAGACATCGCGCGGGTCCAGGGTCTCGGGCCAGGCGGCCTCGATCTCCTGGCCCCCACCAAAGGGCACGCGCACCGTCACGAGGGCGCGCCGCTGCCCCGCGCGGCCTGGGCATGGAGGTGGTGGATCTGGTCGGCGAGGTCCGTCGGCGTTTCGACCCGCACATCGGGGCCGAAGGAGAGGATCCAGGAGATGAGCTCATAGGAGCGGCCGACCCGCATGGTGAGCACGACGCCGCCGTCCTCGGCCTCTGCCAGCTGCTGGCTGTCGTGCCAGACGCGCTCGCGGATGTAGGGCGCGGCGTTCTTGCGGAAGCGCAGGCGCACGTCGAGCATCGGGCCGCCGATGATGCCGAAGGAGTCGGCGACGACCGCGTGGGGGACGTAGTCCTCGGGGTAGTCGAAGCGCGACTTGCGGTCGCGATGGAAGGCCCGGAAGCGGTCGATGGCGAAGGTCTTGATGCGCTCCTCATCCAGGTCGAGGGCGAAGAGGTACAGCGCCTGCCGGTACACGCCGATGGTGTAGGGGTGCAGGCTGTAGGCCCGGGTCGGGCCGTTGATGCGCGCGTACAGCGCCTTGGCCGGGTTCTGGCGCAGCAGGGCGGTCAGGATCTCGTCGAGCAGCTCGCTGTCGCGGGTGTAGTCCTTGCTCGGCTCGCGCACGGCGATGAACTTGCGGTCCAGGTCGCGGCCCAGCTCGCCCTGGCCGGCGCTGACCGACAGCCGCTCCAGGGCGTCGTTGGCGTCGTCGGCGAAGCTGGTGCCGTCCAGGAAGTTGAAGAGGACCCGCCCGAAGTGCAGGCTGACCATCTCCAGCAGGGTCAGGGGTACCCGCTGGCGGCGGTAGCTGGCGTCCAGGCTCCAGCGGCGGCTGCCCCCGCGCCCGGAGGTCTGGACCGGCAGGCCCAGCTCGCGAAGGTCCTTGAGGTAGCGGCGCAGGGTGCGCTCTTCCAGGCCGTAGTCCTGGAGGAGGTCCCCGGGGTTCACGCCGCCGTCCTGCATCCGGTGGAGGATCCGGACGAGCTTCTGGGACTTGTTCAGCGCGTTGGGATCGGGGAAGTCGGGGTCGCCCATGCGAGGAGCTAACCCGGGCGCCGGGCGGACAACGCGGCCTGCACCCGCGACAGGTCGAGGGCGAGGGCGGGGGCCGCAGGGCTGCCCTGGGCGGCGGCCAGGGACCGCTCCAGGCGTGTGCACTGCTGGGCCAGCCAGTCCCCAAAGGCCGGCGGGTGATCACGCAGCAGCACGGGGCCGAGGAGCAGCTCGTCGGCGGTGAGGGCGTCGCGGTCGAGGGGCCCGGCGCCGGGCGCGCAGACCAGGGTGAGGAAGGTCTGGCCGCGCTCGTGGACCAGGTCCTCGTCGATGATCCGCCAGCCCAGGGCGACCAGGCCGGCCCGCACCGCCGGCCAGTCGGTGTTGGGCTGCAGGACCAGGCGCTGCAGGCGGGCCAGGACGGCGGGGGCCGCCCGCAGCAGGGCCAGGCAGCGCTCGCCCCCCATGCCGGCGATGACGACGGTCGCGACCTCACCGGGGGAGAGCGGGGCCAGGCCCTCGCCCTGGCGCAGGTCCAGCCGGGGGTCCTTGGCCAGGGCGGCCGCTGCCCCGGCCCGGGCGGCCCGCAGGGGGGCCGGGCGGCGGTCGATCCCGATGGCGAGCGGCACGCGGCCGGCCAGGACCAGGGCCACGGGCAGGGCGGCGTGGTCGGTGCCCACATCGGCCATGGGCAGGCCGGGCAGGACCCGGTCGGCCAGGCGCTGCAGGCGGGCGCTCAGCGGCGTCACGCGGGGGGGACGACCGGGTCGAGCGGCGGCTGGCCGCTCAGCACGGCGACGACGTTGCGGCAGGCGGTCTCGGCCATGGCCCGGCGGGCGGTCCAGGTGGCCGAGCCCAGGTGCGGCAGCAGGACCACGTCCCGGCGGCGCAGCAGGCGGGGGTGGATCGCCGGCTCGTCGTGGTGCACGTCCAGGCCGGCCCCGCCCAGGTGGCCCGACTCCAGGGCGGCGGCCAGGGCGTCTTCGTCCACGATGGGCCCCCGCGCGGTGTTGATGAGCAGGGCGCCCCGCTTCATGCGGGCCAGGCGGGCCGCGTCGAGCAGGTGGTGCGTCGCGGGGCTGAGCGGGCAGTGCAGGCTCAGGATGTCGCTGGTCGCCAGCAGCTCGTCCAGCGGCATGCCCGTGGTGGCGGTGCAGCCCTGCACCTCCATGCCGAAGGCGGCGGCGCGGGCGGCGACGGCGCGACCGATGCGGCCCATGCCGACGATGCCCAGGCGGGCGCCGCGCAGGTCCATGCCGCGCAGCAACGTGGGGCGCCAGCCGTGGAAGCCGCCGGTCCGGACCATGTGGTCACCCTCACACAGGTGGCGGGCGACGGCCAGCAGCAGGGCCAGGGTCAGGTCGGCCGTGGCCTCGGTCAGGACGCCGGGGGTGTTGGTGACGAGGACGCCGTGGCTGCGGGCGGCGTCGAGGTCCACGTGGTCGACGCCCACGGAGTGGCAGGCCACGACGCGCAGGCCGGGGCTGGCCAGGACCGCGACGCCGACCTGGTCGGTGGGCATGGGGACGAGGGCGGAGCAGCCGACGATGCGCTGGCGCAGGCGGGCCGGGGAGAGGGGCGCCGGGCCGTGGTGCTGCTCGACCTGCAGCCCCGCGTCCCGCAGCAGCGCGAGGCCGGCAGGGTCGATCTCCTGGGTCACGAGGACGCGCATGCTGACTCTGGTGCGCCGGGGTGAATGATCTTGACATGACAAGATGAATCCTGGACAACCCACCCGCGTCCAGGGCTCAAGTACACGGAGTCACGATGCAGCGGTGGACCCCATCCCTGGCCTCCTACACCCATACTGAGGAAATGCAAGATGCCTTCTCGGTCAGTTTCTGGCCGACTGCCATGCTTGACGACCTGTGCGTCCGTGCAGTACATTCTGCTCACCTGTTCAGGAGGCATCCATGACCGACCTCTCCCCGGCGACCTTCGAGCTGCTGGTGTCCACGAGCCTCTGTCTCGGCCTGCTGGCCTCGGCCGCCCTCACCATCACGTCCCTGCCCTGGACCGACCGCGAGATCAGCCAGGTCGACACCACCGCCCATCACCTCCTGGCTGCGCCCCTCCGTCGGGTCGCCGCCTTCTCCCGTCAGGCCATGGCCCGCACCCACGCCTGAGCGCCGGCTTCCTCCCGGCGGCCCCTTGCCCTCGCGGCTACGCTGGCCCCGCTCCCTCCCCTGCGGGCCCGCCGTGCTCCTCCTCCTCGCCCTCACCCTCGCCATCATCGCCTGCGCAGCTCCTTGCGAGATCGGCAGCAACCTCCCCGGCTACGCGCCGCAGTGTGAGGGCGCCGTGCTCGCACTGTACCCCGACGAGTCCCGCCTGGTCGTGCTGGGCAGCCAGGGCGGCGCCATGGTGGCCTACCTGCCGCCGGACCTGTCCGCGCAGCCCTACGGCGGCACCACCGGTCGGCCCGTGACCGTGCTGGTGGACACCGACAATGCCCAGCTCATGGGCAGCTCCGAGCAGTCGCGGATCCGCGTGGACGCGCTGTCCTCGGACACCGCGCGCCTGACGGTCGACGTGGAGCTGGACGAGGGCTGGATCTACGGGCCGGTCGACGCCGTCGTGGAGCACCGGCAGTAGGGGGCCGGCTCAGGCCCGCTCGTCGAGTTCGGCCCAGCGGCTGTACAGGGCCTCGATCTCCTGGGGCAGGGCCTCGGAGCGGGCGGCCAGCGCGGCGAGGTCGGCGTTGCCAGGCTGGTAGGTGGCCGGGTCGGCCAGCGTGAGGTGCAGCGCGGCCAGCTCGGTCTCCAGGACCTCGATGCGGCCGGGCAGCTCGGCGTGCTCCCGCTTCTCCTTGAAGCTGAGCTTGCGGGAGGGAATGCTCTCGGCGCGAGGAGCGGGCGGCGGTGCGGCGGCCCGCTCGACGGCTTTGGCCTGGGCCTGGCGGGCTTCGACGGCGGCCAGGTGCTGCAAGCGGCTGGCGTAGGAGACCACCGTGCCGTCACCCTCGAAGGCCAGGACCCGGTCGCAGACCCGGTCCAGGAAGGCGCGGTCGTGGGTCACAACCACGGCGGCGCCGTCGAAGTCGAGCAGCGCCTCCTCCAGGACCTGCAGGGTCAGCAGGTCCAGGTCGTTGGTCGGCTCGTCGAGCAGCAGCAGGTTGGCGCCGTGCAGCATGAGCCGGGCCATGAGCAGGCGGGCCCGCTCGCCGCCCGAGAGCGCGGCGACCTTCTGGTCGTGGGTCTCGCGGGGGAAGTGGAAGCGGCCCAGGAAGCTGGCGACGTGGATGCTGCGGTCGTTCACGACCACGTGGTCGGCGCCGTCGCCGGCCGCCTCGAAGACGGTGGAGGTGGGGTCGAGGCCGCTGCGGTCCTGGTCGAGGATGGCGGCGTGCAGGCGAGGGGCGCGGCGGATCTCGCCCGCGTCGGGGGAGAGCCGGCCGGACATCAGGGCCAGGAGCGTGGACTTGCCGGCGCCGTTGGGGCCCAACACGCCCACGGTCTCGCCGGGGGAGACGACCAGGTCCAGGTGGTCCAGCACCGTGCGCGGGCCGAAGCGCTTGGTGACGCCCTGCAGCTCCAGCAGGGCCCCGCCTTTGCGGAAGCCGCTGCGCAGGTCCAGGTGGAACTCCTCCTCGCGGCGGACCGGGCGGACCTCGCGCAGGGCGTCCAGGCGCTGCAGGCGGGCCTTCTGCTTGGTCGAGCGCGCGGCGGGGGAGCGGCTGGCCCACTCGGCCTCGCGGGCCATCAGGGCCAGGCGGCGGTCCTCGGCCAGGTGCAGGCGGGCCTGGCGCTCGGCGCGGCCCAGCAGGTAGTCGGTGTAGCTGCCCTCGTAGGGGACCCCTACGCCGTCGTCGATCTCCACGATGCGCGTCGCGGCGGCCTCCAGCAGGTAGCGGTCGTGGGTGACCAGCACCACGCCGCCCCGCCAGCCGCAGAGCAGGCCCTGGAGCCACTCGCAGGTGTCGGCGTCCAGGTGGTTGGTGGGCTCGTCCAGCAGCAGCAGATCAGGCTGCTGGAGCAGGACCCGGGCCAGGGCCACGCGCCGCGCCTCGCCACCGGAGAGGTGGGCCAGCCGGGCCGTGCCCTCGGGGGTGCCCAGGCGGTCCATCACCCCGGCGATCTTGTGCTCCACCTGCCAGCCCTCGCGGTCCAGGCGGTCCTGCAAGGGGCTCGCGGCGGCCAGGTCGTGGCGGGCCAGGGCCGCCTCGTAGTCGGCGAGCAGCCGGGCATGCCAGGCCACGGCGTCGTGCAGGGCGTCCATCACCGTCTCGCCCGGCAGGTCCGGCACCTGCCGCAGCAGCGCGAAGGTGCCGTGCCGATCGACCCGGCCGTGGTCGGCCGTCTCCTGCCCGGCCAGGATGGCCAGCAGCGTGCTCTTCCCGCAGCCGTTGACGCCGACCAGCCCGATGCGCTCGCCGGCGTCGACCGTCAGGTCCACCCCGCGCAGGATGGACCGGTCGCCGAAGGCCTTCTCGATCCCGGTGGCGTGCAGCAGGTGCATGGTGATCCTCGGGCCCAGGGCTACGCCGCCGGGGCGGGTGGCGCCAGGGGGGCAAGACGGTGTCAGGCGATGCGTTATGCGTTTTCGAAGAAAACGCATAACGCATCGCCTGACACCGTATCTTGACACCGTATGCATGCACCGCATGCTGTCTCTTGCGCTCCGCTTGGTTGTAGATACAACCGCCTCATGTCGCTGCACACCGCTCGCACGCTGTCGCCCGTGTCCCCGGGCACCTTCTCGGCCCAGGTCCCGCCCTCGTGGGCCCAGGGCCGGGCCGCCTTCGGTGGCCTGATCGCCGCGCTGGTCCTGGATGCCATCGCGACCGAGGTCCAGGCCGACCGACCGCTGCGCGGGGTCGTGCTGGACTTCGTGGCCCCCGTGGCCCCGGGCCCGGTAGAGCTGCGCGGGCGGGTCCTGCGCAGCGGGCGGGCCCTGACCCAGGGCAGCGCCGAGGTGGTCCAGGGCGGCCAGGTCTGCGCGGTGCTCGCTGCGGCCTGGGGAGCGGCCCGGCCCACCCGCTTGCGCTGGCCCGCCGACCGGGCACCGGCCGAGCCGCCGGCCGCGCGCATGATGCCGCTGCCCTACCTGGACGGGGTCACGCCGACCTTCACCCAGCACTTCCAGTACCGCTGGGCCAGCGAGCGCCTACCCTTCTCCGGTGCCCAGGTCCCCAACGTGGGCGGCCTGGTGCGACTGGCCGAGCCCGGCCCGGTGGACGCGGCCACGATCCTCGCCCTGGTCGACGCCTGGCCGGCCCCGGTGCTGGCCACGCTGGATCGTGTCGTGCCGGCCAGCACCGTGACCTGGGCCGTCAACCTGGTGCAGCCCCCGCCCCCCGGCGGCTGGCCCGGCGAGACGTGGTTCCGCTTCGAGAGCGACACGGTCGCGGCCGGTGATGGCTACGCCGACATCGACAGCCGCCTGTGGGCCCCCGATGGCACCCTGGTCGCGACCTCGCGCCAGCTCGTGGTCGAGTTCTCGGCATGAGTGACGGCCGGGTCCTGGGCCGCACCGTAGCGGCCCACTGCCTGGCCCTGCGCAGCCGGCGCGCGGCCCGCATCGTCACCAACATCTACGAGGAGGCCTTGCGCCCGCTGGGGCTGAGCACCGCCCGCCACGCCCTGCTCGCCGCCATCAGCGGCTGGCCCGGCGTGCGCGCGTCGCAGCTCTCGGCCAGCATGGACCTGGACAAGTCCACCCTCTCCCGCAACCTGCGCCGCATGGCCGAGCACGGCCTGGTGCGCATCGAGGAGGCCCCCGGCCACGGCCAGCGCCTGTTCCTGCTCCCCGCGGGCACGGAGCTGCTCAAGCGCGCGCACCCCGCCTGGCAGGCCGCCCAGGTCCAGGCCGAGCAGGCCCTGGGAGCGGTGGCCGAGGCCCTGCTGGCGCGCTTTCCGGACCCGACCGACCCTCGCTGAGCAGAATTGGGTGTCAGGCGATGCGGTATGCGTTTTCGAAGAAAACGCATACCGCATCGCCTGACACCTGCCGCTGACACCTGCCGCCCTGCCGCAGCCGGCCTCCCCCGACCTCGCTGGTTAGGCCAGTTGCTCCTGTCCTCGCCCCGCACGGAGCACCGCGCCATGACCCGCTACGACCCCGCCCAGATCGAGCCCCACTGGCAGCAGCACTGGGCAGAGCAGGGGACCTTCGTCGCCACAGAGGACCCGGCGAAGCCCAAGTACTACGCCCTCTGCATGTTCCCCTACCCCTCGGGTTCGGGCCTGCACGTGGGCCACCCCGAGTCGTACACGGCCATCGACATCGTGGCCCGCTACAAGCGCATGTTGGGCTTCAGCGTGCTGAACCCCATCGGCTTCGACAGCTTCGGGCTGCCGGCCGAGCGCGCCGCCCAGCGCGACAACCGCCACCCCGCGGAGATCACGCGGGAGCGCATCGCCTACTTCCGGCAGCAGCTGCAGCGCCTGGGCTTCTCCTTCAACTGGGAGCGCGAGGTCAGCACCTGCGAGCCCGAGTACTACCACTGGACCCAGTGGATCTTCCTGAAGCTCTACGAGCAGGGCCTGGCCTACCTGGCCGAGGTGCCGGTCAACTGGTGCCCCGCCCAGGGCACGGTCCTGGCCAACGAAGAGGTCGTGGACGGCCGCTACGTCGAGACCGGCGACCCGGTCGAGCGCCGGATGATGAAGCAGTGGATGCTGAAGATCACGGCCTACGCCGAGCGCCTGCTGACCGACCTGGACGGCCTGGACTGGCCCGAGGGCGTGCTGGAGATGCAGCGGCAGTGGATCGGCCGCTCCGAGGGCGCTGAGGTCCGCTTCGACATCCAGGGCGGCGGCAGCTTCGTGGTCTACACGACCCGCCCCGACACCCTGTTCGGTGCCACCTACGCGGTGCTGTCCCCCGAGCACCCGCTGGTGACCGAGATCACCACCGACGCCCAGCGCGCCCAGGTCGAAGCCTACGTGCTGGCCGCGAAGAACAAGTCCGACATGGAGCGCCAGGTCGCCGCCGAGCGCGAGAAGACCGGCGTGTTCACCGGGGCCATGGCGACCAACCCCGTCAACGGCGAGCCCATCCCGGTCTGGGTCGCCGACTACGTGCTGTCCACCTACGGCACCGGCGCCATCATGGCCGTGCCGGCCCACGACGAGCGCGACCACGCCTTCGCGAAGAAGTTCGGCCTGGAGATCCGCCCGGTGTACGACGTGGGCCCCGGTCCCGACGGCCAGACCCACGACTTCCAGCAGTCCGCCTGGGCCGGCGAGGGCACAGCCATCAACAGCGCTCGCTTCGACGGCATGACCGTCGCCCAGTTCAAGCCGGCCATCATCACCTGGCTGGAACAGCAGGGCCTGGGCACCCGCAAGATCAACTACAAGCTGCGCGACTGGCTGTTCTCCCGCCAGCGCTACTGGGGCGAGCCCTTCCCCATCGTGCACCTGGAAGACGGCACCGTTCAGCCCCTGTCGCCCGACGACCTGCCCGTCGCCCTGCCCCACGTCGACGCCTACAAGCCGACCGCCGACGGCCAGCCGCCCCTGGCCCGGGCCACCGACTGGCTGCACACCACCTACAAGGGTCAGCCCGCGCTGCGCGAGACCAACACCATGCCGCAGTGGGCCGGCTCCTGCTGGTACTACCTGCGCTACATGGACCCGCACAACACCGAGCTGCCCTTCGGTCCGGACAAGGTGGCCTACTGGAAGAGCGTCGATCTGTACATCGGCGGGGTCGAGCACGCGGTGCTGCACCTGCTGTACGCCCGCTTCTGGCACAAGGTCCTGTACGACGTGGGCCTGGTGCCGACCGTCGAGCCCTTCACCAAGCTGTACAACCAGGGCATGATCCTGGCCTTCGCCTATCGCGAGAGCAGCGGCAGGTACCACGACCCCGAGACGGTCGAGCGCCGCGTGGGCCAGCTGTCGACCATCACCAGTGCCTGGACCCAGGCACAGGTCCAGACCGACTGGTACGTCAAGACCGGCGGCGTGCCGGTGGAAGAGAAGCTCGGCAAGATGGGCAAGTCCCTGAACAACAGCGTGGACCCGCTGGACATCGTGAAGCGCTACGGCGCAGACACGCTGCGGATCTACGAGATGTTCATGGGCCCCCTGGAGCAGGTCAAGCCCTGGCAGACCAGCGGCTGCGAGGGTGTGCACCGCTTCCTGTCCCGCACCTGGCGACTGTTCGTGGACGAGGAGACGGGGCAGACCCGCCCCTTCGGCCAGACCAGCAAGGAGGTCCGCAAGGCCCTGCACCTGGCCATCAAGGAGACCACCGACGGCATCGAGCAGCTGAAGTTCAACACGCCGGTCGCCAAGATGATGGAGCTGGTCAACGCCGCCAAGGGCGAGACGCCAGCCCGCGCCGAGGCCGAGGCCTTCGTGCTGATCCTGTCCCCCTACGCCCCGCACCTGGCCGAGGAGCTGTGGTCCCGCTTCGGGCATGAACAGTCCCTGGCCATGCAGCCCTGGCCGGTCTTCGATCCGACGGCCCTGGTCGACGACACCCTGACCATCGTGGTCCAGGTCATGGGCAAGAAGCGCGGGACCGTGGACGTGCCCCGCGACGCCAGCGCGGCCGAGGTGATCGCCGCCGCCAAGGCCGATCCAAGCGTGGCCCGCCACCTGGAGGGGCTCACGATCCTCAAGGAGGTCTACGTGCCGGGCAAGCTCGTCAACCTCGTGGTGCGCTGAGGGCATGGAGGGCGCCCTGGACCGCGCGGGGCTCGCCTGGTGGCTGGCGCCAGCCCTGGCCATGAGCCTGGTGCTGGTGGCCTATGGGGGCAGCCTGGACGGGGGCTGGGTCTGGGACGACCACCTGCTGCTCCAACACAACCCGGCCCTGGACGCGCCCTGGCGTCTGCTGACCGAGGATCTCTTCGGCCCGGCCGGCGTGCCCGGCAACGACTACCGCCCCCTGGTCATGCTCAGCTTCCTGCCCGGGCACCTGCTGGGCCTGGGGGCGCCCTTCGAGCGCGCGCTCGCGCTGCTGCTGCACCTGCTGGGCGTGGCCCTGGTGGCCCGCCTGGCCCAGGCCCTGGGCGCTCGCAACGACGCCGCCTGGCTGGGCGCGGCCGTGGTGGGGGTGCATCCCGGGCTGAGCGAGGTCGTGCTCTGGCCCTCGGCCCGCCAGGACTTGCTGCCCGGTCTGCTGATGGTGGGGGCCGCCCTGCTGTGGACGCGCCGACGCCCCTGGCTGGCCGGCCTGCTGCTGGCCCTCACCCCCTTCTGCAAGGAGCCCTACCTCCTCGCCCCCCTGGTCCTGGCCGTGTGGAGCCTGGGCAGCCGGCGCCTGCACCCGGCCCTCCTGGTCCCGAGCCTGGCCTCGGCGGCCTACCTGGCCCTGCGCGCGGCCCTCGACCTGCCCCTGCCCCTGGGGGCCGCGCGGGTGGCGCTGCTGGGCGCCGTGGGGGCCTCTGCCCGGCGGGCCCTGGGCCTGGGCCTGGGAGAGCTGCCGCCCGATCCGCTGCCGATCTTCCACGCCGCCCCCCTGGTCGGCGCCCTGGCCCTGGGTGCCGGGGTCGCGCTCCTGGTCGCCAGCTGGGGTCGGCCGCGGGTGGCCGTGGTGACCGGGCCCCTGCTCCTGGTCGTGCCCGGCGCCATCGCCGCCGCCCAGAGCGGGCTGCTCGGTGATCGCTACCTGTACCCGGGCTTCCTGGCCATGGGCGTGGCCATCGCCCTGCTGGCCAGCATGCTGAACGACCTGCGCCTGCGCGCGTCCTTGTGGCTGATGCCCCTGGCCTTCGCCGGGATCACCGCGGCCTGGGCGCCTGCCTGGGGCTCGGACCTGCGCCTGTTCTCGGCGGCTCTGGACCACGATCCGGGCAACGACCACGCCGCCTTCCACCTCGCCCACGCCCTGCACGTCTACCAGGGCGACTGCGCCGCCGCGGCGCCCCTCTACGCGCGCTCCCTGGACGTCGATCCCCGCGCCGCCACCAACCTGCAGGCCTGCCTGGTGCAGCTCGGGCAGCCCGCCCAGGCCCTGGCGCTGACCGAGCGTGCCGCCGCCGCCGCCCCCAGCAACCCCAACCCGGCCGCCAACGGGGCCCGGGCCGCCCTGGCCACGGGGGACCTCAGCGCCGCCACCCGCTGGGCCACCGAGGCGGTGCGTCGCGACCCCCAGGACGCCGACAACCGCGTCCTGCTGGGCAACATCCTGGGCCAGCAGGGCCAGCTGTCTCCGGCCCGCGCCCAATTCGAGGTGGCCCTGGCGCTGGATCCGGCCCACGCGGGCGCCGCCGCCGGCATCGCCGCTTGCGAGCGGCGGGAGGCACAGCTCAGGGCACCGTGATGCTCAGGGCACCGGGATGCCCAGGCTGAGGACGGCCTCCTTGAGGTTGGGCATGTGGCCGATGGGCTCGCTCGTTGCTTCAGGAGGCGTGGCGTTGGCCAGGAGCGCCGAGCGGAGCTGCGCCGGGTTGGCGGGGGCCCCGTGATGGGCCAGGTAGACGCCCTGCAGCGCGGCGGCAGCCCCCGCGATGATGGCCGTGGCGGGTGAGGTGCCGCCCCGGGTGCAGTCGGCGTCGTCGAAGATTGCTCCCAGGGCCGTGTTCCACCGGATGAGCGTCTGGTAGACACAGTTGCCCCAGGCGAAGGCGTCGACGCGTGCGCCGAAGTTCGAGCCCGCATCCCGGGTGTGGGAGGCCACGTTGGCGCCCGCGACCATCAGGGCCTGGCAGCTGCCCGACAGCGCCGTGGTGCTGCCGCAGTAGGGCACTCGCAGCGTGCTGACGTCCACGCCGGAGTTGCCGGCGGCCTCGACCACCAGGGCGTCGGCCTGGATGGCGTCGAGGAAGTACGCCAGGAGCGGATCGCACTCGATGGGGCAGTCCAGCGTGTTCGTCACGTCCCGCAGCTGCTCCTCGATGAGCACGATGTCTCCCGGCTGCACCGACAGCAGGACGCGCAGCAGCGTGTTGTAGAGGTCGACCTCGCGCGGCGCCGTGGGGCTCCAGGTCGAGTACAGCAGGACGGTCGCGCTGGGGGCAATGCCGCGCCCGTAGCGGGCGTTTCCGGGGCGGGCCTTGATGGTCCCCAGGTCGGCGAGGCCGTGGTCGCGCCAGCTCAGGAGGTAGCCCGCGCTCGCGTAGCTGGGGCTGGTGGAGCTGCGCAGGTCGCTCCAGGTGGCTGCGTGGCCCCCACAGGCCTCGCCCCAGACGATGTCGGTGTCCATGCCCGGCACGTCGGCGTGGCCGGCCGGTGTCGCGTCCAGGCCGCAGAGGTGCCAGCCCCGCTCCACGATGTGGATGCGCGCCCCTGCGCCGCTGCTGCCGGGCACGCCGGAGATGTCCATCACGCCGATGCCCCAGTGGTGCATCTCCTCCTTGCCGAGGACCACGGCGGCCACGCCCTCGTCCGGTCCCCACAGGTAGCCCTGGTGATCCGTATCGGCGTCTTGGACCGCCGGGTTCCCGCCACCGGGCAGGGTGGGCGAGGGGAGGGGCCGGATCCACGTGGCATGCAGCAGGCGTCTCCGGATCAGCCGGCCGGAGTGCGCCAGCAGCTCCTGCACCGGGGCCCCCTCCAGGACGAAGAGCTGGCTGAGCCGCAGCCCTCCCGGCAGCGCGAGCTGGCGCTTCGCCGCCTCCCGCACCAGGTCCTCGTCGAACAGGGACCGGATGGTGATCGGCGACTTCGGCAGCCCGGCCACGGCGCCGTGCAGGGCCACGGGCCTGGGCGTGGCAGAGACCCGCGTGTCGTCGAGGACGACGATGAGCGCGTGCGCGCCGGGGTTGGAGGCGGCGGGACGAAGGGCCGGGCCCCGGCGTGGTCGCTTCACTGGGCCTCCCACCAGTCCAGGTCGACACGCACGTACTCGCAGCTCCCGCCCGTGCACGCGCCGCACCAGGGCTCGGGGGTCACGCTGCAGTTGCTGCCGTTGAGCTGCTGGACGAAGCGCTGTGGCCCGGGCGGGTTGGTGTCGGCATCGACCTCCACCTCGTCCAGGTAGTCGTTGGGCGTCGAGCCGGTGCCGCTGCACTTGAAGGGCTTGGTGCGACCACTGGCCAGCACCCACATGTCGGTCCACTGGACCTGCCCGTTGATGATGGCGCGGACCCGGTAGATCCAGCCGGCTGAGCTCTCGGTCCCCATGGTGGCGGCCGTGTCGGGACAGGTGGTACCGCTGTAGGGCTGCGCAACCACGTGGGTGACCCGCGCGGCGGCACCGGCCGGCACGTTGACGGGGAAGGCGCTGGCGACGGGCAGGGCCTCGTAGCTGTAGTCGGACTCGGCCAGGCAGCTGCTGTCGGTCGGGCTGCACTTCACGTTGTTGCCGCCGCTCTTGACGTAGTGGCTGTCCCAGTCGGTCGTCGAAGGCGTCGAGTTCGAGACCACATGGCTGCGGACCGGCACCACGTTGGTGAAGGCGCCCAGGTGGCTGGTCAGGTAGCCTTCGTGCAGCGGGGAGCCGCCCCAGGACCAGATGGTGCCGTCGTCGACGGTGTTGGAGCCGGTGCCGCCGGTGAGGCTGAGGGTTCCGTCGCTGTACTGCGGGGGGTGGCTGCCCCCGGTGGTCGGTGGCGTCGGGGTGGCGGCCCGCCAATCCGTCCAGGAGGGCGAGACGCAGGCCGGGCAGGCCGGGGTGGGCGGGCAGGGGGGGGACGTGCCCGTCGGGGGGCAGGCGACCAGCAGGAGCGAGGCGAGGAGCGGGGAGAGCGACAGCGTCATGGTTCGGTCCGGGTCGGGGTGGGCGGGGGGAGGGAGGCAGGCAGGTCCCACGGCGCGGCCTGCCCGGTGGATGCGAGCTCGAAGGCAATTGTGGCGTGATCCCCGAAGCGGTCGCGGCGCAGGGCGCGGGCCTCGGCCACCAGCTCGGGGCGGTCCAGGCGCTGGCCCAGCAGGCCCAGCACCTGGAGCTGGATCCCCGGGGCGTGCAGACCTCGGGCCTGGACCACCAGCGCCTCGGCCTGGCGGGGGTCGAGCTCCGATGAGGACAGGAGCGAGATGAGGGTGGCCAGGGCCCGCGCGGCCGCCGCGCCGCCCGGACCGAGGCCGTCCAGTGCCCGAGCCGCCAGGCTGCCGGCGGCCGCCAGGTCCCCCTGCCCGTAGGCCAGGACCGCCTCGCCCAGGGCGAGCTGGCCGGCGGTCCGGTGGTGGACCACCCACGCCGCGTCCACCAGGTCGGGGCGCGGAGCAGGCGCGCGGCCCTGCCGGTGCAGGGCCGCGCGCTGGATCCAGGTCAGCAGGGCCTCGAAGCGGGGCAGGCGCAGGTCGCGAACCAGGAGCAGGCCGGCCTCTGCCATCGCCAGCGCCTCGGCGGCCTGCTGGCAGTCCAGGTACGCGGTCGCGGCGTTGAACTGGGAGGACACGCGTCCCACCACGTCGCCCTTGCCTGGCGCCGCCTGCGTGTGGAGCCTCGCCGCCTCCTCCAGGCGCCCCTGGCGATAGCGCAGGTTCCCCAACCACCCCAGCCGCCGGGCCTCGCGGTCGGGCCTCCCCGCCGACCAGGTGCCCAGGCCTTCCAGCCAGCCCTCCTCGCCCTCGCTGCCCCGCCGCTGGAAGCCCTCGAAGGCCACCCGCCACACCTCCAGCGGCTCGTCGGAGAGGGGATGCAGCCGATCCAGGTGCGCCCGAAGCTGGCCCTGGCTGTCCGCGTGCACCGCCCGCGCCGCGCGCAGCAGCTCGCGGGCCTGCTCCAGGGTCGGGCCGGGGACCTCGGCCCGGTCCACTTCGTACAGGGCCCACTCGACGGCGATGGGGTCCTCGAAGCGCAGGGCCTGTCCGACCAGGTGCAGCAGCAGCTCGGCCTCGCTGGCGGCGTCGCCCTCGGCCCGGGCCTGGAGCAGGGGGGCCTCCAGGACGGCCAGGCCCTCACCCGGGCTCAGGTCGGGGCGGGCCAGCACGGCCTCGACCGCCGCGATCAGGCGGTCGGCGGGCAGGCCGGCCTCGACCAGCAGGCGCACGCGACCGGGGTGCCGGGTGGGCAGGGCGCGGACCAGGGCCTGGCGCAGCTCAGTGCTTGCCGGCCCCTCGGGCACGCGGGCCCGGCGGGCGCCGATCCGGCCATCGGGCAGCCACCAGGCGCGCTCTTGGGCGACGAGGAGCGCGAGCCGGTCGCGGACCCGGGCTTCTGACAGGTCCAGGGCCAGGGCGAGTTGGGCCGGGTCCAGGTCTGGCGCGGCGAGGGCCAGGGCGGCGTCGACGGGGTGGGCGTGCTCGGCCAGCAAGGGCAGGGCGCCCACCGGCTCGCCGCGGAGCAGGCGCTCGATGGCGCTGCGCTCGATGCGCAGGGCGTCGTCCTCCCACCGGGCCAGGCCGGTGCGGACCCAGGCGGCCAGCTCGGGCCGCAGCCAGCGGGGCAGGCCCCCGGTGCGCTCGAAGAGGGCGCGGGCGCCGTCCTGCTGGAGGTGCAGGAAGGCGTCGGGCCCGTGGAAGAGCACGCGCAGCTCGTCCTGGGTGGCGGCGCGGTCGGCGGGCAGGGGCAGGGCGGCGTTGGAGAGGGGGGGCGGGACGGCGCCGCCGAGCACGTCCAGTGCCGCCCAGGCGCTGGGCGGTCGGTCGGCCTGCGCCGGCGCCCGGAGCTGGTCGATCAGGGCCGACACAGCGGCCGGCAGACCGGGGAGAAGCGTCGCCACGGGCGGAGCCGCCGAGCGCCGACGGAGTTGGACGGTGGCGCGGGCGTTGGCCCCGCGCAGGGGGACCTCGCCGGTCAGCGCCTGGTAGAGCATGACGCCGATGGCGTACAGATCCCCCGCCGCCTGGGGCGGGGCCCCGTCGAGCAGCTCGGGCGGCGCAAAGGCAGGGGTGCAGCCCAGCTCACCGTCGTAGCGGGTGCAGGAGGGGCCCGTCGCCAGGCCCAGGTCGAGGACCGTGAGCTCGCCGCTGGCCGGGTCGATGAGCACGTTCTCGGGCTTGAGATCGCAGTGGACCAGGCCGGTGTCGTGGATGGTCGCCGCGACCTCGAGCAGGCGCCGGGCCAGCGGGGCGAGCTCCTCCCAGGGGATCGGCGGCGAGCCGCTGGGGAAGGGTGTGCCCTGGACCAGGTCCATGACGATGAAGTGATCCTCCTCGATCCGGCCATCGTCCCGGTAGCCGACGACGCCGGGCAGGCGGGCCCGACGCAGGGCCACGATCTCGCCCCGGACCCGCCGCCGCTCGCGATCGGTGGGCGTGTGGAGGAGCTTGATGGCGACGCGCTCATCCAGGAGCAGGTCGTGCCCTCGCCAGACGGCGCTGGCGCCGCCGTGGCCCAGCCAGCTGTCGATCCGGTAGCGGTTGGCCAGGACCGTCGCGTCGATCACGGCGAAGGTGGCGCCGCCGGACTCCCACAGGAGACCCCGTGTGGCGTTCCCCTGGTGGGACTCGGGTTGGCGCGTCTGGCTCACGTCCGACCGAGGATACCAAGGGCGTAGGGCCCATACGGGACAGACCCCTAGATGAGCAGCTTGGCGCCCTCTCTTGCGAAGGCCTGCACCTCTGTGTCGCGGGGCAGGGTCACCGGGAAGGGCACGTCGTGGCCGCGCCGGACCGCCGGGCGGTCCTTGATGGCGAGGTGCCAGCGCGAGAGGTTGGGGAGACCCTCGACATCCACGCCGCTCCAACGCGCGGTGTGGGTCCAGGACCAGCAGGCGATGTCGGCGATGCTGTAGTGATCCTCCCCCTCACCGGCCAGCCACTCGACTTCGGACAGGCGTCCGTCCAGGACCTCGAGCAGGCGCCGGCTCTCCCGCTGGTAGCGGTCGATGGCCCAGGGCAGCTTCTCGGGCGCGTAGCGAAAGAAGACGTTGGCCTGACCCATCATGGGGCCGATGCCGCCGACCTGGAAGAAGAGCCACTGGATGGCGCGGCTGCGGGCGGCCGGGTCGGAAGGCAGCAGGCGGCCGGCCTTGTCGGCCAGGTAGATCATCAGGGCGCCGCTCTCGAAGACGGCGTGGGGCGGCCCCCCCCAGGGTGGCGCATTGTCGACGATGGCGGGGATCCGGCCGTTGGGGTTGATCTCCAGGAACCAGGGCTCCTTCTGCTGGCCCTTGCCCAGGTCGATGGAGTGGACCGTGTAGGGCAGGCCCAGCTCTTCCAGCGTGATGCTGGCCTTCCAGCCGTTGGGCGTGGGCGAGGTGTACAGCGTGATCATGGGGACCTCGGGAGGGGCCGGGGCTCTGTATCCCCGTGGCAGCCACCCCAAGCGCCAACCCCTCGGGCGGGGGCCGCGACCCCTCGGGCCCACACTGCGACCGCTGGGCCCGCTGCCGGCTCCAGGCGCGGCCGGGGGGCCTAGACCAGGGCACACCTGGAGCATCCCGTGCGCGTCCACCCTGCCCTCGCCTTCGCCCCCGTCCTCGCCCCCGTCCTTGCCCCCGTCCTTGCCCTCGGCCTGACCCTCGACCTGGCCCTGGCCTCGCCGGCCTTCTTGCAGCCCGATCCCCAGCGCTGGCGCGACAGCCAGGTCGATGGCTGGACGCCGGGCCCGCCCCCCTCGGTGCTCGCCTTGCGGCGGGAGAACCCCGAGTACGACCTGATGGCGCGGACCTTCCTGGTGCTGGCGCTGGCCGATCGGGCGCTGGGGGAGGGCGTGCCGGCGGCGGAGCAGGAGCGGCTGCTGGCCACGATGGACGCCGCCATCGCCGACACGCTGGCCCAGGAGCGGGACCACGGCCAGACCCGGTACCTGCTGCCCTACGCCGGCCGCGCGCCCTGGCGGGGCACCGGTCGCAGCCTGTTCGTCGATGGCGAGGTGGGGCTGATGGTCGGCGCCCGGCGGCTGGTCCGGGACGACGCCTGGCCCGGCGAGCTGGAGCGGCGCGCGGCGGCCATCACCGCCAACCTGGGCAGCGGCTCGGCCCTGCCCCTGGCCGAGAGCTATCCCGACGAGGGCTGGACCTTCTGCCACGTGCTGGCGCTGCTGGCCCTGCGCATGGACGAGCGTCTGGACGGGGCGGACCACCAGGCGGTGGTGGCGGCCTGGCTGGCGGTGGCCCGGTAGCAGCTGGTCGATCCCACCAGCGGCATGCTGGCCAGCTCCTTCGACATGGCGGGCCGACCTGGCGAGGGCCCCGAAGGCAGCAGCATCTTCCTGGTCTCGGTGGCGCTGCAGCCGCTGGATCCGGAGCTGGCCCGCGACCAGTACGACCGAGCCCGGGCGGCGCTGGGGCAGCGCTTCCTGGTCTGGGGCTACGCGCGGGAGTGGCCGGCTGGCGCCCACGCGGGCGTGGACGTGGACAGCGGCCCCCTGGTGCCGGGCCTGCAGGCCAGCGCCAGCGCCTCGGGCTTCGCCCTGGCGGCCAGCCGAGGCTTTGAAGACCGCGAGTGGAACGGGCAGCTTGTGGCGGGTCTGGGCGCGGCCGAGGCGGTCATGGCGGTGGACCCGGCCCTGGCCCGGGCGGCCGACAACCCCCTGGGCCAGGCGGTGGTCCTGTGGGGGCTGGGCTTTGGGCCCCTGTGGGCGCGGCTCAGCCCGCCTGCTTGACCAGGATGGAGGCGGCGATGAGCAGCACGAAGCCGCCGAAGCCGCGACGCAGGACGGCGGGCTCGAAGCGACCGGTGGCCTGGCCGCCGATGAAGGTGCCCAGGACGGCGGCGCCGGTCACCATGGCCAACAGCTGCAGGTCGACGTGGACGTGGGTGGCGTGTCCGGCGAAGCCCGCGAAGCTCTGCAGCGCGATGACCAGCAGCGAGGTGCCGATGGCGCGGGGCATGCTCAGGCCGCCCAGCAGGGTCAAGGCGGGCACGACCAGGAAGCCGCCGCCAGCGCCGACCAGGCCGGCGACCAGGCCGACGGCCAGGCCCTGCACCGCGATGCGCAGGCGGGCGTAGCGCGGCACGACGGGGACGGTGCCGGGGGGCGGCTCGCGGCGGCCGCGGATCATGGCGACGGCCGTGGCGACCATGACCAGGGCGAACATCACGACGAGCACGTCGCCGGAGATCCAGCCGGCGGCGTGGCCTCCCAGCCAGGCCCCGACCATGCCCGCCACGCCGAAGCCCTGGCCGGTCTTCCAGTCCACGTTGCCGGCCCGAGCGTGGGTGATGACGCCGGCCGCGCTCGTGACGCCGACCACCAGCAGCGAGCTGGCGATGGCCTCCTTGGCGTCCATGTGCAGGACGTACAGGAGGATGGGCGTGGTGAGGATCGAGCCCCCTCCGCCCAGCAGGCCGAGGGTGGCGCCGGCCAGAGCAGACAGGATGAGGGCGAGGGGAAGCACGGTGGACTCCGGGGGATCCGGGGGGACCGGTCAGGGCCGGTGCAGGGGACCGCAGCGAGAGCAATGCGCGTGCCAGGAAAGCGAGGGTCCGGGCCTGCTGCCGATCATGGGCGGCTGGAGGGCAGCGGGGGGAGCACCGCGGGCTGCGTGTACGCCCCGGTCGGTCAGCATGGGTCGCAACGGGTCAGCGTGCCCCACACGGGGCGGGGGACCTCAGCTGCCGCGGTAGGTCGAGTAGCCAAAGGGACCCAGCAGCAGGGGCACGTGGTAGTGCGCGCCCGGGGCGTCGATGCGGAAGACGATCGGGACCTCGGGGTAGAAGGCGACCGTCTGCGTGCGGGCGAACCAGCTGCCGGTGTCGAAGCACAGGCGGAAGGTGCCTTGCTGAGGGGCTTCGGCGGGCAGCAGCCCGGGCAGGCGGCCGTCGGCGTCGGTCTGGCCCTGGGCCAGCCGCACCCAGGTGGTGCCGTCGAGGTGGTCCAGGCGCACGGGCACGCCCTGGGCGGGGCCGCCAGCGACCAGGTCCAGGACGTGGGTGCTCAGGGTGGTGGAGGGGCTCATGGGCTCCTCTGCGCAGGCGCCGCGAGGCGGTCCAGGCGCAGGTGGGTGATGGCGAGCTGCTCGCCGGCGGCGATGCGCAGCTCGGCGGCGGGCTCGTGGTCCAGGCGGGCCTGCAGGCGGCCCAGCAGCTCGCCCGCGCTCAGGCCGCTGGCGCAGACGATGAACGGGTGGCCGTAGCGGGCCTCGTAGGTGGCGTTGCCCTCGGCCAGGGCCTGCTGGGTCGCCGGGTCCGCACCCTGGACGCCGCCCTGCTCGGCGGCGGACCAGCCGGCCGTGGGGGCGAAGCGCTCGCGCAGCTGGGCCGGGTCGGCGCCGATGCGGGGGTGGTGCTCGAAGGCCTGCCGCCAGTCCCCGTCGCCCAGGGACCACCAGGTGGTGGTGGCCTGGCCGTGGAGCTGGGTGCGGCTGTGAAAGGGGCGGGCCTGGACCATGGCCGCGACCCAGCGCGGGGCGCCGCAGCAGCGATGCAAGGCGGCGGCGGCCTCGTCGGGGGGCAGGGCGTTGAGCCAGTCCAGCAGCGAGTCGGCGGGGGGGGGGGCGCAGCGCTGGCCCCAGACGCGCAGCCGGGCCATGCCGCCGTCGGGCAGGATGCGCAGGCGGACGTGGGTCCAGGGGCCGGGCTGCGTGACGGCCACGTCCTGCTCGGCGTCGGCGCGCAGCGGGGTCGGCGGGACGATCTCGGTCCAGTCGGGATGATCGACCAGGGCCGGGGCGTGGGCGCCCGGCCAGTACAAGGCGTCGAGGGCGGCCCGGTCCGGGTAGTTCCCGATGAAGTGGCCGGTGTCGAAGCTCACCCGGGACAGGGTGCCGGGGCCGGCCAGGGCCACGATGATCCAGTCCATGCCCGGCGGGCGGCTGCGGCGGGTCTCCCAGCCGCCCCCCATGTAGGTGGCGCGCCCCGGAAGGATCAGGTTGGACATGGGCGAGAAGAACATGTCGCTGCAGGCCAGGGCGCGGCCGCCGTGGACCAGGGCGGCCAGGTCGTGCTCCCCCGGCTGCGGCGCGGGCAGGGGCTCCCCCATGACCCGCAGGCGGGCCACGCCGCCGTCGGGGAAGATGCGCAGCCGGACGTGGCTGATCCGGCCGGGGTGGTCGACGGCCTGCAGGTTGTGGCTGCCCCGGCGCAGGGGCACGGGCGGCAGCAGCGGCACCCAGTCCACCTGGTCGCGCAGGGCTTCGGGCGAGGTGTCGTCGGGCACCTCGCAGCCCTCCAGGCTGGCGAAGGGCGGGTGGTTGCCCAGGAAGTGCGAGGTGTCGATGTCGACCCCGCGGACCCGGCCGGGCACGCCCAGCCGCAGGATGCACCAGTCATGGCCGGGCACCCGCTTGCGGCGTGACTCCCAGCCGTCCATCTCCTTGCCGCGCGGCGTGTAGGCGGCCGGGTCGAATTGCGCCTCGCCGGGCACCACCAGGTGGTCCATGCTGGCGAAGAAGTCGTCGCTGGCCAGCAGCGCGCGGCCGCCGACCGCGGCACAGGCCAGGTCCAGCAGGCCGGCGAAGGCCTCGATCTCAGGCACGGGAGCTCCGGATGAGGGTGCCCCGGGGAGGGCCGTCGACCCGCCCCCCGTGGGCGACCGGCTGGCCGCGCAGCCAGGTGGTCTGGACCTGGCCGGCCAGCACCCGCCCGGCCCAGGGGGTCGTGGGGTGGCGGTGCAGCAGGGCGGCGGCGTCGACGGCCGCCTGGGCGTCGGGGTCGAAGGCGACCAGGTCGGCCACGCAGCCCGGTGCCAGGCGGCCGCGGTCGCTGCGGCCCAGGAAGGCGGCGGGGGCGGCGGCCATCCAGTGGCTGACCCGGGCCAGGGGGATGCCGCGGCGGCGGGCCTGGGTCCACACGCTGCGCAGGCCGAGCTGCAGGCTGGCGATGCCGCCCCAGGCGCTCATGAAGTCCCCCGTCTCGGGGCGCTTGAGGGCGGGCAGGCAGGGGCTGTGGTCGGTGACCACGAAGTCGATCAGGCCCTCCTCCAGGGCGGCCCACAGGCGGTCCTGGTTCTCACGCTCGCGGATGGGCGGGGCGCACTTGTAGGCCGTGGCGCCGTCGGGGATCTCCTCGGCGCACAGGCCCAGGTAGTGCGGGCAGGTCTCGGCGGTGAGCGGCAGGCCCTCGGCCCGGGCCCGGCGGAGGATGTCGAGGGCGCCGGCCGAGGAGAGGTGCACGATGTGGGCGGCGCAGCCGGTCTGTCGGACCAGGTCGGCGACCATGGCCACGGCGCGGTCCTCCAGCTCCTTGGGCCGGCTGTGCAGCCAGGTGGCGTAGGCCCGGGGCGAGGCGTCGGCCGGCACGGCGCGCAGGGTGTCCTCGAGCTCGGCGTGGACCAGCAGGGGCACGCCGCGGGCCCGCAGGAGGGGCATGGCCCGGCGCAGGTCGGCGGCCGAGGCGGGCGGGAACTCGTCGATGCCCGAGGGGCACAGGAAGCACTTGAAGCCCAGGACCCCGGCGTCGACCATGGGGCCCAGCTCGGCGGTGTTGCCCGGGACCACGCCGCCCCAGAAGGCCGTGTCCACCCAGAGCTGGCCGGCCGCGGCCTGGAGCTTGATCTCCAGGGCCTGCCGGCTGGTGGTCACGGGATCGCTGTTCAGCGGCATGTCGACCAGCAGGGTGACCCCGCCGGCCGCCGCGGCGCGGGTGGCCGTCGCGAAGCCCTCCCAGGCGGTGCGCCCCGGCTCGTCGATGTGGACGTGGGTGTCGGTCAGGGCCGGCATCAGCACGGCCGTGCCCAGGTCCACCACCTGCGCGTCGGGTGGTGCTGCCTCGCGCACCGCCGCGATGCGGCCGTCACGCACGACGACCACGGCAGGCCCTGGCCCCTGTGGCAGCAGGACGCGGGTGCTGCACAGCGCGAGGTCCATCGGGCGGACTGTAGCGCGGCGCGTGCCCCAAGGCGGTGTCAGGCGATGCGGTATGCGTTTTCTTCGAAAACGCATACCGCATCGCCTGACACCCGCCGGTGATAGCCTCCGCGCGCTGTCCCCGGAGCGCCTCGTGCTGGTCCCCTACCTCGCCGACTGGCTTGGCCTGGTCCTGCGCTGGTTCCACTTCATGATGGGCGTCGCCTGGATCGGCGCCTCCTTCTACTTCGTGTGGCTGAACAACTCGATCCGCCCACCCGAGGAGGGAGCGCGAGCGGGCGTGGCCGGCTCCCTGTGGGCGGTCCACGGGGGCGCCTTCTACGAGGTCGCCAAGCACGGCGGCGCGCCGCCGCGCCTGCCACGAAAGCTGCACTGGTTCAAGTGGGAGGCCTACCTGACCTGGCTGTCGGGCTTCTCGCTGCTGGTGTTGCTGTGGTGGTCGCGGGCCGGCACCACCATGGTCGACCCCCAGGTCGCGGCCTTGTCTCCCGCCCAGGCCGTAGGCGTCGGCGCTGCCTTCATCTTCGGGGGCTGGCTGGTCTACGACGGGCTGTGCCGCTCGCCCCTGCGCCACCACGGCCGCGCCCTGGCCCTGCTGCTGCTGGCCTTCGTCACCGGGTCCGCCTGGGGCCTGTCCCAGCTGCTGTCGGCCCGCGCCGCCTACCTGCACGTCGGCGCCATGCTCGGCACCTGGATGGCGGCCAACGTCCTGCTCGTCATCATCCCGGGCCAGCGGGCCATGGTGCAGGCCATGGTCGAGGGCCACCCTCCGCCGGTCGAGCGGGGCGCCGCCGGGGCCCTGCGCTCGCTGCACAACAACTACTTCACGCTGCCCGTGCTCTTCGTGATGATCAGCAGCCACTTCCCCCAGACCTGGGGCCACCCCATGGGCTGGGCCGTCCTGGTGGGGCTCGGCCTGTGCGGTGCGGCCTATCGTCGCTGGGTCAACCTCGAGGAGCGCGGCCAGCCCCAACACGCGATCCTGGCGGCGATCGTCGCCGGCATCGTCGCCATCGCCCTCCTCGTGCGCCCCGCCCCGCCCCCCGCGCCCGCCGATGGCCAGGCCGCGGTCTCCACGACCCAGGTGCAGCAGGTGCTCTCGGCGCGCTGCCTGGCCTGCCACAGCAGCCACCCGACCCAGGCCGGCTTCGCCACCGCACCCAAGGGCCTGCTGCTGGAGACGCCCGACGAGATCGAGGCTGCCACCGACAAGATCATGCAGCGCGCCGTGCAGGCCCGGGACATGCCCCTGGCGAACCTGACGGGCATGACCGACGAGGAGCGGGCGCTGGTCGGCCGTTGGGCCGCGGCCCGCGCGGCGGGGCCGTGACCGCGAGGCCCTCCTGACGCGACTCTCCGCCCCCCTTCCTTGAAGGCGTGTCGCGCGGTGGGTACCATCTGCTCGGTCCGGTCCCGAACGAGGAGGAAGCTTCCGTGCTCACAACGGTTCTCGCGCTCGTGCCCCTCGGGGCGATGCTCCTCCCCGCCTGTGCGCCGACGCCGGCCGACCTGGTCGACCTCAGCGTGGCCGATGGAGGGACCGTCTACATCGACACCGTCTGCTCCACCGACTGCACGGGCGACACCGTGTCGGTCGCGGCGACCTTCCAGGAGAGCGTCATGGTGGACATCGACGCGTCCATCCAGCTCCTCCAGTACAAGGTCGAGTACGTGCTGGACGGTGTGGACACGCCGGTGACCTACTTCGCCGACACCACCGACCAGACCATCAGCTCGGGCCAGACGGCGAGCTTCGACATCCGCATGGCGGCGGCCAGCCAGCGCGCCCTGGTCTCCTCGCTCGCGGGCGGCCAGCCGGTCTCCGGCACCGCCACCCTGACCTTCGCCGGCTACGACTGGAAGGACTACGTCCTCACGGTCGAGCAGCAGGTGCCCGTCGTCTTCGACGACTACGCGGACGCCTCCACCAGTGACACGGGGGTGATGTAGTGACCCGTCTCCTGCGCCTGCCCGCGCCCTCCCCGCTCCTGGGCCTGGGGGCCCTGGCCCTGGGGGCCTGCACCGCTGATGGGGGCCACCCCGCCCTGCCCGACTGGTCCGAGGGCTACGAGTCCTCCTCGGGCGACACGGGGACGGTGCCCCCCACGGCCACGCAGTTCGCCCTGCTGGGGCCGACCGATACGAACTACTCCAGCTACCTGCACAAGACCGGGGACTGGAGCGCCGACTGCGCCATCACGCCGGGCGAGACCCCCGCCAGCTACCAGCACATCAACTGCATGATGGACATGGACGAGCTGGACATGTTCCTGCAGGGGCTGGCCTTCGACTTCACCGTGCCCGCCGACACCTGCGACTACGCGGTGTGGCACCACTACCAGTACGAAGCCTGGGAGGTCGGCGACGGCCCCGACGTCGTGCGGATCACCACCGACGCCACGGGCAACATCGTCAGCGAAGAGAACGCCATCGACGGTCAGCCCTACTGCCCCTACGACTACACCCAGCCGGGCACCAACAACCCGAACTGCTGCCTGGGTAGCTACGTGGTCGAGACCACCGACCACACCGGCGCCGTCACCACCTCTGCGACGCAGGGCTGGGGTGGCAGGGCCGCGGACTGCTACGCCGGCGCGGCCTACGACGATCCCGAGGCCGTGTTCAACGGCATGGGCTGGCCGGTCAGCCTCTACGTGCCGCTGACCGGACAGGGCGACTTCGTCAAGCGCTTCCAGTTCGACGGGCTCAGCACCAAGTACCAGGGCAACGTCAACCTCGCGAGCTACTACGACCCGGCGGATCACGACGGCACCATGCCGGCCGGCTTCACGGGCGACTACGTCTACCCGACCTACGTCTTCGACTGCTACGACCACGCAGAGGAGCTGCTGGGCGAGATCGAGCTCACCGTGCGGGAGTGGAACGAGCAGGCCCAGCTCAGCGCGGACGGCACCGGTGACCCCGACACGGTCGGCACCGAGCCGATCACCGGGCTGCCCTTGGACGACCGCACCGACTGGGCCGTGGCCACCCCGGGCAGCACGACCTGGGTCCAGGACATGCAGTAGGCAGCGCTCGCGCCCCGACGACCGGCACCTCCCCATGGGAAGCGGCGCCGGTCAGCGGGCCCAGGCCTCCCCAGGCTCAGTAATCGCAGCCCAGGTCGACGACAGCGACGTCGTTGGCCTTGTCGCAGTCCAGGTACTGGCGCTGGCCGAAGTGCTCGGAGAGCTGGACCTCGCTGCCGCCCACCTGGGCCTCGATGCGCGTGAAGCCGACGCTGGTCGCGTACTGGTTCTTGATGTGCACCGCGTCGCTGGTGCGACCCGCGGCCAGGCCGCCGGGGATGGGGGCGGTGTCGATCAGCACGCGGCGCCCGGCGTCGGTGACGCCGTAGACGCCGATGGCGATGTCCTGGCTCACGTCCTCTGCCCCGGTGTTCGTGGCCTGGATGGCCAGGTCGAAGCGGATGAGGGAGGAGCTGCAGGTGACGCACTGGTCGGTCACCTGGACGCTCAGGTTCGAGGCCGGGGCGATGACCTTGGGCCGTGGCCCGCCAACGGCGACCCGGAAGCACTCGGCATCCTGCTCCCAGGGCATCGGGTAGCTGGTGGGCACGGACAGGTCGTCGGTGACCACGCCCTCGCTCCAGGCGTGTTGGGCCCAGACCGAGCCCGTCGTGGCCCAGGAGTTGTAGGGGTCGCCGATCACGGTGATCCCGGCCGAGCTGGCCCCGGCGGCGTAGTTGCTGCCGACCACGATCTCGGCCACGCCGTCGCCGTTGACGTCGGCGACCACGGGGTAGCCGGCGATGGTCAGGCCGCCGAAGTCGGTGTCCTCCATCAGGGTGTCGCCGGTCTTGCCGTCGAGCACCATGATGGCGTCGTTGTCGGCCACGATCACCTCGGTGGTGCCGTCGCCGTCCAGGTCGAAGCCCGAGACGCCGCCCAGGCCGAAGCCGCCATCGGTGATGGTCTTCTCCCACTCGATGTTGCCGTCGGCGTCGAGCATGACGACGCTGCCATAGCCGTAGACCACGATGTCCGGGGTGCCGTCGTCATTGAAGTCGGCCACGGCCGGGGGGCCCCCGCCGCCGGTCTTCCAGAGGGTCTTCGGACCCCAGAGGGTGCTGCCATCGTCGTCGAGCAGGGTCACGGTCCCCGTGCCGTAGTCGCTGATCACGACCTCGCCCTTGCCGTCCCCGTCGAAGTCGCCGATGGCCGGGTTGCCGTCAGCCATCTTGTCCGAGGCGTAGCGGTCCCACAGGGTCTCGCCGGCGGGGTTGAAGGCGATGTTGCCGGTCAGGATCTCGGGCTCGCCGTCGTTGGCCAGGTCCGCCACGACGCTGGAGTAGGTGATGCCGCCCCAGCCGTTGCCGTCGTTGGAGTGCTTGAAGGCGCCGTTGCTGCCGAAGATGGCGCGGCCGGCGATGATCTCGGCCTGGCCGTCGCCGTCCAGGTCGGCGATGGCCGGGCTGGTCCACAGGGTGAAGTCGTCGGCCCGGGTCGCGGTCGTGAAGACCAGCTCGCCATCGGCGTGGAATGCGGCGATGGCCATGTTGTAGGTGACCACGACGATCTCGACCTGGCCGTCGCCGTCGAGGTCGGCCAGGGCGACGCCGCTGCTCCCGCTGATGAGGTCGTCCTTGCCCACGGCGTCGACCATCAGCTTCTCTGCGCCGGTGGCACCGTCCAGCACGATGAGCAGCCCCGGGTAGTTGTACCCCGCACCTGCGATGGTGGTGAAGACGATGTCGGGCACGCCGTCCCCGTCTACGTCCCCGACGGCCGGGGTCGAGATGACCCCGTTGTAGTCGGGCCAGGTCTCGTCCCCGGTCCACTGCCACTTCAGGTCCAGGCCGGCCAGGATGTCGACCACGGCCTCACAGCTCGGGTCGCTGTCGGTGTCGCCAGCCGACGCGAGCTCGACGCCAGTGCAAGCGCCGGTGCCGCTGTCACCCCCCCCGCTGTCATCGCCGGTGCCACCGCCTTTGTCACCGCAGGCCAGGACCAGGGGCAGCAGGCCCAGGGGGAGGAGGATCAGGGTCTTGCGAGGCATGAGGGTCTCCATGCGGGAGGCCCAGCCTACCCGAAAGGCACCGGGCCCGCCCTGCGGTGCGTGACGAGGTCCGGGGTGTGGCAGGGTGGCGCATCCCCCCTCCCCGGAGAGTCCCCATGCACGTCCTCATCCCCCTGATTCTCCTCAGCGCGAGCCTTCTTCCCGGCTGCGGCAGCAAGGGCGACGACAGCGCTGGCGGCACGAGCGACGGCGGCACGAGCGACGGCGGGACCAGCGACGGCGGCTCCGGCGACGGCGGGACCAGCGACGGCGGGACCAGCGACGGCGGCTCCACCGGGGGGCTGACCAGCGGGGACGGCTTCGCCATCGTCTACGCCGCCAGCACGGACATCGGCCTGGACGGCCGCGCCCCGGTGAGCGCCACCTTCGACGCCGACGGGCAGCTCGCCGGCTACCTGTGGTCCAAGGTCGAGGCCCCGACCCGCGGCGACTGCAGCACGGCGGACCTGGGCACCCTGGGCGACGTGTCCTGGGGCCGGTGGAAGGACGGCACCCTGGGTGGCGCCTTCTACGGCGGCACCTTCAGCTACCCGGCAGACGACGGCTTCCACTACGGCGTGGCCGCCGCGCCGCAGCTCAAGGGCAGCCTGGGCCTGGACGGCGCCTACACCCTGGTCGCGGCCACGGCGCCGACCCTCTCCGGCGGCTCGGTCGGGCCGGGCAGCGCCACCGCCTCGGCGACCGTGATCGCAGGGGACACGCCGATGGTCTCCTTGCAGATCCAGGTGGTGCAGGGCGGCGAGACCATGACCATCCAGAGCCCGGGCTACCCCGACGCCTCCCTGGCCGGCAGCACCGTGTGGGAAGGCCAGGTCTCGGGCCCGGCGACCGCCACGGGCGGCCCTCTGTGCAGCACGGCCTCCTGCGATGTCTACCTGCGCGGCGTCTTCGCCGACGACGGCCACACCCTCGTCATCGCCTACCAGGCGGCCACCAGCGAGCGGGTGAGCGGCGTGGTGGTGCTGCAGCAGGAGTAGCGGGCGTGGACGGCGGGGCGCGAGGTGGGGTGCGAGGGGCCCATGCTCGTCGCCGGCAGCCCCTGCGCGCTGATAGCCAGGCCACCCGTACGTCCCGATCGTCTCCGCCTTGGCCACAGCGGACCCGATGAACAACATCAGGTCGGGCCCAGAGGTCGATGGGAGCGCCGTCCTCGCCGGGCCACACGGAATCCGACTGCCTCGTCGCCGAAGTGGACTGCGAGTTTCGGGAGGGTGGCTGGCAGACTGCCACACTGATGGGGTGTGCAGTGCCGAGCCTTCCCATCGCTGACAAGCCCGCATGTCTTGAGCCGAGAGCCGCACGACTCTGTCAGCTGTTGTTGTCATGTATGTGGATTCCCACGCTCCCAAGAGTGGATCTCGTATGGTGTCGACTCCAGTCCGGGAACGCGGATCCAGGCCACAGAGGCGGGCCGCAGTCCCGCCCGCGGCGGTCACCTCCGCCCCGACCCAACCACCGCTCGCCGGCCCGCCGCTTGGCCTGGGCCAGATCCTGTGAAGAGGGTGAGAACCAGACCCCTTGGTGTAGAGGGGTTTGCCGCGGATAGCGAAGGGTTTGTAAGAGGATATGGGTGGAGATCCTCCTCGACGACGATTGCAAGTAGTAAAATCAACAACTTACAACTGTTTGACGCTAGACAAGGGACAACCCACCGGGTAGATTCTCTGTACTCACACATGGAATCCCCGG
>Ga0100377_1000202_pt1 | contig 48808 bp, 44 predicted proteins | sample CryGeymeta201501_FD_83664 | JGI IMG/M metagenome (GOLD analysis project Ga0100377, IMG submission 83664) | Groundwater microbial communities from Crystal Geyser aquifers in Utah, USA - Crystal Geyser metaG 2015-01 | ecosystem: Environmental > Aquatic > Deep subsurface > Groundwater | place: USA... | reverse complement strand
CTTCAGCGGGTCTACTTCCGCCCGCCCGGCGGTGACTGGAACGGGCGGATGCGTGGCGGCTGGTGGGTGATTGGCGTCGGCGAGCAGGACTGGAACACCGACTTCCCGCCCCAGGCGCTGCTGCCCGACGCACCGCCCTTCACGCCGCCCTTGCCGGCCGACTGGGCACCGCCTCCGATCTTCAACCCCGGCCCGAATCAAGCGATGGGGGGGAAGTAACGTGAGGCCACCGTGCGAGGTGGCCCTGCCCGGCCTCGGCCTGCTCCTGGCCGCGGGCCTGTTGTCCCTGGCCGCGTGGCCCCCGACCACCTACGCGACGCCCCCCCAGGAGTTCCAGGACCTGGCCGAGCACTGCCGGACCTTCACCAAGATGAAGGCGTACATCACAGTCAACACGCATCTCATGCTCTTCCACGCCGTCGACGACGGCCGCTGGGCGGCGGATGTCTACAACCAGACGCGCTACTCCTGGGATGGCACGACCTTGCTCTGGGACTCCGAGTCGGGTCCCCCGATGCAGGTGGGCGGCGACGCCGCGCCCATCATCATCTCGGACCTGTGGGCCGACTGCCGCTCCGGCTTTTCGGGGGCCACCTGGACCGACGTGACAGCCCAGAGCGACGACCTGGCGGCGGGGCGCCTGCGAGGCGCCAAGATGTGGGCGCGCCTGACCTTGCCAGATGCCTGGGCCCAGGGCGCGGAGATCTACGTCGGCGTGGTGCCGGGCTCGGGCCTGCTTCAGCGGGTCTACTTCCGCCCGCCCGGCGGTGACTGGAACGGGCGGATGCGTGGCGGCTGTTGGGTGATGGGCGTCGGCGAGCAGGACTGGAACACCGACTTCCCGCCCCAGGCGCTGCTGCCCGACGCACCGCCCTTCACGCCGCCCTTGCCCGCTGACTGGGCACCGCCGACGCCGGTTCCGGCGGGAACCGACAACACGTTCCAGGACATCAGCGAGCTGGTGGGCGGAGAGTAGCCCTACTGGATGAAGCCCCGGCGCAGGACGATGTCCCGCTCCTTGCCGTCAGCGTCCACGACCGTCAGGGTCACCTCGCTGTCCACGGGCCCGGTGATGTGGGAGATCGCGTCGACGGTGGACATGCCGCCCAGCTCCATGCCATCGGCGGCCACGACGGTCTCGCCGGGCATCAGGCCGGCCTCGGCGGCGGGGCTGCCGTCCTGGACATCCATCAGGCGCACGCCCTGGTCGGTGGCCTCGATCCGCGCGCCCATGCCGCCGATGTCCACGCGGGGCAGATCCAGGACCAGGTGATCGAAGCTGCCGTCCCCGTCGATGTCGAGCTGCAGTGGGGCGCCCGTGGCCCACAGGGCGCCGTCCATGCGCACGGCGCGCACATCGCAGGGGCCGTCGGGCAGGCTGAGGGTGGTCTGGAAGCTGCCGTCGGGCTGCACGCCGGCCCGGCGACCCTGGCAGACCTCGACCCAGGCGCGGTCATCGGGCAGCAAGCCGCGCACCTGGCCGGACAGGGTGACGGAGCTCGGGACCTCCAGCTTGATGGGCTCGGTGCAGGTGGCCTGATCGCCGTGCCACTCGATGGCAAAGGCCTGGTTGATGACCCGGCCGTCGGCCAGGCTGCCCAGCAGCTGCATCTGGTCGGCCCACAGGGGGGCAGAGGCCCTCAGGCGGTCGCCCTGGACCTGGGCCATCACCCCGTCGAAGACGTCCGGGTTCAGCAGCAGGTCAGGGTGCTTGGCCTGGTGGGCCTGGCTCACGAAGCGCTGGCTGGGCACCACGCTGACCATGACGCGGGTCAGGGGAGGGCCATCGACCCGGCAGTCCAGGCTGCCCATCTCCAGGTTGGGGATCACGGGCGCCGGGGGCGGCGGGTCGGGCTTGGACAAGGCGGGCGTGGCGCCCTGGGCCAGGGCTTGGGGGGGCGGGGTCGGTGAGCCTGTGTCGGGCGCGTCCGTGGCCGCAGCGGTGGCCCGCTGCATGGGGTGGATCGGGCGGTGGGGCACGGGCTGCGGCCCGGGGGGGCTGTCGGGCCAGCCCAGCCACAGGCCGACCATCAGGCCGCCCAGCGCGAAGGCCACCACCAGCAGGGCGCGGCGCCTCACGCCCGGCCCCAGCAGATTATGTCGCTCCTGCCCTGCGGGGCACGTGCAACTGGTCGGAACCTGCCCATCGCGGCCTCCGCGCCGGATCCTATCCCCTCGGCCGCCTGGGGTGTGGTAAGGCGGCCCGCCCAGGGACGGCCGGGCTGCGCGCAACGGGCTAGGCTTCGCCCCTTCCCCTCGGCCACCCACCCCCGGAGCACCCCATGTCCGACGTCGTCTTCCTGTCCGGCAAGCGCACCCCCTTCGGCACCTTCCTGGGCGCCCTCGGCAGCGTCTCCGCCACCGACCTCGCGGTCCACGCCAGCAAGGCCGCCATCGAGCAGGCCGGGATCTCCGCGACCGATATCGATCACGTGATCTTCGGCAACGTCATGCAGACGAGCCCCGACGCCATCTACTTCGCCCGCCACGTCGCGCTGAAGGCCGGCGCCACCATCCCGACGCCCGCCGTGACCGTCAACCGCCTGTGCGGCTCGGGCTTCGAGAGCCTGGTCCAGGCCGGTCACCTGCTGCGCCTGGGCGAGGCCACCATGGTCCTGGCCGGCGGCGCCGAGAACATGACCCAGACCCCCCACACCATCCGCGGCGCCCGTGACGGCTTCAAGCTCGGCGGCACCATGATGAACGACTACCTGCAGGAGTGCCTGTACGACCCGCAGGCCGGCTGCGCCATGGCGCTCACCGCCGAGAACCTGGCTGAGAAGTACGGGATCTCCCGCGAGATGGCCGACGAGTACGGCTACCGCAGCCAGACCGCCTGGCTGGACGCCCAGAACAGCGGCCGCTACGCCCAGGAGATGGTCCCCGTCACGATCTCCAGCCGCCGCGGCGACGTGGTGGTGGACGTCGACGAGCACCCGCAGCTCTCCCCCCTGCGCCCGGCCAAGATCCGTGAGCGGTTCGGCCCCGAGGCCATGGCCGCCCTCAAGACGGTCTTCAAGAAGGACGGAACGGTCACCGCGGCCAACGCCAGCGGCATCAATGACGGTGCCGGCGCCATGATCATGACCACCTCGGACATTGCGGCCGCCCGCGGGCTTCAGCCCCTGGGCCGGCTCGTCGCCAGCGCCGCGATGGGCGTCGAGCCCTCGCTCATGGGCATCGGTCCGGTCGAGGCCATCAAGAAGGCCCTGGAGCGGGCCGGCATGAGCCTGGGCCAGATGGACCTGGTGGAGATCAACGAGGCCTTCTCGACCCAGTACCTGGCCTGCGAGAAGGCGCTGGAGCTGGACCGCAGCATCACCAACGTCGACAGCGGCGGCGTCGCCATGGGTCACCCGCTGGCCGCCAGCGGCACACGGATCACCATGCACCTGCTCTACGAACTCAAGCGCCGCGGCAAGAAGTACGGCGTGGGCAGCGCCTGCATCGGCGGCGGGCAGGGCATCGCGGTGGTGGTCGAGGCCTTCTAGCGCTGTTCGGTCGCGCCGGGCCGCCTGGGCACAGCCCCGGGTGCGCCCGGCCCCGGCCCCGGCAGGCGGCGCGGGGACGCGCTACCTTGGGCGGGCTCGGAGTCTGCCGTGACGCTGTCCACCCGCGCCCTGCTGCCGGCCCTCGGCCTGCCCCTCTTGCTCAGCGGGGTCCTGCTCCTCGGGGGCTGCAAGGCCTCGCCCTCGGCGAACCTGGAGTTCGGGGACGCCGCGCGCTTGCTCATGCGGGAGTTCGACACCGGCAGCGACGCCGACCGGGCCTACGGCATCCGCCAGCTCGAGACGCAGACCTACCTGAACATGGACCTGGAGGCCGGCTCGGCGGCCAACCGCTCGGTGGAGCCAGCCCAGATCGTGGACGAGGACGTGGCCGATCTGGAGCGCCCCGACCGCGACCTCTCCTTGAACATGCCGGTCGCGGTGGGTGTGCTCAGCGCCTACGGGCCCGACGACCTGGCTCGGGTCATCGTGTTGGCCGACCAGACGCCGGTGGAGCCCTCCTCGCCCGATCTGTACCAGCGCGAGCTGATCGAGGGCGGCGACTGCTGGCCCGACCGGTCTTGCGCCGCGCTGCGCACCTTCAACCAGGTGCAGCGCAAGAACATCCTGTACACCATCGACTACGAGCTGTGGAAGGACTACCGCTGGGTGGACCTGAACCTGCCCGACCCGGCCCTGGTGCCCGAGGGTGAGGTGGCCGTGGACGAGGGGGATCCCCGGTGGGCGATCCAGGTCCGGTCCTGGATGAAGAAGAGCGCCTTCTCGGACGGCGACACCATCGCCATTTGGCAGAGCTTCGCCATCGAGATCATGGTGCCGCGGGACTGCGGGGGCTTCGTCCGCGACGGCACCGAGCAGAACCTGGACGGGGGCGACTGGTCCGCAGACTCCTGCGGCGACGGCAGCATGCGCATGCAGGCCATGTGGTCCGAGACCGAGATCAGCGTCAGCGACGATGTCCAGCTCTCGGCCACCCGCACGGGCATGTCCGACGGGATGGAGGCCTACGACGCCTGGCTCGACGACCACTAGCCGCAGGTACTAGCCGCGCGCCTTCGCCACGAAGGCCTTGAGCACCGGCGCCATGTTGGCCGGTGTGTCCTCGGCCCAGGCGCCCCCGCTGATGTTCAGCTCCAGGGTGCTGCAGTCGTCGGGCGAGAGGGCGAAGAGCATGGGCACGCCCGAGGATGACAGGTCGTGCTCCGGGAGCTGGTTGCCCCAGTGGTCGATGTCCAGGCTGAGCACGTAGGCGCCGGTCAGGGCGTCTTGCATCAGGGGATCGGCCAGGCTGCGCCGCAGGGCCTGGCAGGGGCCGCACCAGGTGGCAGACAGCTCGGCGATGGGGACCTGGCCGGCGCGGCGGGCGAGCTCGCACTCGGTGGCGAGCTGGCTGCTCAGGTCGCCCCGCGAGGGGTCGAGCTCGACCCAGTGGAAGGGGGCCGTGGGGGCCACCAGGTTGGTCCCCAGGCTCCGGAGCGGTGCCACCGTGGGGACCACGTCGGCGGTGGGGGCCATCTCTGGTGGGCGGCCGGGGGGAGGGGAGGGGACCGACAGCGGCGTGTCCAGGTCACAGGCGAGCAGGCTGAGGAGGAGGATGAGCATGAGAGCTCCCTGCCGTCGAGGGCGGATCGAACACTGTTAGCTCCCTGTTGGAGCACTGTTCGGTCGCCGCTCGGGTCGGCTTTGGTGGGACGTGGCTGGGGACTGGGACTGTACTAGCGGTGTTCGGTACCGTTGTGGACCGGTTCCGTGCCCGCGCCGAGCAGGTGGTCCGGATCGACCACCAGCTCCCAGCGTGCCGGGTCCGCGGCGGGGATCGACCGGGTCAGGACGGCCGGCCCGTCGGCGGGCACGTCGATCACGCCGCCGCCCGCCCAGCTGCCGTCCCGCAGCCACTGGTACTCCACCGCGGGCACACGGCCGGGCTGGTGCTGCACGAGCTCGGCGCGCAGCTCCATGGTCCCGTCGGGCAGGGCCGCGCGGCTCAGCCCGGCGGACAGGGCGATGGTGGTGGGCGCGAGCACGCTGTCCGGGGGAGCCAACCAGCGCACGCGCCCGGGATCCTCTCCCACGCGTCCGGGCGACGGTCCACAGGCGGTCTGGCCGAGCTCGCGGAGGTCCCGGTCCAGCGGCACGAGCACGACCAGGTCGTCGTTGTCGACGTTCTGCTGGCGGACCAGGGGTGAGGTGGCCAGGTGGAGGTGCAGGACGACGCTGTTGTCGGTGCCCACCGGGCGGTCGCCGCCGCTGGCACGGACGTAGCCGGGCAGCGCCTCCATGGGGAAGTCGCTGCCCCCCAGGCCGCAGACGGTGAGGCGGCGCGGGGGCAGGCCGTTGAGGGGCTCGCCCTCGACGTCGGAGGCCAGGGGCACGCGGCCGGTGGCCGGGTCCTGCCAGGCGGCCGGTAGCCAGGCGCGCTCCCGGGTGTCGACCTCCAGGTCGATGGCGTCGGCCCGGACCGGGGTGCCCAGGTTCTGGATGCTCACCTGGAGCTGGAGGTAGGGCCGGCCGTCCAGCTCGATGAGGTAGGGCACGACGGCGCTGAGGGCCGGGTCGGGCATGGGGCCCTGGCCGATGCCCTGGCCCGGGGCATAGCAGGGCAGATCCAGGCGCAGCTCGCGCTGGTTGTTGGCGGTGTCGGACTCCCCGGGAGCCGCCGCGACCTGGACCGTGACGAGCTCACGGCTGCGCTCCTGGGGGGAGGGGCCGCAGCGCCCGGGGCTGGGGTGCAGGACCCCGGCCAGGCGGAGGGTCGCCACGCCCTCACGGGCCAGGGCCTCGCCGTCCACCGTGCCGCGCAGCACGTCCTGAAAGCCCCAGCCGGCGTGGTGCAGCTCCACGGCCAGGGGGCCCGGAGAGGCCGACAGGGCGTGGGTGAGGTCGCGAACCTCGACCTGGAGCTGAAGCTCCTGACCCAGGGCCCCGGTCTGGACCGTCACCTGGGAGACCACCAGGTCCGGCGCCAGCGGGGGCGGCGCTGCAGCGGCCTTGGCGTCGGCGGCTGCCTTTGCCTGTGCCTGTGCCTGTGCCTGTGCCTGTGCAGCCGCCTTCTCGTCTGCGGCTGCCTTGGCGGCTGCCTTGGTGTCTGCGGCTGCCTTTGCCTTTGCGGCGGCCTTCTCGTCTGCGGCTGCCTTGGCGTCTGCGGCTGCCTTTGCCTTTGCGGCGGCCTTCTCGTCCGCCGCTGCTTGAACCTGGGTGGCGGCCTTCTCGTCTGCGACTGCCTTGGCCTGTGCCGCAAGCTGGGCCGCCGCCTGGGCCTCCGCCGCGGCCTGGGCCTCCTCTGGCGAGATCTGCACCTTGGGCAGCGACACCGCGGGGACCACGACCTGCGCGCAGTTGTTGCAGCCGGGCTGGTCGGGGCAGTCGGCCTCGGCCTCGGGGACAGCCTGGTCGGGGTTGATGCAGACCTGCACGAGCAGATCGGCGGTCCCGACGTCGCCCATGGTGCGCGCGACCGCCTGGGAGATGGGCACGTCGATGGGCAGCTGGTGGATGCCGTTGAAGTGCTCGATCCGCAAGGTCTGGGAGAGCACCGAGAGCGGCGGCGCCCCGCTGGGCTGGAGCTGCGCCTCGACCCGCACGGTGACGGTGGTCGGGCTGTGCGAGGCGGCGGCGAGGTCGCGATCGCGCAGCTCGGCGCTGAGCTGGACCGGGTCGCCGCCGGTGCCCCGCGCCTCCAGGTGCAGGTCGCCGACGAAGAGGTCGGTGGGGTGCCCGACCCGGGCCTCGATGATGTTGTTGCCCTTGGCGCGCTCGGTCACTTCGCCGCGCGGGTCCACCTCGATGGTCAGGTGGGCCTGGGCGCCGACATCCCGGATGGCCAGGGAGATCCGGTACTCGTCGCCCATGGGGATGGTGGGGATCGTCAGGTAGCGCGAGATCCCGTCGCTGGTGCGGATCGCGACGGTGTCCCCCCCCAGGTAGGGCGCGTCGCCCTCGTTGCGCACCGCGCCCTGGAGCTGCAGGACGCCCCCGTCGAGCTCCAGCACGTAGATCCGCGGCACCAGGTCGGGCAGGGCACCGGGCGGTGAAGAGGCCATGACGGCCCCCGGGACCGCGAGCGACGCGAGCAGCAGCCACCGGATCGCCCTGCTCCTGCGCATCCTGCCTCCTGCTCCGGACCTGGAGTCAGCGTTGAATGTACCAGCACCGGAAGCAGGGGGGTACCGCGCGGCCGGGCGCTGTGCCCTGAGGGTACCGGGCCTGCGGCCCGTCAGGCGTGCTAAGAGGGGGGGGGAGGTGGCCATGGCCCAGGCACCGCAAGCCCTCACGAAGGGCGAGCTGATCTACGACTGGAACCTCAACGGCGACTACGTCTCGCCGCCCTACCGCAAGGTGCTCTTCAACGACGAGACCTTGCGAGACGGCATCCAGAGCCCCTCCGTCACCGACCCCTCCATCGACGACAAGGTGCGGATCGTCCGGCTCCTCGACAGCCTGGGCGTGCGCTGCGTGAACGTGGGCCTGCCCGGGGCAGGGCCGCGCGCCGTGGAGGATGTGCGCGTCCTGGTCGAGGCCATCCGCGACGAGGGCATGGCCATCCGGCCGAACTGCGCGGCGCGCACCCACGCAGCCGACATCCGGCCGATCATCGAGCTCTCCGAGCAGACGGGCGTCGCCATCGAGGTCATGGCCTTCCTGGGTACCTCGCCGGTCCGCAAGCTGGCCGAGCACTGGGACGATGCGCTGCTGGAGCAGCGGGTTCGCGAGGCGGCCCAGCTCGGCGTCGGCGCCGGCCTGCCCTTCTGCTTCGTGACCGAAGACACGGTCCGCTCGCACCCTACGACGCTGCGGCGCCTGCTGACGGCCGCCGTGGAAGAGGGCGCGGCCCGCCTGTGCCTGTGCGACACCGTTGGCCACGCCGACCCGCGCGGCGTCTTCAACCTGGTGCACTGGGCCCTGGACCTGGTCCGCGGGCTGGGCACCGCCACGGAGCTGGACTGGCACGGCCACAATGATCGCGGCTTCGGGCTCATCAACGCCCTGGCCGCGGTCCAGGCCGGCTGCACCCGTGTCCACGGCACGGTGCTGGGCGTGGGGGAGCGGGTCGGCAACACCCCGCTGGACCAGCTCCTGGTCAACATGAAGCTGCTCGGCGCCCATGACGGGGACCTGCGCAAGCTCTCCGAGCTGTGCCAGCTCGTGAGCCGGGCCTGCGAGGTACCGATCCCCGCGAACTACCCGGTGATGGGCCGCGACGCCTTCCGCACGGGCACGGGCGTCCACGCTGCCGCCGTCATCAAGGCCATGCGCATGGGGGACGCCGACCTGGCCGACCAAGTCTACTCGGGGGTTCCGGCGTCCTGGGTCGGTCGGGAGCAGGAGATCGAGATCGGCCACATGGCTGGCGACAGCAACATCGTCTTCTGGCTCAAGCACCGGGGCATCGAGCCCGAGCCCGACCTGGTCGCCGCCATCCGCGACGTGGCCAAGTCCGGCAGCCGCGTCCTGGAAGAGATCGAGGTCCAGGCCATTGTGACCCGCTACCGGACCGGTGCCTGAGGCGGCTCAGGGCTCGGTAGGCTCGCGCTGGGGCTCCGCAGCAGGTCTCTCGGCGGGCGGGGCCAGCTCACCCTGACCGGCGTGCAACGCCGCGAGGATGCGGGCGCGCTCGGCCTCGTCCTGGGCGGAGTGGGCCTGCAGACGGGCCCGGCGCTCCTGGGTGAGGCGGCTGTTGTTCTGCACGATGTGGAACATGAAGAGCAGCGCCACCATCCAGTTGGCGGTGCGGGAGATGCCCGTCAGCTCCGGCACGCCGACGACGATCATGAAGCAGGCCGCCGCCAGGTTGACGAGCTGCACCCCCCAGAACAGGCCGCGCCGCTGGTCCCAGCCCGGCAAGCGGACCAGGAAGCGGTTGATCACCAGCAGGGCGATGATGCCCATCAGGACCCAGGTGCCGGTGTCCATGCTCAGCCGTCCAGGGCAGTGGGGTCGAGGGCGCTGTTGTTGAGCGCAATATTGTCGAGGAGCCGCGGGGAACCTACCCAGGCCGCGATGAGGGCGCGGGCCGGCCGGTCCACCACGGACAGCGGCGCCAGCGAGGCGGCGTCCACGATCTCCAGGTAGTCCAGCCGGTCCACCTGGAGCTGGGCGCGGGCGAGCTGGAGCAGGGTGGGCACGTCGCGCTCCCCCTGGTCGAAGGCGGCCCGCAAGGCCCGCAGGGAGGCCGACAGCGAGCGGGCCCGGAGCCGCTGCTCGGGCGTCAGGTAGGCGTTGCGCGAGGACAGGGCCACCCCGTCCTCATCCCGCACCAGGGCACCGCCGAGGATCTCGATGGGCAGGGCCAGGTCGGCGCTCATGCGCCGGATGACGGCGAGCTGCTGGTAGTCCTTCTCGCCGAAGACGGCGAGGGTGGGCTGGACCAGGCCGAAGAGGCGGGCGACGACCGTGGTGACGCCCTCGAAGTGCGTGGGGCGGCTGCGGCCGCACAGGCCCTCGGTCAGGCCCGCCACCCGGACGGAGGTGGCGTGGCCTGGCGCGTAGAGCTCGGTGGGCGCGAAGAGCAGGTCGACGCCGGCCTCGCGGCAGCGCTCGGCGTCGCCCTGTGGGTCCCGGGGGTAGGCCGCGAGGTCCTCGGTCGGGCCGAACTGCAAGGGGTTCACGTAGATCGACACGACCAGGTGATCGCAGCGGGCCCGGGCCAGGGCCATGAGCGAGAGGTGGCCGCGGTGCAGGAAGCCCATGGTGGGCACGAAGCCGATCCGCTGCCCCCGGGCGCGGCGGTCCAGGCAGTCGGCCTGCAAGGCGGCCGGGTCCGTGAGCATGCGCATGAGGGGCCCTCAGTACAGGCGCTGGACCTTTGCCGAGGGGCTGGCCCGGTGGAAGCTGTGCTCTTCAGCGGGGAAGGTGCCCTGGCGGACCTCTTCCACATAGGCGCGCACGGCCTGCTTCACCACGCCCTCGAGGTGGGCGAAGCGCTTGACGAAGCGGGGCTGGAAGGACTCGTCCAGGCCCAGCAGGTCATTGCAGACCAGCACCTGGCCGTCGCAGCCGGCGCCCGCGCCGATGCCGATGGTGGGGATGTGCAGCGCCTGGCTCAGCTCGGTGGCCAGCTCGGCGGGGACCATCTCCAGGACGATGCAGAAGGCGCCGGCCTGCTGGACGGCCTGGGCGTCGGCCAGGAGCTGGCGGGCCTCCGGCTCGGATCGGCCCTGGACCTTCCAGCCGCCCATGGCGTGGACCGACTGCGGCGTCAGGCCAACGTGGCCCACGACGGGGATGCCGGCTGTGACGATGGCCTCGATGGCGGGAGCGGAGCGCTCGCCGCCCTCCAGCTTCACCGACTGGGCCCCGGCCTCCTTCACCAGGCGCCCGGCGCTCTCCAGCGCCTGCTGGGGCGAGAGCTGGTAGCTCATGAAGGACATGTCCACGGTCAGGTGGGCCTGCTGCAGGCCGCGGGACACGCAGCGGCCGTGGTAGATCATCTCGTCGAGGGTCACGGCCAGCGTGTCCTGCTGGCCCTGCATGACCATGCCCAGGCTGTCGCCGACCAGGACCATGTCCACGCCGGCGGCGTCCACCAGGCGAGCCATGGTGGCGTCGTAGGCGGTGACCATGGCGATCTTCTGGTTGCCGGCCTTCATCTTCTGAAGGTCCAGGACCGTCTTGCGTCGCATCGTGCTTCCAGGGACAGGGCAGCGCGGCACCAGGTGCGCGGTGCGGGTGTGGCTGCCGGTGTTGGTTCGTCCTCCCGGCCCGGGTGTGGGTCCAGGGGTCGCTGGTGGGGACACCTTCCCCACCCCCCCAGTATTGCCTCCTGCTGCCGGCGGGCAAGGATCGACATTGGTTTGGCGGCAGGCAGCCGGGGCGGCAAGATGGAAAGATGCGCACCCCCGGGGAAAGCGAGACGGGCGCGACGGGTCCCTGGCGGGTCCGGTTCGGCGGAGCCACCTACCGGGCCCGGGATCGGGCAGCCTTGCTGCGCCTGGTGGAGCTGGGCAAGGTGCCGGTCGAAGCTCAGGTTCAGGCGCCGGGCAGCGCGGCCTGGCTGCCCCTGGCCCAGGTCCTGGAGGCGCCGGAGAGCGGCGTCGGCGGTGGCGGCGTCGGCGGCCTGGGCTCCGGGCCCGGGACCGTGACGCGGGATCCCTGGGCTGCCTGGGAGGACATGGAGGGCGAGCCCGCGCCGAGCCTCGAGGTCCTGTCAGAGGAGGAGGCCGAGGCGAAGGCTGAGGACGAGCCCGAGGAGGAGGCCGAGGAGGAGGCCGTGGCCGACATCGACACCGCCCCGCCCGAAGCGCTCCAGCCCCTCGAAGCGGTCCCGCCTTCGCCTGGCGCGCCCTCGCCTGGCGCGACCCGGCCCTCGCCTGGCGCGACCCGGCCCTCGCCTGGTGCGACCCGGCCTTCGGCCCCCCTGCCTCCTCCTCCTCGCGCCGGTGCCCGGTCCCGAAGCGGCGCCTCGGGCCCCTCGGAGGGTGGACGGCAGCCCGCTCCTCCCGCGCCCGCCCCGCCGCCCCGGTCCGCCGGGGGCCCACACGAGGGGCGGGTGATCCCCTTCCCCGGGCCGCGCGCCCAGCGCCGCGACGTGGAGGGCCCCCACGCCCTGGCCGCCGAGCCGGTGCCCTTCCCCGAGCGCCTGCCGCCGCCGCCGCCCCTGTCCGTGGACATGGGCCTGCCGCGCCGCGAGCGCCTGCCCGAGCAGCCTCGAACCAACTGGTGGCGGGTGCTCACCATCGGCCTGCTGGCCCTGGTCGTGATCGGGGGCTGGCGCTGGTACATCCAGATGTACAGCACGGCCGCCTTCAACCCTCCTCAGCTCAGCACGGTCCCGCCGGGCGTGGCGCCGCTGCCCCGGCGCCCGAGCCCCGCCGCGCCCACCGAGCTCGCCGCCGCCCCCGACGCCGCCCCCGACGGTGTCCCCGACGGTGTCCCCGACGGTGTCCCCGACGGTGTCCCCGACGGTGTCCCCGACGGTGTCCCCGACGGTGCCGCCGACCCCTACCTGGAGCTGGAGCAGGAGCTGCGCGGCCAGCTCGTGGCCGGTAGCCAGGACATCCACAGCGGGGCCGACCTCGAGACCGCGCTGATGTTGGAGCTGAGCCACCTGCACTTGCTGGGCGTGCGCCCGGCCGTGACCGTGCTCACCCGGGTCGCCGGGGCGCCCGAGGGGGATCCCGAGTCAGTGGAGATCCACATCGTGCTCGAGGGCAGCGACGAGCTGGACCGCGACATCGGGGCGGTGACCCTGGTCGTCGGCAAGTACATGGCCAGCCAGGACCTCGCCGTGCCCGTCTTCGACGTGGGCTTCGACGGGCTGGCCGACGGCAAGCTCATGCACACGACCATCGACGCCGAGCAGGCGCGCCGCCTGTACCTGGGCCAGATGGGGCTGGGCGCCTTCTTCACGCACCTGACGCCCTGAGGCCCTGAGGTCCTCAGCGTGGGCGCGGGCGCGGGTCCGCGAATACCTGCCAGCTCCCGCCGCCAGCTCGCGCCGCCAGCTCCCGCCGCCAGCTCCCGCCGCTACATCCCGCCCTTGGTCGCCTGCTGCAGGGCCTGGATGCTGCGGATGATGGCCTGCACCGAGGGGGCACCGCGGTTGGCCAGCCGGATCTTGCGCTCGGGGTTCACCAGGTAGACCGTGCGGATGATGCGCGGCTTGAAGCCGATCGGGATGCTGGCCTTGTAGCTGCGGGCCACCGAGCCACCGCGGTCGGTGAGCAGGGGGAAGTCGAAGCCCTGGGCCTCGGCGAAGGCCTGGTGGCTCTGGGCCTCAGCGGGGTTGACGCCGTAGACCTCACAGCCCAGGTCGCGGAGCTGTGCGTAGTGCTCCTGGAACTCCTGGAGCTGCCGGGTGCAGCCCGGGGTGTCGTCGGCCGGGTAGAACACAAGGATCGACCAACCCTTCTGCAGGCGGTGCCACTTGCCGTCCCAGCCCTGGAGCTGCCACTCGGGGGCGGTCTCGCCCTCGGGCAGGAGGGCTGGGTACAAGCGGTCCTTGACGGCCTGCTTGACGGGCGTGGGCACGCGGATTGCCAGCGCGCTGAGCGAGAACATGGGATCCTCCAAGGAAGGCGCGGCTATCCGCCGAGCAGGCGGGCGGCCAGGGGGCTGCCGGGTGGGACCCAGCGGGTCAGGGCGCCGGCCAGCACCAGGGGGCGCATGCCCAGCTCGGCGGGGGTCCGGCTGCCGGTGAGCAGGCAGGCGATGCGGATCTCGTCGATGATCGTGCGGGCGACGCGGCGGACCTCGTCGCGCCCGCCGCGGGCGTGGGCCTGCAGGAAGGGCCGCGCGATGCCGCCGCAGGTGGCACCCAGGGACAGGGCCCGGGCGACGTCCAGGCCCGTGTGAAGGCCCCCCGTGGCGCAGATCCGCAGGTCCAGGCCCGAGAGCTGGGCCACGCTGGCCGCGGTCGGGATCCCCCAGTCCCAGAAGGTCTCGCCCAGGGCGGCCTGCCGGCGCTCGGCCCGACGGGCCTCGACGCCCACCCAGCTCGTGCCGCCCGCGCCGCTGGTGTCGACGTGGCGCACGCCCGCCTGGACCACCCGCTGGCCGACGCTGCGGGACAGGCCGCAGCCGGTCTCCTTGACGATGACCGGGCGGGGCAGCTCGGCCACCAGGCGGGTCACCGTGGCCAGGCCGTCGCGGAAGTCGTCGTCGCCCTCGGGCTGGACCACCTCCATGGCGGGGTTCAGGTGCACGCACAGGGCGTCGGCGCCGCAGCGCTCCAGCAGATCGGCCAGCCGCGCGCTCTCGGTGCGGCGGGCCTGGACCAGGCCGATGTTGCCCAGGATCAGCGTCGTGGGGGCCACGTCGCGGACCAGGTAGCCGTCGGTGATGCCCTGTTCCAGCAGCGGGCGCTGGCTTCCGAAGGCGAAGCCGATGCCCAGCTCCTCTGCCACGGCGGCCAGGTCGCGGTTGATGGCCTGGGCCCGGTCGACGCCGCCGGTCATGGCGGCGATGATCAGCGGGGCCCGCAGGCGCTTGCCGGCGAAGTCCACCGACAGGTCGATCTCGGACACCCCCAGGTCGGGCAGGGCGTCGTGGACCAGCTCCACGCACTCCAGCAGCGTGGTCTTGCCGCGGAAGGCGACCTCACCCTCGATGCACAGGTCGAGGTGGTCGGCCTTGCGGCCGCGGATGTCGGCGGAGGGATGCGAGGGGGGCATCGAGGGGGGCATCGAGGGGGGCATCAAGGGGGAGCTAACCCCGCCGGGCGCCGGGGGCGGCATGGATGAGGATGGGGACCAGGCCCTCGGCCCGGCAGGCCTGCTGGAAGGACAGCTCGGCCTCTGCCTCGGGCAGCCAGGCCACGGCGATGTCGCCGCCGCCGGCGCCGCTGGGCTTGGCGCCGCCCCCGTGGGCTCGGGCCAGCGCGGCGATGCGGTCCAGGGCGGGCGTGCGGTAGGCCAGGTGGGCCTGGTCGGCCATGGCGCAGAGCAGGCGGTAGGCGGCGCGGGCGGCCGCGACCGGATCGGCCGCGAAGGTCTCGACCAGGGCGGCGCTCTCGGCCACAAAGGCGGCGCGTGCCGCCGGGCTCCAGGCCCGGTAGCGGGCGACCCGCGGGCCGGTGCGGGCCGGCTGGCCGCTGTAGATCACGACGGGCGTCGGCAGGATCACCGGCTCGACTTGTCCCCCCTGGAAGCGCAGGGCGCCGCCGTGGATGCTGGCCGCCACGTCGATGCCGCTGCCGTCGCCCTGGACCGACCGGTGGATTGCCAGGGCGTCGCTCGCCGGGCGGCCGGCGGCGATGCAGGCGGCGACGCAGGCCGCGGCGCTGCCGCCGAAGCCGGGCTTGCCCGGGAGCTCGACTGGGTTCCAGTCTTGGAAGCGGTAGGTGCCGGGCGGGGCGGTGGCCAGGGCCGGTCGCACGAAGCGATCGTCGCCGTCGGGGGTCTCGATGGCGACACCCTCGCCGCCGGGCTGGACGGTGCAGCGCACACCGCGGTCGATGGCCAGGACCAGGGCGGGCCCGCCGTCCAGGACCGCGTACTCGCCCATGAGCACCAGCTTGCCGGGGGCCCAGACCTCGAAGGGCTCGGCGGGGCCGCTGTTGCCGGGGCCGCTGTTGCCGGGGCCGCTGTTGCCGGGAGCGCTGTTGCCGGGAGCGCTGTTGCCGGGAGCGCTGTTGCCGGGGCTGCTGTTGCCGGGGGCGCTGTTGCCGGGGCCGCTGTTGCCGGGAGCGCGTGGGTCGGCTGCCGTCACGCCAGGCGCTCGACCACCGGGTCGCCGCCCAGGCCCAGGCTCTCGACCCGAGCCACCAGGGGCCCCACCGCCGCGACCACGGCCGGGGCGTCGGCGGCGGCGCAGAGGATCTTCACGTTGGGGCCCGCGTCCATGGTGCACCAGGCCTGGGTGCCGGCGGCCCGCAGGGCCTCGACCGCCGCCAGGACCTGCAGCGTGCCCGGCTGCCAGTACCGGACCGGCGGCCAGGCCGAGATCATGGTGGCGTGCATCTCGTAGGTGGAGCGCTCCATCTGCTCCCCCAGGGTCGACAGGTCCCGGTCCCGGACCGCCTGGACCGCGCGGGCCAGGCGCTCGGGGGCCGCCGCGACGAAGGCGGGGAACAGGGGCGAGGTGGCCTGGGTGCGGAGCATGCCCTCGGTGCTGCCCACGGGCTTGCGACCCTCGCTGACCACGGCGACGACGACGCGCAGGTCCCAGTGCTCCGGGGGCGCAAGGGGGCTGCCGTGGCTGTCCAGGCCGTCGGGGCGCTCGCCCCGAGCCCAGGTGACGAAGCCCCCCCACAGGCTGCGGCAGGCGCTGCCCGAGCCCTGGCGGGCCAGGATCGACAGCTCCTGGCGGCTGCGCTGCTGGCCGGCGGCCGTCGTGGCGGCCAGGGCCAGGGCGGCAAAGGCCGAGGCGCTGCTGGCCAGCCCGGCGGCGGCGGGGAAGTTGCTGGCGCTGTCGACCTGGCAGGGCGGCCGGTCGGGATCCACCCGGTCCAGGAAGCGCAGGACCCGCTCGGCGGCGCGCCCCTCGGCCAGCCGGCCGTCCAGGACGACCCGGTCGGCGGGGGCCCCCCAGGTGACGGTGGTCTCGGTCTGGAAGTGGTCCAGGGTCACCGAGAGCGAAGGCACGGCGGGCAGGTTCAGCGCGAGGTCGCGCTTGCCCCAGTACTTGACCAGGGCGATGTTGGGGTGGGCGCGGGCGATGGCGACGGGCATGGGCGCGCTTTGAAGGAAGGGGGGGCGCAGGCAGGGCTGGGGAGGCGAGCGGAGCCTATCGCTCCTGGGAGGGGTGTACGCCTACCGGGAAGGCGTCGACACCCGCGGCGGCGGCGGCGGCGAGGAGGGGGCCGGGCTCGGGGACCAGGGCGACGACCACCCCGCCCCCGCCCGCACCGGCCAGCTTGGCCCCCAGGGCGCCGTGGGCCAGGGCCAGCGCGACCAGGGCGTCCAAGGCGGGGGTCGAGACGCCGATGCCCTGGAGCAGGCGGTGGTTCTCGCGCATCGCGGCGCCCAGGGACGGCAGGTCGCCCTGGGCCAGGGCCGGGAGCTGGGCCAGGGCCAGGGCGCCGATGGCGGCCAGCAGCGGATCGACGCCGGGGCGGCGCGAGGCGACGCCGGCCACCTGCACCCCGGTGTCGCCCGCCCGGCCCGTGTCCAGCACGACCAGCGGCAGCGGGGCGACGGGCACGGCTCGGATCTCGGGACCCGGGGGCCGGCGCCAGTAACAGACCGCGCCGCCGCGGGCGCTCACTGCGTGGTCGACCCCGCTGGGGTTGCCGTGGAAGACCCGCTCGACCTGGAAGCCGGCCTGGTGGATCTCGTCCAGGTCCAGGCTGCGGCCCTGCCACCGGGCCCAGGCCCGCACCAGGGCGACCGCCAGGGCGGCCGAGGAGCCCATGCCCCGGCCCACGGGCAGGGTGCTGCGCAGGGTCACGCCCAGGCCCTCGCTCGGCAGGATGGTGCACAGGGCGGGCAGCAGCCGCGGGTCCTCCACGTCGGCCGCGACGATCCGCGTGGGCCCGTCCACCGCCACCAGGCTCACGGTGGTCCCCCGGTCCACAGCCAGGGCCACGGCGGGGTGCCCGTAGACCACCGCGTGCTCGCCGAACAGGATGAGCTTGCCCGGCGCGAAGGCCAAGGCGGAGCCGGACGCGACGACGGGCTCGGGGGCCACGGGGGGCGAGGCGGCCACGGGGCCCCTCAGGCCCGCAGCCCGGCCAGGACCTGCTGGGCGCGGGCGACGGTGTACTCGCCGCAGTCGCACAGGGCCAGGACCACGGCCTCGACCTCCTCGGGGCGGGCGCCAGCCTGGACCGACACGGCCCGGGCGTGCATGCGCATATGACCCCGCTGGATGCCCTCGGTGGCCAGGGCGCGCAGGGCGCCCATGTTCTGGGCCAGGCCCACGGCGGCGATGATGCCCGACAGCTTGCGGGCCGAGGGGTTGCCCAGCAGGGCGTGGGACGCGGCCACGGTGGGGTGGGTGCGGATGGTGCCGCCGATGACGCCGATCTGCATGGGCAGCTCGATGCTGCCGTGCAAGGCGCCGTCGTCGTCCACGATCCAGCGCGACAGGCTGCGGTACTGCCCGTCCCGAGCGGCCCAGGCGTGGGCCCCGGCTTCGATGGCCCGCCAGTCGTTGCCGGTGGCGATCACGACCGGGTCGATGCCGTTCATAATGCCCTTGTTGTGGGTCGCGGCCCGCCAGGGGTCGGCCCAGGCGAAACGGTAGGCGGCGGCGATGCCCCGGGCGACCTCGGTGCCGCTGCAGTCCTCCATGTCCAGCAGGGCCGCGGGCACGACGCAGCGGGCCCGAGCCAGGCGACGGCTGGCCAGGTTGGACAGGATGCGCAGGCCGACGGTCTCGCCGGTGATGCGCTCGATGTCGGGGGCCAGGTGCTCGGCGATGGTATTGACCATGTTGGCGCCCATGGCGTCGACACAGTCGAAGAAGAAGTGCAGGACGACCATGTCCTCGGGGCGCTGCCCGGGCTCCTCGTAGCGCAGGGTCCGGACCTCCATGCCCCGCAGCCCGCCCCCGAACTCCTCGACCATGGTGTGGATGCCGGTGGCCTTGCGGGACAGCTCGGGCAGGGCGGCCTGCAAGGCGGCGGCCGTGGCGGCAGGGTCGCGCACGTGGACCAGCTGGACCTGGCCGATCATTACGCTGTCATCGACCTCGGTGTGGAAGCCGCCGGCCTCGCGCACGATGCGGGCCATGTTGCTGGCCGCCGCTACGACGCTGGGCTCCTCGATGACCATGGGCACAACGACGTCCTCGTCATCGACCCGGAAGTTCAGGCCCACCCCCAGGGGCAGGGACATGCGCCCGATGACGTTCTCGATCATCAGGTTGGCGCGGTCCAGGCTCAGCCCCGCGTCGCCAAAGGCGGCGGCCTGCTCGGGGCCAAGGCGGGCAAAGCGCTGCACGCGGGCCAGGCGCTCCGCGGGCAGGAGCTTGTAGAAGCCCGAGATCCGGCTGCTGTTCATGGTGCGGCCTCGGGGCACGGAGAGGCGGTCTGGCAATGGTGGGTCGAGGGAGGGCTCAGGGCAGGGCGCTCGTCGCCTTGTAGCTGCAGCCGAGGTCGTCCACCACCTGCCCCGGCTTCAGGGACAGGGAGGAGGGCGGGGCCTCGCCGGGTGCGTTCCGGGGCGCTGCGCTGCCCACGTTCAGCTGGATCGTGCCCAGCGGCTCGGCGGGCAGCCAGGTCCCGTTGGCCTCCACGATCCCGGACCACATGCACTGGGTGCCGGGCGGACAGGGGCTGACCATGTCCCGGCTGCGCCACATGCCGTTGTCATCGACGGCGATGGCGCGGACATAGGTGCGGGCGTCCCCGCAGGAGTCGCTCTGCCAGATGCCCACCAGGGGCTGGGCCGCCACGCGGACCGGCGACTGGTTGATGGCCACGGCGCGCCTGGCCGAGCCTTCGGGCGGGGCCACGGGCGGGGCCTGGGCGGGGGTCGAGGCCTTGCAGGCCAGGACCAGGCCCAGCGTCAGGAGGATCGACATGGACTACTCGATGCCCGCCAGGGCGCCCTGGTAGAAGCTGTCCAGCAAGGCGGCGTACTTCTTCTCGACGACCTTGCGCTTGAGCTTCAGGCTGGGCGTCAGCATGCCGTTCTCGACGGTCGGCTCTTCTTCCATGATGGCGAACTTCTTCACCGTCTCGTAGCTGGCCAGCCCGCTGTTGAGCTGGTCGATGCTCTCCTGGACCATGGCGCGGGTCTTGTCGTCCTTGAGCAGCTGCGCGGTTGACAGGTCCCCCAGGCCGTTGGCCTGGGCCCACTTGGGCAGCTCTTCGGCCGCCAGGGCGACCAGGGCGCTGCAGAAGTTGCGGCGGTCGCCGTGGACCACGACCTGGGCGATGTAGGGGTTGATCACCTTGAGCTGGCCCTCCAGCGCCTGGGGGGCCACGTACTTTCCGCCCGAGGTCTTGATCAGGTCCTTCTTGCGGTCGGTGATCTTGAGGTAGCCCTGGGCGTCCAGCTCGCCGATGTCGCCGGTGCGCAGCCAGCCGTCGGGGGTCAGGGTCTCGGCGGTGACGTCGGGCAGCTTGTAGTAGCCGCGCATGATGCCGCGGCCGCCCAGCAGGATCTCGCCGTCGGCCGGGTCGATCTTCACGGTGACGCCGGGCACGGCCAGGCCCACGCTGCCGAACTTGTAGCGATCGAGGTGGTTCACGAAGCTGGCGGCGCTGGACTCGGTGAGGCCGTAGCCTTCCAGGATGAGCACGCCGGCCGCGTGGAAGAACTCGGCGATGTCGCGGGACAGCGGCGCGCTGCCCGAGACGAAGCACTTGAGGTTGCCGCCGAAGACCTGGCGGACCTTGGAGAAGACCAGCTTGTCGGCCACCGAGTACTTCAGGCCCAAGAGCCCGCCGCCGCTGCGGCCGGCCTGCAGCTCGCGGGAGTGGGCGATGCCCACGGCCGTGGCCCAGCGGAAGATCCGCCACTTCATGCCGCCGGCCTCGCGCGCGCCGCCGACGATCTTGTTGTAGACCTTCTCGAAGATGCGCGGCACGGCGGCGACGAACTGCGGCTTGGTGCTGGCCAGGTTGGGGACGATGCGGTCGATGCGGCCGTCCACGGCGGTGCAGAAGCCGATCTTGAGCTGGGCCGCCAGCAGCACGCTGCCGAAGGAGTGGGACAGCGGCAGCCACAGGAACTGGCGGTCCTCAGGGCCGATGATGCCGATGGCTTCGATGCCCTCGCCCTCGAAGACCCAGCAGTCGTGGATCAGCTCGACGCCCTTGGGTCGGCCGGTGGTGCCCGAGGTGTAGATGAGCGTGCACAGGTGGTCGGAGCGGATCTCGTTGGCGACGCGCCGGTAGGCGTCGGGCTCGGCCTTGTCGGCCTCGGTACCCAGCCGCTCCAGGTCCTTCATGCTCAGGACGCGGTTGCCGTCACCCTCACCGTCGATGACGATGATCTTCTTCAGCCCGGGGGTCTGGTCGCGCACGCTGTTCAGCTTGTCGACCTGATCCTGGTTCTCGGCGAAGCAGAAGATCGTGTCGGAGTCGTTGATGATGAAGGCCGACTCCTCGGCCGTGCTCGACGGGTAGATCGTCGTGGTGGCGCCACCGGCGGTGTTGATGCCCAGGTTGGCGATGACCCACTCGACCCGGGTGTTGCACAGGATCGAGACCCGGGCTTCGTGGTCCAGGCCCAGCGAGCGCAGGCCGCAGGCGACCCGACGGACCCAGTCCCCGGTCTCCTTCCAGGTGATCTGCTTCCAATCCTCGCTGGCGCCCGGGTACATGAAGGCGGGGCGCGTCGCGGACTTCTCGACGCGGTCGAGGAACATGTGGGCGACGGAGGGGTAGCTGGGCTCGGCCATGGGAGTTCCGCTGGGTCGGAGGGAGAGGAGAGGCGAGGGGGGCGGGCCCCGGTACGGGCGACGCCGCGTCGCGGCACGCAGGTCGGGAGAAGGTTGCGGGCCGAATGTAGCGGATCGGGGCGCAGGACGTGCGGCCGGCGGCGCCGATCCCGGCCCTAACGTGCGGACAGCTCGGCGATGGTGTCCTGGTAGAAGCCATCCAGGAGCGCGCGGTAGTGCTCCTCTACCGCTCGGCGCTTGACCTTGAGCGAAGGAGTCAGCTCGCCCGCCTCGACGCTCAGGTCGCGGGGCAGCACGGCGAAGTGACGGATCTGCTCGTGGTTCGCCAGGCTGGCGTTGCTGCGGTCGACCAGGACCTGCAGCTCGGCCAGCACGTCGTGGTGGCGGCTGAGCGCCGCGGTGTCCAGGTCTCCCAGCCCGCGCTGCTGGGCCCAGGCGCGCAGGTGCTCCTCGTCCAGGGCCAGCAGGGCGGTGACGAAGTTGCGATTGTCGCCGTGGACCAGGGCGTGGCTGATCCAGGGGCCCTGCGCCTTGAGCCGGGACTCGATGGCCTGGGGGGCGACGTACTTGCCGGAGGAGGTCTTGATCAGGTCTTTCTTGCGGTCGGTGATCGACAGGAAGCCGTCGCTGTCCAGGACGCCGATGTCCCCGGTGCGCAGCCAGCCCTGGCTGTCCAGCACGGCCGCGGTCTCGTCGGGGAGGCCGTGGTAGCCCCGCATCACGCCGCGGCTCTGGATCAGGATCTCGCCGTCGGCCGGGTCCAGGCGGACCTGGACCCCCGGCATGGGGGGGCCCACCGTGCCGAAGCGGTAGCGCTCGGGGCGGTTGACGAAGCTGGCGGCGCCGGACTCGGTGAGGCCGTAGCCCTCCAGCATCAGGATGCCCGAGGCGTGGAAGAACTCGGCGATGGAGCGGGGCAGGGGGGCAGCGCCCGAGACGAAGAAGCGCAGCCGACCGCCGAAGCGCTCCTTGACGCGCGAGAAGACCAGGCGATCGGCCAGCGCGTAGCGCAGCAGCAGGGCCCGCGAGGGGCGGCGGCCGGCCTGGCGGATCCGGCTCATCTCGGCGCCGGTGGCCATGGCCTGCTCGAAGACACGCCGCTGCAAGGGGCCGCCCTCTCGGGCCTGGCGGATGATTCGGTTGTGGGCCTTCTCGAAGATGCGGGGGACCCCGCCCATGAAGGTCGGTCGGGTCAGGGCGAGGTTGTCGAGCAGGGCGTCGGCCCGGCCGTCGACGACGGTGGTGATGCCGATGCGGATGGTCGCGATCTCCAGCACCTTGGCGAAGGCGTGGGCCAGGGGCAGGAAGAGGTACTGCTTGTCGGCCGGCGACATGATGCCGAGGGCGTCCATGGCCTCACCCTCGAAGACCCAGCAGTCGTGGGTCAGCTCGACGCCCTTGGGCACCCCCGTGGTGCCCGAGGTGTAGATGAGGGTGGCGAGGTGGTCGGGGCGCACGGCGCGGGCCCGGGCCTCCCAGGCGTCGGGGTGCTCCTTGCTCGCGGCGCGCCCGAGCTTCTCCAGGGCCGCCAGGGTCACGACCCAGGGCTTGGGGCTGTCGGGATCGAGGTCGTGGGTGGCCTCGCCCCCCGCCTGGAACTGGACGATGCGCGTGACGCCGGGGATGCTGTCGCGCAGGGCCCGCAGGCGCGCGGTGTGGCCCGCGTCCTCGGTGAAGACGACGCGGCTGTCGCTGTCGGCGAGGACGTGGGCGCACTCTTCGACGGAGCTGGCCGGGTAGACCGTCGTGGTCGCGCAGCCGGCCGTCACGATGCCCATGTCGGCCAGGATCCACTCGACGCGGGTGCTGGAGAGGATCGCGCACCGCTCCTCGGCCCGCAGGCCCAGCGCCGCCAACCCCGAGGCGATGTGACGCGCCCGATCCCCGGCTTCCTGCCAGTTGATGGTGCGCCAACCCTCGTCCGTGGGGAAGGTCAGGGCGTCGCTGTCAGGGGTCGACGCGACGCGGTGCAGGAACATCTCCGCGACGGACCGGAACGAGGCGGACGCCACTGCACCTCCAGGAGCCGGCAAGGGCGGCCCCGACGCGGCCTGTCATGGTAACGGATGGGCCCGCCGCTGCAACGCTGGCGCGCCGGGCGGGAATGCGCGGGGCCCGCTCGCGCTACGCTGCCGCTGCGCTCCTCAGTTCCCGGGATCCCTGTGGACGACTGGCTCGCTGAAGATCGGGACGCCTTTCGGCACGCGCTGGCGCGCTCCAATGCCGAGGGGCTCCGGATCTGGATGGTGGCCGCCATCGCCCTGGCCGTGGCTCTGGTGCTGGTGGCGCTGGGCTTGGCGCCGATCCACATGGGGGTGCCCTACGGTCCGGCGGTGATCCTGGTGGCAGTGGCGGTGGCCGGGCTGGTGTTGACCCACCTGCGGCCGGAGCGGGCCCTGGGGCACACCGGCGCGCTGTCGGCGGCCCTGGTGGTGGGCAGCGCCCTTGTGCTGGCGTGGACGCTGGTGACGGCGCCGACCTCGGCGGCCCTGGTGGCCGGCGCCCTGGTCCTGGTCTCGGTGGGGGGCGGACTGCTCTTCTCCTGGGAGCTGCCGCTGGCCCTGGCCGTCCAGGGCGGCCTGCTGGCGGCCTGGGCCCTGGGCCTGTCGACAGGGCCGGGCTGGCAGGCCGATATGGGCCAGGCGGTGGCCGCCACGGTCCTGGTGGCCGGTGGTGCCGCGACCGCCCTGCTGGCCCAGCAGGCGCGCTTGCACCGCGAGGGGGATCGCTTCCAGCAGCTCCAGGAGCTGGAGCGCGCGGCCCGTGCGGTGGGCGCCGAGCGCCTTCGCGAGGCAGAGGGCGCGCGGGAGCGGGATCGATTGTTCAGCGACGTGACCAACGGGCTGCGGGAGCCGGTGGTGCGCCTGCTGCGGGCCGTGCGCGACCAGCTCGACGCGGCGGCGTCGGCGTCGGCGGTGGCGGCAGGCGCCGCCACGACCGGACCGCACCTGGAGCCAGGGGCTGCGCCTGCTGCGCAAGATCGACGACGTCGGCACCCTGGCCCTGCACCAGCGGGGCCACCTGCGCCTGCGCATGCGCCGGATCCGCCTGGGGGAGGAGCTGGAGCGCTTCACGGGCCAGGTTGCTCCGCGCCTGGAGGCGGCGGGCCTGGGCCTCGACCTCTTCGTCGGCGAGGTGCCCGAGGACCTGCACGTCGACACCGAGCGCCTGGAGCGCGTGCTGGCCGTGGTGCTGGCCGAGCTGCTGCGGCGCTGCCCCGAGGGCGCCGACATCCAGGTTGAGATCGGCACCGACGGCGGCGTCGGCGGCACGGGCATGGCCCGGGTCGAGCTGTGGTGCGAGGCCGCCGAGGAGCCGGTGGACCGGGCCAGCCTGGACGACTTCTGGCGCGAGCCCCAGGGCGAGAGCATCGAGCTGCGGCTGGCCCGGGCCCTGGTGGAGTTCCAGGGCGGCCGCCTGATCCCTCCCCTGGCCGGCGCCACCAGCCTGTCCTGGGTGCTCCTGCTGCGCACGGGGACCCAGCACCTGACCGATCGCGTCATCGACCGCCGCATGCGGGACGGCGCCCAGGACAACGGGCGGCGGATCCTGGACCGCTCGGGGATGGCCTGGGCGGCGGAGCTGGCGACGACCGAGGAGTACCGCTTCCTGGAGGTCTTCGTCATGGCCGAGGCCCTTTCGGCGGAGACGGAGGCGGAAGACGCAGCGGGGGCCCGGGACGAAGAGTGAGCGGACGCCGCGGGCTCAGGCCCGGGTGACGGGCATCATCCGGCCCGTGCCGAAGGCCACCTCGCCCACCTTGAGCACGATGGGCGCCTGCCAACGCTTGTGCTCGGCCCGGACCAGGCTGCGGGCCAGCGCGGGATCCAGCGGCGGGTCCAGCGCGGGCTCTGCGGGCTGCCCGCCCATGCCGCCTGCGGTGCGCAGCTCGGCCTGGACGGCCGGTCCCACCACCGCGTAGTCGAACGGGTCGACCTGGTCGGGGCGCAGCTCGGCGGTGGGAGGCCGGGACAGCGTGAAGGCCGGGATGGGGGCGATGTGCGCGCTGGCCCAGCGGGCCAGGGCCTGGACCCGGTGCTTGGGCAGGTCGCCGAGGGGGGAGAGGGTGCCGGCCATGTCGCCGTGCAGGGTCGTGTAGCCCAGGGCCAGCTCGGTCTGGTTGCTGGTGTTCAGCAGCATGCCGCCGCCGCGGTTGACCATGGCCATGAGGAGGAGGCTGCGCAGGCGGGCCTGCACGTTCTCCAGGGTGGTGTCCCCCGGGCGGGGGCTGCCGCTGAGGGCGGCGAGGGTGGACTCGGCGGCTTCGTGCAGGGGGGCCAGGGGGATCTGCTCGAAGGCGCAGCCCAGGGTGCGCGCCAGCTCGGCCGCGGTCTCGGTCGAGCGCGGATCGGTGTAGCGGCTGGGCAGGGCCACGCAGACCAGGCGCTGCGGCCCCAGGGCGGTGGCGGCCAGCAGGGCGACCAGGGCGCTGTCCACACCGCCCGACAGGCCAACGACGGCGCGCCGAAGGCCGTTCTTGTGGGCAAAGCCGCGGATGCCGGCGACCAGCGCCCCCCACAGGGCGGCCAGGTCCTGGGGCGGGGTCGGCCCGAGGGCTGCCGGGGCGGCCAGGTCGATGATGTCCACGGCCTCCTCGAAGCAGGGCAGCCAGCGCAGGACCGCGCCGTCGGCCCCCAGCACGAAGCTGGCGCCGTCGAAGATCAGCTCGTCCTGGGCGCCCACCGCGTTGGCGTAGACCAGGGGCAGGCCGGCGGCCCGGGCCACGGCGAGGCGCTGCGCCAGCGCCCCCTCCCGGAAGGGCGAGGCGCTCAGGCTGATCAGCACCTGGGCCCCGGCGGCCCGCGCCTCCTGCACCGGCCGGCAGGGGTAGCCCTCCTCCCACAGATCCTCGCAGACCAGCACCCCCACGGGGATGCCGGCCACGTCCAGCAGCGGGGCGGGAGGACCGGGCAGGAACCAGCGCGGCTCGTGGAAGACGTCGTAGGCCGGCAGCAGGCGCTTGGCCTGGGCCAGGGTGCAGGCGCCGTCGCGCAGCAGCAGGGCGGCGTCGTACAGGCCGGGGTGGCGGGGGGGCGCCTGGGGCGCGCGGGCCAGGCCGCCCAGCAGGACCGGGGGGCCACCCGCCAGGTCCTGGGCGAGGCGGGCCTGGGCGTCGAGGACCCGGCCCACGAAGCGCGGGTCGAAGAGCAGGTCACGGGGCGGGTAGCCGGTGATGACCAGCTCGGGCAGCACGACCAGGTCGGGCCGGGCGGGGGCCAGCGCCGCGACAGCCTCGCGGATGCTGCGGCAGTTGCCTTCCAGGTCGCCCAGGCGCGTGTCGACCTGGGCGATGCCGATCCGCAGGCCCGGGGCCGGGCTGGGGCGCAGGCCCGGGGGCGGGCTGGGGCGCAGGCCCGGGGGCGGGCTGGGGCTCAGGCCAGCTCCCCGGCCAGGGCCTGCAGCAGGTTGAGCGCCGCCAGGACGCTGTCGCGCCGCAGGCAGACCTCGTCCCCCAACATGAAGCTGCGGTAGCCCAGGCTGTGCAGCCAGGCGACGTCGCCCAGGTCCGCGCAGGAGGGCACGTCGCTGTGCGCCAGGCTGCCCAGCAGGCGGCTGGCCACGATGGCCTGGGGATCGGCCTGGATCAGGTCGCGCAGGGCGCCCAGCACCCGGTGCGGCTGCACCACCTCGACAAAGAGGTCCCCGCGCGCGGCCATGAGGCGGCCATGGCGGGCGCCGGTGGCGCGGGCGTGGGCCAGTCCGCGGCGGCTCTCGATCTTCTGGACCACCTCGGCCCCGGGCAGCAGGGCCGTGACCTCGGCGGCGTCCTGTGGCCCCTCGACGAAGGACAGCATCACCCGGCGCAGGCCCAGCTCGGCCATGGCCGCCAGGAAGGCGCGGTCGGTCGGGGTCAGGCTGCCCTCGATCTCCAGGTCGGGGGCCACCAGGTTCACCGACTCCCCGGGGCCCACGACGCGGCGCGGCGAGTCGGCCAGGATGAGCCGGTCCCCGTCGACGGCGAGGACCCGGGCGTGCTCGCGTCCGTCGCTGAAGAAGGCGTCGCAGGGGGTGCGCACCCGGATCCGGTGGCTGATCCGGACCTCGGTGAAGGGGGGCAGGGCGGCCTGCACCACCCGGAGCTGGCGGCCCTTGAGGTCCACCCACAGGGGCGGACCCAGGGCCGAGAGCCGGCGGAGGACCTCGACCACGGGCTCGGCCAGGGGCATGACCGTGTTCAGACGCAGCCCGGCCGTCAGCGGGTGGGCCGCCACCTCGTCCAGGAAGGGGGCGTAGGGCGGCACGGTGACCAGGGCCGACACCCCGTGAGACATGGCCCCCTCAGACCTGGACGGTGGTGCCGCAGAACTTGCAGGCCACGCGGCCCCGGGCCTCGGGCGGGATCGGCCCCCCGCAGCCCGGGCAGCTCAGCTTGTGCGGGCCCAGGGTCGACAGGCGGGTGCTGACCTCGCGCGCCTTGTCGTGGCTCTGGCGGGCCAACATGCTGTCCTGGAAGTCACCAAAGTGGCCCCAGGCCTGGGCGATGAGGCCCATGGCGTAGTCGACGGCCCGCTGCTCGTCGTCGATGTGGAAGACGTGGTCGGCCCCGATGGCCTGCCCCCACTGCTGGTCCACCATGTCGCCCGGGGCGCCGCCGGGCCGCCGCAGGAACCAGGTGTTCCAACGCTGGCTCAGGCGCTTCCAGGTCGCGATGGCGTCCAGGTCCTGGCCCGAGGGGTCCTTGAGCAGGCGACCGACCTGCTCGGCGGGGATCTGCTCGTGCATGGTGATGTCGCCGAAGACGATCAGGAAGGGCTTCTCGGCCTGGGGCACCTTCACGTGGTTCTCGACCCAGTGCGCGAACAGGCCGTAGCTCTCGGGCGCGTCCCCGCCGCCGCCCTCGCCGAAGATGGCGCCGAGCTGCTGCTCCAGATCGTAGCCGCTGGCGAAGCTCGTCACCTGAAGGGGCCAGCGGTCGACCCCGGCGTCGCCGATGGCCGCGAAGAGGATCTCGGCGTCTTCGCGGTACTGGGCCAGGGTCGTGTAGAGCAGGGGCAGGCGGTCGAAGATCTCGAAGGGCCACCGGGCCATGGAGCCCGTGACGTCCACCGCCACGATGATGGGGTTGGTGGACTTGCTCTCGACGTGCTTGGAGGGGTCGATGACCCGCTCGTTGGGGCCGCCCTTGGCGTCGTAGCTCCGGGGGCCGGCCGCGGTGGCGCGGGCGACGTCGCCCTCCATGCGGGCGGCGGCGGCGGGGGCGTAGGCATACTTGCGCTCGCCGCGCCAGTCGGTGGTGTCGGTGTCCCAGGAGTACATGCCAGGTCCTTGGAAGGCGGGGGGAGGAGGAGGCAGGGGAGGAGGAGGCGGGGGGAGCTTAGCGGCTGCGGCTGCGGCCGCCGAGGCCGAGGCTCAGGGCAGGGCGCCAGCGAGGGTGGCGGCGCCGAAGTCGCGCCGGAAGCGGTCCACCAGGCCCTGGGCTTCGAGCCAGTCGGCCACGGCCGGGGGCACCAGGGCGCGCCAGTCCTCACCGCGGGCCATGGCCAGGCGCACCGCGGTCCCGTCGATGGGCACGCGGCGCGCCGGCGGCACCAGGTGCACCGGGTGGCACAGGCGGTAGCGGCCACGCAGCAGGGACCAGACCCAGGGGTTGGCCGTGACGAAGAGGTCCAGCTCCCCCAACATCTCGCAGACCATGTCGGCCCAGCGGGGCCCGTCGCCCAGGTCCGGCACCTCGACGAGCTGCGCCCGGTCGCCCAGGTGCAGGCGCAGCATGGTGGCGGTCTCGACGGCGGTGAAGGGGTTGCGCAGGTCCAGGCGGTTGGCGCTGCCGATGCCGATGGTCAGCTCCTCGGCCCGGGCCAGCAGGCCGTCCAGGGCGGCGGTCTGGCCCAGGTGCAGGGGCTTCCAGCGCGCGATCATGGCCATGCGGCCAACGCGCTCCGGCAGGTCGGGCGGGGGAGGGGGCAGCGGCACCGCGCCAGGGTACCAAAGCGCGGGGTTCCGGAGCGCGGGGTTCCGGAGCGCGGGGTTCCGATTCGCCGGCACCGGCGGCCGAACCACCCGGCGGGGTCCGCGGTCACAGGCCCCATGGTGCCTGCCGTGATCGACCCGCCCCTGTACCGCGCGCTGCTGGGCGAGCTGTGCCGCGAGCTGGGGGCGGGGCCGGCCCTGCTGCCGCCTGCCCCCCGCCTGCGCGGGGCGGCGGCCTGGCTGGAGACCCAGCTCGCCCAGCTTCAGGACGCCGACTTCGGAGTCCGCTTCGCCCGCGCCTGCCCCGTGCCCGGCATGGCCGCGGCCGACTACCAGGCCCGGCTGCTCCAGGCACCCGGCGCGCCGGCGCTGCTGGCCGGGATCCGCTTCAAGGGAGGCGATCTCGCCTGGCCCTTCGTCGACCTGCTGGCCTGGGACCGCCCGCTGTACAACGCGGCGGCCTGGGATCGTGTCCTTGTGCGGGTGGAGGAGGCCTTCGGGGGCTTCCGGCCGCGCGCGGTGCGGGTCCGGCTGGCGGGCGAGGTGCCGCCGCCGGTGCCAGCGGGCCGGCGCGCCATCGATCAGTGGCTCGTGGCTGGCCGCCTGCGGGTCTTGAAGGGTCAGGCGACGCCGCCTTCCGGGGTGGGGGCGGCCCTGCCCCCCGCGCTGCGCCTGGGGGGGGTCGAGGACCTGGCCTTCGTCGAGGAGCTGCACGCCGCCTTTGTCACCTGGCGCGCCCAGGTCGGGCCGCGCGGGGCCGAGGTCCACGTGGCCCAGGAGGACGAGCTGGTCCGCTGCCTGGAGACCGGGGCCGTGGTCTGCGCCTGGTGGGGCGGGACCTGGGCGGGCGTGGCCGCCGCCGCTCGAGCCCGAGAGCGGGCGGTCCAGGGCTACGAGGTGGTGGAGCTGTTCCTGGACGCGCCCCTGCGGGGCCGGGGCCTGGCCGCCCGCCTGCAAGGGGCCCTGGTGGCAGCGCTCTCGGACCGGGGGCGCGACGCCCTCTTCGGCACCATCCACGCCAGCAACACGCCCTCCTTGCGGACGGCCCTGCGCTGCGGCCGCCAGGTGGCCGAGACCTGGTGGTTCCTGTCGCGCCCTACTCGGCGCTGACCAAGGCCTTGCGGGCCTCCTTCACGCGCTCGATCTCCTCGGTGGCAAGGTCGTCGCGCGCCGCGATGCGGGCCGCGTGGTCGCGGCTCACCAGGGCCAGCCGGCCGTTGGCCTGCTGCAGCTGCCAGGACAAGGCGTGGATGAAGCTGCGGCGCAGGGCCTTGCCCTCGGGGCTCGCGCTCTCCATCAGGGTCTTGCAGATCTCCCGCGGCAGCTTGTAGAGCCAGCAAGCCTGGTCGGCGACGCAGGTCGCCGTGCGGGTGTCGTCGTTGATGATGGCCAGGTGGCCGAAGAGCGCCCCCGGCTTCAGCGTGCCGACCTTCTCGTGCAGGGCGCTGCGGGTGGCGCGGTAGACGCCGACCTCACCGGTGGCGAGCAGCCAGGCGTCGCCGCGCATGGAGCCCTCGTCCAGGATCCGCTCGCCCTGGGTGGCGGCTACGGGCTCCATCTGGGCGGCCAGCAGGGAGCGCAGCTCGGCGGGCAGGTCCCGGAAGTGGGGGGAGGTCGCCAGCACCTCTACGGCCTTGGGCGCGCGGCCGCGGGGACCGGCGCCGACGACGGCCACTGCCAGGCGGGCCCACAGGGTCTCGGGCTCGGCCTGGTCCAGGTCGGTGCCCTCGGCCAGCAGGCCGATGCGGGCGTCCACCTCGCGGATGCGATCGGCCAGGGCGTGCAGCACGCCCTCTTCCAGGCGATCGACCACGGGGTGACCGGCGGCGACCAGGCGCTCGTAGCCGGTGCGCTCGAGGACCAGCAGGTCGCAGGGCTCCAGGGAGCGGATGCTGGCCGTGCGCTGTTGGGCCAGGCCGAGCAGGGACAGCTCGCCCAGGTAGTCGCCGCGGCGCACGGTCTTCAGGATCGTCACGTCGGGGGACCGGCCCACGAAGACCTCTAGCGTGCCCTCGAGCAGGATCAGCATGGCGTCGTCGTCCTCGCCCTCCTCGACCAGCAGGGAATTGGCGGGCACGTCCACCACCTTGCAGGCGTCCAGGAAGTCGAGGACCTGCTTGCTGCTCAGGCCGCGAAGGATGCGGATGAAGCCGAGCTCGACCGGGTCGAAGGACACTTCTGGCTCCAGGGCTGCGTCGCGTCGGGGGACCACGCTTCGTCTCCCAACATTAACGGATCTTTACACACGCGAGCGGGCGAGGCGGCGCGTTAGCCGCGGCGGCATGCTCAGGCTCGAAGCACTCAGCCTTGCGGTCGGCGGCCGTGACCTGCTCCTGGATGCCGACTGGCACCTGCGCCCCGGCGCGCGCGCGGGCCTGGTCGGTCGCAATGGCAGCGGCAAGACGACGCTGCTGCGCGCCATCGTCGGTCTGCAGCCGCAGGCGGGGGGGCGGGTCCACCTGCGGGGGGACGCGCGCCTGGGCTACCTGCCGCAGCAGGCGGTCAGCGGCTCGGCGGCGCCCCTGTGGGACGAGGCCCGCAGCCAGATGGCCTGGCTGCACGCCCTAGAGGAGCGGCTGCACCGGGCCACCGTCGCGGTGCAGGCCGGGGTGGAGGGATCTGCCGACCAGCTCGCCCGCGTGACCGAGGAGATGCGGCTGCGCGGCGCCTTCTCGGCCGACGAGCGGGTGGGCGAGGTGCTCCACGGCCTGGGCTTCGCGCCGGCGGACTGGCAGCGGCCTTGCGACCGCTTCTCGGGCGGCTGGCAGATGCGGATCGCCCTGGCTCGCCTGCTGCTCTCCGAGCCGAACCTGCTGCTGCTCGACGAGCCCACCAACCACCTCGACATCGCGGCCCGCACCTGGCTGGCCGAGTTCCTGTCCAAGTCCGCGGCCACCATGATCGTGGTGAGCCACGACCGGCACCTGCTGGACGCGGTCTGCACCGAGATCGTCGAGATGTCGGGCCTGGACCTCACGGCCTTCTCGGGCAACCTGTCGGCCTGGCTGGTCGAGCGGCAGGCGCGGGCCGACGCCCTGGCCTCCGCCAAGGAGCGCCAGGACCAGGAGGTGGCCCGCCTGGAGCGCTTCGTGACGCGCTTCGGGGCCAAGGCCAGCAAGGCCAGCCAGGCGCGTAGCAAGCAGAAGGCCCTGGACCGCATCGAGCGCATCGAGGCGCCCGCCCGCGAGGGGCAGCCGCGGCTGCGCCTGCCCGACGCGCCGCCCGGTCCGCTGGAGGCCGTGACCCTGCGCGGTGTGTCCCTGGGCTGGCCCGGGGGCCCGGCCGTCCTGGAGCAGGTGGACCTGGTGCTGGAGCGGGGCATGCGCCTGGCGGTGCTGGGTCCCAACGGCTGCGGGAAGTCGACCCTGCTGGGCGGCCTGGCCGGGACCCTGCCTCCCCTGGCGGGTCGCCGGGTCGAGGGGCGGGACCTGCGGACGGCGCGCTACGCCCAGGACCTGGCCCAGGAGCTGCCGGCGGATCGAAGCGCGCTGGAGGTGGCCCAGGAGCGGGCCCCCCTGGCCCCGGTGGCGAGGGTGCGGGCGGCCCTGGGCGCCCTGGGCTTGCACGGGGCGGACCAGCTTCGACCGGTCGGCCAGCTCTCGGGGGGAGAGAAGGCCCGCGTCGTGCTGGCCGGCTTTGCCTGTCGGCCGGCCAACCTGCTGTTCCTCGACGAGCCCAGCAACCACCTCGACGCGCCCACAGTGCAGGTCCTGGCCGAGGCCCTGGCTGCGACCGAGGCCTCGGTGGTCCTGGTGACCCACGACCGCTGGCTGGTCGAGCAGGTCGCGACCCACGTCGCCCACGTCGAGGGCGGGCGGGTCACGGTCCACGCTGGCGTGCGTCCGGACGACTTCTTGCCGCCCGAGCGGCGGACGGGCACGGATGGGGCCTTCGCGACGGCCGAGGAGCGCGTCGGCAGCGTGGCGCGGGGGAGCTGGGAGGAGCGCAAGGCCCGCCAGCGGGAGCGGAGCCGGGCCACGCGGCGCCTGGCCCAGGTTCACGATGCCATCGAGCTCTCCGAGGCGCGGATCGAGGAGCTGGACGCGCGAATGGTCGAGGTCGCGACCGAGCACCAGGCCCTGGCTGCCCTGGCCCGGGAGCGGGCCGAGGTCGAGGCGCGCATCGAGGTCCTCTACGCCGACTGGGAGTCGCTGGAGACCCTGCTCGCCGCGAGCGCCGAGGGCGAGGAAGAGGCGGGCGAGGCGCGCTGAGCGCGACCGGGGGCCGGCCTTGGCGGGCGGGACCTGCGGGGTAGGCGGCCGCTGCGCCGTCCGCTGCGCCGTCCAGTCCGGGATCCACCGTGCCGCCCTCCTCCGCCTACCGCCCCGAGCCCTGCCACCTGCAGCTCGGCCCCGAGCTCTCTGACCTCGTGCAGCCGGCCCGCTTCCCTGGCCACACGCTCCGCTTCCGCAACCAGCGCCACGCCGCCACGGTGGGCCTGGACACCCTGGACGCGGCGGAGTGGGTCGCGGCCATGGGGCGCTTCGAGCCCCTGCCGGACAACCTGCCCCAGCCCCTGGCCCTGCGGTACCACGGCCACCAGTTCCAGCACTACAACCCCTCCCTGGGGGACGGGCGCGGCTTCCTCTACGCGCAGCTCCGCGATGCCCGCGGCCGGCTGCTGGACCTGGGCACCAAGGGCAGCGGCACGACGCCCTACAGCCGGGGCGGGGACGGGCGCCTCACGCTCAAGGGGGCGGTCCGGGAGATCCTGGCCACCGAGCTGCTGGAGGCGCGGGGCGTCGACACCAGCAAGACCCTGAGCGTCATCGAGACCGGCGAGTCCCTGGATCGCCACGACGAGCCCTCGCCCACCCGGGCTGCGGTCCTGGTCCGCCTGTCGCACGGCCACGTGCGCATCGGGACCTTCCAGCGCCTGCACGCCCTGGGGCAACGCGAGAGCCTGGACCGCCTGCTGCAGCACTCGGCCCGGACCTGGCACCCCGCCGTCGCCGACGCCCCGGACCTGCCGGCGGCCTTCCTGGGCGCCGTGGTCCAGGCCTGCGCCGACACCGCCGCGGGCTGGATGGTCGCCGGCTTCGTGCACGGCGTGCTCAACACCGACAACATCAACGTCTCGGGCGAGAGCTTCGACTACGGCCCCTGGCGCTTCACGCCCTCCTGCGATCCCCAGTTCACCGCCGCCTACTTCGACCAGTCGGGCCTGTACGCCTACGGGCGCCAGGGCGCGGCCGTCGCCTGGAACCTGGAGCAGCTCGCCGGCTGCTTGCTGCCCCTGGGCCAGGCCAACAGCCTGTCGGAGGCCCTGGGTGGCTTCAAAGCGGCCTTTGGCGCCGCCTTCGTGCGCCGGACCGTCGCGGCCCTGGGCCTGCAGTCTGCCGGCGCCGAGGCCGACCGCGCGCTGACCGACGCCTGGTGGCAGTGGCTGGAGCACAGCCGCGCCGACTTCGACCGTGCCTGGTTTGAGGCCTATGGCGGCGAGGCGGCCCCGGAGCGGGAGGGCGCCACGCCGCCGCAGCTCGGGCGAGGTTCGCGCTGGCTCTCCGTGCAGCGGGCGCTCGAGGGGCGGGCGCCGACCCGGCCCGAGGCCCTGCGCAGCGGCTACTTTCAGGGCCAGGGCTTCCGGGGCACCGGTCCCGAGTCCCTGTACATCGACGAGGTCGAGGCCCTGTGGGAGGCCATCGACCAGCGGGACGACTGGCGCCCCCTGCACCACAAGGTGCACCGGATCCGTGCCGTGGGCCGGCTGCTGGGGCACGGACCGGCCGTGTCGAGCCTGGACGGGAACACGGGGCTGCCGCGCTGAGCGGCCGACCCCGCGGGCCCGCCCCGAAGCCGCGCCGGCTCAGTGCGAGGCGATCAGCTCGAAGTTGTCGCCCTTCACGTCGCCGTAGCCGTCGGCCAGCCAGTTGATCCAGGTGTCGGTGCCGCTGACGGCCTGGACCTTCCAGGCGGTGAAGGCCCGGCCGGGACCGTCACGCTCTCCTGCGCGAGGACCTCCTTGTTCTGGCTGACCGTGACCGGGGTGACGTGGCCGTCCTGGTTGGTCATGGTGCCGCTGTAGCTTCCGTCCCAGGTGTCCCCGATGTGCAGGTGGGGGGGCGCCTGCAGGCCGGGATCGTCCCGGTAGTCGCTGTCGGCCCAGCCGCTGAAGGCGTAGCCGCTGCTGGTGCCGCTGTACTCGGTGCGGCCGCCCAGCATGTGCACGCCCTCACCGTCGCAGGTGTAGTAGGTGACCTGGGTGTAGGTCTCCGCGAAGGTCGAGCTCTTGATCGAGCCCGCGGCATCGACCTCGTAGACCTCCATGCCCATCCAGGTCGTCGGGGCCATCACGGTCGCGGTCCATGTCCCGATGTACTCGGCGCCCTTGCTGTAGGTGTACTCCATGGACAGGCCCGTCACATCGACCGGCGCCACGTCGCTGCAGGCCGAGCTGACGGCGCCGCCGTCGCCGGTGCTGCCGCCGTCGCCGGTGCTGCCGCCGTCGCCGGTGCTGCTGCCGTCGGTGGCGCTGCCGCCGTCCCCGGTGCTGTCGCCGGTGCTGCCGCCGTCGCCGGTGCTGGCCGAGTCGTCGCCCGAGGGCTTGTCTCCGCAGCCGACGACGAGAGCGAGCGAGAAGGTCGAGACCAGGGTCCAGCGGTTCGTGGGTCCTCCAGGGGAGGGCCGAGCCTACACAGCCGTCCCGCGACGCCAGCACGCCCTGCAAAGAGGAGAGAGGGCTCCGGCACGTCGGGCGGGCCGCCGGGCCCGGGGCCGCACCGCACAGGCGGCGATGGGAAGCGGATCTGCGCGTGTGGAGGGGGGTCTACGGCGCAGCCGCTGGGCCGGGGATTCCTGTGTCAACTTGTCCCAGATCAGGGCGCCGCCGGGGGCCGGGCACCCGGCCCCCCCCCGCGGTGCGATCCGGAGGCCCCTCAGAGACCCGGCCGGGGCCCCTCAGAGACCCTGCGGCGCCTATGCGGGCGCGCTGCCGGCCTGTCCATGCACCGAGTAGGCCCGCAGCCAGGCCACGATGTCGGCGCTCTCCAGCAGGGGCACGTCGTCGATGAACAGGCAGGGCACCTGGGTGCGGCCGGTGGCCTCCACCAGGCTGCGGCGGGCCTCGGCGTCGCGGTTCGGGTCCCGGCGGGGCACCGTCAGGGACAACTCGTCCAGGGCCCGGAAGACGCGCTGGCAGTAGGGGCAGGTGCTGTAGCCATACAGGACCAGGTCGTGCGGCTGGTCGGGGCTGGGCGCGCCCAGGCGGGTCGCAAGGGCCTGCGGATCCTCGGCCTGGCTGGGGGAGCCGTTGAAGATGCGGGAGAGGAAGGACATGCGGACTCCAGTGGCGGAGCCTAGCCACCCTCGCCCCGCCGTCCAGGGGGAGCCCACCCCGCCAGCCGGGGCCTGGCGAGGCGCCGCTCCATGCACCGCTCCATGTACTGCCGCTTTCTGCGCCGCCGTTTCTGGATAGCAGCGCCGCGTGCTGCACCTGGCTGCCCCTACCCGTGCCGACTGGCTGGTCTCGGCCCTGGACGCCCTGGACCTGATCCTGATCGATCACGCCCACTGCGAAAAGAAGGCTGCCAGCACCGCCGTCAACCTGATTTTCCGCTACGTCGAGGCCCCTGACCTGGTCTCCGCGCTGCCGCCCCTGGCGCGCGAGGAGCTGGACCACTTCGAGCAGGTGCTGGTCCTGCTGCGCTCCCGGGGCATCCCCCTGCGCCGGCTGGAGCCTGCCCCCTACGCGGCGCGCCTGCATGCCGCGGTGCGACGGGGCGAGCCCGAGCGGCTGTACGACACCCTGCTGTGCTGCGCCCTCATCGAGGCGCGCTCCTGCGAGCGCATGTCCCTGCTGGCCCGGGGGCTGGAGGACCGGGGAGAGGCCGAGCTGGCCGCCTTCTACCGCTCCCTGCTGGCCAGCGAGGCGCGCCACTTCAGCACCTACGTGGACCTGTGCGCCGCGCGCGCCGGCCGCGCAGCCACGGCCGCCCGCCTGGCGGAGCTGGCGCTCCACGAGGCCACCTGCCTGGCCGAGCCCGGCCCCGAGCTGCGGCTGCATAGCTGAGCCCCCCGCGGGGCGACCGCACAGCGCTCCGGCGTGGCTGCCACCGCAAGGCGTCCCTGACCCCGTGGGCTCGGGGTCGGGGCTCAGCCGCCGAAGGTCTCGATCCAGGCCGGCTCGCGGAAGCCGACCAGGGCCGGGGCGCCGTCGATCTCGACGACCGGCCGCTTGATGAGCATGGCGTCGGCCTGGAAGGCCTGGGTCCAGCGTGCGTCGTCCCAGTCCGCCTTCTCGGGCCCCAAGGCGCGATAGGCGCCGCCGCTGGTGTTGCGCAGGGCCGCGCTGCCCAAGTGGACCACCCAGCGGGCCACGCGGGCGGGCTCGGGCGGCGTGCTGCGCAGGTCCACCCAGTCGTAGGCGACGCCCCGGCCGTCCAGCCAGGCGCGGGCCTTCTTCACGGTGCCGCAGGTGGGGATGCCGTAGATCGTGACCTTCATGGGGACTCCAAGCGGCCGGGATCAGGCCTGGTGTTCGGCGCGGGCGCGGGCGATCGCCTGGGCGTCGAAGCCCTTGTCTTCGCTGTCGACGATCCAGGCGTAGTCGACCTGCTTGTCGTCCACCAGGCTGTAGGCGGGGCGCCAGCCGGGCTTGCGCACGAGCATGAACAGGCCGCCCCACAGGGTCGCGCCCTCGGCGGCGATGAAACCCAGGGCCCCGGAGAGCACCGCCTGGGCCACGCCGCCGAGCTGCTTGGAGAGCAGCAGGGCCTGGAAGGCCTCGCGGGCCCCCTCGCCAGCGATGGTGGGTGACAACACCGTGGCCAGGATCTGGATGGTCGAGCCGAAGGTGATGGACCAGAAGTGCGCCCCCACCACGCCGATGGCCAGGGCCGTGAAGTAGTAGACGGCCGCCGTCGTGAAGTGGGTGATGAACTTGCAGAACAAGGCGGTCAGCAGCAGGCCGACCTTGCCGTGGTAGGCGCCGACCGCCTCGGTGAACTGCTCCAGGATGCCCAGCACCCGGGCCGAGATCTTGCGCGCGGGGGGGAAGGCCCCCAGGACCGCGCCCGTGATGCGCTGGAACCGCTTCATGTGCCAGATGATGAAGACCGGCCAGACCAGGCCGATCACCACGAAGAGGCTGATGCCACCGGCGACCGCGGCGATGGCGGCCGCCAGCAGGGGCGCTGCCTCGGGCTTGCCGGCCTTGGTCATCACGTCGACGATGACCCGGTACCCGAAGGGCAGGGTGACCACCATGCCCAGGAAGAGGCCGGTGGCCCCGATGAACTTCTCCAGCGTCTTGGCCATGATCGCGCGCGGCCACTGGTTGCTGTACTTGCCGGCCTCGAAGAGCGTGTAGCCGTCCAGGCCGATGGTGCTGGGCAGGAAGGTCCCGATGAAGCGCCCGATGAGGAAGGCGGTCATGATCTTGGACCAGAAGGGATACCGGATCCCCTGTCCCTTCAGCAGCAGCGACCAGGACCAGGCGCTGGTGATGACGCCGACGAACTTCACCAGCATGGCCACCAGGGCGAAGGTGATGAAGGTCGTGCGGTCGACGGTGTCGATGTACTCGGCGATGGCCGTGTACAGGGGCAGCCGCGTGCCGTCCCCGGCGTCGATGGGGTGCCGCAGCAGGGCGATGCTGCCGCCCACGGTGAACAGCAGCTTGGCGATGATGTCCAGGCGGCCCCGGAGGGTGGGGCCGAGCTTGCGACGTCCCACCATGTACAGGGCGAAGGACAGCACCAGCAGGCCGATGGCCGCCAGCCCCAGGTGACCGACCCACGCGTACCAGGTGACCCCGGCGAAGAGGACGGCGGAGACGAGGACGAGCACGATGCCCATGGGCACTCCCTGGGGAGGGCGCGTAGACCGTCGGCGGGGGAGGGGACGCTCCCCTCGAACCCCGGGCTCCGGCTGCCCACGCGTAGCCGCCACCGCTAACGGATCGACCCCCAGCGGGGACCCGGTGGCGCTACGCTCCGTGCACCTCTTGCACCGATTCTGCACGAGCGGGCGCTGCACGAGCGGGCGCCCCATCCCCGGCGACACCGCGCCACGTCGTCGAGGTGGGCCCCTGTGCTAGCCTTGGGGCATGAGCGTCGCCGGACCGACCAATGACCAGCTCGCGGACGTGTTCGAAGACGTCGGGCAGCTGTTGCGCCAGCAGGCGGCCAACCCCTGGCGGATCAAGGCCTGGGAGGACGGCGCCTTCTTCCTGCGCCAGCACGGCGAGCCCGCGTCGGCCGTGCTGGCCCGCGTCGGCCACAAGGCGCTGGTGGCCCTGCCCCACATTGGCGACAGCCTGGCGAGCGCCATCGAGGAGTTGGTTCACACCGGGGACCTGGCCCTGCTGCGGCGCCTGCGGGGTGAGGTCTCGCCCGAGGATCTGTTCACGACCCTGCCGGGCGTGGGCGAGGGGCTGGCCCGGCGCATCCACGAGACCCTGCACCTGGAAACCCTGGAGGCGCTGGAGCTGGCGGCCCACGATGGCAGCCTGGAGCGCGTGCCGGGCATCGGCCGACGCCGGGCGGCGGCGATCCGCGACACCCTGCACGCCCGCCTGTCGCGCTCGGCGCGGCGTCGCTCCCGGGCGGTCGCGGCGCACGAGGATGGCCCCGTACCCCTGCCGCCGGCGGAGCTGATCCTGGAGATCGATCGCCGCTACCGCAGCGAGGCCGAGGACGGCACCCTGCCCACCGTGGCCCCCCGCCGCTTCAACCCCACGGGGGAGTCCTGGCTGCCGGTCCTGCACGAGAGCCACGACGGCTGGCACTTCACGGCCATGTACTCCAACACCGCCCGGGCCCACGAGCTGGACCGCACCCGGGACTGGGTCGTGTTGTACTTCGACCACGACGGCGCCGAGGACCAGTGCACCGTCGTCACCGAGTACCGGGGGCCCCTGGCCGGCCGCCGGGTGATCCGCGGTCGCGAGGCCGAGTGTGCCCAGGCAGGCCGCCCACACGACTGAGCTGCTCCTGGGGCGGCCCCTGGCCCGGTCCCTTGCGCGGCCCCTGGCCCGGTCCCTTGCGCGGCCCCTGGCCCGGTCCCTTGCGCGGCCCCTGGCACGGCCGTGCGCTACCTTGCGCCCATGCCGCTTCGACCCCATCCCCGTGCCCTGATCCTGCTGGCACTTGCGGGCTGCACCCACACCCTGCCCCCCCCGGGGACGGGGGCCGACGACAGCGGGAGCCCGCCCGTCGAAGACACCGGCAGCGCCGATGGCTGCCGCCCTGCCGAGGGGGCCGCCACCGCCGACGCGTGGGGCGGGGACACCCGCGCTGAGCTGGACGCCAGCGGCGCCTTTCGGGTCGAGGAGCTGTGTGGGCGCTGGTGGTTCGTGAGCCCCGAGGGGCACCCCATGTGGTCCCTGGGGGTCAACGCCCTGGCGCCCTGGGGGGAGCCCGACCAGGTCACGGGGGCCGAGACCTACGCCGAGACCGTGGCGGCCGTCTACGGTGACGCCGACACCTGGGCCGATGCCACCGTGCCCCGCCTGGCGGCCTGGGGCTTCAACACCGCCGGCTCCTGGAGCGACACGGCCGTGCTCCTGCCCAGGATGCCCACGACCATCAACCTGGACCTGTCGGGGGACGACTGGCAGACCGGCGCGCTGGCCGACTACTTCGACTCCGCCTGGCAGGCCCAGGTCGAGGAGCGGGTGGCGTCCCGGGTCCAGCCCGATGCCCCCAACCTGGTGGGCTACTTCCTGGACAACGAGGTGCGGTGGGGGCCGGACTGGCGCAGCATCCACACCCTGCTCCAAGACTACATGGCCCTGCCCGCCGAGGCGCCGGGCAAGCAGGCCGCCGTCGCCCTGCTGCTGGACCAGGCCGGCGGCCTGGCCGGGGTCAACGCCCTGCTCGGCACGAGCTTCGCCGACGACAGCGCCCTGCTCGCAGCCACCGACGGCTTCGACGCTCTGGCGTGGCCCCTGTCGGAGCAGGTGGCCCCGCTGGAGAGCGCCTTTCTGCGGCAGGTGGCCGAGCGCTACTTCCAGGTGACCGTGGGCGCCGTCCGGGCCGCCGACCCCGTGCACCTGGTGCTGGGCAACCGCGAGGTCAGCGTCATGACCCGGGCCGAGGTCTACGAGGCCGCCGCCCCCCTGGTCGATGTCATCAGCGTCAATCGCTACACCTACGCCGACGGTCTGGAGCCGGCGGCGCTGAACCTGTCGGGCAGCGTGGACCCAGGCACGGATCTGCAGGCGATCCACGATCTGACTGGACGGCCGGTGCTGGTCACCGAGTTCGGCTTCCGAGCGGCGGACAGCGGGCTGCCCAACTCCTGGCCGCCGGTGTACCCGACCTACGACACCCAGGAGGACCGCGCAGACGCCTTCGAGGAGCAGGTGCGCGCGTGGCAGCAGGCGCCGTGGATCGTGGGCTACCACTGGTACCGGTGGGTCGACGACCCGCCGCTGGGACGCTTCGACGGCGAGGACAACAACTGGGGCCTGATCGACGTGGCCGACCAGCCCTACGAGGTCATGGACGCCCGCACGGCGGTCATGGGGGCCGAGGTCGCGCAGCTGCTGCGGGTGCCCGAGGACGCCGCCGCCGGCACCGCGAAGGGGATGGACCCTGGCGCGAACCCGGGCTAGCTTGGGCGTGGAGGGCCCGATGTTCCACCCCGTTGCCCCGCTCCGACATGCGCCGCGGTCGGGCGCCTGTCCCACGGTCCGGAGCCGCCTGTGATCCCGCGCCGCCAGGTCCTGCACCTGCTGGGCGCCGGCGTTGTCGGGGCGATGCTGGCGCCGCGGAGCGGTCGGGCCGCCCGCCTGGGCACCCGCGACGTCGTGGCGGGCCGCCTGCTGACGCGGGCCCTGGACGACCCGAGCTTCTGGGAGGGCTCGGCGGTCAAGGCCTTTCAGGGCCGCCTGTATGACGAGGTGCGGCTCAAGGAGCTGGACGAGGGCTTCCTGGCCATGGTGACGGGCGAGGGGGGCCGCGACTTCGCGCCGGAGACGGTGGTTCGCACGGTCTTCGAGAGCATGGAGCGCCTGCCCACCGTCGAAGACGGCGCCAAGGCCGTGGTCCGGCTGGGTCGGGGCACCGACGCAGCGACGGGCCTGCCTTATGTCGACAGCTTCTACTACCTGGACTTCACGCTGTTCTACGGCACCTACGCCCAGCGCATGTACAAGGTGCAGGACGGCGAGCGCACGATCCTGTACTTCGAGAAGCTCAGCCCCGAGCTGGCCGGTGATGCCTGGCCTGCCTACCAGGCGCACATGGAACAGGTCTCCCAGGGGGTCAAGCGCCGCGTGTTGTTCAACGCGGTGAACCCCGTCTCGGAGATCTTCGGCATGTTCGTGGTCTCTCCCGGCCGGGCCCACCGCAGCCGGGTCAGCTTCACCACGCGGATCCGCTTTGGCGACGACTCTGGCGCCATCGCCCGCATGGGCAGCGACATGCCGGTGGTGATCCGGTCGGGGTTGGAGAGCGGCTTCGAGTCCTGCGTCGCCATCGCCGGCCAGCTGGAGCCGACCGCCGGCCAGCAGGGGCCGACCGCTGGCCAGTCGGATCCGGCCGCCGGGGGCTGAGGACGGCCGCTGCAGCGCGGTGGGGGCCATGGGCGTTCCAACCGGTCCGGGCGCTACTTGGCGACCAGGCTGAGCGGGTCGGGGCCCCAGCTCGGCTGGTTGCGTGCGCCCTGCACCTCGGACAGCAGCACCCGGGCCACGGCGGGGGCCGCCGGTCGCTGCGGGTACAGGCGCTGGGCGGCGTCGGCCTGGGTCGAGGGGCGCAGGGTGAGGGCCGGGTCCAGGCCCATGCCGCGCAGGGCACGCCGGGCCACCGTGCGCAGGGCGGGCGCCACCACGCGGAGCTGTCGCGGCGAGGCCGTCGCCGCGAGGCGGGTCAGGCCGGCGAGCGCTCCCGGGGACAGCAGGCCGTCATCCACGATGACGACGGTCCGGCCTGCCAGCTCCGCCAGGTCCGCCGGGAGGGCGTCGAGGTCCAGGCGGCGCACCGGCAGCCCGCACAGGTAGGCCCAGGGCCAGGCCACCTCGACCGCGCCGTCCGAGGCGACCAGGACCTGGGTGTCCAGGGGCTCCCGGTCCCCCAGGGGGCGCTTGAAGTACAGGTCTTCCCCGGCGTCGAGGCGAGACACGAACAGGGGGCGGGCAGGGTCGACGGCGCGCATCGGGGCTCCACGGGTTCTGAACACCCGTACAGCCTATGTGAGGAGCCCGGTCCTGCCAATCGCACGAAAGGTCAGATTCTGACCTTGCGCGGGGCGCCCGCCTTAGATCGGGGGGATCTCGACATCCAGGCTGATGTCGTCGACGTGCTCACCATCGATGTAGACCGCCAGGATGACCGTGACGTCCAGGGGCACCGTGGTGGCTGGCACCGCCCCGTACAGGGTCAGGGTGAAGGTCTGGCTGGTGGTCGTCGAGGTGTCGATGTCCGTGGCCGGATCGGGCGAGATGTCCGTGACGAGCCCGTAGCCGTCCAGGGTCTTCTCCAGGTGCACGTCCCCGATCACCGTGGCGCCGGCGAGGGTGTCGGCGATGGCCGCCACCGCCGCCCCGATGTGGGCCCCCAGGGTCCCCGACGTGCTCGACCAGGTCGAGACCAGCGGGTCGGCCGTCCCGTCGCCGTCCAGATCGACCGCGCTGCCCGTCATGTCGGACAGCGTGTTCATGCCCGTCAGCGGGGTGCTCCCCACGGACACGCCCATGAGCACGGCCCCGGTCTCGGTCGTGGCCAGCGCGATGTCGGTGCTGCCGGCGTCCATGGGGCAGCCGCCCGGCGTGCTCGTCGACGAGGACAGCAGGCCGTCGGGGTCGCGCATGCTGGCGTCGGTGACGTAGATGATGAGGGGCACGGAGCCGTCGCGGAAGCCCATGCCGCCCAGCAGGCCGCCACCGGTGACGGTGTCGACGTAGGACTCGCCGCCCGTGCCCCCGAAGGGATCGTCCGCCGCCGCGAGGAAGGGCCGCACGTCGTAGGTCGAGGAGTAGCTGCCGTCGCATGCCATGTCGTAGCCGGCACCTGACAGCGCCTGGTACAGGGCCTCGACCGTCGCCTCCGGGCTGTCCCCGCCCGAGTGCAGGGAGGCGGCGTCCACGGCGGTCTGGACCGCAGAGATGTCGTCGGTGACCTGCTCGCGGAGTTGGAAGGGGTGGTCGGTGCCGCCCGAGCCCATGCTGCCATAGGGGTAGTCGTCGAAGGTCGCGAAGCCATAGGCGACGTCGACCTCGGTGCTGCTCAGGGCGTCGGCGATGTCGGCGAAGTCCAGGGAGCCCAGCGAGCTGCTCATGGAGCAGGTCGTGTCGAGGAGCACCGCGACATCGAGCTGCCCGTAGCCGTCGAGGGAAACCACGACGTCCCAGGTCGTCGTCGCGCCGGAGTCGAGGACCACGCCGTCGAAGCTGCGGTCCGCGCCGTCGCAGTCCTGGTCGAGGCCGTCATTGGGGCGGTCGTAGGCGCCGGGGTGCCGCTCCGGGTTGGCGTCGTCGCAGTCGTCGCCGGCGTAGGCGCTGCTGATGTAGCCGTCGCCATCGGCGTCGAAGTCGCTGTTGCCGGCGCAGTCCTGGTCGATGCCGTCATAGGGCGTGTCGCTGGCGCCGGGGTGGATCGAGGCGTCGGCGTCGTTGCAGTCGTCCCCCCCGTAGGCGGCGCTGTCGAAGCCGTCCCCGTCCCAGTCGAAGTCGCTCAGCCCGTCGCAGTTGCTGTCCAAGCCGTCGTAGGGCTCGTCCGGGGCGCCGGGGTGAACGGCGGGGTCGTTGTCGTCGCAGTCGCCATCGGCCACCGAGTAGCCGTCGCCGTCCACGTCCGTGGTGGTGGCGCCGCCATCGGAGCCACCGCCGTCGGTCGTGCCGCCGTCGGTCGTGCCGCCGTCGGTCGTGCCACCGTCGGTGACGCTGCCCGAGTCACCGGTGCCGCTCTTGTCGCCACATCCCCAGAGGGATGCCGCCAGGGAAAGGGCCAGGAATGCGCTGATCGGGGCCACGAGTCACCTCCGCGGCCATTGTGCCACGGCCTTCGAGCGCTTGGTTCGGCACATCGTCAGGAGCTTGTGTGGCCGGAGGCGGGCTCAGGGGCCGTGCTCCCAGAAGCGCATCGGCCCTCCGCGTCGGAAGCCCAGCCGGGCCACGATGGGAGCGCTGGTGTCGACGCGGGCGTACAGGCCGATCCGCGGGATCCCGTGCGCCTGGGCGAAGCGGGCGCGGGCTGCGAGCACGGCCCGGTAGGCGCCCCGGCCGCGGCCCTCGGGCACCGTGCCCCCGGCCCACAAGAAGCCGAAGCCCAGGTCCGGAAACAGGCTGAGGCCCCCCGCCGACAGGGCCTCTCCGGTGTGGGCGTCTCGGGCCAGGACGCGATGGACCCGCGCGCCCGGTCCGGTACGGGCCGCCAGGTACAGGATCCGCTCCTCGGGGGTCGTAGTCCGGGGCAGGTCGAAGGCGCGGGCCGAGACGTCGAGCCAGTCCTCCAGCCCTGCGGCGTCGACCACGGCCTCCGCGGTGATCCCGGGCGCCTCCCGTCCTCCCAGTTCGGCGCTCTCGTGGACCATGCCGTGGTGATCGGCGCCCGGCCGGAAGCCTCGGTGGCTCAGGCGGCGCTCCAGCGCAGAGACCGGCTCCAGGGGCCCCACCGTCCAGCGCGAGCGGCGCCCGGCGTGCAGCTCCAGGACCTCGTCGATGTGCCGGTCCAGATCCGGACCGGCACCGCGCAGCCTCTGTACCGAGTTCAGGCCGGCCACGTCGCGCGGGCAGCACAACACCAGCAGCTCGGATCGGTCGATGACCTGCACATCCGGGGGCACCCACCAGGTGTCCCACTGGGTCCGGGCCAGCAGCTCGTCGTTGCCGGGCGGGGGAGCGGCGGTCATGGGCACGAGGGGCCTCCCGAGGTCTCGGTGACGGACCGGGCCGCCCCGTGGAGGCCTCAGCCTGTCACCACCCATGCGGTGGCGCAACGGGGCTCCGGGCGGACCGGGGCGGCGGACCCTGCCGAGACCGGCCTTGCCAGCCCGACCCTCGGGGAGCAGAATCACCCCAGGCGGGTGCAGGCGCGTCCGTCTTGGAGGTCCCTTGCTCGGCCTGCTCCTGGCCCTGCCCGCCGCCCTCGCCGGTGGTCTGCCCGTGGCACACGGCGTGGTCCGGGTGACGCCTCCGCTGGTCGTGCCGGTCGACGCGCAGCCGCTGCTCGTCGCCGAGGCCCCGGATCGGCCGGCCGCCTTCCACCTCTCCTGCACGCTGGAGGGCGGGCACTTCGACCTTGACTCCGGCGTGGTGCCCCAGGGCCAGGTCGCGACCTTCCCGCTGCCGGTCCTGCCGCCGATCGCCACCGCGAGCTGCGTCATTGTCGGGAGCTTCGCCAACGGCACGGTCGAGCGCCTGCCCCTGGAGCTGGCCTGGACCTGGCTGGAGCCGCCGCCGCCCCCGGTCGACGGGGAGGAGGCGGCACCCGAGCCCCCTGCACCCGAGCCCCCGGCCCCGGCCGGCACGCAGGGCGAAGCGGGGACGCCGTGAGGTCGCGGATCCGGCCCCTGACCATCCGCGATGCCCCGGATCTGGGTCGGGTCGAGGCCGCAGCATGGACGCGGGCCTATGCGGCGCTGCTGCCGGATCGGAGCCTGCGGCGGCTCGAAGCGCCGGCCTTGGAGGCGCGCTGGCGTCGTCGGCTGCGGGGCGCGCCTGCCGGTGCCTGGGGCGTCGAAGAAGACGGCCTGGTCGTCGCCTACGCCGTCGCGCTGCCGGCGCGGGATCCCGATCTCCCGGCCGGCTTCGCCGGTGAGCTGGCCGAGCTGTACGTGCATCCGGGCTGGCAGGGCCGGGGCCTGGGGCGCGCCCTGCTCGACCGCACCTGGGCCGCCATGCTCGAGTCCGGCATGGGCTGGGGGGTGCTGTGGGTGCTGCGGGACAACCTGTCTGCGCGTGCCTTCTACGAGCGCTGTGGCTTGCGGCCGGACGGGCAATACAAGCGCGTCGCCGTCCGGGGCGGGAGCGTCCCGGCGGTGCGTTACGCGCGCTGCCTGGGCGGCTTCGACGTCCGGACCGCCCTGCGTCCTGATCCTGGCGCCTCCGCCTGAGGCGCGTTCCTCTCCTCTCGCCCGGCCCCCATGCCCCTGGTCCCGCTCGATCCCTCGGCCGCTCCTGGCCTGGACGCCAGCCAGAAGGCGCGTATGGCGACAGCCGTCGAGCTGGACGGCGTCTTCAGCCCCGACGAGTGCGACCGCATCATCGGTCGCCGCGCGGCCCTGGGCTTCGACGCAGCCCGGATCCCCGTGCGCCGCTACTGCCTCGCGCCCACCGGCCCGGAGCGAGCGTACGAGGTGGATCGCGCCGTGCGTGCCACTGAGCGCACCCACCTGCTGCCCGGCCGCGAGCGCGCCTGGATCTTCGACCGCCTCGCCGCCATCGTCGAGGCCGCCAACGCCCGGACCTGGAACTTCCGGCTCTCCTTCATGGAGCCGCTCCAGCTGCTCGCCTACCCGGTCGGGGGGCACTTCCAGTGGCACTCCGACCTGGGTGATCGCGGGCTCAGCTCGCTGCGCAAGGTCTCTGCCACGGTACTGCTGTCCGACCCTGCCTCCTACGAGGGGGGCGATCTGCAGCTCTTCAAAGGGGGCGAGGAGCTGGCACCGGGCCGCGGCCACGGCAAGGCGGTGCTGTTCCCCTCCTACCAGAACCACCGTGTGACACCCGTCACCCGGGGCACCCGCTATGTGCTCATCCTGTGGACGCTGGGCAAGAACTCGCTGCGCTGAGGAGGGCGGGGCACCAGGCGGAAGTCGCCGAGGCCCTCCTCGCGTCGGACGGTCGCCAGCACCGAACACCGCAGGCACGGGTCGGCGGGGCCTGCGTCCTGCGGGCGCTTGCCGATGCACAGCGCACCATCCACCGCCCAGCAGCATCGACCGCCGTTGTCTCCACCGTTGACGCCGTCCAGGGCCATGGTTCGCGGAACGGGACAACGCTTGCCGCCGCCCGAGGTGCCTTCGGCCTGGCCGCAGCCCCGGATCTCCCAGCACTGCAGGCGCTGCCCTGCACGGACGCCGGTGCCCGCAGTGGGCGCCACTCGGCTGGGGAAGAGGGAGAGGTGCGGGTCGGTGAGCTCGGGTTCGGGCGCGGGGGCCACGCACTCGGCCCGAGGTTCGCCGATCGCCGCCTCCATCGCCAACACCACGGCCGGGTCGAATTGCGGCGTGGCCAGCGGCGCTGCGTCGGGGAGGAGCGAGCGAGGGTAGGGCAGGCCCGCGCAGCGGCGCAGCTCCGCCAGGGCCACGTCCATCGGCAGCCCCTTGCGGTAGGGGCGGTCGGAGGCCATAGCGTCGAGGGTGTCCGCGGCCGCGGTGATCCGCGCGAGCAAGGGGATCTGGTCGCCGGCCAGGTGGTCGGGGTAGCCGCTGCCGTCGAGGCGCTCGTGGTGGGCACGCACCAGGCGGGCCACGCGACGCAGGCCGGTGATCGGCGCGAGGATGGCCTCGCCGTGCGTGCTGTGCCCCTGGACGATGGCGTACTCCTCGCGGCTCAGCCGGCCCGGCTTGTCCAGCACCGCGTCGGGGACCTGGATCTTGCCGATGTCATGCAGGTAGGCCGCATACCGGAGCACGATCAGATTGCCTTCGGGTGCAGCTCGTTTGCGACGACGGTCATGCAGCGGCATTCCGGGTCCAGTGGATGTCGTTGTTCGCGTAGTGTTGGAGGTGGTTGCGTTGGGCCCCCTGGTCGCGGTGAAAGGCGAAGGAGT
>Ga0100377_1000200_pt1 | contig 49019 bp, 55 predicted proteins | sample CryGeymeta201501_FD_83664 | JGI IMG/M metagenome (GOLD analysis project Ga0100377, IMG submission 83664) | Groundwater microbial communities from Crystal Geyser aquifers in Utah, USA - Crystal Geyser metaG 2015-01 | ecosystem: Environmental > Aquatic > Deep subsurface > Groundwater | place: USA... | reverse complement strand
TGCCGGAACCACAAAACAAATTATTCAAATGACCGATAAAGCACTTAAAGAAAACGATGTGGATGATTTTTTGCTCAAGCTGAATAAACATATTGATAAAGTTGTTCGTGAAAAATATCAAAAAGTTTCGAAACTCTATAAAGTAAAAGATGATTCGGTTGAAAAAGGAAGAGAATTTGTAGCTGCTTATGTTGACTACACACATACTGTTGAAGCAGTTCACGACATAATTGAACACGGCGGCTCACATGCAGCTCATTAAATATTAGAATGAAAAAAGATAAATAGCTTTATCATTTTTTTTGTAAATTACATTCAATAAATAGTGTCGCTCTTAGGTGTGAGAATATTGATTGTACATAATTCAATAGCAAACAATATAAAATAAAAAAGGAAAGAAATAGAATGTCAGAAACAATAAATAAAGAAATGCTGATTGATGCAATTGACTATCAAAATGGTTCGGTTGTAAGTAAACAAATAATCAAAAAACAAAACGGAAATATTACACTTTTTGCTTTTGACAAAGATGAATCTTTAACCGAACATACCTCGCCCTATGAAGCAGTTGTTTATATGGTTGATGGTGAAATGGAAATTACAATTGGCGGAAATCCAAATAATGTTAAAGCAGGCGAAATAATAGTGATGCCGCCAAATGTTCCTCATGGATTAATAGCAACGGTAAAATCCAAAATGCTTTTAACGATGATCAAGTAAAAAACTTATAACGTAATGATTCTATTTGCGGTTAGAGATTCCCTCCCTACAAGGGATGCTATCTCTTTAAAAAAATAAACATACGAAAACATTTACATTCGGTTTACTTATTTTGGTACAATAAAAATTATTTATAACGTAAGTAGCCAATGTTATCCGGTGATGAAAAAAACTAATATTATAAAGAACAAAGAAAAATCAATACAGAAATACCGCTTTAGTGTGCAACTGATTTTTGCGCTGCTTTGTGTTTGGATTGGCGTTGAATTTTTTCTCTTCGCTAAATATTTAGAAAGCGGCGGTTCAGCCCCGTTTTATCAGCGTCCTCCCGGTGTTGAAGGTTTTCTCCCTATCAGTTCGCTGATGAGTGTTTACTACTTTTTTATAACCGGTTCAGTGCATCAAGTTCATCCGGCGGGGTTTTTTATTTTTATTGCAATCGCTATGGTTTCGTTAGTATTTGGAAAATCTTTTTGCAGTTGGTTTTGCCCGGTTGGGTTTCTTTCTGAGCTTGTTGCAGATTTTGGAGAAAAATTATTCGGAAGAAAAATCCGCATCCCCAAATATTTAGATTATCCTCTCCGCAGTTTAAAATATCTGATTCTGTTTTTTTTCTCGTATTCAATTTTTATGGGAATGGATGCGTTGACTTTGAAATTGTTTCTCGATAGTCCTTACAACATCATCGCAGACTTGAAGTTGTATTACTTTTTTGCGGACATCAGCAGATTTTCAATCATTGTCCTTTCCTCCTTATTTGTGGTATCAATTATTATCAGAAATTTCTGGTGCCGGTATTTATGTCCGTACGGTGCACTGCTTGGAATTTTATCAATTCTCAGTCCGAACAAAATAAAACGCGACGCATCAAGCTGTATAGAATGTGGTTTGTGTGCAAAAGCTTGTCCTTCATCCATCAAAGTTGATAAAGTTAAGGTCGTCGTCAGCGATGAATGCACCACGTGTTTGAGCTGTATTGATGCGTGTCCCGTTGCCGACACACTTTTTCTGCAACCCGTAAAAACGAGAATTATCATCAACAAAAAAATGGTCGCTTTTGGCGTTGTAGGAATTTTTTTAATCATTACTGCGGTCGGAATATTTACAGCAAGATGGCAGAACAACATCACAAAAGAAGAATATCTTTTACTCCATAAAAATTTAGACCGCATCGGTCATGTAAGCAGTTATGATGAACTTGAAACTGACAGTTCCCTCACAAACATCAAAACAAAAAACAGATAACTTCGAGAGAGGATTTTATGAGCACCCTAAAAAACAACGTATCTCCTAAGTTGGGTAAGCCGGAACAAAAATATCCGAGATGAATGATTGCCTTTTTATCTGGTTGAATGAAAAACATTCATACACTCATCCATTTTCATGCAGTGATTCAATCACTTTATTTGTCTCATTAATATTCTACCAATTATTACACGAACTATTGTGCAAAGTCACTATTTATGGAACAAGTTATGGCTAAAGCATGAGCAGTCTGCCTTAGCTCTGACACCTGCGTCAACAGTTCCAAACAATTAATAAAGGATCGTTAACAAAGAATAGTCAATTAAGTTACTCAATGGAATTACAGCCCTTTTTAGTCTTAACTTTAACGATGAAACAACAACGTAAAACATATGGTATAAAAATGAAAAACTTTTTTTGCTTGCTAACTTTGGTTACTCTTTCCGCAAATATCTCCGCTCAGGATGAAGCTATTCTACTTTATCCAAATGGAGCTCCCGGATTCAAAGCAGTACAAATTCAAGAAGATTCAAAAACGACTGATGGGATTACAAGGGTAAAAGACATCACCCAACCAGCACTATATCTATTTAAACCGAAAGAAAAAACATCAGATGCAGCAGTGATTATTTGTCCCGGTGGAGGATACACCATTTTAGCTATCGATCATGAAGGGTACGACATTGCAAAATGGTTTAACGAACGTGGCATAACAGCATTCGTTTTGAAATACCGTTTGCCACAACAAAATTTATTTAATAATAGTGAAATTAGACCATTGCAAGATGCACAGCAAGCTATTCGGATCGTGCGCGGCAGTGCTGAAAAATATGGGGTATCACCGAATAAACTTGGAATAATGGGTTTTTCTGCCGGCGGGCATCTGGCTTCCACTTTATCAACACATTTTCAAATTCAGGTAGGTGAAATTACGAACTCAACAATCAGTGTTCGTCCTGATTTTTCACTTCTCATCTACCCGGTTATTTCTTTTAGCGATTCGATAACCCACGCCGGTACAAGAAAAAATTTGCTTGGCGCAAATCCTTCAGCAGAAAAGATTGAACTTTATTCAAACGAAAACCACGTTTCCAAAGAAACACCGCCAACATTTTTAATAAGTACAACTGATGATGGAGTCCCGGCGGAGAACAGTATTCTCTATTTTTTAGCTTGTAAGAAAAATAGTGTGCCGGTAGAAATGCATATTTACGAAAAAGGTGGTCATGGTTATGCCTTAAAGAAAAAGGAACGAGGTCCGGTTGAAACTTGGGCAGACCGCATGGAAGATTGGCTAAAAGAACGAAAGTTGATGAAATAAAAAATCCCACATAAACGAATTACTTTCACTATTTCATGAATCTCGAATTTTTAGCCTTACGAAGTTTATTCTAACCAGATCAGAATTAGATTGGATTATACAGCACCTTTCAATTTTTTCAAGTATTTAGAATAATTTTACGCGGAAATCCACGATCACGAATTCATACTGCCCGGTTACTAATAGCGGATTTATATCAAACTCCGATAGATTTTTATTTTCGCGGATCATTTTTGCTGAGCTTGAAATTAGCTTGATCAGCAAATCTAAATCGACTCCAACTTCTCCGCGAACACCCTGAATTATTTTGCCAATTTTTGTTTCATGGATCATTTCTCTGATTTCATCCTTTGTGATAAAAGCTGATCTTAAAGAAAAGTCTTCGAAGTAATTCACATATTTTCCGCCAAGACCAAATGAGATCATTGGACCAAAAGATGTATCTCGAAATCCGCCGATCAATAATTCAAATCGCGACGAGATGTGTGGTTGAATGAGAAAATATTCCGGCGCAAGATTGAAAGTTTTCATTCTCATTCGGATTCTCTTTATTGCAGCTTTAAATTCTTTGTTGGTTCTTATGCCTAATTCTACAGCTCCAAAATCAGATTTATGAGATGCACTCTCGTTAATTCCTTTCAGAACGATCGGGTAATTTTTAATTTCAAATTGTTCAACTTCATCGTTTGGAACAAAAAACTCATCAATGAGCGGCAGTTTATAACTCCTCGCTAATTTATTAATCGCCGTAGACTTGATAAAATTTGTTCCGCTAATCGATTTTGAGTTGAAACTTTTTAATTGTGTCTGATATTCAGTTTTACGTGAAAGTAATTTTTGTTTGCTTGTAGAATGAAAAAGTAAATTTGAAAGAACCATTGCCGGTTCTTCCGGATTTCTGAATATCGGTTTTGCAAATGAAGAATGCAGCTTGTAATTTTCCCAAAATTCCGGCAGCGGCATCACAACTTGAAGAATTGTTTTTTTCGATCTGATTGAATTTACGGCTTCAACTACTCCAAGCGGCTCAACCATTATTGGTTCAACAAATATTGAGATCACCGCATCAACATTTTTATCTTTTAAAACTATTTCATTTACTGCTTTGTACATTTCCGCAGAACCTCCGGGAAGAAGATCAATGGGATTTGATTTTGAACCTTCCTTTGGAACGATTGCCGACAACTTATGAATTGTGGATTCAGAAAATTTAACAAGTTCCAATCCCGACTTTTCAAGCGCATCTACAGTGAGAATTGCTGGACCACCGGCATTTGTTACAACAGCGATTCGGTTTCCTTTTGGAATAGGGAAGTGAAGAAATCCTTTTACAGTATTAAACATGTCGGAAATAGTTTCAACGCGAATAATTCCGAATTGCCGCAGCGCAGCGTTCACCACTCGATCAACGCTTCCCAAAGCTCCGGTGTGCGATGATGCGGCTTTCATCCCGGCTGTTGATTTACCGGCTTTCAAAACTATTACCGGCTTTTTAATTTTTCCTAAAATAAACAGTTCTAAAAATTTGAATCCATCTACAAAACTTTCGAGATAATAAGTTGAAAGATGAATTGATTTATCTTTTTCCCAGAATTCAAGTAAGTCAATCTCGTTGATGTCGGCTTTGTTTCCGACACTTATAAAATGAGCAAATTTAATATTGGTTTCTCGCAAGGAATTAATTACCGCTGCGCCCAACGCTCCGCTTTGTGATAAAAATCCAACCGGTTCGTATTCCGGTTTTTCAGCTACAAATGTTGCGTTAAGTTTAATTTGATTGTCCGAATTTATGATCCCCATACAATTTGGACCTACCAACCGGACATTGTTTTTCCTTGCTAATTCAAGCAGTTCATTCTCTTCTTGTTCACCTTCCGATCCGGTTTCTCTGTAACCCGCAGTGATAACAACTATTGCTTTTACTTTTTTGGAAATCAATTCTGAAACAGAATCGAAAACAAATTTTTTAGGAACAACAACAAATGCTAAATCAATGGTTTCAGTAATTTGGTTGATTGTGGAGAAGCATTTATACCCAAGTATTTCAGATGCTTTTGGATTTACGGGATAAACTTCCCCGGTAAAATTAAAAGTTTTTATAGACCTTAGAATTTCGTAACCGATACTTTTTTCTTTTGAAGAAGCTCCAACAACACAAACCGATTTTGGATAAAAGAAATTTGAAAGCGAACTTTTCATTAATCATCTCCCTTTGATAATCAAAAATAAGAAATATTGATCGGAAATGAGGAGAGATTCCAGTTAAAAAAATTGATTTACGAACAAGCCTGACCGGCTCAGACGGGGATTAACGATTTTAGTAGTTAGAAGATTTTGTGACATCAAAAATCAAATATCGTTAATCGTTATTCTTAAATACTTTTTATTCCCTTTAAATTATTCTCGTCATTTCCCACAGAATATTTTTTCTAACTATTTAAATTGTTATTCCCTCCTTGTTATTATAGTTCCTGTTAATTAGTTTTTCAGTGGGAAATTAATTTTAATCTTAAGATGCAATTATCTAATCGTTGACAAAATTATTTTCAGCAAATATGTCGGATAATTTGTAGTATAGGAAAATAAGTTTTCTTAAATACCAATGCCGAATAGTTTAGAAAGGATAATACTATGAGTAAATCAAAAAAGCAGAAATCGCCGCAGGCTTATTTGGAAAAATTGCAGAGGCAAATAGCCAAAGATCTTAAAGAAAAAGACTTTGGTTCTTTAGAAGAGGCAAACAAGTTTATACAGGAAAAGTATGCCGGTAAAGAAATTAAATTCAATAAATCTAAGTTGTCATCAAAAGAAAAAGCAATGGATTTAATTTATGAAGCCTGGGAAAGCGATAGTAAAGATGAGATGATTTTACTCGCCGAAAAAGCTCTTAAGTTAGATGAGAATTGTGCCGATGCTTATAATCTGCTTGCGGATATCAAAGCAAAAACTCCAATGGAATCACTTGAATTATTTGCCAAAGGAATCGAAGCCGGGGAAAAATCTCTTGGCAGTGATTTTGAAAAGTATGAAGGGAATTTTTGGGGTTATCACGAAACTCGACCTTACATGAGGTCAATGGAAGGCTATTCCGATCTTTTATGGCATCTTGGAGAAAAAAGCAAATCAATTGAAGTCGGTAAAAAGATGTTGCAGCTTAACCCCAATGATAATCAAGGAATGAGACATATTCTTATTACCAGGCTTTTAATTTTAAACAGACTCCTTGAAGCAGAAAAACTTTACGAGGATTACAAAGATGATTCCTCTGCTCAATGGTATTACTCAAAAGCATATTTATTCTTTTGTAAAAGAAGTAAGCGGGCCTATGCAAACAAAGCGCTTAAAGAAGCGATGCTGTTTAATCCTTATGTCCCTCTTCATCTATTAGGATTAATTGAAACGCCTGATCAAATGCCCGAATATTTAGGCATCGGTGACGAAAATGAAGCAATTTTTTATGTTGATCAGGCTCTTGAACTTTGGGCAAATAATGAAAATGCAGTAAAATGGTTTGTCGATATGCACAGAAAAATGAAAGATGAACTTGACCATTTAATTGAGAAACGGGAAAAAGAACTAAATAAAAAATTTGACGATGAGTCTGACGATGAATAATTACCTAAGATAATCTTCCGAAATATTATGCAACGTCGCTCATTCCGCCCGGATAATGTAAAATGGGCAGTCCCTACCATATGGCACAAATATAGGCGGATTTTTTATTAATTGAATAATCTAAAAACTCCTGAAACTCTTTTTTCAGTACTCTTTTTTTTGTGATGCTGGTTTCAAGTTCTCTAAAAATTTAATTAACCAAAGCAGTACAAATCCTAACAAAGATAAAATAACATCGTTGATATCAACAGAGAACTCACGGCTGTTTTTCACAAGGTATCCGGCATACTTTGAGATAAATATTGTTGTGAAAAATAATGTAAAACCGAACAATCCCGCACGGATTGGATAATAAATGTAATTCAGAAGTACCCTGTACTTAATATGTAAATTCACTTCTGTTTGACCCTTAACTTGAACAGCGCTTATTTCTTGCATTGAAAGACCCCTTGGTTTTATTTGTTAATAACTATTTAGAATTTTAACGTTCTCCTTTTACAGCATTATAGGATTAAAAAATCTTCTCTCCGAAAAAAATAAAAGTATTTTTATTGCATCAATTCAACAGTTCAATCCTTCAACTTTCATCAATCTTTTATTTATGCCCATATGCCCATATGTTTTCAAGTAAACTAAACTTGCTATTGCAACATTACTCTTTTCATTAGTTCAAAGTCAAGTAGGGTAAACCCTAATTCGTAGTAGGGTAAACCCTACAAATGAGTAGGAAAATCCCTGATAATTTTCATTCCATATTCGCATTTTTATCAGTTTTAGTCTCTTTTTGTATAGCGACTCCAATTTTTCAACACTAATTCATCAATCGGTTTCTGTCACATTTGCATCTTGCTTCACTTCATAGTGTTCTGCTTCTTCATCATATCTCACAAACACCCCCCAAAATCCTTCATCTCCGAGGGATTTCCTTTCAACATTCTACTTTTTACTTTCAACTTATTTCAAAAGTATCATCTTCTTAATCGAAGAAAACGTCTGTTTCCCGTCCACCGATTCTGCACTCAACCGATAGAAATATACTCCACTTGGTAGACTTGATGCATCAAACTTAACCTCATAATTTCCAGCAGAAATAATTTCATCCTTTAACATCTTCACATCTTGTCCTAATAAGTTGTAAATTTTTATTGATACTTTTGAGTTGAATGGTAAAGCGTACTTAATTACTGTTGTTGGGTTAAACGGATTCGGATAATTCTGCGCCAAAAAATAATCTCTCGGAATGCCATTATAAATATTTTCATCCAAATCAGTAAGCGGTGAAACCGATCCATTAATAAATATTGTTTTTACTATTTCGCCATTTAAGTTTGCTAATTCAGTATTAGTTGTATCAAAAACAAGAGAGCTTGTATTGCCTTTGTACCATAATTTCAATTCAACTAATTTCCCGTTCGCAAGATTCATCCCGTTTAATCCATCCCATGCAAGAATAATTTGGTTATTAACAAATCCTGCCAAAGCTCCATCCAACTGATTGTCCCAATTCATTGCTCTTCCCCAGGAAAGGGAAGTAGTATCAACGGTTATTTTTATTGTCAGCGCACCAACATCAGTTAAATTTTCTGCATAGAGATTTACAATGATGCTGTCGCCGGAGATGCTCTTTACTGAATCTAACTTAAGAATAGGTTGTTGCGCTAAATATACATTAGCAATTAAGAGCCAAAAAATTGGGACAAATATCTTCTTCATAAAACCACTTCTATTATTTCTGGTAAACCATTTTCTTTATTGATGAATAATGGGTATTCGCATTTTTCACATCTAACCGATAAAAGTAAATACCGCTTGCTATGTCATTGGGTCTAAATGTAATTGAATGTACACCGGCTTCTCTTGTTTCATTTGTCAAAACAGAAATACATTCACCGAGCATATTGAACACTTCTAATTTAACGAAGCTCTCAACGGGTAAATCATATTCTAATCGTGTTTCAGGGTTAAATGGATTAGGATAATTTTGTTTTAATGCAAATTCTGTTGGCACCGATTCATTAATTCCCGGAGCATTAATCCCAATCTTTTTTATGACATTCCCTTCTATATCTGCGAACTCTGTTCTACTTCCAATTTCAATATTCTGTGTTAATGTTTGACTTTTTAATCTTAATCGTAAATTCATTAACACATCATTTTGTGAAAAGCTTTTGCCGGTCGCATCATCCCATGCAAAAATAATTTTGCCGTCATTTTCATTGAAGGATAAATTTTGTAATTCACTTTCAACTCCAAGAAATTCTAATTCATCTTTCGGGTAAATTAATTCTAAAGTTATTGCTCCTAATTTATTCCCTTCAGTCAATCTTAACGGGTAGATAAATTCATCTCCTTTTTTTACATTAATTGTATTTCCATCAAACCGTATAAGAACAGTATTACTCATTTTCATGAGCGAGGGATCATAACTTCCATTCATATCCCCGACCACTATTCCATTAAAATCTTTCGTAAGATTTGATCCGTTTACGGAAATCGCCGGATTTTCAAAATACCAATCTCCCGCCGGAAAAGAATTTATCTGAAATACAACCCGCCTTCTAATATCGAAAGCATCCGTGCTGTTTATATTCCCGCTTACATTTACATCAGCGCTTTGTTGTTGAATAAGCGTAAAGGGAATTATCCCCGCAGAGTATCTACGAATAAGAAGTGCGTCAGTGCTGTTTACGCCATCCCAAATTTTGTTGGTCTTAGCTATTACATTGTAATTCCCGTCCACCACACCACCAAAACTGTACGTGCCGCTTGCGGAGGTTGTCGTTGAATCAATGAAAACACTATTTGACTGGAGATAAAGAGAAACACTGGTTAATGGTGATTTTTGAGTATTGGCATATTTTAAAGTCCCGCTGACTGAGTATTTATAGGTTGTAGAAAAACTCCAAACAGAAGACCATACACCCAAACCACCGATGTTCTTTGCCATTACCCGCCAAAAATATTTGTTGTTGAATTGAAGATTGGATAAACTTTTTAAAGTATCGGTTAACAAAGAATCATAGGATGTAATTGTAGTGAATAACGAATCATTTCCCAGTTGAAAGATGTAACTTGTCGCTTTATCTACCTTTCGCCAGGAGAACGCGATTGAAGTCGGATTGTTACTGCTATAATTTGCTGGCGAAACCAATACTGGCTGATCGGGAATACTTACAATAGTTTTAAAATTCCAGATACTTGACCACCCGCTTGTTCCTGTTGGATTAGTTGCATTAACACGCCAATAGTAGGTTTGTTCATTTGCCAAATTAAAAACATCTAGATACGAAAGAGTATCATTCGCCTGATCTAAAAAAATGTTCGTAAAATTTATATCTGTCGCTACTTGAACTTTGTAACTTTTTGCCGACACAACATCTTCCCAATCTAATCTTAAATTGACAGATTGATTTTGTGCTGCAGTTAACGGAGAAGTAAGTTGTGGTGCGTTCGGTGCAGGTGTCTGTGTAACTGATCCATTCGTATAGCTTACGGATAAAGTGTTTCCGACGGTATCGGCTATTTCTGAACTCGAAGAGAGGAATGTCACTGTCCCATTTCCGGAAACATATTTGAACTGTAAGTCAACCATTTTCCCGGTTCCGATATTAGCGCCGTTCACACCATCCTATGCTAATACTATTTTGTTACCGCTTCTTCCTACAAGTCCGTCACTCATTGTTGAATTCCAATTCATTGCTTTTCCAAATTGTAAAACGGTAGTGTCTATTTGGATTTTTATAGTCACTGCTCCAACTCTCGTAAAATTAGAAACATAAATTGGAACAATAACACTGTCTCCGTTAAATGTAGTTTCGGTTCCTGCTGATACTGAAATTGTTTGACTATTCAAGAATAAAGTATTCATGAAAACGAACAACAATAAAACGTAGAACTTTCTCATTACTATGTACTCCTTTTATTTATTCAATTATTCCTAATTCGTATTTATCTGCCAAAGGCAGAATTGTAAATTCCTAATTCCCAAAGCTTCCGTTTACATCTCCGGTAACATTCCCCAAAATATCTTTTGATAGGTTACTCCCATTAACCGTAATGGTTGGGGATTCAAAAATCCAATTCCCCTTGGTGAATGAGTTTATCTGCCCGACAACAAATCTCCTGATCTGCAAAGCGTCGGTGCTGTTAACAATGCCGCTTGCATTAACATCTGCCGCTTGTTGTTGAAGCTCAGATAAAGAAATTAATCCTACTGTATATCTTCTAATTAAAAGAGCATCTGTTGAAGTTACCCCATTAATTGGTTTATTGCTTTTGCAGCTTAATTGATAATTTCCATCATAAACATTATTAAAAACATAACCTCCGCTATTATCGGTTGCTGTTGAATCAGTAACAACATTTCCGTTCTTCAGAAACACTTGAACACCTGGAAGAGGGGCGCTTGCTGAATTATTATATAATACTCTTCCCGAGATTTTTGAATTTGGAAAAACTATTACCGTTCCGTTTTGTGTGGAGGTGAGAATATTTTGATTATTCACATTGCCGATGATACCGTTCTCAATAGCTACAGTGTAGTTGCCATAATTTCCGCTTAGTTTAACTTTGAAACTACACACAACCCCGGAATCACCACTGAATAGCGATTGATTTATTGAATATGCTAATATCCTAATCTTTGTTGGTGTAACTAAAGAATAAGAAATCGAATGGCTTGCGGTTGCTCGTTGATCGAGTGCAATACTATTGGCAAAGAGATCGATACCTTGCGGAAGCATCACATCAAACTGAAATGCTGTAAATGATTCTGTGTTTCTGATCTTGAATGAGAGCGGGATTGTGTCATTTTTAACTCCGGCAGTTGAAACGGCTGATAGAATATTCGGCGCAAAAGCAGTTGCTGTTAAATTTATGACTGACGGATTGCGAACATAGTCACTGTGATCTAACGTCAACTTAGCTGGATAATTTCCCTTCACTCCGCTATGAAAGAGAATCGGTAAGTTTGTCGAATTGTATGGAAGTATTGTTATCGGGGAAGTTAAAATTGTATAAAATAAATTCGAGTCAAACTTTATTGAAGAAATCTTTAACGTATCGTTTCCATTATTTGTAATAGTTAAATTGGTATTTGCAGTATCTAAAATTGAAACCGACCCATAATTAATTTGTGTTGTGCTAAAAGAAATTACCGGCGATGCGATTTGAAGACTGCCGTTATAGGATGCGGAAATAATATTTGCGCCGGTTGTATCTGCTATAATTGCATTACTGATATCAACTGTATAATAGCCGCCAGTTCCATTCAAATTAAAATCTACTTGTAAAACATCTCCGCTTGTACCCTCGAATGATTTATTAGATGGAGAATAAACGACTACCTTTAATTTATTGCCGGCTAACGTATTCACTAAAACTTGATGATCGCTTTGCCGGAATAACTGAGCGGAACCAACCTTGTAAGTCATAGCCGAAGGAAGGCTAATTGTAAATTCAAAAGCAGAAAATGCTTCCATATTGTTTATTGAAACCCTCAAACTTCCCTGATAACCGGATCTTCCTTGGACAGTTCCGAGATGAATTTCGTTCACCGCATACGCATATCCTTTTACCGATATTTCTTTTGAAGGTTCAACCGATGAATTACTTGCAATCGTTAATGAACCGGTTTTATTTCCTTTTATAGCAGGCACAAAGATTATAGCTCTGCTTAATGTTTGAGATGCGCTGATTGTTACAGCGCTTGAATCGCTGAATCTTATCTCACTAAGGTTAGACGATAATGATGAAATGACTAACGGGAGATTCCCGGAGTTGGTAATATTTATTATCCGTTCTGCGTTTTGCCCCAAAGCTAAACTTCCAAAATCAATTGCAATTTGATCTACCGAGAGGAGCGGCGCTAATAAAGAATATTGCCCGTTGAAATATCCGTCTAAAATATTTGTATGACTTGTATCGCTAACAATGGCATTTGAAACTACTAACGGATATAAACCCGGGAGTTGTTTGGCATTGCAAGTGAATGTTAGAATTGTCCCGATGTTCCCGGTGAAGTTTTTCCCGCTTGAAGAAAAAGCTATAATCCTTAGCACATTGTTTGTTATAAGTGATGCGCTAACTTGATGATTCAGTTTTCTTGATGCATCTAAAGCAGCGCTGTTGTTTATATACTGCAATACTGTAGGGAGGGCAATATCAAGTTGAAATGCCGTGAACGGTTTCTGATTATTGATCTTCACGGAAATCAATACCGTTTGATTTGGACCTGAACTTGTAGAACCAACAAATAAAGTATTCTGCGCCAATATCGAATAGGCGAATATTACGAAAAAGAAAATCGAGTATAAAAGTTTCATAGTGGTTTATATTATTTTACAATTTGACCATTATTCATTTTGTTCTAACCCAATCGGGGTTAAATATTTTAATCAATGTCAATCCAAACATTCTTCATTTGCCTTAACCCCTTCGGTGTTAAATATTTGTAACATTGACGAAAATCCGGAGATGAACTCCGTTAGGCTCTTAGAGAGTCGTTAGTAATAACATGTTAACGATAATTGAATATCGAATAATGAACAAGGAATGATGAATCTCGAAGTCAGTACAATCTATCTTTCAACTTCATTATTCTAAATTTCTTGTTCGATATTCATTATTCATTTTTTCCTTTAGCTTTTTTCACAAGCAGGGTCTTGGGAAAAACGTAGTACCTAAATAAAAAAGTTTGAGTAATCCTCCGCCGCAGCAGATTGGCAGAATATTAATGAGATAAATAAAACGATAGAATGACCGAATGAAGATAAATGGATGAATAGATGAATGGATGAATGTTTTTCACTCAAACATGCAGCCATTCAATCATTCCAAAGTGATTACATTTCGGGGTAACTATGGATACTGGTTTTTTGCCCTACTTTTTAATCGTCGGAGAATTAGAAAAATCCAACAGTTTTAAGTAGATTTGCAACGTCAAAATCGTCTCAAAATAAACTCTTATCTATCCTGTAAGGGAAGAACTCGTAAAATATTATAAAAATTCTTTCTTGAACCCCAAAAAATTTTCATTTATGAAAGAAAGTATTATATTTGAAATCCAATAAATTTGCATTTTAAAGAAAATGCTGGTAATTTTGTGTCTCTTTTGTCAAATTTGGGCGGACGCCGGAGTTGGAGAGCCGGGGCGGACTGTAAATCCGTTGGCATACGCCTTTGGGGGTTCGAATCCCTCGCCGCCCACATTAGAGTTTTGTTCTTAAAATATTGAAAATATTACAACTGCGGGAGTAACTCAGTTGGCTAGAGTCACAGCCTTCCAAGCTGTTGGTCGCGGGTTCGAATCCCGTCTCCCGCTCTCTAGAATTTTTCAGAAGAGTACCCTCTCCGCTGACGTAGCTCAGTTGGTAGAGCACATCCTTGGTAAGGATGAGGTCACCGGTTCAATCCCGGTCGTCAGCTCAATTAGTTTATAAATATAAAAAGTATCGTTATTATGAGAGAAATAATCACCTTAGAGTGCACAGAGTGTAAAAGAAGAAATTACACCACAACCAAAAATAAGCGTAATCACCCAAGCCGTGTGGAATTTAAAAAATACTGCCGGTGGGATAGAAAGCATACTATTCACAAGGAAACCAAGTAGTACTTGCTACGTCAGTGGCTCAATTGGTAGAGCAGCGGTCTCCAAAACCGCAGGTTGGGGGTTCGAGTCCCTCCTGACGTGCAGAAAGTTTCAACATTATGATTAATAAAATTAAAGCCTTCTTTAACGACGTCGTCAAGGAAATGAAAAAAGTTACCTGGCCGACTAAAGATGAACTCAAAGAATCAACCTATGTGGTTATTGCGGTGTGTCTTATTTTTGCTGCACTAACTTACGTCATAGATATGGCGATCACTCAGGTCTTTAAAGGAATATTTTAGGTATAATTGATGGATTCTCGCTGGTATGTAGTTAGGACGTTTTCAGGGCATGAAAACAAGGTAAAAAATCTTATAGACACTGAGTTGATGGATAATGAAAAACTTTTAACAAAAATTCAGCAAGTCCTTGTTCCTACTGAAAAGGTTTTTGAGGTACGCGATGGGAAGAAACGAAGCAAAACAAAAAACTTCTTCCCGGGATATATTCTTTTGCAAGCGGAACTGGATGCACAGGTAAAAGATTTCGTCCTTAATACACCCTCTGTTATGGGATTTCTCGGTCCACAGAATAACCCAAATCCGCTTCAACCAGATGAAGTTAAAAGAATTGTGGGCAGGATTACCCAAGATTCAGATACTGAAAGAATTGAAACTATTTTTAGAACCGGCGATCTCGTTAAAATTGTTGATGGTCCATTCAATAATTTTACCGGCGCTATTGAGGAAGTTAACGAAGAGAAAATGAAAATTAAAGTTATGGTCTCAATTTTCGGCAGAAAAACTCCTGTCGAGATTGATTTTGTACAAGCAGAGTTAGAGAAGTAATTTCTAAAGGAACGTTATAATGGCTAAGAAAATCACAGGGTATATTAAATTACAAATTCCTGCAGGAAAAGCGAACCCTTCTCCCCCGGTAGGACCTGCTCTAGGTCAAAAAGGTGTTAATATCATGGAGTTTTGCAAGCAGTTTAATGCAAAAACTTCTGGCCAAGAAGGCTTAATTATCCCTGTTGTTATAACAGTTTTTTCTGATAAATCTTTCACCTTTATTACCAAGACTCCTCCTGCGGCTGTGCTTTTAAAAAAGGCAGCTAAAATTGAAAAGGGATCGGCTGAATCAAACAAAATAAAGGTAGGAAAAGTAGCTAAATCTCAGGTTGAAGAGATTGCCAAACTTAAAATGCCTGATCTTAATGCAAATGATGTTGAACATGCGATGAGTATGGTTGCAGGAACCGCCAGAAGCATGGGCATCACGGTAGATGACTAACTTATTAAAATGAGATAATTTCGATATGAAAACTTCAAAAAGAGTTCAAGTAATTAATAAAGCTATAGATAAAAACAAAGATTATTCAATAGCCGAAGCGGTTAAAACCCTTCAAGACCAAACAAAGGTAAAGTTTGTTGAATCTCTTGATTGTGCAGTTCGCTTAGGTGTTGACCCGCGACATGCAGACCAGATGATTAGGGGTACGGTTTCTCTGCCAAACGGAACCGGTAAAGAGGTTCGAGTGCTGGTTATGGCTAAAGGTCCAAAGGCAAAAGAAGCTCTGGATGCGGGGGCTGATTTCGCTGGTTTAGAAGATTATTTGGAAAAAATTAAAGGCGGATGGGCAGATATTGATGTACTTATTGCAACCCCTGATGTTATGGCTGAAGTTGGTAAGCTTGGGAAAATATTAGGACCCAAAGGGTTGATGCCGAATCCGAAAAGCGGTACGGTTACCATGGACGTTGAAAAAGCTGTAAGAGAAGTTAAAGCCGGGAAAATTGAATTCCGGGTTGATAAGACCGGAATTGTACATGTTTCTGTTGGTAAATTAAATTTTGAAACTGACAAATTAGTCGAGAATACGAACGCATTTCTGAATATGATTGTTAAACTTAAACCTGCCAGTGCGAAAGGAACTTACGTTAAAAGTGTTTTTCTTTCGTCAACAATGGGACCAGGCTTAAAGATTTCTAAAGAAGAAGTTGCTGTACATTAAAAGTTTATTACGCACCGTAATGCTTCTATCCGACTCCATGTCAATAACTAAAATGATGTAGGAGAAAAATGAACAAGAACGAAAAAGTTGAGGCTGTAGAAAAGGTAGTAGATTTAGTTAAAAAATCTACCGCTTTATTCATAACAGACTACAGCGGAATTAATGTCGAAGATATTAAAAACCTTCGAAGAGAATTCAGAAAACATGGTTCTCAATACAAAGTGATTAAAAATACTTTATTGAAGAGAGCATTGGTTCAGGCTGGAAAATATGAAAAACTCGATGCAAGCTTAGTCGGAATGACCGGCGCGGTTTTCGCGGGTGAAAATTCTGTTGCACCGGCTAAGATTATAAAAAAATATTACTCAGAGAAGCAAAAGCTTTCGTTAAAAGCTTGCTATATTGAATCTCAATACTTTGACGGCAAATCACTTGATCAGCTGGCTACGCTTCCGAGTAAACCGGAAATCATTGCAGGAATTTTGGGAAGTCTTGATGCCCCTGCTTCCGGAATTGTTGGTGTTATCAATTCTGTACTTCGCGAGCTTGTTAGTGTGGTCGACGAAATAGCCAAGAAAAAAGCCGCTTAAATAAATTTTAATAAAGAAAATAATTAGGAGATCAAAAATGTCTGAAAAAGTTGCTGAATTAGTAGAAAAAATAAAAAACTTAACTCTGGTGGAAGCCTCTGAGCTGAAAAAAGCATTGGAAGAAGAATTCGGTGTTACTGCCGCTGCCCCTGTTGTTATGGGTGCTGCTGTTGCCGCTGCCGCTGCACCGGTCGAAGAACAAACTGAATTTAATGTTAACCTCATCGCCGCAGGCGAGAAAAAAATCAACGTAATTAAAGTTGTCCGCGCTCATACGGGTTTAGGCTTAAAAGAAGCAAAAGATCTTGTTGATAGTGCGCCAAAATCAGTTAAAGAAGCTGTTTCTAAAGACGAAGCCGAAAAACTGAAGAAAGAACTTGAAGAAGCCGGCGCTACAGTAGAAGTAAAATAATTATTAACTTTTTATTTCATCGTTCCCTTTTCTTAAAAAGTGATAAGCGGAGAACTCCGTCTTATCGCTTTTTCTTATTGTTTGTAATGATGATACAGGACATATGCTATGATTTTGAAAACTAATTGGAGGATTTCACTTGTCTAATCAAAGAATTTCCTTTGGAAAAATTAAATCGGTTCTTCCTATCCCGGATTTACTCGATATTCAAAAAGAATCTTTTGAAGAATTTTTACAGCGTAATGTACAACCCTCGCAACGCGAGAATACAGGTCTTCAAGCTGTTTTTACTTCCAATTTCCCGATTTTTGATAATAAAGAAAATTTTAGGCTGGATTTTGTTGAATACAATATCGAAAAAGCCAGATATTCTATTCAGGAATGTATTGAAAAGGGACTTACATTTGCTGCGCCTCTAAAAGCAAAACTGAGGCTTGCAACAAAAGACCCGGATACCGAAGAATTTATTAACGCTGTTGAGCAAGAAGTTTACCTCGGTAACCTTCCGTTTATGACGGAACAAGGAACCTTTGTAATCAACGGAGCAGAGAGGGTAGTTGTAACTCAGCTTCATCGTTCGCCCGGTGTGGCTTTTTCGCAAACTATTCACCCAAACGGCACTCCTCTTTATGCAGCAAGAATTATCCCGCTTAAAGGTTCATGGGTTGAATTTGCAACTGATATTAATCATATTTTATACGTCTACATTGACAGAAGAAAAAAATTCCCATCAACAACTTTGTTAAGAGCCATAGGTTTTACTAATGATGAAGAAATTCTTCAACTCTTTGATCTAGTCGAAACCGTAAACGTAAACAAGGTTCCAATCGAAAACTATATTGGCAGAATGATCGCCAGCGATGTTTTTGATACTTCAAGCGGTGAAATTTTCCTCTCAAGAGAAAGCATTTTCTCCGAAGAAGATGTTGAAAGAGTGAAAGATGCCGAAGTAGAAGAAATTAAATTTATAAGTGAAGAAGTAAATACTGATCAGAGTTTAATTCTAAACACTTTGAGAAAAGATCCGGCTCATACTAAAGAAGAAGCTTTATTTGCAATTTATCGGCAGCTTCGAACCGGTGAAGCCCCGGATGTAGATACCGCCGCTTCTCTCATTGAAAAACTTTTCTTTAATGATAAACGCTATGATCTCGGCGACGTTGGTCGTCATCGTATGAACGATAAATTAAAATTAGATATTCCGGAAACCACTACCGTCCTTACCCCAATTGATATCATCGAAATTATGCGCTATATCATTCGTATGAAAAATGGATTGGAATCAACAGACGACATTGATCACTTGGGAAATAGAAGAGTTCGAACCGTAGGGGAACAAATTCAACAGCAATTCAACGTTGGTATCTCACGTATGTCACGAACCATAAAAGAACGTATGAATGTTCGCGATTCAGAGAACTTTACTCCACAAGAATTAGTAAACGCGAGAACGATCAGTAGTGTTATTAATGCATTCTTCGGAACTAATCCTCTTTCTCAATTTATGGATCAGACTAATCCTCTTGCCGAGTTAACTCACAAACGAAGGATGTCTGCCTTAGGACCTGGCGGCTTAACTCGAGAGCGTGCCGGATTTGAAGTTCGTGACGTTCATTATACGCATTATGGCAGGTTATGTCCAATTGAAACCCCTGAAGGACCGAACATTGGTCTTATTTCTTCATTGACCATTTTTGCTAGGGTGAACAAATATGGCTTCCTTGAAACACCATACAGGAAAGTTAAAGGAAGAATAGCTACAAAAGAATTGACTTACTTGACTGCAGAGCAAGAAGACTTATATACAATTGCTCAGGCTAATGCCGTACTGAATGATAAAAATGAATTTGTCAATGAGCGTATTAAATCACGTAATAAAGGTGAATTCCCCATTGTTCATCATGACCAATTGCAATTTATGGATGTCGCCCCAGCTCAAATAGTAAGCGCCGCGGCTACACTTATTCCGTTCCTCGAGCATGATGATGCAAACAGAGCTCTTATGGGTTCGAACATGATGCGTCAGGCAGTTCCCTTAATGGTTACAGAAGCGCCTATTGTAGGCACCGGTTTCGAAGGAAAAATTGCCGTTGACTCACGTGCGGTTATTCTCGCCGCAGATGACGGTTATATTGAATCTGTTGATGCAAATAAGATTACGGTTATTTATGATTTAGATCCAAAATCTTTGGAAGCTATTACCAGTTTTGATGATGTCCGGAGAGAAAGTTATGATCTTATTAAATTCACGGGAACGAATCAGGAAACCAGCATTAACCAGAAGCCAATTGTTAAAGAAGGTCAACGCGTTAAAAAAGGTGAAGTTATTGCCGATGGCTGCGCAACAGACCAAGGGGAGTTAGCGCTGGGGAAAAATGTTCTCGTTGCATTTATGCCGTGGCGTGGTTACAACTTCGAGGATGCTATCATCTTAAGTGAAAAACTTGTTGCAAATGACACCTTCACCTCTCTTCATGTCGAAGAATTTGAACTTCAAGTTAGAGAAACCAAACGTGGCGAAGAAGAACTTACGAGAGAAATTCCGAATGTAAGCGAAGAAGCCGTAAAAAATCTTGATGAAAACGGGATTGTTCATGTAGGAGCTGAAGTTAAAGAAGGCGACATTCTTATTGGGAAAATTACTCCCAAAGGAGAAACCGATCCAACTCCTGAAGAAAAATTGCTTCGCGCTATTTTTGGAGATAAGGCTGGCGATGTAAAAGACGCTTCACTTAAAGCTTCCCCTGGTATTCGCGGAACTGTTATTAAAACACGATTATTTAGTCGAAAGAAAAAAGAAGCTGACGGCAAAAAGGTTGAGAAAAAATCTTTTGAGCAAATCGAATCTGCACATAAAATAAAGGTTACAGCGCACTATAAAAAATTAATAGACAAATTAACGACCATTTGCGATGGTCAAACTTCAACCGGTATTCGTGATTTGGACGGCTCGGTAGTCCTTCGGAGCGGAACTTCGATTAAAGAAAAAACTTTTTCTGACCTTGACGATGTAACAAAACTTGACTATACAGCAGGTTGGTTCGATTCTAAAAAAATAAATCAGATAGTTCAGAAATTATATGCAAAATATTTTGACAGACTTTCTGATTTTGAAGAAGATTTCAAACGAGAAAAAATTAAAATTCAAATTGGCGATGAATTACCTCCGGGAATTGTACAGCTTGCAAAAGTCTATGTCGCTAAAAAACGTAAGATATCCGTCGGTGATAAAATGGCCGGACGCCACGGAAATAAAGGCGTTGTTTCAAAAGTTGTTCCGGTTGAAGATATGCCATTTATGCCAGACGGAACACCCGTAGATATTATTCTGAATCCTCTTGGCGTTCCCTCCCGTATGAACCTCGGGCAGCTTTACGAAACTGCTCTGGGTTGGGTTGGTAAACTTCTCGGCGTAAAATTTGCGACTCCAATTTTTGACGGTGCAAAACTCGAGGATGTTGAAGAATGGCTCGGGAAAGCCGGGTTAGATAAAGGCAGTAAAATAGAACTGTACGACGGAAGAAGCGGTGAAAAATTTCATCAGAAAGTGACTTGCGGATACATTTATATGTTGAAACTTGGACACATGGTTGATGATAAAATTCACGCCCGCTCTATCGGACCATACTCATTAATTACGCAGCAACCTCTCGGAGGAAAAGCGCAATTTGGTGGTCAAAGATTTGGTGAAATGGAAGTTTGGGCGCTTGAAGGTTACGGAGCTTCAAATATTTTACAGGAAGTTCTGACTGTAAAAAGTGATGATGTTTCCGGTCGTTCAAAAGTATACGAAGCTATTGTTAAAGGTGAAAATTTACCGGTACCAAATGTACCGGAATCGTTTAATGTTCTAATTAAAGAACTCCAGGGTCTCGGCTTGGATATTCATATAAATTAACGCTAAACAATTTTTAAAGTCCGCCATTGGCGGATAAGGAGACTATAAATGTCCTTCAGAAATCAAGAAAATACAGTAAGAGAAATTACAAATATAACCATCACTCTGGCGAGCCCGGATGATATTTTAGCGCGGTCACACGGCGAAATCACTAAACCGGAAACAATCAACTACAGAACGTTTCGCCCGGAAAAAGACGGACTCTTCTGCGAGAAAATATTTGGTCCTACGCGCGATTGGGAATGTTACTGCGGTAAGTATAAAAGAATTCGTTACAAAGTCATCGTCTGCGATCGTTGCGGTGTTGAAGTAACACAAAAAAGTGTCCGCCGGGAAAGAATGGGGCACATTGCACTGGCTGTTCCGGTGGTCCACATTTGGTTCTTCCGCTCGCTTCCTTCCAAAATTGGAAATATGCTCGGATTTAGCACTAAAGAACTTGAAAGAGTAATTTATTACGAATCGTATGTTGTCATGAATCCTGGACCCACAGGTCTTAAACGCAAAGACCTTATTTCGGAAGATCAATATTTTGAAGTACTTAATTCTTTACCAGCCGGTAATGACAGACTACCGGAAAATGATCCGAATAAATTCTATGCCCGTATCGGCGGAGATGCAGTTAAGGAACTATTAAAACAAACTGATACCGAAGCCCTCTTCAATGAATTGCGTGACCAGGTTAAAGTGGAGACTTCACAGCAGAAAAAAGAAGAAATGCTGAAGAGATTAAAAGTTATTGAAGCTTTCCGCGAGAAAGAAGGAAAACTTCCTAACAAACCTGAATGGATGACCCTAAGCTATATTCCTGTAATTCCACCTGAACTTCGTCCCCTTGTTCCACTTGAAGGAGGTCGCTTTGCAACGTCAGATCTGAACGATTTGTACAGACGTGTAATTATTCGAAATAATCGTTTAAAAAGATTAATTGACATTAAAGCTCCCGAAGTTATTCTTCGCAATGAAAAGAGAATGCTTCAAGAAGCAGTTGATGCACTCTTTGATAATTCACGCCGGGGCTCCGCTGTTAGAAGCGATAACAATCGTCCATTAAAATCTTTAAGCGATGTTCTCAAAGGAAAACAAGGAAGATTTCGTCAAAATCTTTTAGGCAAAAGAGTTGATTATTCCGGTCGTTCGGTAATTGTTGTAGGACCAGAGCTGAAATTGCACCAGTGCGGCTTACCAAAAGATATGGCTATTGAATTATTTAAACCTTTCGTTATAAGAAAACTTATCGAACGAGGGCATAATAAAACTGTAAAAAGCGCAAAAAAAGTCGTTGATAGAAAAGACCCTATTATTTGGGAAGTGCTCGAAAAAATTATTGATGGTCACCCGGTATTGTTAAACCGCGCACCCACACTTCACAGACTTGGAATTCAGGCTTTTCAACCTGTTCTAATTGATGAAAAAGCTATCCGTCTTCATCCGATGGTTTGTACGGCTTTTAATGCGGATTTTGACGGCGATCAGATGGCTGTTCACGTTCCTCTTTCATGGGAAGCTCAACTGGAAGCATCTTTGTTGATGCTCAGTTCGCATAATATCCTTTCGCCACAGAACGGAAGTCCCATTGTTGTTCCTACACAGGATATCGTCCTTGGTTGTTATTATTTGACGAAGAAAAAAGATGGTGATCTTGGTGAAGGGATGACTTTTGGTTCTGCCGAAGAAGCGATAATCGCTTATAATAATAAAGTGGTCGGCTTGCACGCAAAAACAAATGTCCGAATTGATGGAAAAATGATCGAAACTACAATCGGTAGGGTGATCTTCAATCAAATCGTTCCCAAAGAGATGGGATTTTTTAATCATCTTCTTATTAAGAAAACATTCGGTGGATTTATAGGCAAGGTGTTTCTAAAACTTGGAAATAAAGTTACTGCGAAATTTCTCGATGACTTAAAAGAAACTGGTTTCAGATATGCAACTGCTGGCGGTTTGTCAATTAGCTTTAGTGATATGCTTATTCCCGAAGAAAAGCAGACTTATATCAACAGTGCAAATGAAAAGGTTGAACTAATTCTCAACGAGCATGAGCAAGGGGTTATTACTGATACTGAACGTTATAATAAGATTATAGATGTGTGGACACACACTACGAACGACGTCGCAAAAATCTTGATGGAAAAATTAAAAAAAGCTGAAAACGGATTTAATGCAATCCACATGATGGTTGATTCAGGCGCGAGAGGTTCGCAAGAACAGGTTCGCCAATTAGCAGGTATGCGTGGATTGATGATGAAACCACAGAAATCTTTAGTTGGTCAAGCCGGTGAAATTATTGAGAACCCGATTATTGCTAATTTTAAAGAAGGTTTGTCGGTTTTGGAATACTTTATTTCCACACATGGTGCCAGAAAAGGTCTTGCCGATACAGCTCTTAAAACGGCTGATGCAGGTTATCTAACTAGAAGACTTGTTGATGTTTCTCAGGATGTGATTATTACTGATATTGATTGTGGAACCATTCTCGGTATTCATATTACTGCGTTAAAAGATGTTGAGGAAGAAAGAGAACCACTTGCTGAACGTATTACGGGTAGAGTTTCTCAAGAGGATATTTATGATTCCAAGACCGATGAATTGATTATCGGGGCGGGTGAATTGATAACAGAGACCATTGCTCAACGCGTTGAAGATGCTAATATTGATTCGGTTTATATTAGAACTGTACTTACTTGCGAGGCTAAACATGGCGTTTGCGCTAAATGTTACGGGAGAAACTTAACCACCGGAAAATTAGTTGAGGTTGGAGAAGCTGTCGGCGTTGTCGCTGCTCAATCAATCGGTGAACCCGGTACTCAGTTGACTTTAAGAACTTTCCATCTTGGTGGAACGTCTTCTCGTATTGCAAGTCAATCTCAAGTTGAATCTGCTGTAAATGGAATTGTTAAATTCAATAGAATTAACTCGGTTGAAAAAGAGGGATTCTTTGGAAAAAGTTTAGTTGTAACCGGACGACGTGGTTCTGTTGAAATATATGATGAAAATGATGTTGTTGTTAAAAAATACGACGTTCCTTATGGAGCAGAATTGCATGTTCGCGAGGGAACAAAAGTTACAAAGAAAACTGCTTTGTATAATCACGATCCTTACAATTCTCTTATCATTACCGATATAGCCGGAAAAGTTAAATTTCGTGATCTCTATGACAATAATACAATTCAACAGATTACTGATGAGCAAACAGGTCATGTTCAAAAAGTTGTCATTGAATCAAAAGATAAAAACCTAACCCCCAGCATTGAAGTTATCTCCCCTGATGGTACTTCAAAAACATTTAACTTGCCAATTCGTGCCTTTTTATCTGTCGAAGAAGGCGAAGAAATTTCTGCCGGTACAATCCTGGTAAAAATATCTAAACAAGCTTCAAAATCGAGAGATATTACGGGCGGTCTTCCAAGAGTAACTGAACTTTTTGAGGCTCGAAGCCCTCAAGAACCAGCGGTTGTTTCAGAAATTGAAGGAATTGTAAAGTTTGGTGCCAAAAAGAAGGGATCTAGAGAAATATTTGTGGTCGCAATTGACGAATCAGATCAGAAAAAATATAATGTTCCTTTATCCAAGCATGTTTTGGTTCAAGAAGGTGATGAAATTCCCGCAGGTGAAAAAATTACTGATGGTCCAATAAATCCACATGATATTTTGAAGATTAACGGAGCAAATGCAGTTCAGGAATACTTGTTGAATGAAATCCAAGATGTGTATCGTTTGCAAGGTGTAAAAATTAACGATAAGCATATTGAGGTTATCGTAAGACAAATGTTGCAGAAACTTCGAATTGTTGATTCCGGTGATTCTAAATTTCTTGAAGACGATACTGTTGATCGCTATGATTTTTTTGAAGAAAATCAAAGAATGATGAATTCTTCAGCAATTGTTACAAAAGGTGATTCAAAGTTAAAAGAAGGGCAAGTGGTATCTAAGGCGAAACTTCGCGAAATTGAAGCTGATCTTAAAAGAAAAGCAAAAAAAGAGGTCGAAGTTCGCGAAGCAAAACCGGCTACCTTTGAACACATTCTGCTAGGAATTACTCAAGCAGCATTATCAACAGAAAGTTTTATCTCGGCTGCATCTTTCCAGGAAACGACTAAAGTATTAACCAACGCTGCAATTGCTGCTAAAAATGATACGTTACGCGGACTGAAAGAAAATGTTGTTATGGGACAATTAATCCCTGCCGGAACCGGTCTAAAAAAATATAAAAACATTATTTTGAAGTCCGCAGAGCAAGAAGTCACAGAATCAGCTGATGTTTCTCAAGAAGCCTAAAATAAAAAGTAAAAAAGAGGCTGGTTTTCTTGACAAAAAATAATATTAGTCATATATTGTAAGGCTAATTTTTTTAATTAAAGAATTTTTGGAGAGTTTTTAGTGCCAACAATAAACCAATTAGTGCGAAAAGGTCGCAAGGTTATTAAATCGAACAGCAAGGCTCCTGCCCTTGATGGATGCCCACAAAAACGTGGAGTTTGTACGAGAGTTTATACTACTACTCCCAAAAAACCAAACTCTGCTTTAAGAAAAGTTGCAAGAGTTCGCTTAACTAATAACATGGAAGTTACTGCATACATTCCAGGCGAAGGTCATAACCTTCAAGAGCACTCTATTGTTTTGATTAGAGGTGGAAGAATTAAAGATCTTCCCGGTGTTCGCTACCATATTATTCGCGGGACACTTGATACAAGCGGAGTTGAAGATAGAAGACAAAGTAGATCTAAATACGGTACAAAAAAACCAAAATCGAAATAAGAAGTATGAGAAAGAAAAGAGCTGAGAAGCGATACGTAAAGCCCGATCCTAAGTTCAACGACATGGTTGTCGCTAAGTTTGTTAACGCCATCATGTACGAAGGAAAGAAATCGGTTGCGAGAGATATTGTCTATACGGCATTTGATATCCTTGAAGAAAAAACAAAAAAACCGGGCGTTGAAGTCTTCAAAAAAGCAATGAGCAATGTTCAACCTCTTATTGAAGTTCGAAGTAGAAGAGTTGGTGGCGCTACGTATCAAGTTCCGATGGAAGTTCGTCCCGAAAGACGAATTGCCTTGGCGATGAGATGGATTAAAATTTACGCTCGTAAAAGAAGCGAAAAATCCATGTCGGTTAAATTAGCTAACGAACTATTAGCAGCATCCAATAACGAAGGGTCTTCTGTAAAGAAAAAAGAAGAAACTCATAAAATGGCTGAGGCTAATAAAGCTTTCGCACATTTTAAATGGTAATGAAAATTTAAGAAAGAAGAATGGCACAACTTTACCCCATAGACAAAGTTCGTAATATTGGCATTATGGCGCATATTGACGCCGGTAAAACTACTACGACCGAAAGAATCTTATACTATACAGGCAAACTGCATCGGCTTGGTGAAGTGCATGACGGCGCAGCTACGATGGATTGGATGGAACAGGAAAAAGAACGCGGTATTACTATTACAAGTGCCGCAACTACATGCTATTGGGCTGATCATCAAATTAATATTATAGATACCCCGGGGCACGTTGATTTTACAGCTGAAGTGGAAAGGTCACTCAGAGTTTTAGATGGCGCTATTGCATTATTCTGTGCAGTTGGCGGAGTTGAACCACAGTCTGAGACAGTTTGGAGACAAGCCGATAAATATCAGGTCCCGAGAATTGCTTTTATCAATAAAATGGATCGAGTTGGAGCTGATTTTTATAACGCATTAACAATGATCCGTGAAAGACTCGGTGCAAATGCCGTTCCGGTTACCTTGCCAATTGGCGAAGGGGATATGTTTACAGGTATCATTGATTTAATCTCTTTTAAATCAAGAATGTATCACGAAGAAACTCTCGGCAGTACTTATGATGAAATTGCCATCCCTCATGATTTAGTCGAAATTGCAAATAAATATCGCACTGAGATGTTGGAAGCTGTTTCGGATTTCGATGACACCTTGTTGGAGAAATATCTTGCAGGTAAAGAAATTTCTGAACATGAGATTCTAAAAGTATTAAGAGCTGCAACACTCGAAGCAAAAATAATCCCGGTTCTCTGTGGGTCATCTTTTAAGAACAAAGGCGTCCAGCGTCTTTTAGATGCGGTTATTGAATTTTTACCTGCACCTTCTGATTCACTTGATGTTGTTGCACACCACGTGGATAGTAACGATGTAGTGAAAAGAAAAATTAGTGAGGATGAAAAATTTACTGCCTTAGCTTTTAAAATGATGAACGATCCTTTTGTTGGAAAACTGACCTTTTTTAGGGTTTACTCCGGTAAACTTGAAGCAGGGTCTTATGTCTACAATTCTGTAAGCCAGAAAAAAGAAAGAATTAGTCGTTTATTGCAAATGCACGCAAATCATCGCGAGGAAATAGCGAGTGTTCGTGCGGGTGATATTGCAGCCGCAATTGGTCTAAAATATACGCGCACAGGCGATACTCTCTGTAGTGAAAATGACCCGGTAGTGATGGAAAAAATCATTTTCCCTGAACCTGTTATTCAGATTGCCATTGAACCAAAAACTAAAGCCGATCAGGATAAACTTTCAGAAGCTTTAGCAAAACTGTCTGAAGAAGACCCGACTTTTAAAGTTAAAGTTGACGATGAAACCAGCCAGACGCTCATCAGTGGCATGGGGGAACTTCACCTTGAAATTCTTGTTGATAGAATGAGACGTGAATTTAAAGTTGAAGCAAATGTTGGAAAACCCCAAGTTGCTTATCGCGAAACTATTACGAATACTGTTAACGCTGAAGGTAAATTTGTTAAACAATCTGGTGGACGCGGTAAATTTGGTCATGTTTGGTTAGAGATTAGCCCGAATGAAGTGGGAAAAGGGTATGAATTTACCAACGGTATTGTTGGCGGTTCGGTTCCAAAAGAATATATTACCCCTGTTTCGACAGGTATTCAGGAAGCGATGAAAAATGGTGTGGTCGCAGGTTTTCCGATGGTAGATATTAAAGTGAAATTATATGATGGTTCATATCACGATGTAGATTCAGATGAATTATCATTCAAAGTTGCTGGTTCGATGGGATTCAAAGCCGGGGCAAGAAAAGCTAATCCCATTCTTTTGGAACCTATTATGGCAGTTGAAGTGGTTTCTCCGGAAGATTACCTCGGTGATGTAATGGGTGATTTAAATTCCAGAAGAGGAAGAATTGAAGGCTTTGCAGCCAGAAAAGATGCACAAGTAATTAAAGCTCAGGTTCCTCTTGCAGAAATGTTTGGCTACTCTACTGTTTTGCGTTCTATGACGCAGGGAAGAGCTATTTATTCAATGCAGTTTTCTCATTATCATGAGGTTCCCAAATCAGTTGCTGAAGAAATTGCTGAAAAATCAACCGGGAAAAGTCATTAATAAACAAATAATATTTATGAAATCAATGAAAGTAAGAAAAAAGGAGAATTAAATGGCCAAAGAAAAATTTGACAGAAGTAAACCGCACGTAAACGTCGGAACAATCGGTCACGTAGATCATGGTAAAACAACTTTAACTGCAGCTATCACAATGGCTCTTGCAAGAAAAGGTCTTTCTCAGGTGAGAACATTCGATTCTATTGATAATGCTCCTGAAGAAAGAGAACGCGGTATCACTATTGCGACTGCGCACGTTGAATACTCAACGGCAACCCGACATTATGCTCACGTTGACTGCCCCGGTCACGCCGATTATGTAAAGAACATGATCACCGGTGCCGCTCAGATGGATGGAGCGATTGTTGTTGTAGCTGCAACGGATGGTCCCATGCCTCAAACAAGAGAGCACATACTTTTAGCGCGCCAAGTAGGCGTTCCTAAAATTGTTGTCTTTATGAACAAAGTTGATGCAGTTGATGACCCGGAATTAATTGACTTAGTTGAGATGGAAATTAGAGAACTCTTAACTAAATATGAATTTCCCGGCGACGAGATTCCTATTATCAAAGGTTCTGCTTTACATGCTTTGGAAGCAGGCGCTAGTGGCGCTGACCCAAGTGATGAACGTTATAATTGTATCTGGGAATTGATGGATGCTGTTGATAGCTACATCCCTGTTCCAGAAAGAAATGTTGATAAACCTTTCTTAATGCCTGTTGAAGATGTTTTCTCAATTACCGGACGCGGAACTGTTGCTACCGGAAGAGTTGAAAGGGGACAAGTAAAAATTCAGGAAGAAGTTGAACTTATCGGTTTAGGCTTACATAAGAAAACGGTTGTAACCGGAATCGAAATGTTTCGTAAAGAATTAGATGTCGCCATGGCTGGAGATAATGCCGGTATTCTTTTACGCGGAATTGATAAAAATGAAATTGAAAGAGGAATGGTTGTTGCTAAAACAGGTTCGATTACTCCTCACAAAAAATTTGAAGCTCAGGTCTACATTCTTTCAAAAGATGAAGGTGGACGACATACACCATTTTTCAACGGTTATCGCCCTCAGTTCTACTTTAGAACAACTGATGTAACCGGTGTTGCCACCTTACCCGAAGGTGTTGAAATGGTTATGCCTGGCGATGATGTCCGGTTATCAATTGTGTTGATTACTACCATCGCTATGGAAGAAGGATTGCGCTTTGCTATCCGCGAAGGTGGCCGCACAGTTGGAGCGGGTGTTGTTGGTAAAATCATAGAATAAAAGTATTGAATAACGAAAAGGGAGTTATTTAGCTCCCTTTTTGTTTCTAAATAATTGTTAAGGAGAATAGAAGTGTCTGGTCAAAAGATTCGTATTAAACTAAAATCATATGATCATATTTTGATTGATAAGTCTACTGAAAAGATTATCAAAACTGTAAGAAGCACCGGTGCAGTTGTTTCTGGTCCAATTCCATTGCCGACCAAACGTACTCTTTACACAGTATTGCGTTCTCCTCATGTAGATAAAAAATCTCGTGAACAGTTTGAAACCAGAGCACATAAAAGAATTATAGATATTCATAATTCAAATTCCAAAACAATTGACTCTTTGAGCAAGTTGGATATTCCGGCTGGCGTCGATATTGAGATTAAGTTATAATGAAAGTGGAGTAACCATGTCTGGGTTATTAGGTAAAAAATTAGGAATGACAAATATTTATACTGCAGATGGACAGAGAATTGTCTCAACGGCAATTCAAGTTGGTCCATGCAAAGTAACTGCAGTTAAAACAGTAGAAAAAAACGGCTATTCTGCTTTGCAATTAGGCTTTCAGGAAAAGAAAGAAAAATCCTTTTCCAAGCCTCAAATAGGGCATTTCAAGAAAAATAATCTCCAATGTTATGCTTTTCTTAAGGAATTTGCTTTCCCTTCGGTTGAGTCTTACAAAGTAGGTGATGATTTGAATGTTTCTCTGTTTGTTGAAGGAGAATTGATTAAAGTTCGTGGAGTTAGCAAGGGAAAGGGTTTCCAAGGAGTCATGAAGCGACATGGTTTTAGAGGTGTCGGCGGCACAACCCATGGGCAGAGTGATAGACTTAGAGCTCCGGGTTCTATTGGTTCCTCATCTTATCCTTCAAGAGTTTTCAAAGGAATGAAAATGGCTGGAAGAATGGGAAATGATTCGGTAACTGTCTCAAATTTGAAAGTTCTTAAAGTTAATTCAGAACAAAATGTAATTTTTGTTAAAGGTTGTATTCCGGGATCAATTAACTCAATAGTTGAATTGTATAAAAAGTAGTTTGGTAAAAAAATGTTAATAGATGTTTACAAAATAGATGGGACTTTATCCGGCGAGCAAATTGAATTATTCGACGGTGTTTTCGGAATTGAACCGAATGACCATGTTATTTATTTATCGGTTAAAGCATATCTTGCAAACCAAAGACAAGGGACACATAAAACAAAAGAACGTGCTGAAGTTAGCGGCGGCGGTAAAAAACCCTGGAAACAAAAGGGAAGAGGCGGCGCCCGAGCAGGTACGACTCGTTCCCCCTTATGGGTTGGTGGCGGAACTATTTTTGGTCCTCGCCCAAGAGATTACAGGCAAGATCTTCCGAAAAAAGTCAAAGCTCTTGCGCGAAGGTCGGCGTTAAGTTATAAAGTAAAAGACGAACAACTTTTAGTTGTTGATGATTTTGCTTTTGAAAACCCAAAAACTCAAAGTTTTCTTTCAATTATGAAAGCTTTAAAAATTGATGGTAAAAAAACACTGCTTTTAACTAACGGAAAACAGGAAAACATTTGGAAGTCCGGAAGAAATATTTGCAATATAAAAGTTTTAGAAGCGCAAAAAGCTTCTCCTTATCAGATTTTAAATAATCAAGTCCTCTTAGTACAAAAAAGTGCGGTGGAAGTATTAAATAATCAAGCAGTTCCGAAAGAGGTGGTTAGCTAATGCAAGGTATCTTAATCAAACCACTTTTTACAGAAAAAGTTACAAAAAGTAACACCGACCAGAACAAGTATGGATTTATTGTTTCGGTTGATGCAAATAAAATTGAAATTTCAAAAGCTATTGCTAAGAAATTTAATGTTAAGGTTACAGCAGTCAATACTGTTGTTAACAAGGGAAAAGTTAAAACTCAACTTTCAAAAGGCGGAAGGTTCACCGGAAATACCGCAAAATATAAAAAAGCGTTTGTTTCTTTGAAGGTTGGCGATAAGATAGACTTATTTGAGCAAGTATAAGAAAAATGGATTTGGAGCTACGGTAAATGGCAATTAGAAAAATGAAACCCGTTACTCCGGGAACAAGATTTATGTCGGTTTCAACTTTTGATGAAATCACAAAATCAACGCCGGAAAAATCATTAACGGTCTCTTTAAAAAAATCAGGCGGAAGAAATAATCATGGACGTATCACCTCGCGTCATATTGGTGGCGGACATAAAAGAAGATATCGCTTAATTGATTTCAAGAGAAATAAATTCGGAATCCCTGCAAAAGTTTTTTCGATTGAATATGATCCGAACAGAACTGCACGGATTGCTCTTCTTCATTATGTTGATGGGGAAAAAAGATATATTATTGCTCCTGATGGATTAAAAGTTGGTGAGTTAATTCAGTCCGGTCCCGGATCAGAAATAAAGATCGGCAACGCACTTCCTTTAAAAGAATTACCGCTTGGAGGTTTTATACATAATGTTGAAATGAAACCAGGAAAAGGCGGTCAACTCGGCAGAAGCGCCGGAGCCTCAATTCAGTTGATGGCTAAGGAAGGTGAATTCGCTCAGTTAAAATTGTCTTCAGGTGAAATAAGATTAGTCAGATTAGAATGTTATGCAACCTACGGTTCAGTTGGTAATGCAGAACAAACAAACCTGAGCTTAGGGAAAGCCGGCAGAAGCAGATGGCTTGGGATTCGCTCACATGTTCGCGGTGTTGCAATGAATCCAGTTGATCACCCTATGGGCGGTGGTGAAGGTAAAACTTCCGGCGGCGGTCATCCGGTTTCTCCATGGGGACAAAACGCTAAAGGTTTGAAGACTAGAAAAAATAAAAAAGTATCTAATAAACTTATTATCAAAAGACGAAAGTAAGTAGAGAGTTAATATGCCTCGTTCAGTTAAAAAAGGTCCATTTATTGATCTTAAATTGTTGAAAAAAGTTCAAGCGTTAAACCAAACCAGTCAAAAAAAGATTATTAAAACTTGGTCACGTGCATCAACTATTTCTCCTGAATTTGTTGGACACACCATTGCCGTTCACAACGGAAATAAGATGATCCCGATTTATATTACAGAGAATATGGTCGGACATAAGCTTGGCGAGTTTTCTCCAACGCGTATTTTTAGAGGTCACCCTGGAACAAAAGCTGAAAAAGCAACAAAAGCTAAATAGGACGGAATAAAGGTTTATGGAAGCAAAAGCTATTACAAGGTATATCGGTTCATCCCCCCGGAAAATGAGATTAGTTATTGATCTAATCAGAGGAATTCCAGTTGATAAAGCAATTGAAATACTTCATTTTCAACCAAAACATGCATCTAAGGATGCAGAAAAAACTTTACGATCCGCAGTCGCTAATCTTATCAATAAAGAAGATGGGATCAAGGTTGAACCAAACGAATTGTTTGTAAAAGCAGCATTCGTAGATCAAGGTCCAACTGCAAAACGAATTTCGCCGGCTCCTATGGGTCGTGCATTCAGAATTAGAAAACGCTCTTGCCACGTCACCATTGTGGTAGCAACAAAATAAATTAGGAGATTTCTTTTTGGGACAAAAAACTAATCCGATCGGTTTCAGAGTAGGCATCATCAGAGGATGGGACTCTAATTGGTATGAAAATCATAGCTATGCTAAAAAATTACAAGAAGATGATAAACTTCGTTCTTATGTGCGAAACAGATTAAAAAAGGCTGGCATATCAAAAATCATTATTGATAGAACGACGAAAAATATCATTCTAAATATTCATACTTCGAGACCCGGTGTTGTTATCGGAAAAAGTGGAAAAGAAATCACACAGCTTGAACAAGAATTAAGACAGTTGACCGAAAAAGAAGTAAAGATTCAAATATCTGAAATTAAAAGACCTGAATTGGATGCCTATTTGGTTGCGGAAAACATCGCCAATCAGCTCGTTGGAAGAATATCCTTTAGAAGAGCAATGAAATCTGCAATTAATTCTACGATGAGAATGGGAGCTGAAGGAATTAAGATTATGTGTGCCGGAAGATTAGGCGGCGCTGAAATGGCAAGAACCGAACAGTATAAAGAAGGAAGAGTTCCTCTTCATACGATCCGTGCGGATATTGATTATGCTAACGGCAGAGCAGAAACAGTGTACGGTTCGATTGGAATAAAAGTTTGGATTTGCCGTGGTGAAATTTTAGGTAAACGAGCTTCAGAATAATATTTTTGATTTATTATTGACTATTTAATAATAAATAAACATGTAGGAGTTTTTTTAATATGTTAATGCCCAAAAGAGTTAAGTTTAGAAAATCGCAACGCGGTAGAATGGCCGGAAAAGCCAAACGTGGCAGTACGATTGCATTTGGAGATTTTGGTCTAAAAGCTCTTGAACCGCAATGGATTACCAGCAGACAAATTGAAGCTTGCCGTGTTGCTCTTTCAAGAAAAATGAAGCGTGACGGAAAAGTCTGGATCAGAATTTTTCCTGATAAACCGGTTTCAAAAAAACCTCTCGAAACAAGAATGGGTAAAGGAAAAGGCGGTCCGGAGTTTTGGGTTGCTGTAGTAAAACCTGGCAGAGTTATGTTTGAAGTTTCAGGTGTAACAAAAGAAGTGGCGCACGAAGCATTAAAAGTATGCTCACATAAGCTTCCAATTAGAACAAAAATTATTGCAAGACCGGATTACGAATAAAAATTGGTAAATGAATATGAAACTTTCTGAAATAAAAGAAATGTCTTCCGAAGAAATTGGGAAGCAACTAATTGGTGAAGAGAGCAATTTAGTTGATTTGCGCTTCTCTCATGAACTAAAGCAATTGACGAATACTTCCAAACTTCGTTCAACAAAAAAAGAAATTGCAAGGATGAAAACTATCTTAAAAGAAAGAGAACTTTTGGAAAAGATTTCTATCCCTTCCGAAAAAGGAGTTGACGCTTAATTATGGAAAAAAGATCCTTACGTAAAACTAGACAAGGTAAAGTTGTTAGCAACAAGATGGAAAAAACAATTACCGTAACCATCGAAAGAAAAGTTCCGCATCCTGTCTACAAGAAGTACTTTAAAAAGACCACTAAGTTGATGGCTCATGACGAAAAGAACGAATGCAATATTGGCGACGTTGTAAAAATTATGGAAACCCGACCACTAAGCAAAATTAAAAGATGGCGCTTAGTTGAAGTCGTTGAAAAAGCAAAGTAGTTAAAGCAAGGAGTTGATGAAATGATTCAAGAAGAAACAAATTTAGTAGTTGCGGATAACTCCGGCGCTAAAAAGGTTCGCTGCATAAGAGTGTTGGGTGGCAGCGGAAGACAATATGCTAGTTTAGGCGATTTAATAGTTGTTACCGTAAAATCAGCAATCCCAAATGGTCAAGTTAAAAAAGGGGAAGTTTCAAGGGCTGTGATCGTCAGAACAAATAAAGAAGTTAGAAGAAAAGACGGCTCATATATAAGATTTGATGAAAATGCGGCAGTTCTCCTAAATGCTCAAAATGAACCTAAAGGAACCCGTATTTTCGGTCCGGTTGCAAGAGAGCTAAGAGAGAAACAATTCATGAAAATAGTTTCATTAGCACCAGAAGTTTTATAATAGGTTAACCATGCGAATTAAAAAGAATGATAATGTGATCGTTGTTGCCGGAAACGATAAAAATAAAACCGGGAAAGTGTTAAAAGTGTTTCCAAAGGTAAACCGTTTGATTATTGAAGGAATTAATATCCGGAAGCGTCATACAAAACCATCACAAAAAAGCCAACAGGGCGGCATTGTGGAAAAAGAAGCACCGATACACGTTTCAAACGTAATGATCGTTGATCCCAAAACCAATGCGGCTACCCGTATTGGCTCAAAAATAATTATTGATGATAAAACTGGCAAAAAGAAAATCGCACGTGTTAGTAAATCTTCCGGCGAGATGTTATAAGTACTCATCATTTTCTAAAGGTTTGAAGATATAATGGCAGAAAAAAAAGTAAAGCAATCCGTCCCTGGCGGAACCAACGAAAAAAAAGGTAAACAGCCGAAAGAAGCTCCAAAAGAGCATGCAGCGAATGCTTCGGAAGTTAGAGTTCCTAATAGACTTTTAGGTATTTATAGAAAGCAAATTGTTTCTGATTTAGCTAAGAAATTAAATTATAAAAATGTAATGCAAGTTCCTAAATTGACAAAAATTGTCGTTAATATGGGCGTTGGCGCTGCGGCTTCTGATGCAAAAGTTATGGAAGAAGCTATCCGTGATCTTGAAACGATTGTAGGACAAAAAGCAAGCGTACGAAAAGCTAAAAAAGATATATCGAATTTTAAGCTTCGTAAAGGTGTTAATATTGGCGTTATGGTTACTTTACGAAAAGAAAGAATGTATGAATTCCTTGATCGCTTTATTAACGTAGCTTTACCCCGGGTTAGAGATTTTAAGGGACTTTCAGATAAATCTTTTGACGGAAGAGGGAACTATTCTATCGGTGTTAAAGAACAAATCATTTTTCCCGAAATAAACGCAGATAAAGTGCTTAAAGTTTTAGGAATGGATGTTACATTTGTTACAACTGCAAATACTGACGCAGAGGCTTTTGAACTTTTAAAAGCTTTTGGTTTCCCTTTCAGAAAAAAAGAAATTAATTAAGGCAAAGGATTTTTCATGGCAAGAAAGTGTTTGATTGCAAGAGAAGAAAAAAGACGAGTTATGGTTGAAAAATATCAAAAAATTCGAAGTGATCTTAAAAAGCAAGGTGACTGGGATGCGCTGCAAGCGCTTCCGAGGAACTCTTCCAAAGTACGGTTACACAATAGATGCATGGTAACAGGAAGATCCAGAGGATATCACAGAAAATTCGGTATTTCACGTTTAGTTTTGCGCGAAAAAGCTTTGCGCGGTGAAATTCCCGGTTTAAAAAAGGCTAGCTGGTAAAGGAGATTTTATGGCAGTAACAGATCCAATTGCAGATTTATTAACACGAATCAGAAATGCAGTTAAAGCACAAAAAAGAAGAGTTGATATTCCTTTTTCAAACCAAAAAAAGAATATTATTGAAATCCTAAAAGCACAAAACTTCATCGTTGATTATCAAATAGTTGAAGACGATAGACAAAATATATTGAGAGTTTTTCTTCGCTACACAAACGGAGTTTCTGCACTCAGCGGATTACAAAGAATTAGTAAACCAGGGTTGAGGATCTATTCTCAAAAAGAAAATCTTCCCAGGGTGTTAAACGGATATGGAATTTCAATTATCTCCACTTCAAAAGGTTTGCTTACTGATAAACAAGCAAAACGTGAAGCAATCGGTGGAGAAGTTATTTGTAAAATTTGGTAATTTTTAACGGAGTTTTGTTGTGTCACGAATTGGAAAAAAACCGGTAGCAATACCTTCAAATATAACTGTAAAATTAGACGGTCATTCTCTTTCGGTTAAAGGTCCGAAAGGGCAATTACACGATACTTTTCATCCTAATATTTCTCTTGAAATTAAAGACAATGAAATTATCGCAACACGATCAAATGATTTCAAAGAAAATCGTGCTTTACACGGATTGACTCGTTCTTTAATCCAAAATATGATTATTGGTGTTACTGATGGATATTCAAAAACATTAGATGTTGTTGGTGTTGGATATCGTGTTGAATTAAAAGAAAATAATTTACTTATTAACATAGGATATTCTCATCCGGTATATTTTATGCCGCCTGACGGAATAACTCTGCAGGCTCCAACACAGACACAAATTGTTATCTCGGGAATTGACAAGCAGCTTGTCGGCGCCGTTGCATCAAAAATTAGATCAATACGTAAACCTGAGCCATATAAAGGCAAGGGTATTAAATATTCAACTGAAGTAATTAGAAGAAAAGCCGGAAAAACCGCTGGTAAATAAGAGTAGGAGCTTTGGAAAAAATGCCTGTAAAAAAAGCAAATAGAGAACGATCAAAAACAAAAATTCGAAAAAAAATTTCCGGTACTGCAGAAAGACCTCGTTTAACTGTCTATCGCAGTCTTGGTAAAATTTATGCACAAATGATTGACGATGTAACCGGAAACACTCTGGTTGCTGCTTCAGACGCAACGAAAGAATTAGCAGAATCTTTGAAAGAAGCTAAAGGCAAAATTGCAAAAAGTAAAGTTGTCGGAAATTATTTAGCAAAATCAGCCTTAGAAAAAAATATCACCGCTGCTGTTTTTGATAGAAACGGCTATAGGTATCACGGCAGAGTTCAAGCATTAGCAGAAAGCGCCAGAGAAGGCGGATTAAAATTATAAAAATGATTGCCGGGTCGTCTAATGGTAGGACAACGCCCTTTGGAGGCGTCTGCGGAGGTTCGAATCCTCCCTCGGCAGCATAGAAATGTTTAATTTATTATTGACTATTGATTATTTATTATTCAATGATAAATAATAAATAATAAATCAAGGAGTATCCATTGAAGAAAAATGTAAAATCGAACGAACCAGTTGACGGACTAAAAGAAAAAGTTGTTCACATTAACCGTGTTGCAAAAGTGGTTAAAGGTGGACGCCGTTTCAGTTTTAATGCTATCGTTGTTGTCGGGAACGGAGCAGGAACAGTCGGTGTTGGACTTGGTAAAGCTAACGAAGTTACAGATGCTATTTCTAAAGGTGTAGACGATGCCAAGAAAAATTTAGTGATGGTAACACTTCATAAAAGTACTATTCCTCATGAAATTATCGGTAAATTTGGCGCTGGTAAAGTTTTGTTAAAACCTGCCTCTGCCGGAACCGGACTTATTGCCGGCGGCGGTGTTAGAGCGGTTTTAGAAGCTGCCGGGGTTCAGGATATCCTGACTAAGTCTTTGGGATCAAGCAATCCGCATAACCAGGTAAAAGCTACGTTGAACGCTTTGCAATCTTTAATCAGTGCGAAAGCAATGGCGGCTAAAAGAGTGATGTCAATTAACCAACTGTTTAATGCATAAAGAGAAGATGATGGCTAAGAAATTAAAAATAACACAAACGCGCAGTATTATTGATAGACCTATAAGACAAAAAGCAACGATAAAGGCTTTGGGTCTTGGCAGACCAAATTATCAGGTTGTTCATAACGACACTCCTCAAATAAGAGGAATGGTCAAAAAAATTCCACATTTAGTTTCTGTTAAAGAAATTGACGAATAGTTTAAAAGAAAAGGTTAGTTTATGGATGTTCTAAGTAATCTAAAATATGCTAAAGGTTCTCGAAAAAACAGAAAGAGAATCGGACGCGGTGAAGGTTCCGGGCATGGCGGTACCTCAACCAAAGGTATGAATGGGCAGCTTTCTCGTTCGGGAGCTAATCACAGAAGTTGGTTTGAAGGTGGTCAAATGCCTTTACAGCGTAGAGTTCCTAAATTCGGTTTTACAAACATCTTTAAAAAAGAAGTTCAAATAATTAATGTTTCTGACTTGCAGAAATTAGTAGATAGATTAACATTGCCTGAAGTCATCAATGTAGAAGTACTTGAGCAATATGGTTTACTTTCTTCCAAAAAACTTCCTTTAAAGATTTTGGGAAACGGTGAACTTAAAGCTAAACTATCTATCGAAGCAAATGCCGTCAGTCAATCAGCTAAGGTAAAGATTGAAGCTGTTGGCGGTTCAATTAAAATAGTTTAATGCGGTTATAAATGTCGAAAATAACAGAAACCTTTCGTAATATATTTAAGATAACGGAACTCCGCCAAAGAATTATCTACACTTTAGTCGCTCTGCTGATCGTAAGATTCGGTTCGCATGTAACGGTTCCCGGTGTAGATGCAACTCTTTTAACACAAGCGATGCAGAACCAATCGAGTGACACTTTATTCGGTTTGTACGATTTATTTGTAGGCGGCGCTTTTTCTAATGCAGCTATTTTTGCATTAGGAATTATGCCCTACATCTCAGCTTCTATTATTTTACAGTTGATGGGAGCGGTTGTTCCTTACTTTCAAAAACTTCAGCAAGAAGGTGAAGACGGGAGAAAAAAAATTACACAGCTAACCCGTTATGGAACAGTATTGATCTCTGCAATGCAAGCATGGGGAATAACGATTCGTTTAACAAACATTGACGTACAAGGAGTTTCGATTATTCCGGTTCAAGTGCAAGGAATTACCTGGGTTCTTTCAACTATTCTCATTCTAACTGCCGGCACAGTTTTTATGATGTGGCTTGGCGAACAAATAACAGAAAGAGGACTTGGAAACGGTATTTCTTTGATTATCTTTATTGGTATAATAGACCGTTTCCCTTATGCTATACTTGATGAATACCAGATGATATCTCAGGGGACGAGAAGCTTGGTAGTTGAAATAGTAGTTGTCTCATTTATGGTTTTAGTAATTGCTGGAGTGATCTTAGTTACTCAAGGAACAAGAAGAATTCCTGTTCAATATGCAAAAAGAGTTGTTGGAAGAAAAGTTTACGGCGGTGTTACTCAATATATTCCGCTTCGTGTTAATACAGCGGGAGTAATGCCTATTATTTTTGCGCAATCAATTATGTTTATTCCTAATACAGTATTATCATTTTTCCCTAACAGTGAGATGCTCCAGAGTCTTTCAAGTTACTTTGTTTATACTTCCCCGGTTTATTCATTTTTATATGCGTTGATGATTATCTTCTTCACATATTTTTATACCGCAATAGCTTTTAACCCTAAAGATGTTGCTGATAACATGAAAAAACAAGGCGGATTTATTCCAGGCATTCGACCTGGAAAGCATACCTCTGAGTTTATTGACAATATCTTAACCAAGATCACTTTGCCCGGTTCATTTTTCCTTGCGATTGTTGCCATATTGCCTGCATTCGTCGGTGGCTTTGGTGTCTCCGGTAGATTTGCTCAATTCTTTGGCGGTACAAGTTTGTTGATTATTGTTGGTGTGGCTTTAGATACTTTACAGCAGGTTGAATCGCATTTGCTAATGAGACATTACGACGGATTTATGAAATCCGGCAAAATTAAGGGCAGAAGAGCTTAAGTTAAATTGATTATTATTAAGACAAAAAGAGAAATTGACTTTATTAGAGAAAGTTGTTTAATTGTAGCTCAAACATTGCAGCTGGTAAAAGAAAATGTTAAGCCCGGCGTTACAACCAGAGAACTGGATTTTATTGCGGAAGATTTTATTTTAACGAAAAATGCTAAGCCGGCATTTAAAGGATATTCCCAGGGTGATGGTAATCCTTTCCCGGCAACCATTTGTTCTTCGAGAAATTGTGAAGTCGTGCACGGAATTCCTGCAAAAACAACCTTAGTTGAAGGTGACATTATTTCGATAGATGTTGGTGTAAATAAAGATGGGTATTTTGGTGATGCTGCATTAACCGTGGCGGTCGGAAATATATCCTCCGATGTGCAAAAACTAATGGATGTAACCGAAAAATCACTTTATCTTGGTATTGCCGAAGCTCTTGAGAATAAACGATTGCACAATATTTCATTTGCAATTCAGTCTTTTGTTGAAGCGAATGGTTTTTCTATCGTTAGAGAATTAACCGGACACGGAGTAGGGAAACGTTTACACGAAGATCCGTCAATCCCGAACTTTGGCAAAAGAGATTCAGGACCCAAAATGAAAAACGGAATGACACTTGCGATAGAACCGATGGTGAATATGGGAAAGAAAGAGGTTGTTGTAGGTTATGACGGCTGGACAGTGTCAACGAAAGACGGATTGCCATCAGCTCATTTTGAGCATACTATTTTAGTAACTAATGGGAAACCGGAAATTTTAACAGTTTGTTAATATGGCAAAACAAGGACCAATAAAAGTTGATGGAGTAATTTCAGAAACATTACCTAACGCTCATTTTAAAGTGCAATTAGATAATGGTCATGAGATTCTCGCACACATTTCCGGCAAAATGAGAATGCATTTTATAAAGATATTAGTTGGAGATAAAGTATCTATAGAACTTTCGCCTTATGATCTTACTAAAGGCAGAATTACATACAGATATAAATAAGCGGAGAAAATATGAAAGTTCGATCATCGGTAAAGAAAATTTGTGATAACTGTAAAGTTATCAAGCGTAAAGGTGTTGTGCGTGTGATTTGTAAAAATCCAAAACATAAACAACGCCAAGGATAAAAGAATTAGGAATTAGGAATGATTTTGATTTTCTCCTAATTCATAATTCGTAATTCGTAATTAAAAAGGAGATACCTAGTTGGCTCGTATAGCTGGAGTTGATTTACCCAAAAACAAAAAAATCTTTTTTGGTCTTCAATATATTTTTGGTATTGGTGAACAAGTAGCAAAAGAAGTTTTAGAAAAAGCAAAAATTGATCCCGACAAAAAAGTCTCAGCATTAAATGAAGACGAAGTTGCCGCGATTCGCTCTGCATTACAAGCAGATTATAAAGTTGAAGGAGCGCTTCGTTCAGAAGTTCAACAGAACATTAAACGATTGATGGATATTGGCAGCTACCGCGGTCTCCGGCATAGAAGAAGCTTGCCTGCTAGAGGACAAAGAACAAGAACGAATTCCAGAACTCGTAAAGGTAAACGGAAAACCGTTGCCGGCAAGAAAAAAACTCCAACTAAGAAATAATTAAATAGATTAAAGGCGAGGCTAAATCTTGGCTAAAAGTGTAAAGAAAACAAAAAAGAAAAATTTAGTAGATTCTAACGGAACTGCTCATATTAAAGCAACTTTTAATAATGTACAGGTTACGTTGGCAGATATTTATGGTAATACTATTTCATGGTCTTCAGCCGGCAGAAACGGATTTAAAGGATCAAGAAAGAACACTCCGTTTGCCGCACAAGTAACGGCAGATGCAGCTGCAAAAGAAGCGTATGCATTAGGGTTACGCCGGGTTGAAGTTTTTGTTAAAGGTCCCGGCTCTGGTAGAGAATCTGCTATCCGTGCGTTAAGTACCGCAGGAATTGAAATTACTCAAATTAAAGATGTTACCCCAATTCCTCACAACGGCTGCAGACCTCCTAAGAAAAGAAGAGTTTAATTTTATTATTGGAGAAGTAAGTTAATGGCAAGATACACAGGTCCTGTTTGTAAATTATGTAGACGCGAGAAACAGAAGTTGTTCCTTAAAGGTCAAAAATGTTTTACGGAGAAATGTCCGCTCGAGAAAAAGAATTACCCGCCCGGGCAACATGGGTTAAACCGTCGCGCAAAAATTTCAGAATATGGTATTCAGTTACGTGAAAAACAGAAAATAAAAAGGCAATACGGAGTTCTTGAAACTCAATTCAGAAATTACTTTGAGTCTGCAAATAACCAAAAAGGTATTACGGGCGATAATCTTATAAAAATGCTCGAAAGCAGATTTGATAATGTTGTTTACCGCTTAGGTCTGGCTTCTTCCAGAAAATCTGCAAGACAATTAATTCGACATAGACACGTAATGATTAACGATAGATTGGTTGATATTCCTTCTTATATTCTCAAAGCCGGTGATGTTATTAAGGTTCGTGATAAAAGCAAAAAGCTTGATCTTATACACAACTCTTTAAAGAGAGTTAAAGATAACGTTTATGCTTGGTTATCAATTGATAAAGCCACCTTAAGTGGTACATTTTTACAAGTTCCTGAAAGAGCTGATGTTCCTCTAAATGCAAACGAGCAGCTTGTTGTTGAGCTTTATTCTAAATAATTTTTTTAAGTATGATAGAGGATTGAAATGACTTTAGTAAATTTTAAAATGCCTGAAATGGTTGTCTTAGACGATGCCACTTTCACAAATGATTATGGTAAATTTTCCTTACAGCCGCTCGAAAGAGGATACGGCGTAACCTTAGGGAACTCCTTAAGAAGGGTGCTGATATCTTCTTTACCGGGAGCAGCAATTGTTGCTGTAAAATTTTCACATGTGCTTCATGAGTTCAGCACCATCCAAGGTGTAGTTGAAGATACTGCCGAGATCATTCTTAACTTAAAGCAAGTAAGACTGAAACTCTTAAACAAGAAACCAACGAAAATTGATTTATCCTTTAGCGGTGAAGGCGAGTTTAAAGCATCTGATATTCAAAAACAGAGTGCTGAAATTGAAATCCTTAATCCCGATTTACACATCGCAACGCTAAATAAATCGGCAAAGTTTGATTTGGAACTTCGCATCGGAAGAGGAAGAGGATTTATTCCCGCCGGTGAAAACAAATCCCCTGAATATACTTTAGGAACCATTCCGATTGATTCAATCTATACTCCAATAAGGAATGTTAAATACGATATCGAAAATGTTCGTATCGGGGATAAAAACGATTTTGAAAAACTTACACTTGAAATCTGGACAGATGGTTCAATAGCTCCGGATGATGCACTAACCCAATCCGCAAAAATACTGAAAGATCACATCCAGCTTTTTATCAATCTTGATTTAGAACCTGAAGAAAAACAAGCTGAAATTCAAAGAGATTCTGAAAAAGAAAGAATTAAGAAAATCTTATTGACTAATGTTGATGATCTTGAATTAAGCGTACGTGCGCACAATTGTTTAAAAGCGGCAAATATTAAGAATATTGCTGAACTTGTAAAACGCGACGAATCTGAAATGTTAAAGTTTCGAAATTTCGGACGCAAATCACTTTCCGAATTAACCGAAATTGTCGAAACTTTAGGTTTAGAATTCGGAATGGATATTGACACCTATATTAAAGATGAAAACGAAAACAACTGAAATTTAAAACATTCATTCATGCATCCATTCAGTCATTCTCCAACAACTGTTTTTTAATTGAATGGATGAATGATTGAATGAATATTATTAAACAAAGGTTTTGCTATGAGACACAGTGTTAAAGGTAGAAAATTAAAGAGAACAGCCAGCCACAAATCTGCACTCTTGCGTAATTTGACTACTTCGTTATTAAAATATAAAAGAATTAGAACAACTGTGGCAAAAGCGAAAGAGCTTCGGACTTTTGTCGAGCCGTTGTTAACCAAAGCCATTGCCGGTGATCTTCATAATCAAAAAATGGTTATGGATTCGATTAAAGATAAGGAAGTTGTAAAAGAACTTTTCAGTTCTATTGTTCCTACACTTGGCGAAAGAAAGGGAGGCTATACAAGGGTAGTTAAACTCGGTAGGCGTTTAGGCGATGGAGCAGAGATAGCAATTATTGAATTAGTTGATTACAACGAAGCCGCCAACCAAAAAGCAGTTGAAAATAAAGAAAAAAAAGAAGCCAAGGGCGAGGCTAAAAAAGTTAAAGCTGCCTCTCAAGACAAAGTTGAAGATGCAAAAGTAGTTGAAGAAACTGTTAAAGAGAAAAAATAATTTCTAAAGAAATTGGAGAAAGAAGAGTAGCCGGCTGACCGGGTACTCTTTTTTTATTTATGCACAAAGAACTACTATTCAAAAAATCAGTTTATGCAATCTCGGAACTGCCAACCGATACTCTGCCGGAAGTGGTGCTTTGCGGCAGGTCTAATGTTGGGAAGTCGTCATTTATTAATTCCTTTTACGGTAAAAAGAATCTAGCTAAAGTCAGTTCTGATCCCGGGAAAACCCGTTCTTTAAATTTTTATGAAATAGATAAATCCTATTACGTTGTTGACCTTCCCGGATTTGGTTATGCCAAAATTGGTTTAGTAGAAAGAAAACGCTGGGGGAAACTGATTGAAGATTATTTCCGGGCAGCCAAATCCATAGCGCTGATTTTTCATTTTATAGACAGCCGCCATAAGCCGATGCAAAGTGACATTGACTTGTATAACATGATCTCGTTTTATCACCTGCCCTATTTTATTATTTTAAGCAAAGCAGATAAACTGAACCAATCGCAGATTGCCTCCGCCAAAAAAATGGTTTCAAAATATTTTCCGGATTTTAATTTTGGAACAAATCTTTTCTTCTATTCAATTTTGTCCGGCAAATGGAAAAGAGAGATCGAAAAGCAATTATATTGTCAATTAGACCAAGTTAAATTTAATTCAAAAGTTGCTAATAAACCGGGCTAAGGTTATATTTAGCAAAAACTTAATTAAACATTTTTGAAACGGCTATGGATAGAAGACAAAAGAAAAGATTACTATTTTTTTTAATTTTTCCCGTATTACTTTCCATAACTTTTTTTGTGCAAGATGTGGCTATTAGAATCATTGCGCTTCTCCTATCTTTCATCTATGTCGGTTCAATTCTTTTTTTAAGAGATAACTTCCGCAAAATTCCTCTCTTTGATCTCCATTCCGAAAGAGGGGAGTCAGATTTTTCACAAGATCAACAAAAGCAATATACCCCCCCCAGCCTTGATGAAGACAGTTCGTTTGAAATTATTGCAAAGCACTCGAGTTCCCAAATAATAACAGAAGATAATTACTTTAAAGTAAAGGCTCCTCAGTCTCCCGAAAAACCGCATGATTTGAAAGAACGGTTTGCTGAAATCGTTAATGAGGAACTTCCGAAGGAGGTTGGATACGATGGTCAGTTCTCTTTCATTTTAGAAAAAATACTTTCGGTTATCAAGGAAGCGTATGCTTCAAATACTGCTATCTTTTTTTGGTATAATAAAAAGAAAGAAAAACTTTCTGTGGAAAGGTATATTTCCAATTCTACTGATGTTATAAAAAGCAAGTTGGGAATTGAAGATGACATTTTAAGTAAAATCGTTACCACAGGCGATCCGGAACTTCTTTCCGATATATCCAAAACAGCCGAAGCTGATGTTATCCGCTATTACAATAAACCCCAAGGAATTAAAAGTTTTGTTGGTGTTCCCATTTTTTATGAGAAAGAGTTAATTGGTGTTCTTGCCATTGATTCCAAAACAAATGACAGCTTCGGTATCGAAACCATATTTTCTCTTGGACGTTTTGTCCGCCTGATAACGATATTAATTAATATCTTCGAACAAAAATTTTCAGAATTTGTATCTCAACGAAGGCTTCATGGATTACTTAGTTTAATAACCCCCTCGTCTTCATTTGAACATGAAAAGGATGTAATGCAAGCGTTAGAAAAATCTATTGAATTTTTACTTGCATGGGATGCTTTCGTTTTTGTTTATTACAACCCGCCGGCAAAAAATTTCAAAACAATGCGGGTGAGGAATAAAACGTCTCTAAAATATGTTGGCGAAAATCTGGAAGTTGAGTTGAACGGAACGCTGGCAGGGAAAAGCATTTTAACCGGTTTACCTGTAAAAATTGACGATACATCCGCAAATGATTATAAACGATTTTCAAAAAATGAAGATGTAACTTTCGACGGTTCGTTCGTTGTTATTCCCCTTGTATTCCAGAATCAAAATTATGGCGCACTGTGTTTTGAAAGTTTACGAAAAAATGCTTATTCAAAATCGGATATTGATTTTCTTCTCAGTTCTGTTGGGATTCTTTCCTTTATCATCTATTCCTTCGCAACACAAAACGCTCTGAAAAGTTATCTGGCGATTGACATCGAAACTAAAGCATTAAACACAAAAACGTTTAATGAACGAGTCTCCCAAGAATTGATTAAAGCCAAAGAATTTAACCTGGATTGTTCTGTGGCTCTTATTCGTATTGATGAGTTCCTCGAGCAGGAATCATTGTTTGACGGAAATCCGTTTACTAAAATTTTGGCGTCTATCTCAGAAATGATCCTTTCTGAAATTGATGCATATAAACTTTTTGGCAGACTTGATGAAAAAGTGTTTGCCGTCTTTTTCCTAAACTACTCTGCAAAAGATGTCTACATCTGGGCTGAAAAGTTGCGGGTTAAAGTTGCCCGTCAGCCAATATCCGTAGTCGCACGACAAACAACTTTTACTATTTCGGTCGGTGTTGCTTCGGCAAAGGGTAAAACCGACCATGAAGAAGTGCTTTACAACGCTAACCTTGCCCTGGAAAAAGCAATTGAAGGTGGGGGCAATAAAGTCAGAAATATAAATTGAGGCGGCGATCAACAATTTTATTTTCATAGTATTAGATGGATTAGGAATCGGAGAATTACCGGACGCAAATCTTTATGGCGATGAAGGGAGTCACACTTTAGCTAATATGGCTAAAGCAGTCGGCGGCTTAGATTTACCGCATCTCCAGGCGCTTGGACTGGGAAACATCGCAGCAATTGAAGGCATTCCTCCTGTTTCATTTCCTACAGCTTCTTATGGAAAATTAAAAGAAATTTCTAAGGGAAAAGATTCAATAACCGGGCACTGGGAACTCGCAGGAATCTCAATTGACTATGATTTCTCTTATTTCCCACACGGCTTTCCCGAAAAAATGATGAAGAGCTTTTTGAAGCACACAAAGTGTAAAGGTTTCCTTGGTAATAAACCGGCTTCCGGTACCGAAATTATTCAACAGCTTGGAGAAGAACATCTTAAAACCGGTTTCCCGATTGTTTACACTTCAGCCGACTCAGTTTTCCAAATAGCGGCTCACGAAGATGTTATTCCGTTACAAAGGCTTTATGAAATCTGCCTCATAACCCGTCAAAAAGTGATAGCCGCGCCCTATCTGGTCGGAAGGGTAATTGCACGTCCGTTTCTTGGTTCAAAAGGATATTTTAAGAGAACAACCAATCGTCATGATTATGCGCTTGACCCTACCGATATAACGGTTCTTGATCTGCTCTATGAAAAAAAGATACCAACTATCGGTATCGGAAAGATAAATGATCTATTTAACAGAAGAGGGATTCAAATTCAAGACCCAACGAAGTCGAATATAGATGGCTGTAACAAAACACTTAAGTACGCGTCGAAAGTTTCGAACAGTTTTATTTTTACAAATTTAGTTGATTTCGATGTTTATTATGGGCACCGGAACGATCCGGCGGGTTTCGCCAAAGCTTTAAAAGAATTTGATACTTTTTTGCCATCATTAATTGAAAAAATGGATGAAACTGATAGACTGCTCATTTCTGCCGATCATGGGAACGACCCGACAACTCCGGGCACGGATCATTCGCGCGAATATGTTCCACTTTTATTCTATCGAAAAAATAAATTTGGTAAAGATTTAGGCACCAGGGGAACTTTTTCCGATGCTGGAAAAACTGTCGCTGAATTTTTCAAGATAAAAAATTCTCTTAAAGGGAAAAGTTTCTTAGATGAATAAAATATTTTTTCTCTTACACCTTACACTCTTAACCGTTACCGGAAAACCTTTATGAAAAAATACATCCTCTCTTTTGTATTTGTAAGTTTTGTGCTGTTTAACCTTGGCTG
>Ga0100377_1000196_pt1 | contig 49511 bp, 32 predicted proteins | sample CryGeymeta201501_FD_83664 | JGI IMG/M metagenome (GOLD analysis project Ga0100377, IMG submission 83664) | Groundwater microbial communities from Crystal Geyser aquifers in Utah, USA - Crystal Geyser metaG 2015-01 | ecosystem: Environmental > Aquatic > Deep subsurface > Groundwater | place: USA... | reverse complement strand
CCTGGACGTACGGTGGCTTGCACCCTGTACATAGCCCCCAGGGGGCCCCCGCACCCCTGCGTTTCATTCTAAGTAGTTGATCTTATGCCGAGCTGGTGTCGCCCCGCTAGATCTACACCCGTCCCACTTCCGCTCTCGGGGTCATGCGAGGCGACCTTGCCAGGCACGCCAGGCATCTCACGTGGGAGACGGGCATCGGACCGGCAGGTCCACGATCTGCTGCAGGTCCAGGAGATGGCCGGCGAGCGCCTGGTCAACCGGATCCGCCTGGCCTACGCGCTGGCGGGCCTGACCATGGCCGTGGCAGCGCGCGGCATCAACACACCCGGCGCCAACCAGGTCTTCCTGCTCCAGGGCCTGGCCCTGCTGACGGTCTGCGGCGCGGTCTGGCTGCACTTCCGCCTGCGCCCCGACGCGTATTCGCCCTGGCTCAAGTACCCGACCATCCTGGCCGACCTGAGCATCGTGCACCTCTCGGTGCTCGCCGCGGCCCGCAACCACAGCGGCGTCATCGAGTACTTCGACTCCTTCTTCCCCATCGTGCTGGTCCTGTTCAACCTGCTGTCGGGCCTGCGGTACAGCGTGGCGGCCTGCTTGTACTCGACGGGCCTGACCGCGCTCATGGGGGCCGCCGTGCTGCTCTGGGTGACGCTGACCGGACAGATCCCGATCAGCCACAAGAGCCTGTTCGGCGTCAACGCCATCAACCTGGCCGATGAGGCCATGCGCGTCGCCTTCGTGTCCGTGGCAGGCCTGGTGGGCGCGGTGCTGGCCCGGATCGCCCGCGATCTGATCATCCAGGCCGAGGCCGCCGTGGCCGAGCGCTCGGCCCTGGAGCAGCAGAAGACGCGGCTGTCCAAGTACCTGGGCGGTGAGCTGGCCGAGGCGGTGCTCGGCGGCAAGGGGGCCTTCGCCCTGGGCGGGAGCCGCCGGCCGGCGACCATCCTGTTCACCGACATCCGCAACTTCACGGCCATCTCCGAGCGCGGCACGCCGGAGTCCACCGTCTCGCTGCTCAACGAGTACTTCACCGAGATGGTGGGCATCGTCTTCGCTTATGGCGGCACCCTGGACAAGTTCCTGGGTGACGGGCTGATGGCCGTCTATGGGGTCCCCTTCGCCTGCGACCGGGCCCCCCTCCGCGCCGTGCTGACCGCCGTGGAGATGGTCCTGGCGGTCGCCCGCGTCCGCGACACCCACGGCGCCGACAGCAGCGGCGGGGTCCGCCTGCGCATCGGCGCCGGCATCGCCTCGGGAGAGGTCATCGCCGGCAACATCGGCTCCATGGAGCGCATGGAGTACACGGTCATCGGCGGGGCGGTGAACCTGGCCGCCCGGCTGGAGCTGCTCAACCGCGAGCTCGGCACCAGCATCCTGATCTCCCAGCAGACGGCCGAGGAGATCCAGGCCTGGATCCCCATCCTGCCGCTGCCGCCCCGGAAGATCCGCGGCCTGACGGGGGACCGCCCGCTGTACAGCGTCGACCCCCAGGCCATCTCGTCCGAGCGCCTGGCCGAGCTGCGCCGGATGCTGCAGGAGGGCGTGCCCGCCGCGCCCCTGGACCCGACCGGCCCCCAGGTGGCGGTCGGCGGCTAGCACCTGCGCCAAGCGACAAGCGCGCGCTGGGGCCAAGCGCCCCTCCCCGACCCGCGCCTGCCGGAATAGGCCCAGCCCGTCGCCTCGTCCCCGGGGCGGGTTCCACGCGGGAGCAGACATGAGCGTCAAGCACGTCTACACCTTCGGCGCCGGCAAGGCCGAGGGATCGGGCACCGACAAGGCCCTGCTCGGTGGCAAGGGCGCCGGCCTGGCACAGATGACCCTGCTGGGTCTGCCCGTGCCTCCCGGCTTCACCATCACGACCGAGACCTGCACCGCCTTCTTCCATGCCGGCGGCACCTGGCCACAGGCGCTCCAGGCGCAGGTCGACCAGGGCCTGGACTTCGTCGAGTCCCTGACCGACAAGCGCTTCGGTGAGCCCGAGAACCCGCTGCTGTTCAGCGTCCGCTCCGGCGCCGCCGTCTCCATGCCCGGCATGATGGACACGGTGCTGAACCTGGGCCTGAACGACCGCACGGTCCTGGGCCTGGCCCGCAAGAGCGGCAACCCCGCCTTTGCCTGGGACAGCTACCGCCGCTTCGTGACCATGTTCGGGGACGTGGTCCTGGGCATCCACTACAGCCGCTTCGCCCGGGTGACCGAGGCCGCCCACGAGGGCAAGGGGACGCTGTCCGCCGACGAGCTCCAGGCCCTGACGAACCAGCTCAAGGAGGTCGTGGCCGACTCCTGGGGCCCCTTCCCCCAGGACCCGCGCGAGCAGCTCCAACTGGCCATCGACGCCGTCTTCAAGAGCAGCAACACGGCCCGGGCCGCCTACTACCGCAAGACCCACGGCCTGCCCGACGACATGGGCACCGCCGTCAACGTGCAGGCCATGGTCTTCGGCAACATGGGTGACACCAGCGCCACCGGCGTCTGCTTCACCCGCAGCCCCAAGGACGGGCAGCGGATCTTCTTCGGCGAGTGGCTGCCCAACGCCCAGGGCGAGGATGTCGTCGCCGGCACCCACACTCCCCTCCCCCTGCACCCCGAGCAGCCCGGCGCCGCCGCCGCCCTGGCCAAGACCAAGGGCCAGCCCCTCTCCGTCGCCATGCCGGCCGCCTACGCCGAGCTGTGCGAGCTCAAGGACCGGCTGGAGCAGCACTACCGGGACATGCAGGACATCGAGTTCACCGTCGAGGACGGGCGCCTGTACCTGCTGCAGACCCGCACCGGCAAGCGCACCGCCGCCGCCGCCGTCCAGATCTCCGTGGACCTGGTGAACGAGGGCCTCATCGACATCGACACCGCCTTGCAGCGGGTCGAGCCCAAGGCCCTGGAGATGGTGCTGCGGCCGGTGCTGGACCCCGACGCGCCCCGCAAGGTCATCGCCAAGGGCCTGGACGCCAGCCCCGGCGCCGCCAGCGGCAAGGTCGTCTTCCACAGCGAGGAGGCCCAGGAGCTGTCCGAGCGCGGCGAGAAGGTCGTCCTGGTCCGCATGGAGACCAGCCCCGAGGACATCCAGGGCATGACCGTCTCCCAGGGCATCCTGACCAGCCGCGGCGGCCAGACCAGCCACGCGGCCGTCGTCGCACGCGGCATGGGCAAGCCCTGCGTCGTCGGCTGCTCCGAGATCGCCGTCGACTACGCCCGCCAGCTCTTCTACGCCGGTGACACCGTCATCAAGCGCCTGGACTGGATCACCATCGACGGCGCCACCGGTGAGGTCATGGAGGGCAAGGTCCCGACCCTGGCGCCGCCCACCGACTCCGGCGCCATGGCGACACTGCTGGGCTGGGCCGACCAGCGGGCCCGCCTGAAGGTGCGCGCCAACGCCGACAACGGACCCGACGCCGCCCGAGCGCGTGGCCTGGGGGCCCAGGCCATCGGCCTGTGCCGCACCGAGCACATGTTCTTCCAGCCCGACGCCCTGCGGGCCATGCGCGAGATGATCCTGGCCGAGGACGAGCGCACGCGGTCGCGGGCCCTGTCCAAGGTGCTGCCCCTGCAGCGGGCCGAGTTCGAGCACATCTTCCGGGCGATGGAGGGCCTGCCGGTCACCATCCGCCTGCTGGACCCGCCCCTGCACGAGTTCCTGCCCTCCCGCAGCGAGGACATCGCCGCCGTCGCCAAGGACCTGGGCGTGCGGACCGAGGCCCTGGCCGAGCGCCTGCGCCAGCTGCACGAGGCGAACCCCATGCTGGGGCACCGCGGCGTGCGGATCGGCATCACCACCCCGGAGATCTACAAGACCCAGACCCGGGCCATCTTCGAGGCCGCCTGCAAGCTCGCCGCCGAGGGCCTGGTCGTCATCCCCGAGGTCATGATCCCGCTGGTCGCCATCCCCAAGGAGCTGGAGATCTGCCGGGCCCACGTCATCGAGGTGGCCGAGCAGGTCATCCGCGAGCACGGCGTCACGGTCGACTACAAGGTCGGCACGATGATCGAGATCCCCCGGGCCGCCCTGCTGGCCGAGGAGGTCGCCCTCCACGCCGACTTTTTCAGCTTCGGCACCAACGACCTGACCCAGATGACCTACGGCTTCTCGCGCGACGACATGGCGCTGTTCCTGCCGGCCTACCTGCAGCGCGGCGTGCTGCGCGAGTCGCCCCTGGCCACCTTCGATATCGAGGGCGTGGGCCAGCTGGTCAAGATGGGCACCGAGCGCGGGCGCAAGGGCAAGCCGGGCCTGAAGGTCGGGGTCTGCGGTGAGCACGGCGGGGACCCGACAGGCGTGCGCTTCTTCCACGGCGCGGGGCTGGACTACGTGAGCTGCTCGCCCTACCGCGTGCCGGTGGCCCGCCTGTCGGCCGCCCACGCCGCCATCGAAGCCGAGCAGAAGTGAGCGCCGGGCGCGCTGCCCGGGCCGCCCTGGCCGCCCTGGCCGCCCTGGCCGCCCTGGCCTCGGGGTCCCTGCTCGCTGGCTGCGCGGCCGCCCGCACCTACACCCTGCCTGCCCAGGGCGCCCCCCCCGAGATGGGCGATCTGGACATCCAGGCCCAGGCCAGCACGGACGGCCGGCCGACCAGCGGCTGGGACCTGTCCGTGTCCCTGGGCTTCGACTGGCGCGGCCAGGAGCGCACGCGCATCGACCTGGGCCGGGCGCTGGTGTCCGTGGACGGCGGCGCCTGGGACGCCTGCCGCCCGCCACCAGACGTCGACAAGGACGCGCTGCTGCTGGTCCTGGAGCCGGGCGCGCACACCACGACCACCCTGCGCTGCGCCGACATTCCCCGCCCCCATGAACGCCTGTCGCTGCGGATCCACGCATCGGGGACCGGGGCCCCTGGCGGGGTCGCCGAGCTGCACTTCGCTGGCGTCGACGGCACCAGCGCCGAGCAGGGCGGCGACTGAGCCAGGATGGATGCCTGGCGGGCTCGGGTGGGCTACCCCTGCCTGTCGCTGCGGTCGTCCCCTGGCCGCCTCCCCCGCTCTCTCCTCCAGCTTCCCGGGTCCGCCGTGCTCGTCTTCCTGGCCATGCTGACCGGCTGCCTGCAGGGCATGCCCCTCCCCTTCGTGGGCGACTGCGCGGTCTACTCCGATGGCACCTACGACTACGGGCAGATCGGCATCGGCTCCTGCATCGCGGGCCCCGAGGACCTGCAGCTCGTGAGCAACGACGGGGACCCGGTGCTGCTGGTCAGCAACTCGGACCACCTGCACACCTTCACCAGCGGCAGCCTGCTGGCCATCCCCTGGGACCAGGTCGACCTGGAGCAGGGCCGCAACCTGGTGAGCGACCTCGATCCCGACGCCATGGAGCTGCCCGACTACGCGGCGGGCATCGCGCTGTGGGACGAGAACGCCGACGGGCAGGGCGACCTGGCCCTGGTCGCCTCGCGCTACAGCGAGGAGGGCCGCACTCGCGTCTACCCGGACCAGGTGTGGATGGCCGACGTGACCGACGCCCGGCACCCCGTGGCCAGCAACCGCGGCCCCGACGGTCAGCCCTGGGTGCAGGTGCAGTCCGACCCCACCGATGTCGTGGTCGACCCTGACAGCGGCCTGGCCTTCGTCGCCAACCGGACCAGCCACTCCGTCTCGGTCATGGACATGACGGGCGAGGTCGTGGACATCGTCCTGCCCTGGCCCGAGCAGTCCTCCACCGACGCGGTCTTCGACGACGTGGACACCAGCGGCTCGACGGGCGCCCTGGTGGGCCTGACGGCCGATGATCCGACCCTGGTGCCCGATGAGGACTGGGTCATGACCTGGTCCGACGGCAGCTTCCGGGTCTGGGCCCCGCAGGCTGACGGCGTGCACCGCTACACGGGCACCGGCGGCACGGCCTACGCGGCCAGCGGCTTCGGCGCCGAGGTCGATCCCAGCGCCATGGGCCTGGACGCCATCTCCTCGCCCAGCGTCCTGAACATCCAGGACGTGCTGTACATGTACTTCGTGGACCAGGGCCAGGTCCGCGTGGCGACGGCCGACACGGACCTCGCGACCTGGACGCTCCAGGACAGCATCGCCCTGAGCACCCACACGGGCCACTGGGACGAGCAGGTCCAGGGCAGCTCGGTCTTCGTGGGCCTGGGCGAGCTGGTGATGCTCTCCGGCGGCACCGACGGGTTGGACGGCACCATCCCCGCCATCGGCCGGGCCAGCTCCACCGACGGCGCGACCTTCACGCGCAGCGGCTCGCCCGTGTTGGAGCCCACCTGGGACCACGAGGCGGGCGGCATCACCGACCCCGATGTGTGGTGGGACAGCGAGACCCAGCAGTGGCGCATGGTCTACGGGGCCTGGGACGGCAGCCGCTGGACCGTCGGCCACGCGACCAGCCTGGACACGGTGAGCTGGGAGAGCGATCCCGACCCGCTCTTCGCCGTCGACGGCGTGGACGTGGCAGCGCCCGTCGTGACCGCCGAGCCCGGCATCTACCGCATGTGGTACGCCCGCAACGAGGGCAGCGGCTGGTCCATCGGCGCCGCGACCAGCCCCGATGGTTGGACCTGGATCGACCAGGGCAGCGTCATCGATCTCGGCTTGCCCGACGGAGACCCTCCCGGTCCCGCCGTCCAGGCTGCCGTGGATCGCCACTTCCGCCTGGACCGCACGACCTCCGGCAAGGAGATCGCCCAGATCGACAGCGGCACCACCGCGGTCCTGACCGATGTGGGCCTGAGCTTCGGCGTGGCCTCGGGCTACCAGCTCGGCACCGAGGCGGCCGGCGCCGTCACGGCGGGCGGCCTGTCCATGGGCAGCGTGGACCCCGCCACCGGCACCGCCTGGTACACGGTCCGCGACGCCGCGGGCACGCCCTCGATCGGCATCGGCAAGGTGACCGGCCCCGGCCTAGCCTCGGTCGAGGGCCTGCCCATCATGTCTCCGACCGAGAGCTACGAGGACCGCGGGATCTCCGCCCCGACGGTGGTCCCGACCTCGGACGGCTACGTCATGCTCTACGCCGCCCACCGGCGCAGCACGACGGCCATCGCCCGGGCCACGAGCACCGACGGCCGCAGCTGGACCCGGTCCGGGCTGGTGCTGGAGCCCGGTGAGGACTGGGACAGCATCGACGTGGTCCCCGGCAGCGTGCTGGTCCAGGACGACGGCACCTGGCGCCTGTTCTACAGCGGCAGCGATGGCGAGACCTGGTACCTGGGCGAGGCCACGAGCAGCGACCAGGGGTCCACCTGGACCCGCCAGGCCGGCAGCCACGGCTACTCCTTCGCCACGGGCTCTCCGGGCGACTGGGACGACTCCGGGGTCCGGGATCCCTTCGTCATGGCGGACGCCGACGGCACCTGGCACATGTGGTACGCCGGCTTCGACGGCGACGCCTGGCGCATCGGCACGGCCACCCGCGATGGCGCAGACGGGACCTGGGTCCGCTTCGAGGACGCCTTCACCCTGGACAAGCGCCCGGTCATCGACCTGGCGGAGTCCCTGTTCCACCCCGACGGCGCCCTGCGCCCGGTGGTCCTGAGCCCCGACCAGCAGGCCGCCCTGGGCGGCAACGGCCTGGACTGGCAGGTCTGGTACGCCGGCCGCATGAGCGAGGTCAGCCGCGTCGGCCTGGCCCTGGGCCGGGCGCCCGACCACTTCCACCGCGTCTTCAAGCGGCCCACTGCCGGCGACACCCTGCGCTTCCAGACCCTGCGCGGCGACCCCGACCAGGTGGCGATCCCGCTCGACGCGACCGTGGGCGGCTCGGACGTCACCGCGGTGGGCATCTCCAGCCTGGCCATCGACCGGGAGCGCGGCTTCCTGTACGTGGTCGGCAAGCTGCGGCCTTACATCTTCGTCATCGACATCCGCGACGACAGCCCGCTGCCCGATGGCTCGGCCGACGCCAACTACCTGGACATCGAGGCCGTCATCGCGGCCCGCTCGGCCTCGGGCGCCTCCGGCTTCCGCCAGGTCATGCCGCTGCTCGGCCAGGACCGGCTGCTGGCGCTGAACGACTCGCCCAACGGCGTGTGGTCCATCGACATCTCGGACCTGGTCGACGACGCCTACAGCGACATCCTCTACGACAAGACCGACGGCTTCATCGCCGCGCCCCGGGGCAGCGCCGCCGACGCGGGCCTGCCGACGCTGTCGGGCACCGGCGGGGTCGGCGTGGGCCAGATGGTCATGGCGCCCGATGGCCGGCGGCTCTTCGTGAGCAACTTCAACGCCAACAGCATCGGGCTCTACGACCTGGCGCTGGGGCCCTATGGGATCTTCGTCCAGGAGGTCACCAACGTCGGCGAGAACCCCTTCGCCCTGGAGCTGTCGCCCGACGGCCAGCAGCTCATCTTCGCCAACTACACCGGGGAGATGGACCGCAGCGGTGACGAGACCCGGTCCACCCTTGGCATCCTCGATATCGACGAGACCAGTCCCACCTACATGCAGGTGAAGAGCTGGGTGGTGAACCAGTGAAGCGACACATGCTCGGCCCCCTGCTGCCCTGCCTGCTGGGTTCCGTGCTCGTGGCCTGCAAGACCACCGAGCCCGGCCCCATCACCTTCGACGGCCCGGTCTCGGCCGACGTGCTGAACCCCTCGGACGGCGGCCCCTTCGAGGAGCCGATCGGCTTCGTCGCCAACAGCCGCAGCGGCCGCATCACGCCCATCGACCTCAAGTACGCCGTCCTGCTGTCCGACAGCTCGGCGGCGCCCTTCCTGGATCCGCGCGGCATCGCGACCGGGGACGAGCGCCAGCTTGGCCAGGTGATCGTGTGGGCGCCCAGCGCGACCGAGGTCCAGGTCATGGCCGTGGACCTGGCCCACCAGGTCCTGGTGCAGGCGCCCTACATCGTCGACGACACGGGCTCGCTGGTGATCCAGACGCCCACCTCCACCGACGCCACCTTCCAGGACAACGACGGCAGCGGCGACAGCGCCACGCTGACCCAGGTGCAGCTGGAGGACGGCTGGACAACAACCGAGGACTGGCGCCTGGACTACGACGGCAGCCAGTGGTGGGTCACGGGCAGCGCCTCGGGCCAGCAGGCCCTGACGGCGACGACCGGCCTGCCCTACCGCTCGGACCAGCGCGAGGTGGCCTTCACGGTCTCGGGCACGGCCACGGCGGGAGACCAGATCTTCTTCTCGACGGACACAGGCATCGTCGAGCACGACGTGGGCGCCATTCCCCTGGCCCAGGCGCGCGTCCCGGGCCAGGCCCTGGCCCTGGTCGGCACCTGGGATCCGAGCACCGAGCAGGGCGGCCTGGTCCTGTGGGACCTGCTGGCCGGCGCGGCCGTAGGGACCGTGGACCTGGGCATCGGCGCCCAGCCCTGGAGCATCGAGGTCGCGGACTCCGACGGCAGCACGGCCCGGGTCTTCGTGGCCGACGCCCAGCAGCCCCTGGTGCACGAGGTCATGGTCGACCTGGCCGACCCGGCCGCCAGCCTGGACGTGGCCATCGAGACCGCGGCCCCGGTGCAGGACGTGGCCTGGATCGCCGGCTCGGACCCCCAGGGGCTGCCCTTTGAGCACCTGCTCGTGGCGCCGGCGGGCCTCAACCGCATCGACCTCTACGATCTGCTGACCGACGAGTGGATCGACGCGAACCCCATGGACGGTGTCGACCTCGCCGGCATCGACCTGCACTCGCCCGTGATCGGCATCGACACCGCGCCGGACCCGATCAAGGTCGCCGTCGTGACGCCCTGGGACGTGCGGGAGGCCGCCTCGGTCGCCGCCGTCACCACCTTCGACGGCTCGCTGCTGCTCATGGACGGCGCGACTGGCTGCCTGGTCTCGGACATCCAGGGCGCTCGCGTGACGACGACCAGCGGCGAGGAGACGGTCGGCTTCACGGACGTGGGCTCGGTCAGCAACCCCTCCATCCAGCCCGACGCTGCCACCGGCCGCAAGGTCGTGACCAGCACCTGTGGTGGCCTGGTCCGCAGCGAGACCTGGACCCTGACCTATGACGGGCCCACCGGCACCTGGGAGGTCCGCGGCAGCGTCAGCGGCGTGCAGAACAACCGCCTGGTCGAGGACCAGCGCTACGTCAGCGACAACGGCGGCTTCAGCCTGATGGTGCTGTCGGGCCCCGACGCCAGCAGCGACGGCGACCAGTTCCAGTTCTCGTCCGAGGAGGGGATCCTCCGCCTGGACCAGATCGTCGACGCCAAGGCGGGGAACACCCCCTTCGAGATGCCGGCCAAGCCGGTGATCTTCCAGTACGACGCCGGCCCCACCGGCGGTGGCTGGGACATCCTGGACCGCCGCACCTTCGCCCTGCTGCCCCTGACCGAGAGCGACCTCGTCGTCCGGGTGCGGCTGCAGGCCTGGCAGATCGAGGTCGTCTGGAAATAGCGAAAGGCGGGCCGTAGGCCGCCTCTCGCGACGGCATTGCAGCTGACGGGCCGGCCCTGCGGGCCCGCCCTCCTCAGCCCACGAGCGCCTCGGCGGTTTCGCGCCGTGGGTCCTTCTTCTTCGCCTTCTTGATGAAGGCTCCGAGCGCCGCCTTGCCGGCCGTGTCCTGCCCCGCGGCGAGCAGGGCGCGGCCCAGGAAGTAGGGCGCCTCGGGCGGGACCCGCTTCTTCCAGTCGACGCAGGCCTGCAGGGCGGCCACGGCGCCGTCCAGGTCGCCGGCCCGGGCCCGCAGCAGGCCACGCGCCAGGTCACCGGGAGCGTCGGCCGGCAGCAGGGCCTGGAAGACCGCGGCGCCGTGCTCCTCCAGGGGCGAGGCGGCCGACAGGCCCTCCCAGTGCAGCTCGTCGGGCCGGGCCAGGTCCAGGGCGGCCTGGTTCACCGCGGCCTCGGTGGCGGCGTACCAGGTGCGCCCCGAGAGCTGGAAGGCGGGCGAGGGCTCCGCGGCCCCGACCTGGCGCACGAACATGCGGCGGATCCCGCCGGGCAGCACGCCGTCCAGGTAGCTCCAGCCCGCCGGGTCCTCGCCATCACCCATCAAGGCCCCGGACTCGGAGAAGGCGGCGAAGCCCACGGGCTGGGCGGGCTCGGGCCCGACCTCGCCGGCATCCCGGCCATCGGTCACGAAGGCACCGCGCAGGGGGGACTCGAACTCGCGCAGCAGGGTCAAGGCGCGCTGCTGCAGCTCGGCCTGGGTGCCGGACAGGCTGAGGGCACCGATGGCCTCGCGGGCGCTGCGGTAGCCGACCCGGGCGGCCACCCAGGAGACCTCGGCGGCGGCGTCGGGCCGCAGGCGCGGGTCGCGCAGGATCTGCACCACGGCAGCCTCGAGCTCGGTGTCCCCCTGGGAGGCCGCCGAGGCGCACAGCCGCAGCAAGCCGATGGCGGCGCCGATCCGCACGTCCCCTCGCGGGTCACGCAGGCCGACGGCGATGCGCTGGAAGCCCTGGGGGATCCCGATGCAGGCCAACATGGAGAAGAGGCCCGCGTTGACCCCGGGGTCCATGCCCTTGAACAGCTCGAAGAGCTCGGTGCGGCGAGCGGCGGACAGCTCGCCGGCCCGGGGACCGACCCGGTAGCGGGAGAGGATGTCGGCGGCGGCGCCGGCGGTGCCCAGCCGGACAGCGGGCGAGATGTCGGCCTGGGCCTGGGCGACCAGCAGCGGGATGTCGTCGGGCGTGCCGTAGCGAGACAGGTCCCGGGCGGCAGAGCAGCGCTGGTGGATGCTGCGCGCCTTGAGGGTGGCGCGGGGATCCTGGGTCTCGGGGGGGGCGGCGTGGTCGAAGGGCACGGGGGGCTCCGGCGGCTCGGGGGAGATCAAGCAGGGAGGGTGCTCAAGGGATGGCAATCAAGGAAGCACGAGAGAGACGGTGGCGAGGCCCTGGTGGCGGATGGCGACGAGCAGCTCGTCCTGCCCGTCGCCGTCGGTGTCCAGGGCCGCGATGGCGGGCGGGTCGGACAGCGCCCAGGTGAAGGCCGGTGCGCCCTGGGCGTCCAGGCCGACGACGCCGCCGTCCCCGCGGACCAGCACGGTGCGCGGGGCACCCTGGGGGCCGAAGCGGCCGGTCAGGATCTGCGGGAAGTCATCGGTGGCGGTGCGGCCGCTGGCGTCGACGTGGGCCGCGCCGGGGGCCGGCAGGACCGCGCCCACCGGGCTATCGACCTGCACGTGGCGGCGGCCCTGGCCATCGACGGCCCAGACGCCGCCCTCTGCGTTGGCGGCCAGGCCCTTGGCGCCGCCCGGCTCCTGGTGGACCAGCCGACCCAGCTCGTCGACGGCCAGCAGCTCCTGGTCGGTGGCCACCCACAGCAGCGTGCCGTCGCCGACCAGGGCCCGCACGGGCGCCCCGGTGGTGAGCAGCCAGCGGGGCCGACCCCCGACCGTGGTGCCCCGCACCCAGTACTGCCCCGGCGCCGCGGTGGCCGGGCCCTGGTCCCAGGCGACCAGCGCCCCACCACCCGGGCCCTCGACCCGGCTCCCGCTGATGGCGCCGTCCAGCGACAACACCAGGGGCGGCCCCTGGTCGCGGCTGATGGCGACCTGCTCCTGGGCGACCACCAGGCCATCGGCCCCCGGCACGCCCAGGAAGTCCACCAGGGAGGCCTGGCCCGAGCTCCACGCGAGCCCCAGGACGGCCTGGCCCGCCTCTGGCCCGCCGCCGGACAGGGCCTGGCCGATCGCCTCGGCCAGCGCGCCCAGGCCGTCGGAGGAGTAGCCGCGCCCCTGGTAGACCAGGGAGCCCTGGCGGTCGATGACGCGGACCGCGGGGATCCCGTCGATCTCGAAGCGCCGCGCCAGCTCGGGGGCGTGGACGACGGGAAAGGGCAGGTCCAGGGACCGGGCGAAGGCCGGCAGGGCCTCAACCGTGGCGTCGTCGTCGATGCTGACGGCCAGCACCTGCAGGCCCTGGTCCTGCTGCCGCTCCCACAACCGGCGCAGCTCGGGAAGCTCCTGGCGGCAGGGCCCGCACCAGGTGGCGAAGAAGGCAAGGACCACGACCTGGCCGCGGTGCTGGTCCAGGCTCCAGGCGCTCCCGTCCAGGGTCGTCGCTTGCAGCTCGGCCAGAGGCGGAAGGGCGGCGCGCCAGGGGCTCGGGCTGTGCAAGGCCGCCATGCCCAGGGCCTGGCGCAGGGGCGGGTGGTCCCCCGCCCGCAGCAGGTCCCGGGCCACCTGCTCGGCCTCGGCCCGCCGGTCGCTGGCCAGCAGGGACATGGTGAGCAAGGCGCGGAGCTCGGCCTGACCGCCGGCGTCGCCACGCCAGCTCCCAGCAGGGTCCCAGGTGTCGGGCGGGCGCCCCGCTTCGGCGGCCTGCAGCGCCCCCACGGCGAGCGCCGCCTGCCCGGTGCGCGACCAGCTCAGGCCCAGCTCGCGATCCAGGGCCGGGTCCCCCAGCTCGGCGTCGCTGAGGACCTGGGCGGCAGCCCGGGCGACCGCGGGGTGCTCCCGGGCCGCCGTGCGCAGGGCCACACGCACGGCATCAGCGGGGGCCACACCCCCGAAGCCATCAGCCACGGCGGCCTGGGCGGCGCGCCGAGCGGCTGCGGGCCGCGCGCGCAGCAGGGCCCGACGCAGGGTCCGCACCGAGCCCGGCACCGCGGGCAGCGCCAGGCCGGGGTCCCCCTGGACGCCGCGCTCGACCGAGAGCTCGCGGTAGTCCCCGTCGTCCGGGCCGCGCACCACCAGCCGGACCGGGCTCCCGACGGGGCCGCGCAGCGCGCAGCGGGCCGCTGTCGGGGCCTTGCGGACGTCGATGTCCTCGACCTGCACGATGAGATCCCCGGGCACCAGGCCGGCCCGTTCGGCGCCCGTGCCGACGCCGACGCCGACCACCAGCTCCCCCTCGGGCAGCTCCTGGATCCGGACCCCCAGCGGGGCCCGGTTCGGGTCCGGCGCCGCCTGCTCAGGCGGACGATGTCCGGCGGCACAGGCCAGCAGGACAGCGGATAGGGCCCACGAGCTCATGGGCGGAAGCGTAGCCCGCCCGCCGGTCGCCCGCGGCCGCCCGTCCGGAGGTCCCGTGCCCATCCTGCTGCTCCTGCTGGCCTGCGCCTCCAACATCCGCAGCCTGTACGAGGCCGACCGCGACGCCGCTCTGGCGCCCCCCTCCCAGGCATCTGAAAGCTGGCAGCCCGAGGTGCGCGTCCGCTTGTCGCAAGCGGCGCTGGATGAGGTGGTGCAGGCGACCCTCGACCAGGGCCTGCTGTCCTGGGACCGCGAGCTGAAGCTGGCGGCGCCCCTGGGGGTCACGGTGACGGTCCACCCCCAGGCCCAGGTCGATCGCCTCTCGCTGTCCGCCAGCGACAGCTGTGAGGGCTGCCTGGACGTGGACGCCTCCCTGGAGGGCTCGGCCCGGTGGAGCGCCGCGGGCGTCTCGGGCAAGGTCCCCTTCACCGCCCAGCTCGGCGCCACGATGTCCTTCGCGCTGGACCACCGGGAAGACGCCTGGGACGTCAGCGGCAGCCTGCGTGATGTCCGCAAGGTCAAGGTCGCCTCGGCCCGCCTGGGGGCGGTCGATGCCACCGGCCTGCTGGGAGACTGGGTGGAGAAGGGCCTGGAGCGCGCCCGGCACCTGGCCCTGGGGACCCTGGGTGGCGCCGCGCTGCCCTTGCGCGCCGCCCGGCTGTCCACGGATCACGGCCTGCTGGAGATCCAGCTCCTCACCGACGTCGCCGGGGGCAGCCCCGTCGCGCGCGGCGATGCGCTGAGCGAGCAATGGGACCTGCGGATCGCCACCCCCACGGTCCTCGCCCTGGCCCGCCGCGCCGCCTTCCAGGCCGGCACCCTGGCCTACGACACCTCGCCGGTGCCGACCAGCCTCTCCCTGGATGGGCAGACCTTCCACATGGGCCTGCGCCTGTGGCGCCTCTCCGGTGCCGGCTGGTGGCGCGACTACACCGTCACGGGCGACGTCCAGGTCAAGGCCCACAAGCTCGCCCTGTCGCCGACGGACGCCCGCGAAGAGGAGCACAGCCGGGGCGCCGGGCTGGCCGATCCCCTGGCCGCCCTGGCCGAGGGGCGCATCCTGGACGCCGTCGAGGGCGGGCTGGCCCAGGCCTTTTCCGCTGCGACAGGGGTGGCCCTGGGGGAGCGCACGCTGCGGGCCCACGTCGTCGCGGTCGCCGGCCAGGCCGAGGTCCTGCAGCTCCAGGGCCGGCTGAGGCTGTCCGACGCGGCGACCCAGGCCGACACTCCGAACGAGGGGGGCCGCAGCTTGGGCCGCTGAGCGGGCGCGTGCCTACACGACGACGGACCGCCATCGCCCCAGCAGGACGGCCCCGCCCTTGCCCAGGGCCTTGGCCACCGTCGTCAGGTTGATGGCCCACCAGATCCCGGCCGGCCCCAGGCCCAGGCCCAGGGCGAGGCCCCAGGCCAGCGGCACCCGCAGCAGGTTCAAGGGCAGGGACCAGGCCAGGACGGTGCCCGTGGCACCCGAACCCTCCAGCACGCCCTCGGACAGCGCCTCGATCGCGACGAAGGGCTGGCTGAGCGCCAGGATGCGGGCGTAGAGGACCGCCTGCTCCAGCACGACCGGGTCGCTGGTGAAGCGGCTGCACAGCGGCCGCGCCAGGAGCAGGAAGACCACCATGACGCCCAGGCCGGCGCCCAGGGACAGCGGCAGGGACAGGCGGATGGCCCGGGTGGCCTGGGCAGGCTCCCCTGCCCCCAGGCTGCGCCCCACCAGGCTGGCCAGGGCCATGGACAGGCCCCAGAACATGGGCCAGGACACCGACTCCAGGCCGTTGAAGCCGATGCCCAGCGCCGCGACGACCTCGATGCCGAGCGGGGCCACGGCGAAGCAAATGAGCGCCTGGTACACCAGGGCGTAGGTGGCCAGGTTCAGGGCGATGGGCAGGCCCAGGCCCACCATCCGGACCAGCTCCGGTCCGGGTCGCAGCTCGGCGACCAGGGAGCCCGGCTGCATCCCGGTCCGCCGCCACAGCAGGACCAGGCCCACGACCACCACCACGCCGCGCGACAGGCCGGTGGCCAGGGCGGCGCCGGCGATGCCCATGCCCAGGCCGTAGATGAACAGGGCGTTGACCAGGGCGTTGAGTACGGCCGCCACGAGCTGCAGCAGCATCATGGTGCCCGTGTGGCCCATGGCGACCAGCACGCTGTCGATGAGGGGGGCCAGGGCCAGGGGCGCGCCGGCGAGGGCGAGCCAGCGCAGGTAGGTCGTGGCCAAGGCTGCCGTGGGCCCCTGCAGCCCCGTGGAGGCGACGACGGCCGGTGCGCCGACCGCCAGCAGCCCCAGGCTCAGCAGGCCCACCCCCAGCGAGCCGACCAGGGCGTTGCCCAGCACCCGGCGCTGCCCCGGTCCGTCGCCCGCCCCGTTCCGGCGGGCCACCATGGGCCCCGCGCCCGCGCTCACCAGGGTGAAGCAGGCGAAGAGCAGGATCGTCACGAAGCCGCAGGCCGCCACCGCCGCCTGGGCCGGGGTGCCCAGCCACTGCACCGAGACCTGGTCCACCAGCCGGAAGGCGTTGTTGAGGATGGCCGAGGCCGCCGCAGGCAGGGCCAGGGCGACGATGGTCCCCAGGCTCAGGCGCGCGGGCGGCGCCCGGCCAGCCACATCGGGCCCAGCCACATCGGGCATCGTGGCCTCACTCGGCGGTGGAGCTGACCGCGGTGCCGACCGGGTTGACCACCGCGTCGCTGCGGTTGGTCAGCAGCCGAATCATGCCGGCCCGACTCACCATCACGCTGACCTCGTCGGCGCTGCCACGCCGCACCGAGTCGCTGTTCACCACGGTCAGGCGGATGTAGCCGCTGCTGCCGAAGTCCCGGGCCGGGTTGCGTACCCAGCCCCGGGGGCTGAAGACGACGGCGTCCTGGTTCTCCCCGGTCCCCGGCCCGGCCAGCTCGGCCCACTGCCGCAGGCAGGCGTCGGCCGACTGCCGGTTGCCCCCCCGGCCGATGTCCACCAGGCCCTCGCTGGCGTCGTCGTCCGAGCCGTCCGCGTCTGCGTCCTGGGGAAGCGTGTCCCAGCGCGAGGAGCCGCGCGAGCTGTTGCCGATCTGCAGCTCCCAGCTCCCGCCCCAGGTGACGCCGTCCGTGCACTCCCCCGGGCTGCCGGTCAGGACCAGCCGCGTCTCTCGGTTGGTGTGGACCGACAGCTCGCGCAGGGCCAGCAGGTCGTCCCGCAGCTCCTTGGCCGCCTTCACCGTGCGGAAGCGCGGGAGCTGGTCCCGCATGCTGCCGTAGCCGAGCGCGGCCAGGATCACGATCACCGCCATCACCACGGCGAGCTCGGTCAGGGTCAGGCCGCTCCGCGCCCATGCGCGTCGTCGAAGCGACCCCCGAAACAGCGCGCGCCGGACCGGGTCCGACGCGCGTGGCTGGCCCTGGGCAGCGGTCAGAATACCTCCATCCAGGCCAGGTTCGCCGTGCCCAGGAAGGGGTCTCCTTCTGCGGCGCGGAAGCCCAGATCGTTGAGGCCGTCCATCGACGCGTTGTGCACGCCGTAGACCAGGTTGCCCTGCTCGGTGACCGTCAAGCCCGAGACGTAGCCGGACTCGGCGACGTGGTCGCTGTCCGAGCTGTCCACGACGCCGTCGCCGTTGGTGTCCATGCCCGGCGAGCAGTCGTCGAAGCGGATGCCGTAGATCCGGCCCTCGCCGCCGTCGCAGACGTCGGGCTGGGGAACCCAGGTCGAGAAGTACACGACACCGGCGTAGGCCAGGGGCTCACCCGTCAGGCCCTCCCCCGCCGACAGGGTGTAGACGCCGTTGGCGCCGCAGGCCGAGATCCCGTCGGCCGTGAACGAGTCACAGGACATCGGGTTGGTGTCGCGGACCGCGAAGAAGTAGCCGTTGTCCGAGGAGGTCCGGCTGTAGGGTGAGCCCGTGCCCCAGTACACACCCAGCGAGCCGTCACTGTGGAAGGTCGTCGTGGCTGCGTAGTAGACCTCGGGCCGGGTGGTCAGGCCACCGTCCCCGATGGGATCGTAGAAGCGGGCCCAGCTCAGGTCGTCGGGCGAGGTGGGGTTGAAGCAGGCCTTGTACATGTACGTGGCGCCAGGATCGGACAGCTTGGAGACATCGGTGGTCGTCGTCGCCGGGCCGGAGCCGCCCTGGTCGGTGGGCAGGTAGGTGGTCGACACCGGGAAGTAGACGGTGTCGGCGTCGCCGTCGGAGTCCACGTCCACGACGGCCAGGGCCGCCGCGATGTAGCCCTGCTCGTAGTGGCTGTCGGCGTCCAGGTTCGGCACCGTGGCCGCCTCGGGGTGACCGTTGTCGCCCCGCGGGTTGTAGCCAGCGGTGGGCCAGCCGTCGGCGGTGGCGTAGGGCCCCTCGGCCAGGTCCCACACGTACAGGTTCGCCTCGGCGCTCATGTAGCCGGCGGTGCTGGTGCTGTAGGGCACCGCGCGACCCGAGCCCCAGATGGCGATGTAGCGATCCCGCTGGTCCGTGGAGTCCGAGGCGTCCCGGATCTGGGCCACGATGGGCCGACCCACACTGTAGCCCTGGGCCGTGGGATCACCGGCGTCGTACTGCTCCCACAGGTACTGCGGGTCCAGCGGGTTGGTGATGTCCAGCGCCAGGGTGAGCGGACCGCCCTTGCCCTGCTGGGTGATCACCACCCGGTGCCACTCGCAGTCGGCCCAGGTGCTCACGCCCGGGTCAATGGTGGCGCACTGCTTGTGACCGTCCCCGTTCTGGTCGATCCAGACGTCGGCCACCACGGGCGAGCCGTCGAAGAGGAAGGTCCGACCGTAGAGCATCAGGTCCATGGCGCTGCCCGCCCAGGACGGCTCCTTGGTGCGGAACAGCAGGTAGCCGGGCATCCAGGCCCAGGCCTCTTCACCGCCCTCGTTGACGGCCGTGCCGGGCAGGTCGTCCAGGTAGAAGGCGTGGAGCATGCCGTCGTTGGCCGCCATGAAGACCATGGACGGGTAGTTGGCGGCCTGCTGCTGGGCCAGGTAGCTGCGGTAGCTGGGCTCCATGGAGTAGGCGTGGTTCAGCCGGGGCTCGACCACGGCGGGCACGCCGTAGGGAGCGTCGCCCAGCTTCCAGTAGCCGCGCTCCTGGTCGATCCAGCGGAACTCCGCGTCGGGACGGCCGCGCAGGAAGTCGACCATCTCCTGGAGGTCGGAGCTGTCGATGGAGCAGTCCTCGTTGAAGTCGTGGTCGGCGTAGGGCCCGACACCGGGGACGCAGGTCGAGGACGAGTAGGCGTTCCAGTCCAGGATCTCGTCCCGCACCGTCGACGAGCCCGCGACCGTAGTCACGAACTGGCGGTCGAAGGGCTGCCGCCGCTCGATGTTGGAGTCCACCGTCAGGCCGGACAAGGTCGAGGCATCCTCGAAGAAGGTGTAGATGTCGCGGTAGCCGACACCGTCCATGTCGCCGTTGTCGTACTCGCTGCCGGGCACCGGGCGGCTGACCAGCAGGTCACCACCGTCCCACACCGCGCCGCCGTAGGGGCTGAGCGGGTCGTAAACGATCTGCCCATAGTCCGGGTCGGTCGGATCGTTGTTGATCGCGTAGCCGCGGATGTGTCCGTAGGCCAACGGGTTGTCGCCGGTCAGCTCGTAGAAGCCGTAGATCAGGTAGTCGCCGCTCGCGGTCACGATGGGCGTCGACCGACTGTAGGTGCCAGCCCGGATGTCCTGCATGACCGTCAGGATGGACGACAGGACCTGGTCCCCCGTCGCCGCCACGTTGTAGATGCCGGCTCCCCCGATGACATCCGACGCGTTTCCGTACAGGTTCTCGGCCACGCTGCTGGGATCGATGCCGATGCCCACCGTGTGCACCGTGACGTTCTGGGTGCCGGTCAGCGAGGAGTTGAAGTCGTCGTTGTACATCTTGTAGACGACGTTGTCGTACAGGCACAGCGTGTCGGCGCCGGAGGTGATGATGCCGCCGCTGTCGCACTTCACGTCGGGCGAGATCGAGGGCTTGTAGGGCCCCGTCACGCTGTTGTCCGAGCGCGGGCGGTTCACGGCGATGACAATGATGTGGGTGACCTGGCAGGAGTACTGGATGGGCGCGTCGACCCAGTCGGCGTTGATGCCGTCCCCGTCGCCGTCCACCCCGTCGCCGGCCGTGGTCTGGGGGAAGTAGCTCTGTCCCAGGTCTTCGATGACCTCTGCGAAGTTGCGGACCTCGAAGGTGGTGGCCGACACCGTCGGCAGCACAGTCGCCAGCTCACCGTAGGTCGTACCCAGCGGGGCGATCGGGTAGTAGTTGTCCGAGCCGGCCGTGCTGGAGGTGCCCACCACGCCGTAGCGGGCCCAGTCATAGTGCTGGACGACCTGCAGGATGGCGTTCTTGACCGTGTCGATGCAGGGCTCGGTCGAGACCACGTCACAAGGGCTGTTCATGTCGCCCGAGCGGTCGATGACGAACAGGATGTTCGGCTCGGCGTACTCGCCGGTCGCCAGGTACTCCTCGCCGGTGGCCGAGGACGCGGCCCGGGCGCTGCCGGGCAGCACCGCGAGGAGCACGGCCGCGACCGGCAGCAGGCTACGAGGGCACATCAGCTTCATGTCCGGCCCCTATCGAATGACGCAGCCGCCACGGATCACCTTTCGGAAGATGCCCGCGGTGGTCGCCTGCGTCTCGTTGACATTGTTGTAGCTGAGGTCCTGCATCCGCGAGGTGGAGGTCATCTCCCAGTAGTCGCTGCGGAACTCGTTCTTGCCCAGCTCGGTCGAGTAGCCGGGGGGCGGGTTTCCGCACCGCAGGTAGGCGGCCTCGACCCAGTACACACCCAGGTTGTGGGCGTAGGCCAGGCCGCCGAACTCCGACTCGGCCTCGGTCGCCTTCACGAAGTAGCCGTAGGTGTCGGGGGCCGTGTCCAGGCCCTCATTGGGCGGGTTCTCGTGCTCGAGCTGCCACCGGGCGTGCAGGGTGCCCGCGTGCGAGGTGTTCATCACCAGCACGTGCTTGCGGTCCTGCAGCGAGATGCGCTGGTCGATGCCCGCCACCGACAGGGAGGTCGCCCCGATCACCGCCAGGATGGCCAGCAGGATCATGGCGACCAGCATGATGTAGCCGCCGCGGCCCCCGTGAGAGGGACGGCCCCCGTGAGGAGGACGGTGCAGGAACGCCGCGGTCGTGCGGGGATCGTTCACAGGGTCGCCTGCAGGCGGAGGTTGCGGACGGTCACCTCGGTCACCAGGACCTGCCGGTAGTAGCCGTCGATGGAGGCGGCCGGCGCGTGGTTGGCCAGGGTCGGCTGCGTGTTCTTGTACCCGTCGTTGGGATCGGTGCGCGCGCTGCGCACCAGCAGGCTCAGGCGCACCATCTGGACCTCGTGGCCGTGGGCGTCGGTGACCGAGTCCACCCAGGTCGCGGTGGGCGCCGTGCAGTCATCGACGCTGCCGTCCCCGTCCGCGTCGAGCATGCAGTACTCGATCTGCAGATCCTCGACGTTCTCGACCAACGGGATGTCGTCGGCCTCGGGCCAGTCCAGGTCCAGGTCCAGCATCAGCACCGGCTGGCCAGGGTTGCCCGGGCCCACGCCGTCGTCGTTGTTGTCGATGTAGAAGGTCATGACCTGCGCCTTGCTGCAGTACATGGCCGGAGAGAGGTTCTCGCCCAGCGGGCAGACCGACTGGAAGTCCAGGTAGGAGGTCGCGTCGTGGACGTAGACGGCGCCGGTCGAGGTCGGGTCCGCGCTGAGCACCCAGAGGTAGGTCTCCATGCCGCCGAGCGCCGCGTAGTCCATGCACATCATCATCTCGCCGGCCCCATACTCGGCGAGGCGGGCCGGGTAGTCCCGGACGCCCATGGGGAAGTCGAGCTCCGTGGTCTCACAGTTGTTGAGCACCGTGGTCTTGGTGCCCATGGTCGACGAGGGATCCCCGTAGACCACCGTGATGGCGTCGGTGCCGTCGCCGCCGGTCCAGTTGTCGTGGGCCATGATGACGGGCAGGTCGTTGTTGACGTCCGAGCCGCTGCCCAGGTAGCCGTCGACCCGACCGCTCGTGCCGAAGCCCGCCATGCGGATGCTGCGGGTGAGCACATCGGTCGCGAAGCGCTGGTTCTGGTGCATCTCCATCTGCAGGTCCTGGAAGAGGAACTGCCGGCTCTGCACGGTGAACAGGGAGTACAGGCCCACCACCACCACGCTGGAGATGGCGATGGCCACCATCAGCTCGATGAGGGTGAAGCCTGACCGCGTGCGGGCGGTCCAGGCCGGATGCCGGCGAGGGGGCAGCCGCATCACGAATCCCGGAAGCGGTAGGAGGAGATGGTCGTGCCGCGCCACTGGTTGAAGGAGCGGTCCTGGTACACGCAGCGCACCCGGATGCGCTTCCAGGTCTTGTCGGTGTCCATGTCCTGCACGTCCCAGGAGACCCAGTAGCCGGGGGTCGTGGCAGACACGCGCTCGTTCAGCGCGTTGACCGGGCCCGGGTCGCCGGCCTCTTCCCCGTTCTCGTGGGGGAGGATCACCCAGAGGTTCGACGAGTTCGTCGGGTCGACGCCAGCGTCCACCAGGGTCGAAGGCTCCGAGCCGGCGCTCCAGGGCACGGCCTGGAGCTGCTCCATCTTGAGCTGCGCCAGGTAGGTGCAGTCCGTCATCTTGCGGGCGTGCATGTTCGAGCGCACCGCCTGGCTGTGGAAGCCGAACATGACGATGAGCGAGAACCCGAGCAGCGCGCTGGCGATGAGCGCCTCGACCAGCGTGAAGCCGCGCGCACCCCACGCCCTGCAGGACGCCCCCAAGGGCAGCAGGCGGCGGTGGAGCGGCCGATGGGGGCGAGCGGGGCACATGCGTCGGGGGATCCTGGCAGAGACAGCGTTCACTGGCTCATTGGCTTTGGTCACGGCGCAGGCCACTGGGCCGTGTGCCCTACCGTGAAGCAATATCCGTGCCGCCGAAGAGCGGTCACAGGAGCCCGTGGTGGACGGCATCGTTGTGCAGCCATGGGTATTTCTTCCTACCCGGGTGGAACTAATTTCCTAGTCGGGAGCGGCGGGTTTCCTATTCGGGAGCGACGGGGGAAGGCGCGGCGACGACCTCGCCGGGGTCGAAGCCAGGGCACGCATCCTGCACCATGCCGCGGCTGCGGCCAACCGCGCGCTGTACGTCCCCCTGGGTCGGCAGCCGGACCCCGGTGTCCGCGGCCGCCTGGACGGCGTGGTCCGCCGCGTCCAGCCAGGCCAGCAGCGGGGGCACGGTCTCGGCGCAGCGCTGCGGATCGGCGCGGTCCGCCACGCTGGCGACGAGCACCCGGGCGCGCTGCAGGTAGAGGGTCGCGACGGTGCGCACCGGCGTGTCCTCCAGGGCCAGGGCCCGGTCCACCAGGGACAGGGCCTCCACCAGCCGCTTCTGGCGCAGCCGCGCCTCGACCAGGCCCACGTGGTACTCGGCATCGTCGGGGAAGCGCGCGACCAGGCTCTCGTAGCGTGCCGCCCCGCCGGCGATGTCCCCGTCTGAGAGCTCCAGCAGGCCCATGCTGCTCTGGACCTTGGGGTCGTCGGGGGCCAGCTGCAGCGCCTTCACCAGCAGCACACGCGCCTTGGTGGGCTGCCCCTGGGCCATGTCCACGCTGGCCTGGCCGCGCAGACACTCGGCCTGGTCCGGTGCCAGCTCGCCACAGCGCTCGAAGGCCGCCTGGGCCGCCTCCGGCTCGCCGGCCAGCAGGTAGGTCCAGCCCAGCCCCGCCAGGGCGCCGATCTGCACCGGGTCCCGGGCCAGCGCCTGCCGGAACCGCGCCTCGGCCCGGGGCAGGTCGTTGTCGTCCAGGGCCTGCCGGCCCCGCGCCGCCAGGTGCTCGGCGTCCTGGCTCTCCACCACCAGGGCCGCCACACCCCCCAGCCCCAGCAGGACCAGCAGGACGAGGGCGACCAGGCGGCCTGTGCCGGAAGGTCTGCTCACCCGTCCTCCAGCCCGTAGTCGCGGACCTTGTAGACCAGGGTCTTGTAGGAGATGTCCAGCAGCCGGGCCGCGTGGGAGCGGTTGCCCCCGGTGCGGACCAGGGCCTCGGAGATCAGCCTGCGCTCCAACTCGGCGGTGTGCAGCTTGATGGACAGCTCGCCGCCTTCCGCCTGGGTCCCCCCAGCCTCGCCGACGGGCTGCGCGCCGGGCTCCCGCGCCCCGGGGAGCGCCGGTCCAGGCCCCTGCTCGTCCAGCAGCTCCAGCGGCAGGTCGGCGACCTCCACCCGGTCGCCCGTGGCCATGAGCACCGCCCGCTCCAGCGCGTTCTCGAGCTGGCGCACATTTCCGGGCCAGCGACAGGACACCAGCTGGCGCAGCGCCTCCACCGACAGCCCGCGCACGTCCCGGCCCAGGCGGTGGGCGGCCCGCGCGATGAGGGCTTCGGCCAGGACCGGCACGTCCTCGGCCCGGGCCCGCAGCGGAGGGATCCGGACCTGGACCACGTTGAGCCGGTAGAAGAGGTCCTTGCGGAAGCGCCCCGTGTCCACGTCGCGGGCGAGGTCCCGGGCCGTCGCGGCCACGACCCGCACGTCGACGGGCAGGTCGCGGCTGCCACCGACCCGGCGGACGCGGCCGTCCTCCAACACCCGCAGCAGCTTGGACTGCAAGGCCAGCGGCATGTCGCCGATCTCGTCGAGCATCAGGGTGCCGCGGTCGGCCTGCTCGAACAGGCCGGCGTGGGCCCGCACGGCCCCGGTGAAGGCGCCACGCTCGTGCCCGAACAGCTCGCTCTCCAGCAGGTTCTCGGGGATGGCCGCGCAGTTGACGGCCACCATGGGCGCACCACTCCGATCCGAGCGGCGGTGCAGGGCGCGGGCCAGCAGCTCCTTGCCCGTGCCCGACTCACCGGTCAGCAGCACGGTGGAGGGGTAGGCCGCCACCCGCTCGATCATGGCCATGACCTCGCGGGCAGCCTCGGAGCGGCCGATGAAGCCCTCCAGCTCCTGGGCGCCCCCGACCTGGGCCCGCAGGCGGCGGTTCTCGGCGGCCAGGGCCTCGCGGTCGACGATGCGCTGCAAGCAGGCCCGGATCTCGTCGGCCCGGAAGGGCTTGGAGATGAAGTCGTAGGCCCCCTCGCGCAGCGCCTCCACCGCCAGGTCGGTCGAGGCGTAGGCGCTCATCATCACCATGAAGACGCCGCGGCCCGCCAGCTCGCGCAGCAGGTCCATGCCCGACATGCGCGGCATCCGCACATCGCAGAAGACGACGCGGATCTGCGGGTTGTCGGCGAGGACCTGCAAGGCCTCCCGGGCGCCGGGCGCCTGGAAGAGGGGGTAGCCCAGGCGCTCGATGATCACCTTGAGCAGGTGCCGCAAGGAGGCCTCGTCATCCACCACGAGGACCGCGGGGAGGCCCGTGTCCAGGCGCTCCCCTTGCTCGTTCTCGGTGCCCTCGGACCGGGCTTGTGCTTCGCCACGCATCCCGGGCACGATAACCGAGCGGAACGTGGACACGCCCGACGCCCCGCTCCGCCTGCTGCTGGTCGCCCACGGCTACCCGCCGCGGGAGGCCGCAGGCACCGAACAGCACGTCGCCCTGCTGGCCCGGGAGCTGCACGCCCAGGGGCACCGGGTCGAGGTCCTGGCCGCGACCCGAGACCCCGCACGCCGGCAGTACGCGAGCTGGACCGAGGCCGATCCCGAGGGCTTCCCCGTCCACCGCCTGGTCGACAACCTGCCGGCGCGGGCCCTGGCCCAGGCCGAGCGGGATCGCGCCGTCGAGGCGGTGGCGCGGCGCGTCGAGGCGCGCCTGCAGCCGCACCTGGTGCACCTGCACCACCTGCAGTTCCTGTCCAGCGGGCTGCGATTTGCCTGTCCCACCGTCCTGACCCTGCACGACCAGTGGTTGTGGTGCGCGGCGGGGGGGCTGGGCCTGCTGCCCGACGGCGCGGCCTGCCCCGGGCCGACGCCCGACCGCTGCGCGCCCTGCGCCGCCGCCTGGCAGCCGGTGCCCCGCCCCGCCGCCCGGCTCCTGCTGTCCACGGCCGGTCGCCTGGCCGGCCGCGTGCCCCCTGCCGCGCTGCACGGCGCCCTGCGCTGGCTGCCCTCCCCCGTGCGGCGCCAGCTCCAGGCCCCGATCCGGGGGCGCCCCGCCGAGCCCGCCGCCGCCGCCGCCGCGCGCAACGCCGCCCTGGCCGCCCTCGCGCGGAGCTGCGCCCTGCGCCTGGCCCCCAGCCAGCACCTGGCCACCCTCGCCACGGCCCAGGGCCTGGGTCCGGTCGAGGTCCTGGGCAACGGGGTGCCCGCCGGGGGGCCGCGCGCAGCCGAGGCGCGGGATGGCCCCTTCCTGTTCTTGGGCACCATCGCGGCCCACAAGGGCCCCGACCTGGTGCTGCGCGCCTGGCAGCGGGCCTTCCCGGCCGGACAGCCCGCGCTGCGCATGCACGGGCCGGTCCAGTACCCCGGCCTGGTGCCTGCGGCGCGGCTGGGTGGCCCCCTGGATCGGGCCGGCGTGGCCCAGGCCCTGGCCGGCGCCCGGGCCCTGGTGCTGGGCTCCCGCTGGCCCGAGAACGCGCCCCTGGTCGTGCTGGAGGCCCGGGCCGCGGGCTGTCCTGTGGTCGCACCGGCCTGCGGCGGCCTGCCCGAGCTGGTGCAAGAGGGCGTCGACGGCTGGCTCTACCCGCCGGGCGACGAGGCCGCCCTGGCCCGGATCCTCCAGCGAGTGGTCACCGCGCCCCTGTCCCGCCCACCGCGACCGCCCCCCACGGCCCGCGACCAGGCCCGGGCGCTGCTGCGGCACTACCGCCGCGTGTTGGGGCAGGCCTGATGCGGATCTGCCTGGTCCTGCACGGCTGGCCGCCCGCCACCATGGGCGGCACCGGCCTGTACGTCGAGGCCCTGGCCCGGGCCCTGGTGGCCCGAGGACACACGGTCGCCTGCCTGTCGCCGCAGCTCGAGGCGGGGTGGCGCGGCGCCCCCCAGGTGCAGGCGGCCGGGGGCAGTGGCGAGACCGGCGAGATCTTCCGCCTGCGCGCCGGGCCGCCCGAGCGCTGGGAGCAGGGCTGGTCCCGCCCCGATCTGGACGCCGCCTTCCGCGGCTTCCTGGCGAGCTGGGGCCCCGACCTGGTCCACGTGCACCACCTCTCCCACGGCTCCCTGGGCTGGCTGCGGGCCGTCCGGCGCGAGGGCCGGGGACTGGTCCTGACCCTGCACGACTACGCCCTGCCCTGCGCCCGGGGCCAGCTCGTCGACCGGTCGCTGCAGCTGTGCCCGGGCCCCTCGGACCTGGGCTGCGCCACCTGCGTGGCCGAGCAGCTCGCCCTCAGCCCGGCCACCGCCGCGGCAGGCCGCGTCCTGGCCGCCGCCCCGGTCCTGCGCGGACGCCTGCGGGGCCTGCTCGCCGCCGCCGGCCCTGCGCGCGGCGCCCAGGCCCGGATCGCCGCCCGCCGGGCCGCCGTGACAGCCGCCCTCCTCCAGCCCCATCGCCTGCTCTCCCCCAGCCAGGACCTGGCCCGGCGCTTCCAGGGCATGGGCCTGCGCCGCCCCGAGCTGCACCCCCTGCCCCTGGTCCGGCCCGTGCCCCCGGCCCCGCCCCCCGGCGCCGGCCCCCTGCGCCTGCTCTTCGCCAGCAGCATGCTGCCCACCAAGGGCCCCGACCGCCTGCTGGCCGCCTTCGCCCGCCTGCCCCAGGGCGCCGCCACCCTGAGCCTGGCCGGCGCCTCTCCCCCCTACGACGGGCAGCCCGGCTGGGCCAAGGACCTGCGCAGGCGCGCCGAGCAGCAGCCCGGTGTGCGCTGGTGGGGCGAGGTGCCCCCCGCACAGGTGCCGGCCCTGCTGGCCGATCACGACGTGCTGGTCCTGCCCTCCACCTGGCCCGAGAACAGCCCCCTCATCGTGCGCGAGGCCACGGCCGCCGGCCTGCGGACCCTCCTGCCCCGCCAGGGCGGCGCCCGCGAGCTCGACCCCCTGGCCCGCCTGGTGCCCGGCGGCGACGACGACGCCCTGCTCTCCGCCCTCCAGGACGAGCTGCTCCTGGGGCGCGGCCGGCACGCTCCCCGCGCCTGGCCCTCGGCCGGGTCCCACGCGGCCGACCTGGAAAGGGAGGTATATGCATCCCTCGCGGGTCGACTCCCCGGCTAGGCCGCCCCGCCCTCATCGACCGGAGTCGTGCGTGTTCCGCCCTGCTGCTCCCCGCCCCGCCGCCGTGCGCCAGGCCCCGCTGCCCCTGCTGGCCCTCCTCCTCTCCCCCCTCCTCGGCCGCGCTGCCCTCGCTGGCGACCAACAGTGCCAGCAGTGCTGCAACGACGCGGGCCTGTACTCCTGCCCCACCCGGGTCAAGGTCTTCGGCCCCGGCAGCCAGGCGACCGAGATCAGCGGCGGCGTCCGGGTCACCGGCTACTGGCGGCTGGACTGCGAGGCCGGCGCCAGCTTCGAAGAGTCGGGGACCGTGGTCCTGTCGGCCCGGCCGCACGACGGCGAGGTCATGCTGGTCGGCTCGCCGGCCCTGACCGTGGCCTGCTTCCGGGACTGGTGCCGCCTTCCCCAGGGCGCCTGCATCGAGGACGGGGCCGACGACAGCTCGGTGCTGGTGCGCTGCCTCGACGGGCAGCCCCTGCGGGCCGACGAGTACGTGCACACCGGCGTCGAGGCCCGGGCCGTCTACACCCCCGCCCAGCCCCAGCCCAACCCGGGCACCGGCCAGCGCACCGCGCCCCAGACCCAGACGCAGCCCCGCGCCACCTACGTCCCGCCGCCGCCGGAGCCGCAACCCACCCCGGCGCCGCAGCCCCAGCCGTCCTACGTGCCGCAGCCCTCCTACGTGCCCCAGCCCTCCTACGTCCCGCCGCCCCCGCCCGTGACCACGGCGCCGACCCCCACCTACGGGCCGGGCGCCGAGCAGCGCACCACCGAGGAGCCCTCCTACGGCGGGGTCCACGTCACCACCGTCGTCGTCGAGCCGGCCCAGGTGCAGTACCCGCCCCACCTGCCCGGCGACGGCCCCATCGACCTGCACATCGCCTTCGACCTGCCCCCCGCCCCGGGCCCGCGCTGCGCCACCTCCGACGCCGTGGCCCAGGAGGCGACCCGCCACCTGGACATGGGCGACGAGGCCCGCCTGCGGGGCGACAACGACGGCGCCGCAAAGGAGTACCGCGCCGCCTTGGTCATGGACCGCTGCAACGCCATCGCCTGGGCCGCCCTGGGGCAGCTCGCGCTGGCCGCCGACCAGGTCGACATCGCCACCCAGACCCTCGAGGTGGCTGTCACGCTTCGTCCCGATCACTACGGGGCCCTGACCTCCCTGGGCCTGGCCTACGAGGCCCGCGGCGAGCTGGCCAAGGCCCGCGACGCCTTCACACGCGCCCTGGCGCTGCGTCCCGGCAACCCCGCAGCCGAAGACGGGCTGGCCCGGGTGCAAGGCGCGCGCTGAGCCTCCTCGGGGGAGCGCGCCCGCGGCGACGTTGACCGCGACGGCGTGCCATCGGTAGAGTCCGGTGTCCGATGGCCGGGCCTGTAGCGCCCCGCCCTCCCGTTGCGCCCGCACCCAGGCCTCCAGCGACGCTGTGGGCTGCGCCGCAGCGCCGCGTTCATCCCCCGGGAGCCCCCATGTCCGATGCGACCTTTGTCCTGCCCGAAGGCCTGGTGCTGGCCCAGGAGGAGCACGGCCTGACCATCGAGTACGCCGGCAACATCGAGCTGCACAGCACGCTGGGCGGCCGGCTGGCGCGGGTGTCCTCCACCGAGGGCGACGTCATCCTGCACCTGCCCCTCGAGGCCGGCAGCATCTCGGCCACCGGCGTGGTCCGCTGCAAGGGCGACCTGAAGGTCGGCGAGCTGTCGGCCGGCACCGTCGAGATCTCTGGCGACCTCTCGGCCGAGGAGCTGCGGGTCGAGGGCGCGCTGCGCTGCGACGGGGACCTCACGGCCGGACAGCTCTCTGCCGGAGAGGTGCATTGCGCGGCGCTTCAGGTGCGACAGGTCAGCGTCGGTGGTGAGGTCGAGACCAGCGGGGCGGTCCACATCCAGCGCGGCCGCGTGGGCGGTCTGCGCTGCGGCGGCGCCCTGGACAGCGACGGCCTCACGGTCGACGGCGAGCTGAACTGCCTGGGACGCGGCAAGGTCTCCACCCTCCAGGCCGGCAACGCCAGCTTCGGCGGCGAGCTCGAGCTCGGCACCGGCATGGTGGAGCGCGACCTGGACGTCGCCGGCGGCCTGCGGGCCGACCAGGTCCAGGCCGGCGGCCGTGTCCACACCGACGGCGACCTGGTGGCCGACCAGCTCCAGGCCGAGCGCCTGGAGGTCGGCGGCGAGGCCCGGATCCCCGCCATGCAGGTCGTGGGCACGGTCCAGGTGGCCGGGGCCCTGAGCACCGGGACCCTGGATGTCGGCGGGCTGCAGGTCGGCGGCGCGCTCAAGGCCGACACGGTGCGCGCCAGCGGCCTCATCCAGCTCTCCGGGGGCGTCCAGGTCGATCGCCTGGAGGGTGGCACCATCCAGGTCGAAGGCGGCAAGCTGCACGCCCGGGTCATCCAGGGTGGAGAGGCGGTCCACATCGGCGCAGTGAAGGTCCACTGCGACATCGTCATCGCGCCGGTCGTCAGCCTGGACCCCACCGCCACCGGCCGGATCAGCGTCATCGAGAGCCGGACCGAGGTCGGCACCAGCCGGGTCAAGGGCTGCCTGAGCCTGGAGGACCTCGACGAGCTCTTCGGCAACGCCGAGCAGTTCCTGGCCGAGCGCGGCGTCCAGCGCCTGGGCGCGCGGCCTCCCACCGACCTGGCGGGCGAGCCCGGCCCCGAGACCGAGGCCGAGACCACGGCCGATTCCGACGCCGAGACCTCGGTGGTCCTGGAAGTGCAGATCGACGACGAGCCGGTGGACCAGGCCTTGCCGGGCCTGGCCGACGAGCACGAGCAGGCCGGGGACGAGCCCCTCACCTACATCCCCGAGACCACGCCTGGCATCCGCCTGGACCTGGGCCGGGCCAGCGCGCCGGTGAGCGGCGCCGACAGCGACGACAGCGCCGACAGCGGCGGCGACAACAGCGGCGGCGACAACAGCGGCGGCGACAACAGCGGCGGCGACAACAGCGGCGGCGACAACAGCGGCGGGGGCATGGTCGAGGAGCTGGAGCCCGACGTCGCCCTCGAGCGCATCGAGGACCTGCCCTCGGCCGCCGACGTCCAGCCCCTGGACATCCCCACCGCCACGGTCCGCGTGGGCGAGGTGCACAGCGCTGAGGAGCCGGGCGAGGAGCTCTTCGGCTGGGCCGACCAGATGCTGTCCGAGGTCGTGGCCGAGGGCACCGCGCACCATCCGCCCGCCGAGGTTGAGGTCTCCCTGCACGAAGAGCCCGAGCTGGAGCTGGAGCAGGAGGAGGACGAGGATGAGCTGGAGCAGGAGGCAGCCGAAGCCCCGGCCGCCGAAGACCAGGCCGCCGAAGACCAGGCCGCCGAAGACCAGGCCGCCGCCGTGACCATCGAGCCGGCGCGGGTCGCGGTCGAGCAGGACCCCATACACGGGCAGCTCCAGGAGACCGTCGGCCGGATCATGGGCTGCTACGTCCACACCGAGATGCCCCCCGCCGTCACGCGCCTGTGGGGCCTGGTCGAGGCGCAGGACTACCCGAAGATCCGCAGCGACATCACCGAGATCTGGAACCAGCTGCTGAAGTTCCACCAGAAGCGCGGCATGCGGATCCAGCCCCAGGTCACCACGACCTTCAACACCATCAACTCGCTGGTGCGGAAGCTGTAAACCTGGGGGCGCGGACGGGGCCCCGGCTTGCGAGGCCGGGGGGGCGCCAGTACACTCCCGCTCCGCGCTGCGCCTGTCGGGCGACCACAGGGTCGCATCGCAACGGCGACGCGGGCGCAGACCCTTTCCACTCGGAGAGCCCCGCATGAAGTCGGATGCCCTTCGCCGCGCGGCGACCCGGCTGCTGCCGGCCATGCTGGCCTCCGTGGCACTGGCCGGCTGCAATCACTACGAGCTGTTCTCGCTGGCCGGGTACGAGCAGGCGAGCTTCCAGAACGCGGCGGACGTCCTGTTCATCGGGGACAACTCGCCCTCGATGGAGCAGGAGGGTGCGGCCCTGGGGCTCAACTTCCAGGTCTTCATCCACGCCCTGGCCAACCCGGCCACCGGCGCCTCCAGCGGCACCCCCCTGTCCAACGCCGTGGGCGACTACGTCGACTACACCAGCGACCCGGGCAGCGTGCTCGACTACCAGCTCGGCGTGACGACCACCACGGTCGACCCCTCGCGCGGCGACCCGACGGCGCTGGACCCCGGTGAGGCCGGCACCCTGATCGGCCCCGTCCTCGCGCGGGGTGAGGGCAACGTGCAGGCCGGCTTCCTGGGCCAGTTCCTCTGCCAGACCGTCAACTGGAACGAGTCCGACCTGGTCCCGGAAGACCCGGCCTGGGCCTGTGGCGACGCCGCCCTGCCCACCGAGATGAGCGTCGAGTACCTGGACTGCCTGTGCGGCGAGGGCACCTGGAACGACAACCAGGGCTCCGGCACCGAGCAGCCGCTGGAGGCCGCGCTGCTGGCCATGTGCCGCGCCTCGGCCGACCCGCCCGAGGACTGCTACCACACCTACCACGGCACCCCGACCGAGACCGACACCGGCGTCGTCGATGACATCGACACCTTCGGTCCCAGCGACGTCGGCACCAACGCCGGCATGTTCCGCGAGGGCTCCACGGCCGTCGTGGTCATCGTGACGGACGAGGGCGACAACAGCACCCAGTTCCTGGCCACCGGCGACGACGACGCCAGCTACTACCTCAACGCCTACGCCCAGTTCCCCTGGACCACTCGCTTCGCGGTCATCGGCCCCCGCTACGACGCCGAGAACCTGCACGCCAGCGCCTGCTCCATCGCCAACGACGGCACACGCAGCGACGTCGCCTTCTGGTCGGTCGACCGCCTGTACCAGGCCGCGTCCTCGACCGGCGGCTTCTACGCCGACATCACGACGGGCGGCGAGACGGACTGCGACGTGGCCGACTTCGCCACCTACCTGCAGCGCCTGGGCGACCTGCTCAACAACCTGGTCAACGCCTTCCCGCTCAAGAGCATCCCCGACGCGTCGACCATCCGGGTCTTCGTCAACGGGGACGAGATCAGCGAGTCCTCCGTGGACAGCTCCAGCGGCCAGTCCATCTACACGGACGGCTGGTCCTACGCCGCCGACCAGAACGCGGTCGTCTTCTGGGGCGGCGCGGTGCCCGACTACAACGCCAACGTCGAGATCTACTACCGGCCCCTCGAGGGCAAGCCGCGCGACCTGCCCTTCTAGGCCCCACCCGGGCCCGATGGCCGGCGTACCGCAGCATCCCCTCGACCCCACCCTCCCGCTGAACCCGCTTCCACCGAGCTGTCCATGCGTCGCGTCCCGTTCGCCCTTGCCGCCCTCGGTGCCCTGGCCGGGACTCCGGCCCTCGCCCAGGACGAGCCGCTGAAGACCGTCGACATCGGGGTCGTCCAGGACTCCGACATCAACGTGGTCCAGAAGCTGCTCTACCCGAAGGCCGGCCGCACCGAGCTGGGCTTCCACCTGGGCTGGCAGCCCTTCGATGCCTTCACCACCACCCCCATGGCGGCCATCACCTTCGGGGGGCACCCCTCGGAGACCCTGGGCTGGGAGCTCGGTGTCGGTGGTGGCTACGGCCTGAAGAACGGCACCCTCACCAAGATCGAGGGCCCTGCCTACGGGGTCTCTCCCGACGCCTACCGCTACCTGGCCAGCGCCTGGGGCGGCGTCCAGTGGGCGCCCATCTACGCCAAGATGAGCTTCATGGGCCGCAAGGTCATCCACCATGACGTCTACGGCACGCTGACGGCCGGGGCGACCATGGAGCAGGCCGTGCTGCCCGACCACACCATGGCCGTCGCGCCGACCCTGGGCGCCGGCGTTGGCATGCGCTTCTTCTTGAACGACAAGACGACCCTGCGGGTCCAGTTCAAGGACGATGTGCTGGCCGAGTACCGGTCCAAGACCGCCGCCACCCAGGGCCTGTTCATCAAGCAGGACGCCAGCATCACAGCGGGCATCACCCTGCTGGGGAAGCGCACGTGAGGAACCTGCTCTCGGCGGGCATCCTCGCCCTGGTGCTGGCCGCACCCGCCGCGGCCCAGGCCCAGCCCGTCGACGGCGCGCGCCCGCTGCCCTCCATGGAGCAGCGCACCGCCGCCTTCGGCGAGATCGACGCCGCCATGCAGAGCGGCGACAAGCTGCACGCCGCGGACCTGCTGCTGGCCCTGAGCCAGGACCCGGCCCAGCAGGTCTTCCACGCCGAGGTCTGGGCCCGCCTGGGCGCCATCCTCGACGAGCAGGGCTACCCCCACGCCGCCCTGTCGGCCTACGCCCGCGCTCTGCAGACCGACGCCAACGGCGTCAGCTCCGTGGCCAAGGACGCCCTGCGGCTGGCCGACCAGGTCCACGACACGGCCCTGCTGCAGCCCGTCTTCGCCCGCAACGTCGGCATCGACGTGGACGCCGCGACCCGGGGGCGCATCGCCTACCTGGCGGCCCGCAACGCCCACGCCCAGCAGAGCTACGCCACGGCGGTCGCCTTCCTCAAGATGGTGCCCGCCGACTCGCCCGACTACGCCGACGCCAAGGCGCTGGAGGGCGTGGTCCTGTCGCACACCTCGCACTACGCCGAGGCCGTCGCGGCGCTCCAGGTGGCCGCCGCCGCCGGTGCCGGTCGCCCCGACGCCGAGCGCTTCAGCACGCTGATGAACATGGACATCGGCCGCGCCTACTTCGGCGATGGCGATTTCGTCCGGGCCAGCGAGTACTTCTCCAAGATCGCCCGCAGCAGCCCGCAGTGGCCCGAGGCCCAGTTCGAGCGCGCCTGGGCCCACTTCCGCCTGGACGACCTCAACGGCGCGCTGAGCCTGCTGTCGGTGCATAGCTCGCCCTTCTTCGCCAACGAGTACTACCCGGAGGCCGCCCTCCTCGAGGTCTACAGCCTCTTCCTGCTGTGCAAGTTCCCGGCCGCCGGAACGGGCATCGACGCCTTCCAGGCCCGCTTCACACCCATGCTGGAAGAGATCAAGACCGTGGGCGCCCTGGACGCGCCGGCCCTGTTCCAGCAGACCCGCGCCACCGTCATCGACGGCAAGCCGGGCAAGCTGCCGCCCATGGTCCTGCGCTCCTTCCAGGATGAGGCCCGCTTCCAGGACGCCGTGGTCTCGGTAGACCAGATCGACCAGGAGCTGTCCCGCATGGGCAAGGCCAGCGGGAGCTGGGCCGACCAGGCCCGCACCTGGCTGCAGACGCGCCGCGCCGACATCATCCAGGCCGAGGGGGGCCGGGTCCGCGACCGGGCCCGCGCCATGGAGGACGAGCTGGGTGCCATGCTCTCCAATGTGGAGCTGAACAAGCTCGACATCATGCAGATGGAGAGCCACATGTACGAGCGTGCCAGCTACACGGGCGTCATGGAGAAGGCCAACCGGACGGCCGACCGCCAGGTCCGCACCAAGAAGGGCTACCTGCTGTGGCCCTACGAAGGTGAGGTCTGGGCCGACGAGGTGGGCTGGCTGCGCATCGACACCAAGGCCGAGTGCCCCGAGAGCCTGCGCAAGGGCGACGAGTAGCGGCCCAGGGCAGGGCCACCCCACCCTCGGGCCCGGGCAGCGCTATTCCTCTTTTTTCGGGCCCTTGTCGTCCGGGCCCTTGTCGTCCGAGCCCTTGTCGTCCGAGCCCTTGTTGCGTCGGCCCAGGGTCATGCGACCGCCCATGGCGGCCATGCCGAAGAGGTCGTCCAGGCTGTCCCCCGAAGGCGGCAGCGCGCGCGGACGAGGCGGCGCCTCGGGCGCGGACGGAGGCGCCGGCTCTGCCGAGGTCTCCGGCGCAGACGCGACCTCGGTCACGACCGGGGCCATGGTCTGGGTGGGCTGCATGCGGTAGCGGCCCGTGCTGCCCCGGCCCTCGGCGGCCGGCAGCGGGGGCAGGCGACGCCCCGCGGCCTGGGGTGCGGGCACCGGGGTCGCGACCGGCACCGGCGGCGCGCCCTGTGGTCCGGCCTCGGGCACCCGGTCGGGGCGCATGGGGATGGGCCGGCGCAGGGGCTGGCGCAGGTCACGGGCCCCAAAGGCGCGGGCCATGGCCGAGGGCCCGCCGGGGGGGAGGCCCGTCGGCGTCTCTGCGGCAGGGGGCGGCGCGGCCGGCCGTGGCGCGGTCTTGCTGGGCGTGGGCTTGCTGGGCGTGGGCCGCGAGCTGGTGCGCTCGTCGCCGACCGGCTTGGGGCGGAAGCGGGCGATGGGATCGACCGGCTCGGGCTTGCGGGTCTCCTTGCTCTGGGGTGGGGACAGGTGGCCCGCCACCTGGCGGCGCTCCCCCAGCTTCAAGGAGACCGGGCCCAGGGCGATGGGATCGTCGGGCGCCGTGGGATCCGGGTCCCAGGGGTCACGCACCCGGTACTTGGCGAAGATCCGGCTGCTGACCGCCACGTTGGGGCGGGAGAAGCCCCGCGGACCCAGGCGGGCCAGCAGGCGCTCGGCGGCGGTCGGGCGCTGCTGGAGCTCGTCGAGGACCTCGGCCCCGCGCCGCTCCTCATCCTTGCTGCCCGCTCGACCTGCCATCCACCGCTCCCCGGAGCCGCGCCGGCGCGCCCCCGGGGCAGTGTAGTCCGAAGTGTCGTCCGACCCGCCAGCTGCGGCGCAGCCCCGAAGCTCAGCCCCGGCGTAGGTGCGGGCCGACCTCGGCCTCGGCGGCGCGGTCGGCGCGCAGCAGGTCCCCGGCCAGCGCGCGCAGGGCCCCCGCCTGCACCTGGCGCGGCCAGGCCAGCACCTCTCGCCAGTGCTCGGCGCCCGGCCCGTAGCGCTCGGCAGAGGCCAGGTGGCCGGCCCGGTCGGCGGCCCGCTGCAGGCCCAGCGCCGCGCCGTCCACGACCCGGCACTTGACCCGCTCCAGCTCCTCGGCCGGCACCTCCTCATTACGCAGCCGGTCGAGCACCGACCACAAGGCCGCCCGCGCCGCGGCGACACGATCGGGGTCCACCGCCGCGGAGATGACCAGGGTGCCGGCGCCCAGGCCCTCGTTGGCCGTGGCATCCACGCTGTAGGCCAGGCCCAGGGACTCGCGCACCTCCAGGAAGAGCCGCCCGCTCTGGCCGGAGAGCACCCCCTCGAGCAGGCGCTGGGCGGGGGTCCGCGGGTCGCCGTGCCCAAGGGCGGGCAGGGCGATGACCAGGTGGGCCTGCTCGCGTTCGCTGCGTCGGCGGCGGCGCGGCGGCGGCCGCTGGGACGGGGTCGGCGGCGCGGGCATCACCGGGGCGCCGACGGGCAGGGTCGCCAGGACGCGGTCCAGCCGACGGGCGACCTCGTCGGGATCGACGGCGCCGGCCACGGCGATGACCAGGTTGCGGCCGACCATGCAGCGGCGGTGCAGGCGGCGCAGGGCCCCGGGGGTGATGCGCTCGTCGGCCCCCTCGCTGCCCAGGGGCGAGCGGCCCCAGGGGTGGCCCGGGTACAGGGCGGACCAGGCCAGCTGCATGGCCAGGCCGCCCGGGTCGTCGCAAGCCAGCGCCTCCCGCGCCTCGGCCAGGTCCTGGACGGCGCGCTCGACCTCGTCCTCGGCGAAGGTGGGGGCGCACAGGATCTGCCCCAACAGGCCCAGGCCGGCGTGCAGATCGCCCTCGGGGAAGCGCAGCTCCATGCCCATGCTGTTGCGGGCCCGCCAGGCCCGCAAGCTGCCGGCCCGATCCTCGATCTCCTGGGCCAGCTCGGCGGCCGACAGCTCGCCCGCCCCCCGGGTCACGGTCTGGGCCCAGCTCCCCGAGAGCCCGCCGTGGCGCGCCCCCTCGGAGATCATGCCGCCCACGCCGACCAGGGACACAGCCGCCAGCTCGGCGTGGGGATCGGCCTGCACCACCAGCGTCGCGCCGCAGGACAGCGTCCGGCGCACCAGGCCGCCAGAAGCCCCCGCCGGGGTGACCCGCGGTGCCTTGCCCGGGTCGAGGACCCGCGTGGCCAGGGTCCGGGCCGAGATCTCCGAGGGTGGCGCCACCGCGCCGATGACCGCCCGGTCGGGGGCCAGCCAGGTCGCGGCCACCCGCGCCAGGTCGTCCAGGCGGACGGCGCGGATGTGGGCCTCGTAGAGGGCCTCGGCTTCGAGGTCGCCGTGGTTGGCCAGGTACCAGGCCATGGTGTGGGCCCGACCGTCGACGGTCTCGCGCTCGTACAGGCGGCTGCTCAGCACGGTGCGCCGGGCCCGCCGCAGGTCCGCGGCCGGCAGCCCCTGGCGCGCCGCCGCGACCACGGCCTCGGACAGGGCCCGGGCGCAGGCCCCGACCTTGCCCTTGCGGGCCAGGCAGCCGACCACCAGCAGGCCGCGATCCGGCTCGTTCTCCAGGGCGGCCCAGGTGTCGATGGCGCAGCCCAGCTCGTCGCGCAGGCGCTGGTTGAGGATGGCCGCGTCCCCGTCGCCCAGGGCGGTCGCCAGCAGATCGAGGGCGGGGATGTCGGCGTGGGCCAGGCCGGGCAGGGCCCAGGCCAGCTCGACCACGCGCTCCTCGAAGCCGGGCAGCAGGAAGGCGCCGGGCTGGGTGGTCCCGAGCGCCCGGGGCGGCACAGGCGCGGCGGCATGGGGTCCCCGCGGCAGCAGGTGCCCGGCCGCGGCGTCGCGGATGGCCAGGGGATCGACCGGGCCCGCGACGGCCAGGATGGCGTGCGCCGGTCGGTGGTGCTGGCGGTGGAAGTGGCCCAGGGCCGCCGCGTCCAGGGCACGCACGGTCTCCTCGCGCCCCAGGATGGGTCGGCCGTAGGGGTGTCCCTGGTGGGCCCGGGCCCGCAGGGCCTCGGCGAGCTGGTCGGCGGCGTCGTCGCGGGCGCCGCGGATCTCCTCGACCACCACGTCCTGCTCGCGGTCGAGCTGGGCGGCGTCGAGGTGCGGATCCAGGGCCATCTCGGCCAGCAGGGCGATGACCTCCTCCTCGCGCCCGGCCGGCACGGTCGCGTGCAGCACCGTCTGCTCGTAGGAGGTGTAGGCGTTGAGGTCGCCTCCCATGCCCTCGATGCGGGTCGCCGCCTCGGTCACGCCGTGGGCGCCGGCCCCCTTGAAGAGCATGTGCTCCAGCAGGTGGGCCGCACCCAGCTCAGCCTCGGTCTCCGCCGCTGCCCCGCGGCCCAGCCACAGGTAGATGGCGCTCACGGGCGCGACGCCGCCGGGATCGACGGCCACGATGGGGCCGGGCTGTCCCAGGTGGAAGACCTGCCGCCGGGTGCTGTCCAAGGAGGCTCCGTGGGGAGGGGCCGCCGGCCCCGGCGAGGGAGGTCTGCCGGGCCCGGACCGGCACGCTATCCCGCCGGCCCTCGCCGGGGACCGGGCCCTGCGGTACGAGCCCCCGATGGGCCACGGCATCTACGTCCACGTCCCCTGGTGCCGCGTCGTCTGCCCCTACTGCGCCTTCGCCGTGGTGGCCGACCCCGCGCCCGGCTTCGCCGCCTGGCTGGACGGCGTGCTGCGCGACCACGCCCTCGTCGCCGACGCCTTCCCCTCCCCCGCCGAGACCCTGTACCTGGGCGGCGGCACGCCCTCGCTGCTGCCGCTGCCCACCGTGGCCGCCCTCCTCGACGCCCTGCCGCGGGCGCCCGGGGCCGAGGTCAGCGTCGAGGTCAACCCCGGCACCGTGGACCTGGCCTACCTGCGCGGCCTGGTGGACCGCGGCGTGACGCGGCTGAGCCTGGGGATCCAGACCTTCCAGACCCCGCACGCCCGCCGCCTGGCCCGCGGCCACGACGTCCGCCAGGCCGAGCACCTGGTCGGACACATGGCCGAGCTGGGCCTGCAGAGCTGGTCCCTGGACCTGATGTTCGCCCTGCCCGGGCAGCGCAAGGACGAGCTCGACGCCGACCTGGACCGCGTCCTGGACCTGCAGCCGCCCCATGTCTCGCTCTACGGGCTCACCTATGAGCCCGGCACGCCCTTCCACGAGCGCCGGCAGCGCGGCCGGCTGGTCGAGGCCGAGCCCGAGCTGTGGCGCCAGATGTACGAGCGCATCGTCGAGCGCCTGCAAGCAGCCGGCTGGGAGCGCTACGAGGTCAGCAACTTCGCCCGGCCCGGCCACCGCTCGCGGCACAACGAGGCGACCTGGCGCGGCGGCACCTACGCCGGCCTGGGCCCCTCGGCCCACGGCTACCTTCCCCCCGACCCCCAGGCCCCCTTCGGCCGCCGGACCGTGGCGGCCTCGGAGCTGTCCGCCTGGCAGGACGGTCCCTGGGCCCAGGTCGAGCTGCTCGACGCCCGCACCAGCGCCCTGGACCTGCTGCTGTCCACCCTGCGGCACATCGACGGCCTGCCCCTGCCGGAGCTGGCCCGGCGCGGCTACACGCTGGCGCCCCGGGTCCTGGAGGACCTGGACCGCGCCGGCCTGGTCGAGCTGGGCCCCCAGACCCTGCGCCTTCGCCCGCACGCCTTCGCCCTGGCCGACGGCCTGACCCGCGTGCTGGCCGCCGGGCTTCGTACCGCGGGCGCGGGGCCGCGTACCGCGGGCGCGGGGCCGCAGGACGCATGAAACGGTCACATCCTTTCCATGCGTCGCTGCCTTCGGTACAATGCCAAGCCGAGCAGGGGGGGGGGGCTCAACCGCGCCCCGCTGTGCCTGCTCCCCGCCCTCCCGGCCCCTCGCCCAACCCCTCGAATTCCCGGATAGACGGTGGCCAGCGACACCGACCCCCCCCAGTCCCCCGGGAGCGCGGGCGACTTCGGCATCGAGTTGGACGACGATCTGCTGGCCGCGGCCCTGAGCGCGGTGGAGCAGGTCGAGCGCCGCAGTCGGCACGTGCGCGGCACACCCCAACATCCAGGCCCGCAGCTGGTGCCCGACCCGGGCCTGGACGACCCGGGCCTGGACGGCCTGGACTTCGAGGTGGACCTGGAGTCCGGGGACCTGTCCCCGTCGGGGCTGGACCACGACGAGCCCGACGACGCGGCCGCGGGCCACGACACCGTGCCGCGGAGCGGCGGCAGCAGCGCCACGGCCTCCCTGGTCCGACGCGTCGCCGCGCTGGAGGACGAGCTGCTCCAGACCCGGGACCAGCTGGAGTCCCTGGGCGAGCGCTTGCGGGGCAGCGAGGTCGAGCGTCGCCGCCTGCTGGGTGCCCAGCGCCGCTTCGAGGACATCGTGGCCCGGGCCAGCGCCCAGGCCGATCAGGCCTTGCAGGCCCGTCGCGCAGCAGAGGAGCAGGCCCAGGCCGGCCGTCGCCGGGTCGAGCACCTGGAGGCCGAGCTGGTCGCCTTCCGCGAGCGCCGCCGCCGCGAGGCCGAGGAGCTGCGCCAGACCGGCCACGCCCGAACGGTGTCGACCCTGCTGCCGGTCATCGACAACATGGAGCTGGCCATCAGCCACGCCTCGGGCGAGGCCGAGGTCGTGCTCGCCGGCGTCCAGATGATCATCCAGCAGTTCCACCAGGCGCTGCAGCAGCTCGGGGTCCAGCGCGTCGTCGCCGGCCCCGGCATCCTCTTCGACCCCGAGGTCCACGAGGCCCTGTCGGAGATCCTCACCGAGGAGATGCTGCCGGGAAGCATCGTCGATGAGCTTCGCCCCGGCTACCTGATCAACGGCCGCCTGCTGCGCGCCGCTCGCGTGACCGTGGCCGCGCGCGACAGCGCAGCCAGCGACGGCCCAGCCAGCGACGGCCCAGCCAGCGACGGCCCAGCCAGCGACGGCCCAGCCAGCGACGGCGCAGCCAGCGACGGCCCAGCCAGCGACGGCCCAGCCAGCGACGGCCCAGCCAGCGACACGTCCTCCCCTCCATCCCCTGCTGACGCCTCCCCCACCCCCGACGGAACCGACGAGCCGCCCCAAGGCGACGACGGGACCGAGATCTCGTCCGGCTCTACGGACGAGGGGTGAACCGAACCCCGGGTGCCCCGTGCTACAAAGACGGGCCGACACCCTTCGAGGAAGTGCATGTCCGAGCCTACCCGGTCCATCGGAATCGATCTCGGCACGACGAACTCGTGCGTGGCGATCATCGAGCACGGCGATCCCCTGGTCATCCCCAACGATGAGGGCAGTCGCACCACGCCCTCCGTGGTGGCCTTCACCGCCGATCGCGAGCGCCTGGTCGGCCAGATCGCCCGCCGCCAAGCGGTGACGAACCCCGAGCGCACCGTCTTCGCCGTCAAGCGCCTGATCGGCCGCCGCTTCACCGATCCCGAGGTCGACAAGACCCGGTCGGTGGCGCCCTTCCACATCGGGGAAGCCGACAACGGCGACGCCTGGGTGCAGGTCGACAGCGAGCTGCTCTCGCCCAGCCAGATCAGCGCCATGATCCTGGAGAAGATGAAGGGCATCGCCGAGGCCTACCTGGGGCAAGAGGTCCACAGCGCCGTCGTCACCGTGCCGGCCTACTTCGACGACTCCCAGCGCCAGGCCACCAAGGACGCAGCACGCATCGCCGGCCTCGACATCGAGCGCATGATCAACGAGCCGACGGCGGCCGCCCTGGCCTATGGCCTGGGCCGCAAGGACCACGAGCGCATCGCGGTCTTCGACCTGGGCGGCGGCACCTTCGACGTCTCCATCCTGGAGATGGACAACGGCGTCTTCGTCGTGCGGGCCACCAACGGCGACACCTTCCTGGGCGGCGAGGACTTCGACGGCCGGATCATCGACTGGCTGATGCAGCGCTTCAAGGTGGACACGGGCATCGACCTGCGCACCGAGAAGGTCGGCATGCAGCGGCTCAAGGAGGCCGCGGAGAAGGCCAAGCACGAGCTGTCGACGGCCATGGAGACGGACATCAACCTCCCCTTCATCGCCAGCAACGACAAGGGGCCGGTGCACCTCATCCAGACCCTGGACCGCCGGACGCTGGAGGGCCTGGTCGCCGACCTGGTCGACCGCCTGGAGGCCCCCTGCAAGCAGTGCCTGGCCGACGCCGGCCTGACCCGCAAGCAGCTCGACGCCGTCCTGCTCGTCGGCGGCATGACCCGCATGCCGCGGATCCAGGAGAAGGTCCGCGAGATCTTCGACCGCACCCCCGAGAAGGGCATCAACCCCGACGAGGTCGTGGCCATCGGCGCCGCCATCCAGGCCAGCGTGCTGCAGGGCGAGGTCAAGGACGTCCTGCTCCTGGACGTGACCCCGCTGACCCTGGGCATCGAGATCGCCGGCGGCCTGACCGAGCCCATCATCCCGCGCAACACCACCATCCCCTGCCGCAAGTCCAAGGTCTTCACGACGGCCGCCGACAACCAGGACATGGTCCGGGTGCACATCCTGCAGGGCGAGCGGGACATGGCCTCAGACAACAAGTCCCTGGGCAAGCTGGAGATGACCGGCCTGCCGCCGGCCCCCCGCGGCGTGCCCGAGATCGAGGTCACCTTCGAGATCGACGCCAACGGCATCATCCACGTGCGGGCCAAGGACCTGGGCACCGGCCGGGCGCAGTCCCTGCGCGTCGTGTCCAACAGAGGCCTGTCCGAGGACGAGATCGAGGACATGATCGCCCAGGCCGAGACCTATCGCTCCGACGACCACATCCGGCGCGAGGTCGCAGAGGCCAAGAACCAGCTCGACGGCCTCATCTACAACACCTCGCGCAGCTTCGAGGAGTTCGGCAGCGGCCTGGACCCCGAGGATGGCGAGTTGGTCCGCGAGGCCCTCTTCGCCGCCGAGGACGCCATGGAGTCCACGGACCTGGACCTGGTCCGCGGGGCCCACGACGACCTCTTCGCGGCGGCCCAGCGCCTGGCTGACGCCATCTACGGCGGCATGCGCGCGCAGATCGCGAGCGAGGTCCAGATGGGCGCCGGCCTCCCCGGCGACGACGATGTCATCGACGACGATGCCCCGAGCAACCCTTCGGTCGACGACTAGGCCTCCTCCACCTTAGGGGAGGCCGTCCTCCCAGCACCGGGGTGACGGAGCTATCGTGCCGCGAAGGGACTACTACGCGATCCTCGGCGTCGCCCGCAGCGCCGACCCAGAGGATGTCAAGAAGGCCTTCCGGGCCCTCGCCATGCGCTACCACCCGGATCGCAACCCAGACGATCCCCAGGCGGAAAGCCAATTCCGGGAGATCGTCGAGGCATGGGAGTGCCTGGGGGATCCCGAGCAACGGCAGCGCTACGACCGCCTGGGCCCCTTCTACCGGGCCGACGGGCGCCCCCCCTCGCCCGACGACATCACGGCCGTCGTGCAGGACGCCCTGGCCGGGCTCTTCCGCCGCCGCCCGCCCCCCGAGCAGGGCGAGGACCTGCGCTTCCGCCTGTCGATCTCGCTGGAGGAGGCCGCCAGTGGCGTCGAGCGCAGCATCGAGGTGCGGCGCGAGGCCCCCTGCCTGCGCTGCAAGAGCACCGGCGCCGAGCCTGACGGCGGCACGCGGGTCTGCGACCAGTGCGGTGGCGACGGCCGCTCCAAGACCGCCCGCTTCCTGCGCACCGAGTGCCCGCGCTGCGACGGGCGCGGCTACCTGATCGTCCAGCGCTGCAGCCGCTGTGACGGCGCCGGGCGCACCGAGCGCACCGACCAGCTCAAGGTCAAGGTGCCAGCCGGCGTCGCCACCGGCCAGAAGCTCAAGCTGCGGGGCAAGGGCAACGTGCCGCGACGGGGCAGCGGGAAGTCCGGCGACCTGTTGGTGTTGATCGAGGTGGCCGAGCACCCCCTCTTCCGCCGGCGCGGCGCCGACCTGTTCTGCGAGGTCCCCATCACCGTGACCGAGGCCGCCCTGGGCACCGAGCTCGAGGTCCCGACCCTCGAGGGCCGGACCAACATCCGGGTGCCGCCGGGCACGCCCTCGGGCCAGGTCCTGCGGCTGGCCGAGCGCGGCCTGCCCACCCTGGGCCAGCGTGGCCGCAAGCGCCGCGGGGACCTCCACTTCAAGCTGGTGATCGAGGTACCCGCCGAGCTGGACGAGCAGCGGCGCCAGGCCCTGGCCCAGCTCGCCGAGCAGCTGGGCATGGCGGCCTACCCCCGCCGCCGCGCCTACGCCGAGAGCCTCAAGGAGCGCGCCTGATGGCCGAACCCTCCCCCCCCGCCCGGGGCCGCGTGCGCCGCCACCACCTGGTGGCCCTCGCCCTGCTGGGCGCCCTGGCCCTGGGGGCGAAGCGCCACCACGAAGACGAGGTGCCCGCCATCGTGGCCGCGGCCCAGGCCCAGGCCGCCACCGACCGGGCCGCCGCCATCACCAGCCTGGAGCAGTACCTCTCCGCCAGCCCCGATCCCGAGGTCGAGCCCTGGGCCCAGCTGTGGGCCGGCGAGGAGCGGCGCCTGGCCGGCGACCTGGGTGTGGCCCGCGGCTGGTTCGAGGCCGTGGCCGTCCAGCACCCGACCCACGAGCTCAAGGACGCGGCCGTGCTGGGCATGGCCCTGGTCGACGCCGAGCACTCGCTGTCCGGCAACACCCTGGCCACCATCCAGCTGCAGGACCCCGAAGTGGCGCCCGACACCATGCGGGCCGACCGCCTGCGGGTGTTGGCCCGGGCCTCGGCCAGCGAGGGCACGACCACCAAGCGGACCCGGGAGATGGCCGCCCAGGCCATGGCCCTGGCCCAAGGCGACCCCCAGGTCCAGGCCCGGATCCAGATGGTCCTGGCCGACCTGCTGGTGACCGAGGCCGGCGGCAGCGCCCCGGTGCTCGACGCCCAGGGCCAGGCGCTGAGCCCCCAGGCCCAGGCCCTGGTCCAGGCCCGCCGGGCCATGGCCCGCCACGCCTTCGACGAGGTCCTGTCCCAGGCGGACTCGGCCCAGGCCGCCTGGCCCGACAGCCCCGAGGCCGCGCAGCTGCAGTGGCTGGCCAAGCGGGCCCGCGCCAAGGACCCCACCGTGGCCGGCCGGGTGGGCGTGCTCCTGCCGCTGAGCGGCGAGTACGCGCCCCCCGCCCAGCGGCTCAAGGACGCCATCAGCCTGGCCAACGCCCAGGCCGGCAGCCCCCTGGACCTGGTCTTCGTCGACACCAAGGCCGACGCCACCACCGCCGTCCAGCTCACCCAGCAGCTGGTCCTGGAGAAGGGCTGCGTGGCCCTGATGGGCCCCCTGCACAAGGACGCGGTGGCCGCCGCGTCCCCCGTCGCCCAGGGGCTAGGGGTGCCCATGATCACCCTCACCCAGTCCGGTGACCCCACCGTGGCCGGGGACTACGTGTTCGGCGGGCTGGTCTCCCTGGAGCAGCAGGTCGACGCCCTGGTCGACCACGCCATGGGCACCATGGGCAAGCGCAGCTTCACCGTGATGCACCCCCGCAACGCCTACGGCGACTCGGCCCGCGACCTGTTCGTCGCCGCGGTGACCAAGCGCGGCGGCACCGTGGTCCGGGTCATCCCCTACGATCCCGAGGCCAAGGACTACCGCAACGACGCGCGCCTGCTAGGGCAGAAGAAGGGCGCCCGCCCCGACAAGGGCGAGCCCGACCCGCCCACCGTCGACTTCGACGCCATCTTCCTGCCCGACAACTTCCGGCGGGCGACCCTGGTGGCCAGCGCCCTGGCCTACGAGGAGTTCCCGGTCGGCGCCTTCCGGCCGCGCTTCGGCGGGGACGGCGTGGCCCTGCTGGGGCTCAACGGCTGGAACACCGACTCCATCGTCTCCGAGGGCGGGGACTACATGACGGGCGCCATCCTGGTCGACGCCTTCCTGCCCTCCCAGGGCTCGGCCGCCGTGCAGTCCTTCGACAGCGCCTACACCTCGGCCTACGACCGCGACCCGGTCATGCTCGACGCCGTCGTCTTCGACGACGCGCGCATCGTGGCGGCGGCGGTCCAGGCCGGGGGCGAGGATCGCGACGAGATCCGCGACCAGCTCTCCAAGGTCCAGCTCATCGGACCGGTGACCGGGGCCCGCGGCTTCGGGGCCGACCGCGAGGTCGATCGCACGCTGCTCGTCCTGCGGGTAGGGACCGAGCACATCGAAGAGTGGAAGCCCCCCGAGGACGAGGTCGCGCCGAGCCCATGAGTGCCCCGTCCTCCGAGCCGCCACCACGACCGCACCCCGCGGCAGGGATGGCGTGGTAGCGTGCATGGACCCCGCCCTAGCGCGATGCCTGACGACCCGGACGAAGCCAGCCTCATCCAGACGGTGCTCAGACACCGTCCGACCGCGAGCCGTCACCGGCTCCCGGCTGCGTCGTTTGCACGGCCGGGCGATGACGCCGCCCTGGTGGGGCTCGGGCTGGTGGTGACCGTCGACGCCATGGTCGAGGGCGTGCACTGGGACGACCGCTGCAGCGCCGAGGACGTCGGCTGGAAGCTGGCCGCGGTCAACGCCTCGGACATCGGCGCCATGGGCTGCCGCCCGACTTGGGCCCTGCTGACCTTGTCGGTGCCGGCGCCCGCCGATGGCGCCTGGGTGGAGGCCTTCGCCCACGGCCTGGGCCTGGGCCTGGGCCACTTCGGGGCCCAGCTCGTCGGCGGCGACACCACGCGCAGCCCCGGCCCCCGGCTGCTGACCCTGACCATGGCCGGCGAAGGCGCGCGCCCCGTGGGCCGCGACGGGGGCAGGCCGGGGGACGAGCTGTGGGTCACCGGGACCCTGGGTGAGGCCGCGGCCGGCTTCTTCGAGGGCCAGCCCGCGGGCCTGGCCTGGCTGCGTCGGCCGGTGCCGCCCGTGGAGCTGGGGGCCGCGCTGGGCGAGCTGGGCCTGGTCCACGCCATGATGGACCTCAGCGACGGCCTGCTGCGCGACCTGCCGCGGCTGTGTGCGGCCAGCGGCACGGGCGCCACCGTGGATGCCGCGGCCCTGCCCGCCGGCCCCGCCCTGGCCGGCCTGTCTGCCGAGACCCGCTTGGCCCGCCAGGTGGCTTTTGGCGACGATTACCAGCTCCTCATCGCCGCGGCCCCGGCAACGCGGCCCGCCCTGCTGGAGCGCGCGGCCGCCCTGGGCGTGGCCCTGCACTGCGTCGGCCACCTGGACGCCGCCCCCGGCCTGCGCCTTCAGGGCGGCCCCTGGCCCCGGCCCGACTTCGACCACTTCCCACAGGCCGCAGCCGGGCGGGGCACATGATCCGGCTCCTGCTGCTCGTCCTGGCGGCCTCCACCGCGGCCTGGGCCTCAGGTGCCCTGCCCCTGCCGGCCCCCCTCAGCCCCCAGGGCACCGCCCTGGTCGCGGTGACCCTGCTGCTCTTCTCGGCCTACTTCTCGGGCTCCGAGACCGCCCTGTTCAGCCTGCAGCCCCTCGACCGTCGCAGCCTGTCCGGCGAGGGCGAGGGCAGCCCCGAGACCGCCGTGGACCGCCTGCTGCGTGAGCCGCGGCGGACCCTGGCCTCGATCCTCATCGGCAACGAGTTCGTCAACATCCTGCTGTCCACCGTCACCGCCGGCCTGGTGGTGGAGCTGTTCCCGGAGCGCCCCTGGATCAACGTGGTGGTGCTGACCCCCGTGCTGCTGCTCTTCGGCGAGGTCCTGCCCAAGACCATGGCCCTGCGGCTGAACCGCCGCATCGCGCCCATGGTCGCCCCGCCCCTGCTGCTCTTCTCCCGCGCGGTGACGCCCCTGCGCTGGGTGCTGACCCGGGTCGCGGACTTCGCCCTGCTGCTCACCGGCGGCAGCGGCGCCACCCGCAAGGCGGCCCTGCGCGAGGCCCACCTGCTCAACCTGGTCGAGCAGGGGCGTCGCTCGGGCGCGGTGGGTCCCATGGAAGAGGAGATGATCCAGAAGGTCTTCGAGTTCGGGGACCTGACCGTGAGCCGGCTGATGACGCCGCGGCCCGACGTCTTCAGCCTGTCGCTGACGACCCCCTGGCCCGAGCTCATCGACGGGGTCCGGGCGGCCGGTCACAGCCGCGTGCCCATCTGGCAGGGCCGCGCCGACAACATCATCGGGGTCCTGGTCGTCAAGGACCTGCTGCCCCACCTGGCCACCCTGCTGCGCGACGCCGAGGATGGCGAGGTCGACCCGCGAGCCCTGCCGCTGACGACCCGCCAGCTCCAGAAGCTGCTGCACGCCGCCTACTTCGTGCCGACCAGCAAGCGCGCCGAGAGCATGCTGGCCGAGTTCCGGGAGCACAAGTTCCACCTGGCCATCGTCGTGGACGAGCACGGAAACGTCGTGGGCCTGGTGACCCTGGACGACCTGCTGGCCGAGCTGGTGGGCGAGCTGCTCGACGAAAGCGACGAGCTGGCCGACGACGTGACCCGGGTCGTGGACGGGGTCTACACCATCCGCGGGAACATGGACGTCGACGACTTCGCCGACCGCTTCCACGTCCAGCTCCCCGGGGGCGAGTACGACACCGTGGCCGGCTTCCTGCTGGACCGGGCCGGCACCGTGCCCGCCAAGGGCGTCGACATCGACTGGGAGGGCCTGGTCTTCACGGTGCGGGGCCTGGAGGGCCGGCGGATCACCGAGGTCTGCGTGCGCCTGCCCCAGGGCCAGACGCCGCCGACCTCCTCCTCGGACGAGAACGAGGGGAGCGCCCGATGAGCTCTGGCCTCCTCCTCAGCCTGCTGGTGCTCTGCGTGCTCTCCGAGGGCTTCTTCTCGGGCTCCGAGATCGCCGTGGTGTCCGCCGACCGCCTGACGCTGCGGACCGAGGCCGATCGCGGGCGTCGCGGCGCGGTCCTGACCCTGGAGCTGCTGTCCCGGCCCACCTGGCTGCTGGGCACCTGCCTCATCGGCACCAACCTCTCGACCATCTCGGGCGCCACCATCTCGGCCGTCCTGGTCGCCAGGCACCTGGGCCTGCCCGAGGCGGCCGCGGTCATCTTCTTCTGGCCCCTGACCCTGACCCTTGGAGAGCTGGTCCCCAAGGCGGTCTACCAGCACCACGCCGATCGCATCGCGCCCGTCGTGATCTTCCCCCTCAAGGCCCTGTCGGTGGTCCTCAGCCCGGCCTTGTGGAGCTTCGAGCAGATCGGCCGG